>Ga0265297_10000271_pt1 | contig 171868 bp, 159 predicted proteins | sample Munlanlwell13791_FD_192502 | JGI IMG/M metagenome (GOLD analysis project Ga0265297, IMG submission 192502) | Leachate microbial communities from a municipal landfill in Southern Ontario, Canada - Leachate well 137-91 | ecosystem: Engineered > Solid waste > Landfill > Unclassified | place...
GACCCGGAATCTATCACCTCGGGCGATATAGACGGCGACTCCAGGGACGAGGTCGTGATCGACTTCGGCGCCTCTTACGGCATATGGATATGGCATGACGACGGAACATGGCTCCAGATAACCGCGGTCGACCCGGAATCTATCACCTCGGGCGATATAGACGGCGACTCCAGGGACGAGGTCGTGATCGACTTCGGCGCCTCTTACGGCATATGGATATGGCATGACGACGGAACATGGCTCCAGATAACCGCGGTCGACCCGGAATCTATCACCTCGGGCGATATAGACGGCGACTCCAGGGACGAGGTCGTGATCGACTTCGGCGCCTCTTACGGCATATGGATATGGCATGACGACGGAACATGGCTCCAGATAACCGCGGCCTGAGCGCAGGATAGATAGTGACCGTAAAGCCAAAAAGGTCTATAATAGCATCATGAAGAAGTGGTTATTGATAATTTCAGCCGTACTCGGTTTCGGCCTCATCCTCGCCATAGGCGTCACTTCCATAACAAGATCTTCCCTTAAAGAGTTTGAAGCCGGATTGAGATCACCCCCTAAATCCCCTCCGGAGAGGCCGCGCGCCCTTAAAGAGAAAACGACGGAAATAAAAGATCCGGCCGTAGAGAAGGCCGTCCCGGATACGGCCCCTGCGGTCCCGGCCCATGCGGTCGAAGCGCCGCTGCCGGAAGAGGCAGAAGAGCCGGCAACACCGGAGGAAGAGCCCCCTGCAATAGAAGAAGAGATGGTCCAGCCGTTACCCGAAGAACCGGCAGTCATAGAGGATATTCCCGCGGAGGCGGTCCCGGAGCCCACATCGCCCGCTCCGGCCGAAACGAAGACCCCTGAGATGACCGTCGAGAACGCGGCCCGGATCATCGCGGCGACGCCAGCCGTCAGGAATACGACGGGACCCGTTGCCGGGGCCGATCAGGCGGCCTCTGCCACCCCTCCGCAATCCACCCAGACCGATGCGGCCTCCGCGGCCAAGGCGTCCAATGACATAACCTCTTTCGTCCCGCAGACGAATACCGTAGGCCCGGTGCCGGCTTCCGCCAAACCCGCCAAGCAGCTCCCTCCGTTCACCCCCGTAAGGAACACAACCGGCCCGGTAAAGACGAACAAATAACAAAACGTTCAATATAGATTTGCTGATTATCATTCTCAATGATATAATTACTATATATCATGAGCAAAAGCTATACCGCGAGTTTCTATGATTGGCAGAGCGGCGCCGCGCGGTCATCGGCGGAGGAGATGGTCCCGCTCATCATCGACCTGGTCCGCCCCGCCTCGGTAGTCGACGTGGGTTGCGGCACGGGGGCATGGCTTTCCGTCTTTAAAAGACACGGCATATCGGATATCCTCGGTATCGACGGCAGTTCCGTCCGCCGCGATATGCTGGAGATACCGCCTGACCGCTTCCTCGCAGTAGACCTCGATGAGCCCGCCGGAGTGAATAGGACGTTCGACCTCGTGATCTGCCTTGAAGTGGCCGAGCACATAACGGCCGCCCGCGCAGAGCGCTTCATAGATTTTCTTGTACACCTGGGGCCGGTCGTCGTCTTCTCGGCGGCCATCCCGTTCCAGGGGGGTACCAACCATGTCAACGAACAGTGGCCCGGATACTGGTGTGACCTCTTCTCCCGGAAAGGGTATGTCGCGGCGGACTGCATAAGGAAGAGTGTCTGGCAGAACGAAAAAGTGGATTACTGGTATGCCCAGAATACGCTGGTCTTTGTCAAAAGAGAATCGGTCGACAGGTTCCCGGGCATCAAGCGCTGTTATGAGAATACGGATCCCCGGTCCCTGTCCGTAGTGCATCCGAGACTTTATCTTAAGAAGGTCGACAGGGCGCTCAGCGGCCCGGACCTGACCGAGCTGCCGGTCCTGAAGGTCATCGCGGCGCTGCCGGCGCTTATATTCAGGTCGTTCTTCAGGAAGATAATGGGGATATTCCGCCTTATCAAAGGCCGGAGATGAAGACGGGGATGCCATCATCTCTCTGGAACAGAACATTCCTTAAGAATTTTGCCTCGCTTTCTGTCCTGCAGGTCAGTAATTATATCCTGCCTCTGATAGTCCTGCCTTATCTCGTGCGGGTCATCGGCCCGGAAAAATACGGGCTGATCGCTTTCGCGCAGGCGCTCTGCCAGTATTTTGCCGTCATTACGGATTACGGTTTCTGGATGTCCGCTTCGAGGGAGATCGCCATAAACAGGGACGACGAAAAGAAGGTGTCCGAGACGTTCTCGTCCGTGATCGCGGCCCAATTCCTGCTCATGTCGGCCTGCTTCCTGGTCTTATGCGCCATGCTTCTCTTCATACCCCGTTTCAGGAACGACTCGCTAGTCTATCTCTTCACTTTTGGCACCATCCTCGGCAGCATCATGTTCCCGAACTGGTTCTTCATGGGGAAGGAACGCATGGAATTCATGGCGGTGCGGGATATACTCGTCAAGATCGTCTTTACGGTATTAATATTCGTATTTGTCAGGAAGACGGAGCACTACATCTATGTCCCCATAATAAATTTTTTCGGTTACATGTGCGTAGGGTTATTGAGCGTGTGGACGCTGGTGAGAAAATTCAGGATAAGGGTCCGCGTGCCCCGCATATCGGATATCGTCAGCCGTCTTAAGAATAACAGGCATATCTTCGTCTCCGCCATATCGTTGAATTTCTACTTTGCCACCAATACATTCTTCCTGGGCATATTCACCAACAATACGATCGTCGGTTTCTATGCCGCGGCCGAGAAGATAATCATCACCATAACGCAGATATTCAATCCGCTCTTCAACGCCGCTTATCCTTACATCGCGAAGCTCGCCAACGAGTCGAAGGAGAAGGCGCTTGAAAAGGTGAAGAGGATATCGGTCATAACGATCGCCGCCTCCTCGGCCATATTCGCGGTCTTCCTGGCGCTTTCTGACGGGATAAACCTGCTTATACTGGGACCGCGGTTCGCGGATTCCGCGGCCATATCGAGGATACTCTCTCCGGTGCTTGTGACCCTGCCCGCCGTGTGCCTCCTGGCAAATGTGATACTGGTACCCTTCAGGCTGGAGAGGCCTCTCTCGGGGATATATGTGCGCGGCTGGATATTGAATACGATAGCCCTTCTCATAGTGCTGGGCATCTTCAGGGCGGGCGCCGCCGGCGTCGCTCTGACCAACGTAACGGTGCAGGCCTCATTGGCCCTGGCGATGCTCCTGGCGGTCAAAAGATACGGGGTGATAAGATCTCAAACAGCGAGCTGAAACGCTATGCGGCGGTAGTCTCTCTCGCTATTATAGCGACCCTCGGGATATTTTTTGTCCCGCTGGCGTTATTCCTCCTCATCGCATTCCTGTCGATCGCGGTCCTCTACCTGAAGAGCCCCAAGGTCAGTGTATTGATGATCGGCATATTGCTCATATTCCAGCCGCTTATAGTAGCACTGGTGGGGCGTTATCCGGACGCGGAGCTTCTGGTCAAAAGGTCCGAAGAGCTATTCATCCTGTTTGCCTTCGGCGTCGTCTTCTTCCGGAATATCGTATTCGAAAAGAGATGGTTCAGGACCGGCATCGAGATCCCGGTACTTTTACTGGTAGCCATAGCCGTCGCGGGATCCCTTAAGAACAGGATAGTGCCCGCGCACCTGGCGGCCTTCGACCTCATGCTGCTCCTCAAGGGTTTCATGGTATATTACATAGCGTATTCCCTGCGGCCCGATATCGGGGAGATATCGTTTTCATTACGGATCCTGCTGGGCGTGGGATTGTTCATCCTGTTTTTGGGGTTCGCGGACCTGGTCTCGCCCGCGACCTTCGCGAACATGCTGCGGGATGCGGAACCGACCGAGTACAGGTTCGGGATACCGTCCATAAGCTCAATGCTCTTCCACCCGGGGGCGTTCGGCGGGCTGATGGCGTTCTTCGGGTGTTTTTCGCTGGCTTATTATCTCGTTATGAAATCACCGCGGTATCTGGGTATCGCCGCGCTCTTTTTCGCGGGCGTCTTCTTCTCGGCCAGGGTAAAGCCCATCGTGGGGATCATGTGCGCATGCCTTGTGCCCATAATGGTCCTTCCCGTAAAGAAGAGAGTGAATTTCATATTATTGCTCGCCCTGCTTCTCCTGATCACGGCCAATATCATAGGCCCGAAGGTGGGCGTGCTTTTTCATGACAAGATATATGACTACTTCCAGGGGCCAAGGGCAGGCAACTTCGCCCGCAACGTCCTCTATTCAACGAGCCTGCGCCTGGCGAAGGACTTTTTCCCATTCGGCAGCGGGTTGGGGACGTTCGGGGGATGGGTGGCCGCTCTCTATTACAGCCCCATATATGCCATATACGGCATAGACAACGTGCTGGGGCTGGAGAGGGGCGGGAAATTCCTCACGGATACGTTCTGGCCTTACATAGTGGGGCAGTTCGGTTATTTAGGGCTGGCCTGTTATCTATGGATAATAGCCGCTATATTCATGCGCCTTGCCAGGGCGTATAAGAGGTCCAGCCTAGACGCCGTAAGGGCTTTCATAATCGGGACGCTCATGATATTTACGGAGGCGCTCGTGGAATCCATCGCGGAGCCCGTATTCCTGAAACCCCCTCTCTTCTTTCTCATCTTCGCCTGCGTCGGCGTCTCCCTTTCGTTATCCGACGCTCGTATCAACGGGCAGGGCCCGGAGGAAGGAGGCAGTCATGCCTAAGATGCTCTTCCTGAAGACGTCATTCTCCGGCTCAAGCAGATATCTTATGGATGGGTTCAGGAATATGGGCTGGGAACTGACGGTGGTGGAAGTGCCTTTCCCGAAGACCGACAGGATCCTCGCCCTGGCCCTGAACTTCCGCTTCGATCCCATGGAATGGATAGCGGCGGCCCAGAACTGGCTTGGCCAATTCTATAAAAGGCCCTCTCTCTTCATGGCGAAGACGAGATTCTGCCAGGACGCCGTGGAGAGATACGGGGAGAGCGTAGACGTCATATTCCAGACGCAAAGCCTCTTCATGCCCGTAGCCGGCATAGAGGGCCTAAGGACGCCTTATACCGTATTTACGGATTATACAAATATGCTTGCCGATAAGAACCCCTATTGGCGTCCTTTCGCGCCGGCAGGGAGAGAGAGCTACGAGCTCGAAAAGAGGCTCTTCCGGAACGCGTCCGCGGTCTTCATCACCAATGAGAACGCCAGGAGGTCGCTGGTGGATGACTACGGCGTCTCCGGGGACAGGGCGGTCGTAGCCAGGTTCGGGGCGCCTTTCGATAAACTGCCGGAAGACAGGCCCAGGAGCTATGACGGCAAGACGATACTCTTCATCGGCAAGGACTTTGAGAGGAAAGGCGGATGGGTGCTCGTAGAGGCCTTCAGGAGGGTCAGGCAGGAGATACCGGCCGCCGAGCTCATCATCGCCGGGCCTCAGAAGTACGCGTTAAAGATAAGGGATGAAGGCATTTCGATCTTAGGCAGGATAGGCGACAGGGAGCGTATCGGGGGCCTGTATAAAAAGGCGTCTCTCTTTGCTATGCCCTCTTTGAGCGAACCGTCCGCCCAGGTATTCCTGGAGGCGATGGCCTATAAGCTGCCGTGCGTCAGTACGGACGTGGACGGGACTTCGGAGATAGTCAAAGACGGCCAGACCGGCCTTCTTGTCAAGCCGAAGGATGCGCAGGCGCTCGCCGGGCGCATCGTCTCCCTTTTGAAGGACCAGGACCTGATGAAGAAGATGGGCGAATACGGTTACGCGCGCGTAAGGTCCGATTTTACGTGGGAGAGGACCATAAGAGATATGGACGCGCGCCTGAGGGCCATAATAGCCGGAAAGGGCCGGCCATAGACGATGAATATACTGATGCTCGTGCCGTGGGAAGTGGATACCGTCGCCGAAGATGACGTATCGCGGCAATCGGCGAATGTACTGGTGAGGGGTGGGCGGTACTGGTTCTTCCGCCACCTGAAACGCGGCGATGTAAATATAGACGTGATCGGGAAAAGGGAAGCCCCGCTTATAGATCATATTGAGAAGCGGCTCCTCCGGTTCCATCTACTCTATCCGCTTGCGGTATCCGGACGGGTCCGGAAGTACGACATGGTATTCTGTTTCCATTCGCAGATAGGCATCGTGCTGGCGCTATTGATGAGCGTATTCGGCCCCCGGGGCATCCCGCTCATCATATTCGACGTCGAGGGGCTCGGGAGAAAGCATAATTGGTGGCAGCGCGCCCTGATAAAGAAGGCGCTCCCCGCGGTCTCTAAGATATTCTATTTTTGCACCGCCCAGAAAGAGGATTACATCAGATATTTTCCGGAGATAGGAGAGAGGGCCGTATTCGTGCCGTTCGGCATAGACGTATCCAGGTACGCTGCCGGGAGGGCGGTTGAGGAGGACCGGATCATCTCGATAGGCCATCAGGACGCCTCTTTCAGGGACTGGGGCACCCTTCTGGAAGCGTACGCGCTGGTGGGTACGAAGACCTCATTGCTCATAGTCGGCAAAGAGGATTTCGGATGCTGCGCGGTCGGGCGCAGGAGATTACCCGGCGGCGTCGAATTGGCGGGCAGGGTCGGCCTGGGCCGGCTCAACGACCTCGTCCTCAGGTCAAAGTTCGTCGTCCTGTCCCTCCCGGAACGGAGGCATTCGTTCGCCCAGATGACGCTCCTCGGGTGCATGGCGCTCGGGAAGGCCGTAATAGTTTCGAAGGTCTCGGGCGTGATCGACTACGCGGAGGACGGCAAGACAGCCCTCTTTACGAGGCCTTACGATGCGGAAGATATGAGAGATAAGATAGTGTCTCTTCTTCGCGACCCCGGCAGGGCCGCTGCCATAGGCGCGGACGCGAGAAGAGCGGTGGAGACAAGATTTACGGAAGAGATGATGGCCGCAAGTATATTTAATGCCGTATCCGGGCTGGGATGAGAGATGAAGGTACTTCTCGTAAATAAGTTCTTCTATCCGAAAGGCGGGTCCGAAAGCATCTTTTTCGATACCGCCCGGGTCCTGGTATCGAAAGGCCACAGCGTCTCCTTCTTTTCGATGGCGGATAAGAGGAACCTGCCGTCGCCTTACGGGAAATACTTCGTGGCGAATGTAGATTATGAAAATATGAATGCCGCCGCCGGGATAAGGGCCGCAGGAAAGATCATCTACTCGTTCGAGGCGGAACGCAGGATGGAGGAGCTTATAAAGGACGAGAGGCCGGATATAGCGCATCTGCACAATATACACCACCAGATCTCGCCCTCGATAATCCGCAGCCTGAAGAGACACGGGATCCCGGCGGTGATGACGATGCACGATTACAAGATGTCCTGCGCCTCGTATATGATGCTTGCCGGGGGCGCGGTCTGCGAGGCTTGCCGGGGGCGCAGGTATTATCATTGTCTCCTGAAAGGATGCGTCAAGGGCTCGAGGATGAAGAGCCTCGTCAGTACGGTCGAGATGTACCTGCACCATTCGGTCCTCAAGATATATGACATGATCGACCTATTCATAGCGCCGAGCTCATTTTTGAAGGATAAACTGTACGAAATGGGATTCCGGGGAGAGACGGTCCATATACCCAATTTCATATTCCCTGATAGCCTCGGACCCGCCCCGGACCGGGGGGGCCGGACGATCGCCTATTGCGGCAGGTTGTCCGGGGAGAAAGGCCTGAAGACGCTTATCGCGGCCATGAAAGGGGCGGGGGACCTGAGGCTAAGGATAATAGGGGACGGGCCCGACCGCAGCATGCTGGAGAAGTTCGCCGCGGAGACGGGGGCCGGGATATATTTCACCGGGCATCTTGAAGAGGCCGCCCTGCGGGAAGAGATGGCCGGGGCCGCCTTCCTCGTCCTGCCGTCGGAGTGGTATGAAAATAGTCCGAGGGTGATCATCGAGTCCTTCGCGATGGCCAGGCCGGTGATCGGCGCCGATATAGGCGGGATACCGGAACTCGTAAAAGACGGGCATACCGGATTTACTTTCAAGCCGGGGGATCCCCGGGACCTGGGGGAGAAGATCAGGTATCTTGCGGACCATCACGATAAAGCGCTGGAGATGGGCAGGAACGCAAGGCGGTTCGCCGCGGAGGAGCTGAACGGCGAAAAATATTACGGGTCATTGATGAAGGCCTACGGGCGGGCGTTCGAAAGATCCGGCAAAAAGGGGTCCTGAAAGATGTTCGGGTCGAAAAGCAGATTATACGGTTCGGTGATAGTGACCTACAGGTGCAACGCGCGCTGCAACATGTGCAACGTCTGGGAGCACCCGACGGGCTCCGGCGAAGAGATAGGCCCGGACGTCATCAAAAAACTTCCCCGCATGTCCTTCTGCAACGTGACCGGGGGGGAGCCGTTCGTGAGGCAGGACCTGCCCGATATAGTGGCCATCCTGCGGCAGAAGGCAGACCGTATCGTCATAAGCACGAACGGATATTTTACCGACAGGATAACGGACCTGTGCAGGAGATACCCGGGCACAGGCATACGTATAAGCATAGAAGGGCTGCGGGGATCGAATGACGCCATAAGGGGGATACCGCAGGGGTTCGACAGGGCATGGCAGACGCTTTTAGAGTTGAGGGATATGGGCATGAAAGATATAGGTCTTGCCATGACCGTGCAGGATTCCAACGCTAAGGACCTCACGGCCCTTTATCAGCTCGCCCTGGGTCTCGGTTACGAATTCGCGACAGCGGCGCTGCATAACTCGCACTATTTCCACAAGAGAGACAACGTCATACGCAATAAAGAGGAAGTTATAAAAGAGTTCGGGAAGCTCATAACGCTTCTCCTGAAGTCGAAGAAGCCCAAGGACTGGTTCCGGGCATATTTTAATTACGGCCTGATAAATTACATAAGGGGTAAGAAGAGGTTCCTGCCGTGCGAGATGGGGCAGGACGGGTTCTTCCTCGACCCCTTCGGTGATGTACTCGCCTGTAACGGGATGGACGAGAAGATGCCGATGGGGAACCTGAAGGACCAAACCTGGGAAGAGATATGGGATAGCCCGAGGGCAAGAGATGTGCGCGATAAGGTGAAGTACTGCACCAGGAATTGCTGGATGATAGGGAGCGCCGCGCCGGCGATCAGGCATCATCCTATGGGGCCGGTCGCGTGGGTGCTGGCCAATAAATTAAGGGTCATGTTCAATAAAGAGATCGACCTGAGATGAAGAATATCAAAGTAGCCGTTTTGGGGACAAGAGGTTTTCCCGGAGTGCAGGGAGGCGTGGAGGCGCATTGCGAAAAATTGTACCCGCGCCTTGCCTCTCTCGGGTGTGACGTGACCGTCTTCACCAGGGCGCCTTATGTGGATACGGGTATAGGAGAATATAAGAAGGTAAGGCTGGCGGCTCTTACGTGCCCCAGGAGCAAGAACTTCGAAGCGATAATCCACACCGTGAAGGGTATCTTTGCGGCCGGAAAGATGAGGCCGGATATACTCCATATCCACGCCATAGGCCCGTCTCTCCTCGTCCCGCTGGCAAAGCTCCTGGGCCTTAGAGTGGTGATGACAAATCACGGCCCGGATTACAAAAGGAAGAAGTGGAATTTCATAGCCAGGTTCGCCCTGAGGATGGGGGAGCGCATGGGAAGCCGTTTCGCGGACGGTGTGATATGCATATCCGAAAAGATAGGAAGAGATATCAGGATAAGATACGGCCGGGATGCCGACGTGATACCAAACGGGGTGGAGGCCCCCGTGATATTGAGATCGGAAGAGGCCCTGAAAAAGTATTCTTTGACCGGCGGCAGGTACATATTGACGGTCGGCAGGTTCGTGCCCGAAAAGGGGTTCGACTATCTGATAGATGCATTCGCCATGGCCTCGCCTGAGGGCTGGAAACTTGTGATAGCAGGCGATGCCGACCATGAAGACAGGTACAGCAGGGCCCTTAAGAAGAAGGCCGCCGGCCGGAAGGATGTTGTCCTCACAGGGTTCCTGAAAGGCAGGGACCTGGGAGAGCTGTACAGCCGCGCCGGCCTATTCGTCCTTCCTTCGTATTATGAAGGGCTGCCCATAGCGCTTCTCGAGGCGATGAGCTACGGCCTTTCGTGCGTGGCGAGCGCCATCGATGCCAATAGGGAGGTGCCCCTCCCCGGCGGGCGTTATTTCGCCGCAGGCGACACCGGCGCGCTGGCCGGGAAGATAAGAGAGTTCACGGCCAGGCCTTTCAGCGGCGAAGAGAGCTTGTCGGAGAGGAAGACGGTCCTGGAAAAGTATGACTGGGATGTAATAGCGGGAAAGACGCTCGAAGTATACCGCAGGATATCAGGCGGACGCAATGTATAATAACGGACGGCACATCGTGAATTTTGCGCTTGCGGCAATCTGCCTCTTGCTGGCGGTGCCTATAGCCATGCCCCTGGCCGCGGAGATAGCGTACAATAACGCCGAGCGGCTGGAGGGCCGCCTGCAGTACGCAGGCGCGCTGGCGGATTACAGGAACGCCATTCGGGCAGATCCCCTGAGCGCCCGCTACAGGTCGGGCTATGGGGCGTTCCTCCTCAGGCGCAGCGCGGACCAGAAGGGCAGGATCGCCATATACTGGCTCGAGGAAGCGGTGCGGTCGTTCTCGTATGCCGCTGAACTCAATCCGAGGAGCGCAGAGACCGAACTGAACATGGCCCAGGCCAAGATGCGGCTCTTCCTGTATAACGTGCGGGAGAAGCGGCTCAAGGACGAGGCCTTTGTCCACTTCAGGAATGCTCTTAAGAACGACCCCAATGGTTTCAACATATCCTATTCGGCCGGCTACTCCGGGATAGTGGCATGGAAATTTTTGAACGACGGAGAGAGGCGCCTCGTCCTGGACAGGTTACGGTACAGCATATCTCTCAGGCCTTCATATAGCAGGCACATCTATCCGCAGCTCTGGCGGTATACGAAAGATCTCGGCCCCCTCAAGGAGGTCACCCCGGATACGCTAGAAGCCAACGAGGGCCTGTATTATTTCATAGTGGATAATAACCTGAAAGAATTGATACCGGAAGGGCGCGCCAGGGTCGATCTCTTCAGGGAAAGAGAACGCCCGGAGGAGGTCTCCGCAGAGAGGGATGCGGAACGCAGGAGGATAGAGGTCATAAAGACCGGCCGCGGCGCCGCCCCGGCGGCCGCTTCGGTCGGGCAGGAGGATTGGCGCGGCACCGATCATTCCGGTAAAAATCCTTACGTCAACGGCGCCATGTACTGGGGAGGGGCGGTGGATGCGGTGATAGAGATGCCGCCGGGCCCGTCGGTAGTGAGGATCAAGGCAAGAGGTTCTCCCGTCGAAAAGGTCTACCCGTATATGGTCGTGAAGCTGGATGCCGAAGAGATCGGAGAGGCCTTCGCGGAGAGCCCGGAATGGAAAGAGTACTCTTTCAAGGTCAGGACGGACGGCGGGGCAAAGGTCCTCAGCGTCATATTTATGAACGACCTCGCCACCGATGCGGAGGACAGGAACCTCTTTGTAGGTGAGGCCGTGATAACCAAAGACGGGGAATGACATGTATAGGGCTTTTCTGTTGAGCGGCGTCTCCTTCCTTCTCGTCTTCGCGCCTGTCGCGCGCGGGGCGGTGAGGATATGGTCGATCACACCGGTGCTGCTTATAGAGTTGCTGCTCGTGTTTGCCTGGTTGTGGAGGGTAAATAACAGGGTCCACAGTCCACAGTCCACGGTCCACAGAAAATTCGCGAGGACGGAGATAGACCTGCCGATCGCGCTCTTTGTGATCCTGGCAGTCGTCTCGGCCTTCTTATCCGTATATAAACACGATAGCATATATGCCGTCATGAAACTTTTCGGGTATGTGGGCGTATATTATCTGGTCGTGAACGAATTCGACCGCGAAATGATAAAAAGGCTTTTGAATATAGTCATATTCACCGGCGCGGCCCTCTCCCTCTGCGGCATTATGCAATATGCGGATCTCCTGCCGCGCGAATGGTGGGTCCCCAAAGAATTTTTGGCCGCCACATATGTCAACCATAACCATTTCGCGGGGTATCTGGAGCTGGTGATACCGGTAGTAATAGGAATGATAGTAAATGGAGTTAGGAGTCGGGAGTTAGGAGTAAGAAGGAAAGAGATAGTGCTCGTCATGGCGCTCGTCATGATGATGGCGGCTTTCATACTGGCGCAGTCGCGGGGGGCATGGTGCAGTCTGGGGTTCGCGGTCCTGGTCATGATAGCCATTCTCGGAAAGAGCAGATCAGGCCGGGGGAGACATTTTTTTATGATCTTCGTCCTCCTCTTCATAACGTTCCTGTCGATATATCTCAATATAGACCTCATAACACAGAGGATCGACCAGCCCGCCGGGGAGGCGTCGCTCGCCATCCGCATGAAGATATGGCGCGGCAGCATGGAGATGCTGGCCCGCAACCCTTTCACCGGAACGGGCATCGGCACATTCATCTGGGCATTTCCCCGGTTCAGGCCTCCGGAACTGCAGGTGATGGCGAACTTCGCGCATAACGATTACCTGCAGATGGCCGCGGAGATGGGCCTGGCCGCTCCGGCGATCATGCTTTGGATATTTATATCGGCTATACGGCGCGGGGCGGCTAAAGGGGCTTCGCATCCCGTACGGCTCGGGTGTGCCATGGGGGCCCTGAGCCTGGCTATCCATGGTATCACTGATTTCAATTTTCATATCACGGCAAATATGCTATTATTCACTGTATATCTTGCCGTCATAATGAAAGGGCGCGCCGGGAACGGAGGAACGGATAATGCTTAAGGAAAAGGACGCTGTCATCCGGAAGGCGATGTTGCTATTCGATGCCTTCGTCGTCTCCGTATCGTTCTCGATAACATTCCTCCTCAGGCAGAACCTGAAGTCGTTCTACAAGCTGGATATGATCCCTTCGACGGATATCATCACCGACATGTCCGGCGCCTCGCTCAACGATTATCTCGTCGTCCTCTTCTTCATAGTCCCCATATGGTGCATCATGCTCTACCTGTCGGGCATGTACCGTTCCATGCGCACAAAGACGATCCTGGAAGCTGTCTGGATCCTCATAAAGGCCTCGTTCTTCACAACCCTTGCCTTCGGCACCATCGTCTTCCTCTTCAAGATGAAATTCGTGAGCAGGGCCTTCTTCGTCATATTCCTGGCCCTGAGCTCTCTTGCCATACTGACCGAAAAGATCGTCATATTTTCGATCATGCATTACGTGAGGCGCCAGGGGTATAACTACAGGCGGTTCATCGTGGTCGGCACCGGGAAGCGCGCCGCCAGGTTCATCGAGAGGATAAGGCACCACCCGGAGTGGGGCCTGAGGATAGAAGGTATAGTGGACTATGAGAAGGAGCATGTGGGGAGGGAGGTCGAAGGGGTGAAGGTCATAGGGACTCTCGAAGACCTGCAGAGGATACTACATGACAACCCGATAGACGAAGTGGTCTTCATAGTCCCGCGCGCGGTCCTGAGCCGTATAGAGGGTTCCGTATACATATGCGAGACCGAAGGGGTGAAGGCCACCATCGCGGTGGACCTCTTCGACGTGAGGGTCGCCAGGTCGCGCCTTACGGAACTCGAGGGTGTGCCCCTGATAACGTTCGAGACGACGTTCGCGGAGGAATGGCAGCTCTTCATCAAGAGGGCCGTCGATATCATCGCCTCCGGTATAGGCATAATCGCCTTAAGCCCGCTCTTCCTGGTGACGGCCCTTCTGATAAAGATGACATCGCCCGGGCCGGTCTTCTACAGGCAGAAGAGGGTCGGGCAGAACGGCCGCCGCTTCGTCCTTTATAAATTCCGGTCGATGTACGAAGGGGCTCACGAAAAATTATCGGAATTGATGGCCATGAACGTCATGAAGGGGCCCGTTTTCAAAATGAAGGACGACCCGAGGGTTACGCCGCTCGGCCGGCTCCTGAGGAAACTGAGCATAGACGAGCTCCCGCAGCTCTTCAATGTCTTCATGGGCCAGATGAGCCTCGTCGGCCCGAGGCCGCCGCTCGCCAAAGAGGTGGCTCAGTACGAGCCCTGGCAGAGGAGGCGCCTCTCGATGCGGCCCGGCATCACCTGTATCTGGCAGATAAGCGGCAGGAACAATATAGATTTTGAGGACTGGATGCGGCTCGATCTGGAGTATATCGACAACTGGTCATTGTGGCTCGACTTCAAGATCCTCGTGAAGACGATACCGGTGGTGCTCTTCGGGATAGGCGCTTACTGAGGCCGGTCGTCTATTTTATGAGAAGGAGATAATATGGTGAAATTGCACAAGATACGGTTAGTTGCAGCGCTCTTCCTGTGCGCGGCCGTTTCCGGAGGCTGCGCCCCGAGACATGCCGACGATGATAAAGTGATCGCCCGCGTAAACCGTTACGAGATGACGCTGGAGGACCTCCGGGACGAGCTTGCCACGAGGGGCGCCGGAGGCAGACACCTCGCCGCAGGGACTTCGCTGCCGACGGATGACCTGCTCGACGAGCTTATCACCAAAAAGGTCCTGGTGCAGGAGGCGCAGAGGCAGGATTTCGACAAGGACAGGATGTTCATGAAGGAGATAGAGCGGTACTGGGAACAGGCGCTCATAAAGATCCTGCTCAAGAAGAAGACGCGCGAGCTCGCCCGGACCATCAAGGTGAGCGATGAAGAGGCGCGCGACGAATACGGGCGCATCAAGGAGGAGGAAGGCGGCAGGGTAGAGCCGTATGAGATGATGGCGAGCGGGATAAAGAACGACCTCCGTTACCGCAAGATCCAGGAGGCCCTGGATAAGTGGGTCATCTATCTGAAGAAGGAAGCCAACGTCAGGATATACAAAGAGAATATAAAGTGAGGTGAAATATGGAGACGTCCCACAGGAACAGGAGAAGGAACTATTTCATAAAGAAGAGATTCCAGACGTCTTTTATAATTAAATTCTGCTCCCTCGTGGTGCTGGGAGCCGTTATCTCGGGCGCCATCATATACGCCATGTCGAAGGCGACGGTCACCACGACATTCGATGATTCCCGGCTTACAATAAAGAGCACGGCCGACTTCATCCTCCCGGCGGTGCTACTGGCGAGCGCCGTCGTCATCATCGTCATAGGCCTCGCTACGATAGTCATGACGCTATTCACGTCGCACAGGATAGCCGGTCCTCTCTACCGTATGGAAAAGGACGTCGGCCACGTCGCGCTGGGTAACTTCAACAAAAGGTTCAGCCTGCGCCACGGGGATGAGATCAAGCCGCTCGCCGAGAGCCTCGACGCGATGGTCTCGATGCTGAGGGTGGAGATAAATACGATAAAGGACCTCGTCCGCGAACTCAATTCGGACGCGGCCGCGATCGAAAAGGACGACGGTGTCAAACTGCCGCCGCGGTTCAAAAAGAGATTAGCCGACCTTATGACAGTGATCGAGAAGTTCAAGACGTAATTCAACCGGATACAATGCAGATATCGTTCCCGACACGTAAAAATTTGCTGGACCCGAAGATCATGGCGCTCTCATTCGCGGTGGCCGCCGCCTCTTTTTGCGCGCCCCTATTCGGCGAATATGCGGAGTCGCTGAAGGGGACCGGCGATGCGGCCGCGAGCGCCGTCGCGGAAGGTGCGCCGCCCGCCGCGGCCCAGGAAGAGTGGCGGTCGACGGAGAGCGAGTTCTTCACCATATATTACCGCCCGGACGCAAGCCTCAAATCGATGGACAGGAAGTTGCGCCGCCGGGGGTATTATATGAGCTGGGGCAGGTCTTCCGAGGTCCTGCCCGGTTCCGGGGCTAGCATAGCCCGGAGGATGGACTCGATCTTCGGTAGGGTCGAAGAGGTCCTCGACATGTATCCCAGGAATATGCATATAAAGATCAGGATCTTCAGGGACAGGGAAGAGCTGAGCGAAGAGTATAACAGGATCTTCCATAAGAGCGCCCATTTCAAGTCGTTCTACGTCCACAAACATGAGACGATCTACACCTCCGAAGAGGATATATCCGACTCGGTCATCTCTCACGAGATGGGGCATGCCATAGTCGACCACTATTTTGCTATAATCCCCCCTCCGAAGATACGAGAACTTCTCGCATCATACGTCGATACACATCTGGATGAGGAATAGGATGGTACAATTCTGTTAGGTAATAAAAAAGCATGATTTAGTCGATTGACGTCTAGATGAAATTATGATATATTAGTATCACAAACTATAAACAGACCCGGTTATATCACACTCTATGGAGGAAAAGACGATGCGAATATTGAAATTTTCATTACTTGCCGTATGTGCGCTGTCTATACTATTTATAGCGACCGCATCCCAGGCAGCGGGCGGACTGACCGTGGCAGAGATCACCGGGAAGGTGCTCGTCAAGATACAGCCATCCGCGGAATGGGCGCCGGCAGCCAAGGGCCAGGTCCTCAACGGCCAGGATGCCATAAAGACGGAAGCGGACGGCGGTGCCCTCCTGGAGCTTCCGGACAAGAGCAGCGTTACATTGAAAGCGAATTCCGAGCTGGCGGTAGAGGCGATCCTGTGGGAAGATGCCTCCAAGAAGGTGGGGCTCAACCTTCCTGACGGGGAGCTCAGGGCAATATTGAATAAACTTGGCCCCGATTCCGAATTTACGGTGAAGACGCCGACCGCCATATGCGGCGCAAGAGGGACGATCTTCTACCTGCTGTCGAGGGGCCTGAAGACGAGGGTATTCGTCGAAGACGGCCTGATAGAGTTCATCAATACTAAGAGCGGCGAGAAGAAGGACGTCGGCGAGGGCAACTATTCGGATGCCAACGATGACGGTACCATTACGGAGCCGGGCGCGCCTTCAGAGGGTGACAAGAAGGAGATGACATCCGGTTGGGATACGGGTCTGGTAGCCGAACCGTACAGCGAGCCCGCAGGCGATAATGCAGGCGGGACCGAAGATGATATACAGCCGGCAGCTGTGATACAGGAGACGCACGCAAGCCAGATATAAAGAACGACAAATATTCAAAGAGATCAAAGAAGGGGCCTTTTGAGGCCTCTTCTTTTTGTCCCGCCGGAATTGTCTAAAAAGCTCTTGACAATTATCCCCTTAATGATAAGATTTTAATATTATTATGTCAATAAACTATATATCGGTCCACCAACCACACGAAAGAGCCAGATGAAGATAATGAGCTTGCGGGGCGTACGTCCCATCCTGACGGGTTATCTTGTAATATCGTTCCTCTTCTCCTATTCCTGCGGTCCGTCTTATGCTGCCCTCCTCAACAAGGACCTTCCCCAGAGAGAAGGCGTCAAGCTGGGCAGCAGCAATATGATATTTCACTCCGCTTTTTCACAGGAAGAGCAGTACGATTCCAACGTCTACCTCACCGATTCCGACCTGCGGTACGATCTCGTGAGCATAATGAACCCGTCCCTGGGTATCGAGATACCGTTCAGGGATAACAGCATAAGCGCCGATTACGACTGCAATATGGTCTTCTTCGGCCACCAGGTCGAGCAGGACCACATAGACCACCGGGTGAGGGGCCTCATCGATATAAACCTCACGGACTATAAGATCGAGGTCAAGGATATGTTCAGGCACTTCACCGACAGGTCCGGTTCCGAAAATACGGCCCGGCTCAAGAGGGACACCAACGATCTCGACGCGGAGATATCCGCGGAGTTTGAGCGTTTCGGTTTCAGGGCGGGATATTCCAACAGCATAGAGGACTACCTGACCACCGATATATCCTTTGACCCGTTGACTTACGAGGACAGGAGCACAATGAGGCACGACGTCATGGGCGAACTCAGTTACCGGTTCATGCCCAAGACGCTCTTCCTCCTGGAGACGGACCTCGGCTACGTCGATTACTACAACTGTTCCCTCGTCCCGAACTCCTGGTATACCGAAACGGTGGCCGGCATAAAGGGCGAGTGGTTCAGCAGGGCAAACGTCAATTTTAAGGCCGGTTTCAGGTACCAGCACTATGAGTCGTCGGACCTGATAGACGATAAGCCGTATATAGGGCCGGTATTGCGCGGCGGTTTCGACTATTACATCACCGAAGACGATACCCTGGGGGTGAGGGCCGAGAGGACCATATATGAATCGACCTACGACAAGATGAACTATTACAACGTGAACCTCATAGGGTTCGACTATACGCATAAATTCAGCGATAAGCTTTCGGTCTCGGCCGCCGGTTTCTACCAGATCAACCTCTATCCCAGCGAGACGACGGAGAACGGCAAGACCGGGAAGAGGTACGACAATTTCTTCGGCGGATCATGCGGTGTGCGTTATGACGTGCGTAAATGGGTCTCGGTCGAAGCCAGGTACGAATATAACCAGAGGATATCGAGGTTCGATACGTTCGATTACGCGGATAACCTGATATCGCTGCGCGGGACAGTCGGGTTCTGATAATATGACAAAGATCTTATCGGTGTTCGTTTCGGCAGTGCTGGCATTATGCCTCATATCCCCGGATCTCTTTTCGGCCGAGAGGCCGGAGTACCGCATACAATCTTCGGATGTCCTCTCGATAACCGTGCACGGCCAGCCCGATCTCGCCACAAAGACGAGGGTCACCCAGGACGGGTATATATCGTTCCCTTTGATAGGAAAGGTCGCCGCCAAGGGGCTCACCGTCCAGGAGCTGGAGCAGACGATAAAAGAGATGCTCGAGAAGAGCTACCTGGTGAACGCGGCGGTCCTCGTCTTCATCGAGGAGTACCATCCCAGGCAGGTCTCGGTCATAGGAGAGGTGAAGAGCCCCGGTAAATACGACATGCCGGGCGAGAAGAACATAACCCTGATGCAGTCGATCGCGATGGCGGGCGGTTTCACCAAACACGCCGAGGTCACGAGGATACGCATCATGAGGATAGAGAACGGCGAGAAGAAGACCTTCGTGGTGAACTCAAAAGAGATCACCGATAAGGGGGATAAGGACAAGGATATGCTGCTTGAGGCCGAGGACATTGTCTTCGTGCCGGAGAGTTTCTTCTAAAGAAAGAACGGTATAAATGCACGCTTCCCAGCCCATCAACGAAACCTTACACCTGCAGGACTATATCAACGTGGTGCGCCACAGGCGCGACGTCGTGACCCTCTTCTTCGCCACCGTCGTCCTGGTCGTTGCGATAGGCAGTTTCGTTATGATGCCCATATACCGGGCGACCGCGGTGCTACTTATAGATGTCGAAAGCCCGAATGTGCTCACCACGTCGGGGACCGTGGCCCTCGAGTCGCAGAACTACTATTCCTATAAAGAGTATTACCAGAGCCAGATAGAGATAATAACTTCCGAGGCGCTCATCAGGAAGGTATTCGATGAATTCGGCCTCGGCAAGATGAGGGAGTACGCGAAGGCGAGAGAGCCGATCAAAAAATTCATAAAGACAATAAGGGTGGAGCCGGTGCGCGACACGCGGCTATTCAGGTTGAACGTCGATAACAGGGACCCGGAGGTCGCCAGGAAGATAGCGAACCGGCTCGCCGAGATATACGTGAAGCGGAACCTGGCCTACATAAGCAAGAACGAACTGCTGAACCTGCTGAAGAACGAATACCTGAAGCTGGAGACGCGGCTTTCCGAATATACCAAGGTCTATAAGGAGGACCACCCCGAGATGATACGTCTCCGCAAGGAGATGTCGGAACTTGTAACGAAGATAGAGCGAGAGAAGGAATCGGCCATCACTTACGATATAGGGGACATGGAGTCCAAGACCGAATACCGCCATACCCTAGAGGGCCTGAAGGCCAATAACGTAAGCATACTCACCCTGGCCGAGACGCCGCGCATACCGATAAAGCCCAAGAAACTCCTGAACATAATCATAGCGATAGTGGTGGGGCTGGTCGGCGGGACCGCCCTCGCGTTCTTCTTCGAATATATGGATAATACTGTAAAGGACGTCGAAGAGATAGAGCGGATGACGCACTGGCCCATACTCGGTAACGTCCCGACGATAGACGCCTCCGGCAAGATGGCGGAAGGGGAGAAGGACCTGTACGTCCATATAAGGCCGAAGGACCCGATATCCGAGATGTACCGCTCGATCAGGACCAGCATATTGTTCTCGGCGACGGAAGAGCATCCCATAGACAGCATTATCGTAACGAGCCCCGGGCCCCAGGAAGGGAAGACGCTGATGTTGTGTAACCTCGGCATCGCGATGGCCCAGAACCAGAAACGCGTGCTCCTTGTGGATGCCGACATGCGGAGGCCCCGCCTGCACGAGGCCTTCAAGATACATAACGAGACGGGGTTAAGCGATTTCCTCTCGGGACAGGCGCCTTTCGATAAGCTGGTCCAGAAGACCGAAATAGAAGGTCTCTCTATAGTGAGCGGGGGACCTCATCCGCCTAACCCGTCGGAGCTCCTGGCGAGCGTCAGGATGAAGGAATTCATAAAGACGGCCAAAGAGAAGTTCAATTTCATAATATTCGACACGCCCCCGTCGGCTATCCTTACCGACGCCATCATCCTCTCGAGGGCCGTCGACGGTACGGTGATGGTGATCGAAAGCGGGAAGACCGAGCGCAAACTCCTCAGCAGGGTCTGCCGGCTCTTCGCCGATTCAAGGGTGTACGTAATAGGCGTCCTGCTGAACAAGATCCGCATCAAGTCGAGCGAATACGGTTATTACTCTTACTATTACGGCAAGTTGGATTGAACCCGGCGCGAGTCACTCCCCGAACAACCCGCTCTCATAGGCCTTCACCAGCGCCCTCGACGCGTGCTGTACGTAGTCGACACGGATAGGGTCCCTCTCAAGCGATTGCCTGAACCCCCCGGCCGCCCTGGAAGCGTTCTTCAGATAAAAAGAGTTCTCTTTGGTGAACTGCGTCTGCAGGATGAACCTTGTCCCCAGCCTTATCGACTCGGAGTACTTCGCGGCGCGGGCCGTGTCGCCCGTCTCGCGCGCTAACCTGTACGCGTCATTGATGCCTTCGAGGTAGACCGAGGTCGAACATCCCCTGGGCGTGCCTTTCGTAAAACCGCCTATCTCGTCAGGGTGGCCGCTTTCGAATACCTGGTAGTTATCTATGCTCCAATCGTTCATCTCGAATATGAAATCGGCAAGAGACCGGTCCTTTGTATGCCGGTATAAGAGGTAATATGTCTGCGTGTGCCACGGTATGAATGCGGCGTTCTTATTTGCCCTCCAATGGTCCCTGTAATAGGGGAAGGCCTTCTTCACGGATCCGAGATATGCCTCGTCCCCCGTTGCCGCGTAAAGGTGCATCAGGCCGAGCATCGCCTCTCCCGGGGCATAGTCGATCCCGTCGTTACCCTTTTTGATGAAGTCCGTGTCGTATGAGCCGTCCGGGTCCTGCATCGCCAGGATGCCGTCCCCGAGACGTTTCAGGACCCCGCCCTTATCCGGACGGTCGGTATTGAGGAGGGCAAGTATCATGAAGGCATTGTAGGCGATGGAGGCCCTCCCGTCGATGACGAAGAATGAGTAGCCGCCTTCATCGCGCAGACGGCCGAGGTAGTAGTCGATCTCGCGCTCTATCAGCTCGTCCGATGAGCCGTCCCGCAGGAAACGGCGCAATTCCGTGATGGCCCAGAGCGCCGCCATCTGGCGGGGGTGGTTATTCTTTTCCGAATAGAGGTCCCTGGCCGGAGAGTATGCATATTGCGTCATGCCGGACCCCGGATCGACGTTATTGAGGAACCACCCGTAGCCGAGGGATATCCTCTCCAGGATCGCGGATCTCGTTATATCATGCGCGTCTACCGGGACATTGAAACGGTAAAGGTCGGTGGTGCGGCGCCGGGCATCGCTCCTGAAGACGACGGAATCGTATAGGTATATCTCAATATCTTTGCCGAGGTAGCCGTCTTCCGGCAGGCCGGCCTTTTTGGAAAGCTGCTTCATCGCCGTTTCGAGCCCGATATTGGCCGTGATCATCACCGACGGTATGAAATACGTATGCTTGCCGCCTTTAGAGACCGACAGGCCGTGTATGCCCGGCTCCGCGTATCTTTTCAGATAAGCGAGGTCGTTCTGCGCCATCCTCCTGCCGTTATAGAGGAAGCTTATCACGACCGAGACATCTTTGAGGCCGTCCTTGGTAAGGTCCTTTTTGAACCGCCTGTCCCCGGTCACGTTGATGGTCGCTTTCCTGATATCGGCCAGGACCCTGTTGATATCCTTCGGCCTGTAGCTATTCCCCTGGCATCCTATGAGGGTGTTACCGTAGTAGACCGAGACGAAGACGATGTCGTAATCCGGATCTGGCGCACCCGTCTCCGGCACCGGTATCTTCGGCACGGCCTCCCCGTCCAGGCAGCGGCCCAGGACGAAGTATACGTACCCGGCCAGGAATTTCTTCTCTTTATATGTGAGGTCTTTTACGGAAGAGGCGCTCGCGGCGGATGGTCCCGTCGAAGGGGCGAACGTCGAGAAATATGATAAGATCGTTACAGCGGCTAAGATCTTTCTTCCGAGTGTCATCGGGAAAGATTTTAGCACATCCTCAACTTAATGAGAACAGAAAATTTGCGGAAAAATAGAGTTTACACTTGCCGAAACGCGATTACGTGATATAATTACAGTGTCGTATAACACGGGGTGTTGCCAAGAAAAAATTGTCAGTCGTCTTGACCATTTTTTTTCTTACCCAACACATCGCTCTGCAGCAACTGGCCGCGGAACCCTACTCACCGCTGCCTAAGGTAAAAGTTAGTTTAACAGAAACCAATCTTTCCTTCAGATACCTCAACGACACGATCCTCCTGGCGCTCACCCTGTATAAACTTGACGCCGTCGAGAGATACACGAAAGAATCGATAATAAAGGAGTATGGCGCCAGGTTCGCGGGGCTCTCTAAGGTCAGGTTCGACCTCGAGAATATGGATATCGGCAGAAAAGGTTGGACCCGCTACTACCCGTTTTACATAAAAGGCGAACAGTTCATAATGCGCATCTTCCTTACCGAAGAGTCCTCATTCCAGCCGAAGGTACAGGTGCTGTACGAAGGGGCCATAGATAACCCCAGGGTGACATTCCAGGTATTGCCCCCGCTCCAGGAGATCTTGAAGGCATGTCACATGAAGCCGCACAGCCCGCAGTCCGCCTCCGCAGTAGGCACAAGCCTTTGAAACCCGGACCTCTCCTTCCCGTCCTATTAGTGATAGCTTTCGTCTGCCCGGCCGCCATGGCCGACCTCGATGACCTGATAGACGTGGCTCAGGGCCAGTCGAATATGCAGAAGCACTACGCCGGGGAGACGCAGACCTATAACGGCGTGAAGCGCGCACTGGAGACGGGGGTCCTCGCTAAGGGCAGGCCGGCATCGGAGATCAGGGCCCGGTACGGCGAACCGGTCGTTACGCTCTGGGACCGGGACAAGAATATGGAGAAGTGGATATACAAGAGCGCCTCATCGTCTTTCTTCGACGGGGAGCAGGTCTATCTCTTTTTCGATAAGGACTGCACCCTCGTCGAGACCGAGATGAGGAAGAAGGACGACGCGGCCCGCTGAAACAAGATTTGCTTGCCTAAACCCATTCCGTTCGGTACAATAACCTGAAAACCATATAAGAAGGAGTGTGTCATGTTATTCAATTTTATGCCAAAAGAGTTCAACTTCTTCGACCTCTTCGACAAGCAGGTCGACTTTGCCGTTGACGCGGCGAGCTACCTCAAGGAAGTGGTGTCAAACGGGTCTGCGGACGGGGAGGTGCTCCGCAAGATACAGGATATCGAGCATTACGCAGACGACGCCGCGCACAGTGTCATAGACCGCCTGAACAAGACGTTCATCACGCCGTTCGACAGGGAAGATATACACGCCCTCACCAAAGAGATCGACGATATCGTGGATATGATAAACACCATAATAAGCCGGAAGAAGGTGTATAAGCTCGAGGGGGTCGATAAGGACCTCGTGAAATTCGCTACGGTGATCGAGGAGTCGGTCCGGGCCGTATCCAGGGCGGTAAAGGGTATGCGCGCCATGAAGCACTCGAAGACGGTCTTCGATGCCTGCGTCGAGATCAACCGTCTCGAAAATGTCGGCGACGAGATGCGCGACGAGGTGCTCGGCAGGCTCTTCGAGACATCGAAGGACCCCATAGCCGTAATAAAGTGGAAAGAGATATACCAGGACGCCGAGACGGTCCTCGATATCTGCGAGGATGTCGCGCATGTGGTGGAATCGATCCTCGTGAAGCAGGCCTGATCCATGACATTCAGTATCCTCCTCCTGATAGTCCTCGCGCTGGCGTTCGATTTCCTGAACGGTTTTCACGATTCGGCCAATTCTATCGCCACGGTCGTCTCGACGCGGGTCCTGTCGCCGCGCCTTGCGGTCATCTGGGCGGCCTTCTTCAACTTCATCGCGTTCCTCTTCTTCGGCCTCCACGTCGCGAACACGATAGGCAAGGGCATAATAGACATAACGATAATCGATAAGGGGATCATCTTCGGGACGCTCGTCGGGGCATGCGGATGGAACCTCATCACGTGGTACCTGGGCCTTCCGACAAGCTCTTCCCACGCCCTGATCGGCGGCATGATAGGGGCCGCGCTCGTGAAGGCTGGGCCCGGGTCGCTCGTATGGAGCGGCATCATGAAGACGGTCAGTTTCATAATCATCTCGCCCGTACTGGGGCTCGTTCTGGGGCTCGGGTTCGGTTTTGCCGTATACTGGCTCTTCCGTAAGAGCGCGCCCCTGAAGGTGGACCATATATTCAGGAAAGGGCAGCTGCTCTCAGCCGCGTTCTACAGTATGGGCCACGGCGGGAACGACGCTCAGAAGACGATGGGGGTCATCGCAAGTTTATTATTCAGCGCGGGGCTTCTGGGCAAGACATTTTATATACCTTTCTGGATCGTATTGATGTGCTATACCGCCATCGCCCTCGGCACCATGTTCGGGGGATGGCGCATAGTCAAGACGATGGGCCAGAAGGTCGCGAAACTCAAACCGGTGGACGGTTTTTGCGCGGAGTCTGGGGCGGCCATAACGCTCTTCATATCGTCGGCCTTCGGCATACCGGTGAGCACGACACACACGATAACGGGCGCCATAATGGGCATCGGCTCGCTGAAACGGCTGAGCGCGGTAAAGTGGGGAGTCGCAGGCCGTATAGTATGGGCATGGGTATTGACGATACCGTGTTCGGCGGTGATATCGGCCCTGGCATATGCGGCCGTCCGGCATTGATATGACATAGGAGATCCGGTGGACCTGATAAAGACGATCATGGAATTCGTCTTCCACATAGATAAACACCTTAATGTAATGATCCAGAATTTCGGGAGCTGGTCCTACCTCCTGCTCTTCATGATCGTCTTCGCGGAGACGGGCCTCGTAGTGACCCCGTTCCTCCCGGGCGACTCTCTCCTCTTCGCATCCGGTGCGCTCGCCTCGAACGGTTCGTTCGACTTCTGGCGGCTTTTCATCGTGCTCACCGCCGCCGCGGTCATAGGCGACAGCGTCAATTACGCCATAGGCAAGGCCATAGGCCACAGGGTATTCGAGGAGGGGCACTCCCGCATTTTCAAGAAAGAGTACCTCGACCGCACTCACAGGTTTTACGAGAAGTACGGCGGCAAGACTATAATACTGGCGCGGTTCGTCCCCATCGTGCGGACGTTCGCGCCCTTCGTGGCCGGCGTAGGCAGGATGAATTACGGCTACTTCTTCCTCTATAACGTGACCGGCGCGCTATTGTGGGTCTCCGTCTTCGTGGGGGGCGGGTTCTATTTCGGCAACGTCCCCATCGTCAAAGAGCATTTTTCGATCGTCATATTCGCCATCGTGGTCATCTCCATCCTGCCGGCGGCCGTCGAGGTATGGCGGCACCGCCGGACAAAATAGGCACCGGGCGCATGGATAAGAGACCTCTTACGGCAAGGATCCTGCGGTATTTCAGGTGGCTCTACCTGAAGATATTCAGGATCAACGACACCCCTCAGAAGATAGCCGCGGGTTTCGGGATCGGCGTGCTCCTCGGCGTCATGCCGGGCACGGGCCCCTTCGCCGCGCTCTTCCTCGCCATACTTTTAAAGGTGAACCGGGCCGCGGCGTTACTCAGCAGCATCCTGACAAATACGTGGCTTAGCATACCCGTATTCTTCCTGGCCGTTAAGACGGGTTCAGCCGTGACCGGCATCGGCTACGGTGATATAAGCGATTCGTGGTCTCTCTTTTTGAAAGATTTCACCTGGGGGAAGCTCCTGCAGCTATCGGTGTACGATATCATCGCCCCGGTGGTCATAGGGTATATCCTGGTCTCTCTATGCATGGGCATCATCGCGTACTTTGTGGTATTGGCGATAACTGAACGGAGAAGGAAGGCGTAAGACCCTTCCGAAAAGGAGGTTTATATGGAACGGGCAAATGTAGTGACCATGAAAGGTAAACCGGTAACGCTTGTGGGTGATGAGGTCAGGGTGGGGCAGAAGGCGGGGGATTTCAGGGTGCTCGATACCGGCCTGTCGGAGAAGACGCTGGCGGATTTTAAAGGCAGGATAAAGCTCATCGCCGCCGTCCCTTCCCTGGATACGCCCGTATGCGATACGGAGATAAAGCGTTTCAACGACGAAGCGGCGAAACTCTCCAAAGACCTGGTCGTGATCTTCATCAGCATGGACCTCCCGTTCGCCCAGAAGAGGTTCTGCCAGGAGTTCGAGATAAATAAGGTGAAGACCCTCTCCGACCACAGGGACGGCGACTTCGGATCGAAATACGGCGTCCTGATAAAGGAGCTGCGGTTACTGGCAAGGGCCGTCTTCATCGTAGATAAGGACGACACGGTGCGATACGTCGAATACGTGAAAGAGCTCGGCATGCCTCCGGATTACGACGCGGCCCTCAGGGCATTGAAGGGCATAGTCGCCTGACGGCTAGGGGCTCAGGTCATTCAGGCGGGTCCAGCTCCCGTCGCCATGGCGCACCCACAGGCCGTAACCGGTCCCGAAGTCGATGATGATCTCGTCTTTCCCGTCAGCATCGGTATCCCCGGCGATCATCGCTTCGGACTTTACATCGCTTATCAAGTCCCATCTGCCGTCATCATAGTGTAACCATATCCCGTATTCGGGGCCGAAGTCGATGATTATGTCGTCTCTGTCATTACCGTTAAAGTCACCAGCGGTGATAGAGACGGCGTTTAGGGGGCTTATCTCATCCCAGGCCCCGCCGTCATGCCAGACCCATATACCGTGTGCAGGGCCGAAGTCCAGCACCAGCTCTTTCCCGCCGTCCCCGGTGATATCGCCCGTCGTCATCGATTCCGGGCTTACGGGGCTTATATTGCTCCAGGCGCCGCAGCTGTAGGCCCATATACCGTACGCAGGGCCGAAGTCTAGCACCAGCTCTTTCCCGCCGTCCCCGGTGATATCGCCCGTCGTCATCGATTCCGGGCTTACGGAGCTTATCTGGAGCCATGTGCCGTCGTTATGCCAGACCCATATACCGTGTGCAGGGCCGAAATCCAGCACCAGTTCTTTCCTGCCGTCCCCGGTGATATCGCCTGTCGTCATCGATTCCGGGCTTACGGAGCTTATGAAGCCCCAGCCCTGGTCATCGCGCCTCACCCATATCCCGTATTCGGGGCCGAAGTCGATGATGATGTCGTCTTTTGTATTGCCGTCGATATCGCCGGCAGCTAAGGAGAGGGAAGAGAGGTCATGGAGCCGGCTCCAGGTGCCGTCATCATGGGCTATCCAGATGCCGTATAGTGAGCCGAAGTCGATGACGATATCGGCCTTGCCGTTACCGTCAATATCGGCGGGTACCATGGGCAGCCTCGCGGCGGTTACGGTGATCTCCAGGGATGCGGTGTTGCCGGCGGCGTCCACAGCGTGTATCGCGCCGCCGTATCTCTCGCCGGTCACGATCGCAAAGTTGCGGCTAAGTTTATCAGCGCCAGCGCTGTAAAGCGACCTTATCTCTTCGGACGATAACGCGCGGTCGAAGACGACCACATCGTCGATAGAGCCGTCGAAACACCTCCCGCCCCCGTCGCGTCCGCCTATGGTGAGGTTATGCCCTTCCACGGCTATTGTCTGCTTGGAGAAGGCGGTCTCGCCCTTCAATGCGCCGTCCACATAGATACGCACGGAGGTCCCGTTAAAGACGCCCGCCACGTGGTGCCAGCTGCCCAGTATGACATCCGTCTCCCTCGCCTGCTGTTTTGTCCCGTTCCATGTGAAGAATCGCCATGTACCGAGCTGGGTTGCCGCAAGGACATACGGCTCATTCTGGAACCCCGTGCCTTTGCCGACTATGTACCTGTAACCGTCCGTCTTTATGGACGTCTGCTTGACCCACGCCGCGACCGTGACCTCATTTTCCATATTGAATGAGGCGCCGTTCCCGGCATTTATATAATCGCTTGTGCCGTTCAGCCTCAGGGCCTTACCTCTCTTTGCGTCCACCGTGCTCGCGGGGCCCAGGGAGCCCATGAACTGTCCGAAATTATCATGGGCGGAGCCGTCAGGCGCGCCCGACTGGCTGCACTCCTCAAAGTTCCACCACCCTGCCAGGCTGCCGTTCCAATCTATTAAGAGGCTCGTCTCCGAAGGGTCCTCCGCGCCGGCCGTTATATCTACGCTGTCACCGGACCTTCTCTGGGAAAGCTCTATGGCCGGGGCTGTCATGTCTATCCTGAGCGTATAGGGCCGGGGAGAGGAACGGTTATTATCCAGGATATCCGTCGCAGAGCACTTCCATACATACTCGCCTTCCGGCAGCGTCTCGGCAAACGTCACGGATGCGTTTAATCCGGTGACGCCTTTGGCCTGTACCTCCGTAAACTCGTCCCCGGACTTCATATGCAGTTTAATATCTTTCAGTTCGGCGGTGCTGACGGCAGACCCGGCGAAGGTCACGGCGCCGTCCCTCAATGAAAGGCCGTTAGCAGGCGACTCGAGCGTGACGGTCGGGTTCATATAACCGGGCAGCCCGAAGAACGAATCCCGGTCCAGCAGCCCGCCGCCAAGTCCGGCAAGCATCTGCCATTGGTCCATGGTCCTGCCGTCCTCATAATAGACAGGATCACCGTTCGCGTCTACCCCGTACTGATAGTATCCCCTGAATAGGTAAGGCGTGGAAGGGTTATACCAGTAATTACCGCCGGATATGAGAGTGTCTATAAAATGCTTCCAGAAGGTCCCCTTTGCCATGTCTCCTTCCAGCAGGTAGTTCCCTTCCCCGGCAATGGTATTATTTGTGAGGGTCCAGAACTCCGGGCGCAGGTTAAGGAAGGCGCCGGTCTCATGATCGGGAGTGAAGTTATCCTCTCCGTCCGGCTCCTGGCCGGCTATCACGATCTGGGACCCGATGTTATCGCAGATCTCATTATTTTCCAGCGTGACGTTACGGGAGTAGGTTGAATATACGCCGTATCTCTCATTGGATCTTATGGCGCAGTTCCTTATGATAAAAGGCCCCTGGCTCCTCTCCATTATGATGCCGCTCAGGTAGTTATCCCTCAACTCGGAATTTTCTACCAGGATGTCCTTATTGTCCGAATCGAACCACAGCCCGCATGACCGGTTGCCTATCGTCTTATATCGCGTGAACGTCATGTTCCGTGTGAACATGAACTTCTGCCCGACCGCCCAGTCATAGAAATCGCCCCATGCCGCCCGCCAGGCATTGTACGAGGATTCGCTCTCTTCGATACGGACAAAGTCCGCGCGCCAGCCGCATAATCCGCTCCCCCCGTTATAGTTTGCTATGACCCCCTTCACCGTGATGTCGCTGCTTTCACCGACCCATGTCGAATGGCGTATGCCCCCTATCCAGAGGCCGTTCCAGTTGTTCCACAGGAATTTACAGTTTTCGATGACGATATTGCCCGACTCCTGTATCTTCACGGCGGACTCTTCGACGATGCTGTTAAAATGCGTAAAGGTGAAACCGTTCAGGATGACATTTATCGCGGAGTCGGAGCTGAATCCCACATTACGCGTAGAGACATCGATAACCGCCGTTCCTATATCGGTAGTTTGTGGAAGACGGATGTAAGCGATGTCGTTCTCTTCATCGATATAGAAGGTCTCCTCCTTCAATTCTTCGCTGGCGAGGACCTGGGTAAGGAGTGAACCGTTAACGAATATCATCTCCCTCCGCCTGACTATCGGCGCCATGGAAATATAATACGGCGACCCGGCCCAGATGTCGGCGGAAAGGCCCCAGTCGTACGGCCACGGGTGGCTGTATATCCCGTTACCCTGTCCGGTCCAGCCGTCCCAAACGTCCGAACCCGATATTATGACTTCCCCGTTTGCCTCGATGCTGATAGAAGGGTATTGGTCGTAGAACGCCCGGCGTTCCTGGATGGTATTGGTGTGCGTGATAAAATTGAGCGGGTCAAATGAGGCATCGAGGCGCATCGTCTCTCTGTATGTCCCGGCGGCGATGATCACCCGTGTGTCGGTATTATTAGCCTGGTTGACGATGGCCTGCGCGAGGGCCTTGTTTATCGTCTTCCACGCGGCGTCCGTAGATGTGCCGCTATTCAGATCGTTGCCCGATGCGCCATCGACATAGTAGACGACCCGGTCGAACGCTTCGGCCGGCCCGACGGTGATCAGATAAAAAGCGAGGAGCGTGAACGCAACGAACTTTACCCTGTACATAGATATCCCCATGGCCCACTTAGTTAACAATATTAGTAAGTGTAGTCAAAAAAAGCCCTTATAATATCCCTATAGAGCTTCATATAGAGTATGCCACATAATTACCTCAATGAAAAGCGGCCATATCCTGCTTTTTCATTTCTTACATTATTATTGTTGACTAAATCTGACTTTTGAGATATATTTGGAGTGGCCACGAAAGGAGTGGCGTATGGTAATGGTCATCCTAAATGTGCAACGACAATAAGCAACCCGGGGGAAGGGGTTGCTTTTTTTAATGGGAGTTCTATATGGATAGGCATATCTGTATGTTCTATGAGACAGAAAAAGACCTGTGTCAGATAGCGGCATCTTTTTTCAGGACGGGAGTAGAGAATAATGAGTTGTGCGTCTGGGTCGTCCCGCCGTATATGGGGATCGAAGGCGCGAAGAAGTCCCTCGGCGCAGAGATAGAGGACCTCGACGCCCATATACGGAAAGGCCGGATGAAATTCATGAATTCGACCGATGTCTATAACGGCCCGGACGGAATCTCTCCGGATAAGCTCCTGGACGGACTTACCAGAATGGAACGAGATGCCCTGGAGAAGGGGTTCTCCGCCCTGCGTATCAGCGGGGACGCCTCCTGGCTCCCGGAAGTGAACTGGGAAAAGTTCGTCGATTATGAGCGGAGGGTGAACGAACTTTTAAAGGAAAAGAAGATCACCGCGCTCTGCACATTTCCCATGCAAAAGTTGGATCTGCACAATATCTTCACCATGAAACTCTACCACGGGGTCACCATCACGAACCAATCCGGCCATATCGAGTATTCCAAGAACTATTAAGAAGAGGGGGGGCGTATGACGATGAACATGATCCTGGGAAGGCGCGCTAAGATGACGATAGCCTTTTTGGCCGCGGCCCTTACAGCCCTTACGACCCTTACGCTTTTGAGCTTCGCCGCCGATAAGGACGAAGAGAAAGAGAACCCCAATATAGCATTGACGATCTCCCAGAGGCCTTACCAGGAGTTTGCCATAAAGCTGAAGGCGAACCACTCGAGGGGCTACAAGTGGGTGCTCGATAAGAATTTCGACAGAAAGCTCCTGGAACCGCTCGGCACCGAATTCGTCAGGCCGAAGGGCGGGATGGAGGGCGCTGACGGCACGGAGGTCTGGAGCTTCAGGGCGCTGGGCGAAGGGGAGACGGTCCTCTCCTTTAAATTTGCCAAACCGTCGCAAAAGGAGCTCCCCGCGACCAAGACGGCCGTATATACCGTGAAGGTGAAGACCCCTGCCCCGCAATAGTACATCTCTGTCCACTTAGCTGTACATATCCCCTGTCATAGTCTGTCATACTTCGTATCCCATCATATTGGTATCCAATAAGTTACAAGACGCATCCATTGTATTTAATATGGCACAAAAATTGCTTATATTAGTGGTGTAAGAAATTTTTGTCTGTATATGATCATAAAGGAGGGAGTATATGAATATCAGGGGAATGGCGGTTGCGGTATTTCTTATCGCTGCAATGATATTAGGTAGCCACGCCGCAGAGGCGTCGGTGCTCGATTTTGAGACGGGCTCACAGTCGGGCGAGACCGTGATCTTCAACAACCAGGGGTACGGCGGGTTCACCTGGGACGAGAATTTTTACTTCATTAACGAAAGCGGTTTTTACGGCAACGACCCGATAAATTTCCCTTCTTACGACCATGCCGTCTATAACGGTAACGGCATCCTCGTCTCAACCGTCACCCGGAGCTCAAACTTCGATTTTATAGGGGCTTCTTTCATACCGTGGCTTTCCCAGAACCAGATCTACGACTATTCTTCGACGACGATAACGATGAAAGGGTATAACGGCAGCGACCTGGTAGGCGAGGTCACGCATTCGCTCACCGACAGCTTCGTCTATTGCGCCGCGAATTTCTCCGGCATCGACAGGCTGGAATTCATCGCGACCGAAAATCCGGCACCGCATGCCCCTTTGTATGAGAACGAGCGGTGGTGGCTGATGGACGACTTCACTTACACCGCGTATGACACGGGCGGCGATGTCGTTCCCGAACCCGCGACGATGGCCCTCTTCGGCATCGGCGGCGCGGTAGCTGCATTCATAAGGAAGAAGAAGAGAGTATAATTTTTTATCGGGGATCGTAACCGAAAAGGAGATGGTATGAAGAAGGGACTTATCGTTATCGGTTTGATAGTGTCGGTGATCTTATCCGTTGGCCCGGCCAAAGCCGCGGTTATCGTCGATACCGGCAGCGTATCCGATCCGCTGAACGGCGGCCCGATCCTGGTGGGCAATGTCCCCGGCTATAGCTATTTTCAATGGTTAGCCGGTAAATTCACGCTCGGCCAGACCTATACGGTGACGGATATCCAGGGCTGGATCTCGACCGGTTATTCCAACAGCCTGGCATCCAAACTGACGCTGGTCGTCTACGGCGACGGCGGGACGGTCCCGAATAAGAGCAATGAGCTCTATAGCGGCCTCTTTGACCTGCCGGGGACTACGACAATAGCGCACAACTGGTATGGCGTGAGCGGGTTGAGCCTTACGCTCGGGCCCGGGTCATACTGGGCGGCCTTTGAGACGAGGCAGGGATATATGTATGACGGGTATATGCAGCATCCCGTGCCGAACCCGCTTTCGGGTTATGCGGTCGCATATCCCAGCTACCCCAATTATAATTCATACGCGAACGCGAATTTCGGTCTGAAGGTCCAGGGTGTTCCGGGTCAAAGTCCGGTCGTCCCTGAGCCCGCCACTATGGCGCTCTTCGGGATAGGCGGCGCGGCGGCGGCATTTATGAAGAGGCAAAAGAGAACGTAATAGAGACCGCTTAGTAATTTTCACACCGGCCCTCGATTCCTTCGGGGGCCGTTTTTTATTATAAAGCCTCTCTTGCCGATTAGAGGGATTGGAGCTATAATAGCGTCTGAAAATATGAGACCATATATAGATAAGGTGACGGCGGAAGACCATCTCCCCGAAGACCTTGAGATGAACGATGAATTCAAGTCGGCATTCAATATCATGGAGAATACCCGGCAGTGCATCTTCATCACGGGCAAGGCCGGCACCGGCAAATCGACGCTCCTGAGGTATTTCAAGGCCCATACGGGCAAGAAGATAATCGTCCTTGCCCCGACGGGCGTAGCGGCCATCAATGTGAGCGGGCAGACGATCCACTCCTTCTTCCGGCTGCCCCCGAAGATAATCCACAAGGATACCATAAAGCGCCTCAGGGACAGGACCCTCATCGAGAATCTCGACATGGTGATAATAGACGAGGTCTCAATGGTGCGGGCGGACGTCATGGACGGTATCGACTACGCGCTGCGCTTGAACCGCGGCAGGATGAAGGACCCGTTCGGCGGGGTCCAGATGGTATTTTTCGGGGACCTCTTCCAGCTCTCGCCCGTGGTCGAAGACGAAGCTAAGGAAGTGATGGGGGAGCTCTACCCGAGCCCTTATTTCTTCAGCGCCAGGGCCTTCGACGACCTCTATATACGCCTCATCGAGCTGTCGTCCATCTACAGGCAGAAGGACAGCTCGTTCATGGAGCTTCTGAACAGGGTCCGGAACAAGGAATATACCGGCGCGGACCTGGCCACGTTGAACAGGAGGGTCCAAAGAGGCGCCTCCGTCTCCGGCAAGGACGCGACGGTGACCCTGACGACGACGAACGTACTTGCTAACAGGATAAACCGGGAGCGCCTGTCGGAGCTCCCCGGCAGGGAGATAGTGTACGAGGCGGCGGCGACCGGGAAGTTCGAAGAGTCGGCATACCCGGCAGACGCGGCCCTCAGGCTTAAGGAGGGCGCGCAGGTGATACTGATAAAGAACGACCCCGACAGGCAGTGGGTGAACGGGACGCTCGCGAAGGTCGTGGCCCTGTCGGACGATTCGATAGTCGTCGATATAAACGGACGCACATGCGACGTCCCCGTAGTCAAGTGGCAGAAGATAGAGTATAGTTACAACGAAGAGGAAGATAAGATAGAGGACGAGGTCGTCGGGGTATTCGAGCAGTATCCCATAAAGCTGGCCTGGGCCATAACGATACATAAGAGCCAGGGCCAGACGTTCGATAAGGTCGTGATCGATCTCGGTAACGGGGCGTTCACCCACGGCCAGTTATATGTGGCGCTCAGCAGGTGCACCTCCCTGGACGGCATAACGTTCAAGCGGCCGGTGACCGGGAGCGACATCATATTCGACCGCCGTATATATGAGTTCAGGGACAAGTTTGAAGAACTGGTTTAAAAGGATAAAGGATATATGAAGATATTGCGGCCGCTGGTGATACTCGACCTGGAGACGACCGGCACATGGGTCGAAAAAGACAGGATCGTTGAGATAGGCCTGATCAAGCTTATGCCGGGCGGGGCAAGGACCGATTACATAAGGCGCGTCAACCCTGGTATCCCCATACCCCCGAACGTCAGCCGCATCACCAATATCACGGACGCCGACGTCAGGGACAAGCCGGCCTTCAGGGAGATAGCGGGGGAGGCCCTGTCGTTCCTGGGGGACTCCGACCTCGCGGGTTTTAATATACTGAGGTTCGACCTGCCTCTCATGGAGCGCGAATTCTACGATGCGGGCCTCAGCTTCTCCTGGCGCGACCGCGAGATCTATGACGCCCAGAAGATATACCATATACACGAGAAGAGGGACCTTATGGCCGCCTATCTCCTCTACTGCGGCAAGAAGCTCGAGAACGCGCATTCCGCCCTGAACGACGCGGAGGCCGCCATGGATATACTAGACGCTCAGATAAGGCAATACGGATCGGAGGAGAATGGGCTGGGGTCTTTAAGGGACATCGACTACGAACGCTCGAACGATTACTTCGATAAAGGACGGAAGTTCTGCTGGTGGAACGGCGAGCTTTACCCGACTTTCGGCAAGTACGGGAAGAAGAAGAGCCTGAAGGAGATCGCCGGCTCCGACCGCGAATACCTGGAGTGGGTGCTCACCAAGGACTTCAGCGCCGAGGTCAAGGCGATGGTAAAGGACGCCCTCGGCGGCAAATTTCCGCAGGTGAAGGACGGTAAAGGATAAGGCATGAATGATCGGAGGTGCCGGTTATGAGATATACCAGAGGCACGATAGGAAGGGTATTCCTCGTCAAGTTCGACGATAAGGACATCCTCCTGGAAGAGATAGACGCCCTCGCCCGGAAAGAGCGGATCAAGGCGGCGACCTTCATATTCCTGGGCGCGCTGAGGGAAGGGGACCTCGTGACGGGCCCGAAGAGACCTGTCATCCCGCCCGATCCGAACTGGACGAGTTTCAAGGGCGCGTGGGAGGTCTTCGGCACCGGGACGATATTCACGAATAAGAGCGGTCCGCAGATACACATCCACACCTCCATGGGAAAGAGGAACAAGACGCTCACCGGCTGCGTCCGGAAGGGCTCGAAGGTCTTCCTCGTCATAGAGGCGGTCATCTTCGAGCTCAAGGGCGTAAAGGCGGCAAAGGACCTCGACCCCTCGACCGGCCTGAATCTCCTGCAGATAGGGAAGTAGGCGGGAGAATTTCCAAATTTCCGGGACCCCGGAGGTAAAGATATGTCGCAAAAAGAAGATAAGAAGTGGTACTTTAGAAATACGACGCTGGCCGTCGCTATTTTGTGTGTCGGACCGCTGGCTTTGCCGTTGCTTTGGGCCAATCCGGGGTTTCGACCGAAGGGTAAGATATTTATCAGCATCGCCATCATTGTGTTGAGCATAGTCCTATTTATAGGATTCGCCAGATCACTTGAGTCCGCGGGCGATTACTATAAGATGCTCGATGATATGTTGAAGCAGTAAATTCCCCGGGAATAACGATGAAGAATAACGAGATATGCGGGAACAGTAATGTGACCGTCCAGAAGAAGGACGGGGAGGTCGTTATAAAGATAATAGGCGACTTTGACAGCTCTACGACACCCTCGATACAGAAGTGCTGCAAGAAGATAAAGGAGAACGGGGACGCGGGGAAGATCATACTCGATTTCGCGAGAGCCGTTCGGGTGGATACGACCGCCTTCGCATGCATAATCAACTTCATCAAGGAGCATATAGGTTCCGGGACGGAGATATTCGTTACTAACCTGCATGACCCGGAAGAGCGGCTTATGGACATATTGAAGGTGGAGAAGCTGATAAAGGTCCTGTGATGGTACAAAATATGGCGAAGGGTAGGATGACGGTAATAGGGGCAGTCGTTATGGTAACGGCATGTTGCGGTTGCGCCTCTTTGATGCTTAAGGAGAAGGAGAGGGCGCTCGACGAGGCTTTTGATAAGGGCAAGATAACAAAGACCGAGTACTATTCATCTATCGGCGACCTGCAACGGGAAAAGGCCAGGAAGGGCCTGAAATAGGATGGGTCGATCATGAGTTATTATTTACCGGCAGTCCTGAGACAGGTTCTCGGTCGATACGTATAAAGATGCGGAAGCGATGATAAGGGCGCTTAAGCGCCTCAGCGCCGATAACCTGACGAACCTCACCCCGCATCCCCTTAAGGTCTTCTTCTCTTACAGCCATCCGCCCGTCCTTACGAGGATAGCGGACATAAGGGCGCGGAGTGAGCAGGCGCACTCCCGGGAGGACCTTACGGCGAAGTGTTAACCCGCGAAGATTTGTGATATAATTATCCCATGGAGACGGAAGATAACCTTATAGCGTCTAAATTCGAAGAATGGACGAAAGGGAAGGACCCTAAAGAGGCGAGGATATCGGTATTCGAGCATATCCGCGACATACCGTATGCGATAGTCCCGTCTTTGAGGGACCCGGCCGCCGGCCCTTCCGGCCTCCTGAAATTATGCAAGGGCTCATGCGTGCCGAAGCACTTTTTACTCGGGACGATGTTCGGCATGCTGGGGATAAGCGTTAAGTACGCCACATACACCTTCAGCTGGGATGACCCAGGCGTAAAGTATCCTCCCGACCTGAGGGCGCTCGTAAAGAAGATGCCGATAACCGGCCACCTCGCCTGCAAGGCCCTGATCGACGGCAGATGGGTATTGGTCGATGCCACATGGGACAGGCCGCTCGCGAAGGCGGGGTTCCCGGTAAATGAGCGCTGGGACGGCGTAAGCGATACGGCGAACGCCGTCAAATACATAAAAGAGACGGTCCACGAAAGTCTCGAAGAGAGGATCGAGTACGACGGCGCCGTGAGAGGCGCGTTCACGGCCGGAGAGAAGGCCGCTTATGGCGAATTCATCCGGAGACTTAACCCCTGGCTCGATAAGATCAGGGGACGATAGCTTTGGCCCGGGCGTGGGGCCCGCGCCTGTCACGGGAAAGCGGTAACCAAAAAAGGAGAGGAAGTCATGGCAGATGCAGCTGTAGAAAGCAAACATGATAAATTCAAAAGGCTGGCGACGCAGAGGGTGGCGAACGCGCTCAAGAAGGTAGAGCTGATCGGGAACCTCTCTTCTTCCGGCTACGAATATTCTACGGAAGAGGTGGATAAGATATTCACCGCCCTCCAGCAGACTCTCGACAGCACGAAGAACAGGTTCTCCAAGAGCAAGAAAGAAGAGACGAAGAAATTCGAACTATAGACGGCTCGTGTGTGATCAAGATCAGGGAGGCGGACCTCGAGGAAAAGTTCATATGCTCGAGCAAGCCGGGCGGGCAGAAGGTCAATAAGACGTCCGCGTGCGTATACCTCAGGCACAGGCCCACGGGTATCGAGGTCAAGTGCCAGAGGGAGCGCTCCCAGGCCCTGAACCGGCTTCTTGCCAGGAGGATACTCGTCGGTAAGGTCGAATCGCTCGTCCTGGGCAGGGAGGCGAGGGAGCGGAAGGAGATAGAGAAGATAAGGCGCCAGAAACGTAGACGCTCCCGCAGGGCCAGGGAGAAGATACTCAGGGATAAGAAGATACATTCCGAAAAGAAGCGGCTGAGGATATCCCCCGGCATAGAATAGATCTTCGGAAATAACAGGAGGTGCGGCATGGGTCTTATGGGTTGGATAATAGCGGTCATAGTGGTCATATTTCTTCTGGGGATAAGGATCGTGCGCCCCACGCACAGGGGGCTTGTCGAGAGGTTCGGCAGGTATAACCGCTTTGCCAGCCCCGGGTTCAACTGGATAATCCCGGCGGTCGAAGTGCTCTACAGGATCAATATAACGGAACAGATGATAGACGCCGAGCCCCAGGAGATCATCACCAACGATAACCTGAATGCCAAGGTCGACGCGCAGGTATATTTCAAGGTGAAGGCGGATGAGGATAACGTGAAGAGCACGCAGTATAACGTGAATAATTACCAGTGGCAGATCGTGAACCTGGCGCGCACCACGTTGAGGAATATCATCGGCACCCTTACCCTGAAATCGGCCAACAGCGAGAGGGGCAAGATCAACGCCGAGCTGCACAAGACCCTCTGCGAAGAGACCGCGAGCTGGGGGCTGGAGATCGTCAGGACCGAGCTGAAAGAGATAGACCCTCCCAAGGACGTCCAGGAGACGATGAATAAGGTCGTCAAGGCAGAGAACGAGAAGATCGCGGCGATCGATTATGCCACCGCGACCGAGACCGCGGCAGACGGCCAGAAGAGGGCGGAGATCAAGAAGGCCGAGGGCATAAAGCAGGCGCGCATCCTGGAGGCGGAGGGTGAGGCGGCGGCGATAAAGCTGGTCAATGAGGCGGCAGAGCACTATTTTGTGGGCAACGCGCAGGTCCTGCGGAAACTCGAGGCGGTCGAAAAGTCACTGGCGAACAACGCGAAGATCGTCGTCCCGGCAAATACGGAGTTGGTAAACGTCATCGGCGAAATGGCCGGTATCCTGCCCCTGAAGCACAAATAGCCGTAAGTATCCGCGATATTGTCGCAACTGCGTTATTTCACCCATGCCGTAGCGCATCGCAGTAGCCGACGTTTTAACGTCGGCTACGTCTGTGGACAAAAATAGGGACAGCGACCATTTTCTGTTAATAAATAGGCGCTGACCCCATTTTAGGTGAAACAGTTCAAGCTCCATCCCTATACGGTTCGTAGGCTGGCAAGAGCGAAGAAGATCCCTGCCTTTAGGTTCGGCGGCCAATGGCGATTCCGAGGGGATGAGATAAGCGAATGGTCAAAACATCGCCCTGCGCCCAAATCGTACACTCCATTTTCAGTATCCGACATAGCCAGTCGTCTGCGCTAAAGAGGCGTATATCTGGCCGGGCATAATCTCATACAATCTAATATAATCTCATATAGTTGAAGTACGACAAAACAGAGAAAAAATAGCTTGACATTCTGTCAGAAAAAGTGTATATTTTTTCTGACAAGAGAGAGGTGGCATAAATGACGCAAAGCATTGATAATAGGATACTTAACAGGATATACGGAAGGCATAGGGGTTGGGTCTTTACTCCAATCACATTTCTTGACCTTGGAAGTCGTACAGCCGTTGATCAGACTTTGGGACGTCTGACTAAATCAGGAACTATACGTCGTTTGGCTCGAGGATTGTATGACTACCCCGCGAAACATCCCGATTTTGGCGACCTTCCGCCTAATTATGATCGTATCGCACAAGCACTGGCGGGACGAGATAATTTGAAAATTCAGCCTTCCGGCGCATATGCCGCCAATCTGCTTGGTTTAACGGAGCAGGTTCCGGCAAAGATTGTTTTTTTCACGGACGGCCCTAATCGTAAAGTGCAAATAGGTAAAAGGAAGATCGTTTTAAAAAGAACAACGCCGAGAAACATGGCAACAGCAGGACGGATAAGTGGATTAGTCATTCAGGCCCTGCGTTATTTAAAGCAGCGTAATATAGATGCAACTGTCATTGCAAAGCTTAAAAGACGATTGTCCGGTGATGATAAAAGTACGCTTATGAATGATATTCGTTATGCCCCGGCATGGATAGGAAATATCTTTAGAAGAATACAAAAGTGAGAAGTTTATGGATAATTTTTTGTTATTAAAGGATTCAGATAAAAAAGCATATTTTGATGTAGTGGCGGATGAATTAGGTGTCACGCCTCAGCTTATAGAAAAAGATTTCTGGGTATGCTGGATACTCAAAATGCTTTTTTCATTGCCTAAATCAGGCAGTCACTTGACGTTCAAAGGAGGCACGTCGCTTTCTAAGTGCTATAACGTTATCAAGCGTTTTTCCGAAGACGTTGATGTTTCAATCGAAAGGACTTTTTTAACAAGTCAAGAATCGATTGAACCAGACAGGAAACAGGGCACTAAAGAAAATCAGCGAAGGTTGGATCGCTTGAAGCAGGCATGCCAAGAAAAGATTGTCGATGTGATTATTCCCGAGTTGGAGGATAACATTGGCTCCGCTTTATCTAGTATAGGGAAATGGGTGATTAAACTGGATCCTGATGATCCGGATAATCAAACCATTTTATTTACCTACCCGAGCGCTATCGAAAATGGCAAGGGCGGCTATGTTCAGCCCGTTGTAAAAATTGAACTCGGAGCGAGATCGGATCATTGGCCTGTTGCGGTTATGTCTGTTAAGCCTTATGTTTCTGATGCGGCCGGTAAGGTGACTATTGAAGGCGCGCAGGTACGCGTTTTGGGGGCCGAAAGAACATTCTGGGAAAAAGCGACAATATTACATGCAATAAGCCATGGCTCAAAATTACGCGCAAGGATGTCACGCCACTACTACGACGTGGGCGAGATGGTTGGTTCTTCTATTTATAGCAAAGCTATTCAGAATATTGACTTGTTGATAAAAGTTGCTGAGCATAAGGACTTATTTTTTAAAGACAGTAAGGCGCGGTATGATTTGGCAAAGCCCGGGAGTCTTCGGTTAATGCCTTTAGGAGAGCATCTTGTTCAGCTAAATGATGACTATCGGCAAATGCAGGAAATGTTTTTTGAGGACCCGCCGTCTTTTGAAAGTATTTTGGAAAAATTGAAGACGGCAGAAGAAGAGATTAACAGGATCAAGCAATGAACTATTGGTGGACGTCACTACCACTTTTCAAGGAAAATAGGGACAGCGACCATTTTCTGTTAATAAATAGGCGCTGACCCCATTTTAGGTGAGGCGGTCGAAAAGTCATTGGCGAACAACGCGAAGATCGTCGTCCCGGCAAATACGGAGCTGGTAAACGTCATCGGCGAAATGGCCGGTATCCTGCCCCTGAAGCATAAATAGCCGTAAGTATCCGCCATTCGGTACGGTAATCCGACAAGATGCTGGTCCTCCTTCGCCCTTCAATGCGGATACTGAGGTAGGGCTTCGGAGAGACTGCGGCGCTCATTGAGGTTTCAGAAGTTGATAGACAGTTTGCTGGCGTAGCTCAGTTGGTAGGGCAGCGGTTTTGTAATTCAACAAAGGCCGTTTCTCAAGGCCTTATCACCCCGTAAGTTACAACTTCCCCAATTGCGAACCCCTTAAAACATTCAGTATAGAGTGGTATTGTTTAGTATCCTTTCGTCAAGAAGTTGGCACCTACAAGACACCAAAGCCCAAAACGGGACCACCTCCTGACCCCCCGAACACCCCCGGTGAGCCAATATAGTGCCTCACGATTTGCTTGTAGACAAAAAGCCTCAGTGCTATAATAATACCCAATATGGATAATGACAATGCAAGCTTACATATAAGAAGGTTATATGGCCGGGAATAAAATCCCGGCTTATTTATTTGGGGCACGAACCGAAAATAAAAATATGGAAACAAAGTCTTTAAATAAAAACTTACGCAAAGCAAGCCAAGCAAAGAAAGACGAGTTTTATACCCAACTCGTTGATATTGAAAAAGAGTTAAAACACTACAAAGAACAATTTCGTGGCAAGGTTGTTTATTGCAATTGTGACGATCCGTTCGAGAGTAATTTTTTTAAATATTTCGCTGCCAATTTTAACGCACTAAAGCTAAAGAAGCTTATTACTACAAGTTATGTTAAATCTCCTATTGTCGGTGGGCAGTTATTGCTGTTTGAGGTAGAAGGGTTAAAGCCATCGGGCAAAGAGCCATTTAAAATCGAGATCAAAAAAGTTCCAGATGCTGATGGAAATGGTGCGATAAATCTTGACGATGTGGAGTATTTGTTAAAACACGACAAAAACACTGCAACCCCTCTGCGTGGCGATGGCGACTTTCGTAGCGAAGAATGCATAAAGTTGATTAAAAAGGCGGATATAGTTGTAACGAATCCGCCGTTTTCTTTATTCCGTGAATATGTCGCTCAACTTGTAGAATACGAAAAAAAGTTCATAATTATAGGCAACACCAATGCGTTAACTTATAAAGAAATCTTTAAATTAATTAAAGATAATAAGTTGCGTACCGGTTATACAAATTTTAATGTTGGGATGTTCTTTGTCGTACCAGACGACTGGGAACATTTTCATCATAAAGATGAAAAAGGAAGAAAAATTGCACGAGTATCAACTTCATGCTGGTTCACAAATATGGATGTTGAAAAACATAAAGAATATTTAACTCTGTATAAAAAATACAATACCGAAGAATATCCCAAATATGACCACTACAACGCAATCGAGGTATCAAAAGTTGCGGAAATTCCAATGGATTACCGCGGTACTATGGGCGTGCCAATTACCTTTCTCGATAAATACAATCCTAATCAATTTGAAATCATTGATGGCTTAAATCGATACACTATATTAGACGTTGCTGGTCTGAATAATAATGCTGTAAAAAAGCATCTTCATATGACAGAGATAGGCGGAAAATCGACGTACTTTAGGGTTTTGATTAAGAATAAAAAGAAGATAAAATATGAAAATCGAACTGCACAAAATTCAAATTCGTAAAGTAATAGCAGGCTACAAAGACAGTGCCGAAGAAGGCGTGGTGGCTTATAGTGGCAAACTTGATATTCGTCCAAAATATCAGCGTGAGTTTGTGTACAAGGCAGATCAGCGCAATGCCGTAATCGAAACTATCAAAAACAGCTTTCCGTTGAATGTAATGTATTGGATGATTAGAGAAGACGGTGGCTACGAAATGCTGGACGGCCAACAACGCACCATTAGTATCGGGCAATATGTTAATGGCGATTATTCTCTGGACAACCGTTTTTTTCATAATCTGACCAAAGAGGAGCAGAATAAAATTCTTGATTATGAACTAATGATTTATTTCTGCGAAGGCACGGATATAGAGCGACTGGATTGGTTTAGGGTTATCAACACCTACGGAGAGAAAGTTAACGATCAGGAAATCCGTAATGCTGTTTATACCGGGCCGTGGCTTAGTGACGCGAAATTGAAATTTAGCAAATCAAATTGTGCGGCATATCGCTTAGCAAATGACGGGGGCCAATTAGTAAGTGGTTCGCCAATTAGACAAGAATATTTAGAAACTGTACTGGTGTGGATAAATGACGGCAAAATAGAAGATTATATGGCAAAACATCAACACGATGCGAATGCCAACGGGCTGTGGGATTATTTTCAAAAAGTAATTGCGTGGATACGGGCAACATTTACGAATTATCGTAGAGAGATGAGTAGTGTGGCATGGGGGGAATTGTACAATGTATTCAAAGATAAGAAACTGAACGCTAACAAACTAGAATCTGAGATTAAAGAGTTAATGCAGGACGAAGACGTAACAAAAAAATCCGGAATTTATCCGTATGTTTTAACTCGAAATGAAAAATTCTTGAATATTAGAGCATTTACAGATAAGCAAAAAAGAGAAGCATATGAAAAGCAAAAAGGTAAATGCATAAAATGCAAGAAACGTTTTGAGACAGAGGAAATGGAAGCCGATCATATAAAGCCCTGGCACGAAGGCGGAAAGACTATTTCAGAAAATTGCCAAATGTTGTGTAAGCAAGATAACCGAACCAAATCTGGAAAATAAAACCAACCGGGGAATAAAAGGGGCCATCCCAGAAAGGGACACCCTACAAGATGGATGAAAGATTCTAGGGTGTCCCCAAATAGGATGGCCCCAGTATGTAATAGGGTAGGGAAGGAGCTTAAGTATGAAAGATGACCACCCGAAACATGACCCCAGAGAAATAATTCGCGGATTTCAACAACTGCTTTATTCTCCTACAAAATCTATTGGATTTTTTGCAGGAGCCGGAACATCGATGTCGATAAAAGATCCCACCTCAAAAAAAGCGCTTATCCCCGGCATAAATGAATTAACAAACATTGTGGAGACTCAACTATCCGCCGAAAAATCCAAAACATGTTATAAGGCCATAAAAGAAGAGCTCAGTAAGAATAAGCAGCCCTCTCAAATCGAATACATACTTTCAAATATACGTCTAAAGGCTCAGGTTATTGGTTCAGAAACCTTGTGCGGTTTAAATCAACAGGGATTTAAGGACTTGGAAATCGAAATTACGAAAAAGATTGAGAAGCTCGTTTCTCCTGAGATACCAAAAGACATAGTTCACCAAAAATTTGCAAAATGGATTCGCAATGCTAACAGAAGAAAAGCTATAGAGGTATTTACAACAAATTATGATTACTTGTTTGAAGTTGGTTTCGAAAGGGAAAAGGTGCCGTATTTTGACGGCTTTGTCGGTAGTCATAAACCATTCTTTTATCCTGCATCTGTAGCGGAAAATGATCTGCCCGTCGATTGGGTACGTCTATGGAAAGTTCACGGATCTCTTGGATGGCGACTAGACGAAGAGCATAAGCGAATTGTTCGTGAAAAATCCGAGGGGAGCCTTATGGTTTTCCCATCCTTGTTAAAATACGACGATTCTAGAAAACAGCCGTATGTAAGCTTCATAGAGCGACTTGATAATTTCTTGCGAGAAGATGACAGTTTTTTAATTATTTGTGGATATGGATTTGGTGACCAACACCTTAACGATACAATCATTCACGCGCTATCTAGAACCAGATCGTCCGCGATTTATGCGTTTCTTCATGGAGAGGCTTCAGAAGATCACCATGCAGTTAAATTAGCCAAATATGAGCCACGCTTAACGTTAATGGCAAAAAATTCGGCGGTAATAGGTGGTACATATGGCTTGTGGGAATTAAACAGAGAACCATCTGCTTCAGATAGCACTCAAATCGGCTCTTATTTTGACGAAGATGCTGTCCCGGCAAATTTAACCACGCCTGCTAAGGATAATGGTAAGAAAATACCTGATCACGAAGCTTATTGGGACGGCAAGGGGGTTTTGAAGTTAGGCGATTTTTCGAATCTAGTGGAGTTTTTAAATTTAATGCTTCCAGAGAATTCTTAAAAGGAAAAAATGCTTCGCAATGACACAATAATAGGTACGGTAGAAAGCGTTCTAGGGAATCGTATATCAATATTGATTGATACCGAACATTTGCCCTCCAATGTTCCGGTAATCGATGGGCGCGTATATCGTATTGGACAGATTGGCTCTTTTTTGAGGATACCGATTGGCTATATAGATCTTTATGGGGTCGTTACTCAGGCGGGAGCAGATGCAATACCAGAAAAATTGCGAGACATGGAAGATGCAGATAAACTCAGTAAGCAAGCTAGAAATTGGCTAACAATGGTTTTGGTTGGAGAAAGGGTTGGAGATCGCTTTGAGAGAGGTGTAAGCCAGTCGCCAGTAAGCGGGGATCATGCTCACCTTGTCACAATCGATGATTTAAAAATTATTTATGGCAACATGAATGACAAAGGTTCTATTTCAATTGGGCAGATTAGCGCATCGGAAAGCTTATCTGCAAGACTTGATATAGATAAATTAGTAACCAGACATGTCGCGCTTCTCGGCTCTACTGGGAGCGGAAAATCTAATGCTGTAACAGTTTTTCTTAGTGAAATAGCCAAGGGCAAATTCCCATCGGCTCGTATATTGTTAATAGACCCCCATGGTGAATATGGCGCAGCGCTTGGTAGTCATGCCAGAGTATTTAAAATTAATGCCAATAAACATAATGGCGAATATCCCTTATTTATTCCTTATTGGGCATTACCATTTGGAGAATTATTAAAAACATTCGTGGGCGCACTTACAGATCCTCAAGAAGAATATGTACGGGAAAAGATTTTCTCAAAAAAATTGGAAGCTAGTAAGAATCTTGCCTCCCCTCCTGAAGAAGCAGCGCTAAGCGCAGATAGCCCCATACCTTTTAGTCTGAAAGAATTATGGTACCAGCTAGATCGATTTGAACGCCTGACTATTAATAGAGGGGCAGGCGGAACAATTACGGAGGCACTGATAAAAGAGGGAAATTCTGATTCTTTGGTTAGCGCACAATTTGAGCCCCATTCTACTACAAACACCAATCCATATTTAAATAACCAAGCTAAGGGAATCCTGCGTTATCTTAATAATATTAGAAATAGACTGGTCGATCAAAGATTTAATTTTTTCTTCCATCCGGGTGAATGGGAACCTTCAAAAGATGGAAAAGTAAAAAAAGATTTAGACGCACTTTTAGTGGATTGGCTAGCCCATGACAAACCTATCACTGTATTAGATCTATCAGGAGTACCGGCAGAAATTACTGCGATTGTATCAGGAGCCGTTATCCGAATTGCCTATGACGCACTATTTTGGGCACAAGATTTACCGATTGGTGGCAGAAAACAACCGTTATTAATGGTATTAGAAGAGGCTCATATGTATTTGCAGGCCGGAGAGGAGTCCGTCGCTTCTAGCTCTGTTAGAAGCATTGCAAAGGAAGGACGAAAATATGGGCTAGGATTGATGTTAGTTACTCAACGACCATCCGAACTTGATCCTACGGTTCTTAGTCAATGCGGGACCACAATAGCATTACGCATGACCAACGGTCAAGACAGAGCTCATGTCTCATCCGCAGTTCAAGATGATTTATCAGATATGTTGGCACTTATACCAAGCCTGCGAACTGGAGAAGCTCTAATCTTTGGCGAGGCTGTGAAAATCCCATCACGAGTAAGAATTGATGCGGCCACGAAAGCACCTAAAAGTGAAGACCCCAGAGTCTCAAGAGCGTGGTCGCAATCTCCACCATTAGCAGATTATTATAAGCAAGCAATCGATCTTTGGCGTAATGGTCGATTTAGTGTTGAAAAGAAGGAGGAAAAATAATTATGGAAATGAAGCAAGTAGCTTCCTCTAATCTTCAAGCAGTTGGATATGACGAATCTACAGAAACTATGCGGGTTCAATTTACAAATGGTTCAATCTATGAGTACCGCAATATACCCGCCGTTGTGTATAATGATTTTATGCAAGCAAGCTCATTAGGAGCTTATTTAAATAGAAACATTCGTAATAATTACCCCTATGAAAAAATCGGTTAAATTAATAACTGTAGGTGAGCAATGAGTCAGTATTATAATGGGAAAAGAACCCGCAACTTGTTCGATCCTAAAAATGTGGCACCTTTTAAATTAAGTCGCACAAAAATTGACCTTTTTTTATCATGCCAAAGATGCTTTTATCTTGATCGACGATTAGGTGTTGGACAACCTCCAGGATATCCGTTTAGCCTTAACTCTGCAGTAGATGCCCTTCTTAAAAAAGAATTTGACACTTATAGAAAAAATAAAACCGCACACCCTTTAATGAAAACTTTTGGTGTTAATGCTATTCCATTCCAACATGAGAAGCTTGATGAATGGCGTGATGCGTTAAGGAAAGGGGTTTCCTATCTCCACAAATCGACGAACTTTATTGTAACGGGTGCCATAGATGATGTATGGGTAACCCCTGAAGGCGAGTTACTGATAGTTGATTATAAGAGCACATCAAAAAAGGAAGAAGTTAACCTTGATGCAGAGTGGCAAATATCTTATAAAAGACAGATGGAGCTTTATCAATGGCTTTTTCGTAGGAATGAATTTAAGGTTTCGGAAATCGGATATTTTGTTTATTGCAATGGCCAGTCTGGTAAAGAGGCCTTTGCAAATAAACTCGAATTCGATGTAAAGATAATTCCATATAAAGGCGATGATGCATGGGTTGAGCCAACTTTAATAAATGCTAGAAAGTGTTTAGATGCTGATACAATTCCGGAAGCAAATCCAGAATGTGATTTCTGCCGCTATCACGAGCTGGTAAAAGAAGCTGAGAAGGATACTAAATGAACGCAAATGAACCTGAAAGCATTTTTCGATCCGCTTCGCCAGAAGAACTGCGGGAAAGAGCGCTTCAACATCCCAACATACTTTCGAATGATATTCGAGTTACTATTGAAAGAAAAATTGTAGAATTAGAAACCGAATATCAACATACGCAAGGGTTAATTCTAACGGAATCTGATTTAAAATGCTTACTATACAACAAGTTAGCAGAAATTCCTGTGTTGCGTAGAAGTTTAAACACACGAGACAGCCATATAAAAGCAAATTCCATTCATACGGAGTTGCCTTGGTATGACGAGAATAGAAAATTAACTATAAAGCCAGATATAACCTTACTTGAGCCAGCACATTTAAGTATATTACATGGCTACGGGCTACATCCGTGGCAAAATCTTCCAAGTAAAGGATGTTCTTTTAGCGGCAATGCGATTATTTTTGAGTTAAAATTCATAAGAGCCAGGTCAGGAATTACACAACAGAAACTAAGGGGGTCTATAAAAAAGGACCATAGAAAGATAGAAAGGTTATTTATACGGCTTAACTCAGAAGGTTATTCTCATAACGTATTTTGCTACTTTGTTATTTTTAATAAGACAAATAAGAAGTGTGCAGAATTTGATGATTTTATGAATAGTTTTAGAGAAAGCAATAAATACAAAATGATTTATGCTACAGGTGGGATTGATTAAAAATAGCTGTAGGCTATGCAGTCAGAATTAAAATTTCAATAAATCGGCAGGACTTACCTTTTGGAGTTTTGGGTACGGTTCTGGAGGCAATCCCAGGCCCGTCCCTGTTCTGATCCCAGAGTTGTCCCCGGCGCAATCCCAGACCTGTCCCCGACGAAATCCCCGACCTGTCCCATAGAACGCTATCCTTTTTCCCTTGCCTAAGTATCTGCCATTCGGTACAATAATCCGATAAGCCCCTTCCCGAGAGCAGTGAGATAAAAAGGGGTTTCAGGGGAAAAGACCGTTTTCCCCTGAGCTCATCTATAGCTTGCGAAGGAAGGGATATATTAAAGGGAAACCATTGGGTTTCCCTTTAAGGAGCGGAGGCCGAGCAAGACCTACCAACGCTATAACACGTTGGTCGCAGCGAGGCCGAAGCGACGCTGGCGTAGCTCAGTTGGTCCTCCTTCGCCCTTCAATGCGGATACTGAGGTAGGGCTTCGGAGAGACTGCGATATGCTTTGAGGTTTCAGAAGTCGATAGACAGTTTGCTGGCGTAGCTCAGTTGGTAGAGCAGCGGTTTCGTAAACCGCAGGTCGGGGGTTCAACTCCCTCCGCCAGCTCCATCCTACTTCGCTCAAAGCTTTACAGCTTTGAGCTTCGTAGGACAAGTTCCTACTTCGCCCTTCAACGGGTGAAAAGTCGGGTAGGGCTTCGCAGAGATAGTACTTACCTGCACCACGTATTGTGAAGGTCGTCCCACCTCTCGATCGTATCCTTAAGGTATTCGACATAGCCGTTATTTATGAAGTCCCAGGGGACGTATATCTGGGTACCGCGGCCGTTGGCGACATTACCGAAGAGGAATACCGTGCCTCTCTTCAGCATCACCTCGCCGCGCATCCTCGCATCGTTATAGTCCCCGAGGAAGAGGTTGGCTTTCGTCTCCGGGGGAGACCCGATGAACCTCTCTTCGGAGAACCACGGCCCATCAAATCTTGACTTGCCCTTCTCCCCGGTGCTGTCGAATACGCGGAAGAGCCTTATGCTGTCCGCGACCACCGTGCAGATATCGTACTTTCCGTCCTCGAAATCCTTTATGACTTTGCTGTAAGATCCCTCGGGCAGGGTCCCCGCGTAGATAGAGGTGCCTTCGAGGAGCGGCGGCGCGCGCGAAGGCGCGACATGCGGATAAGCGGACTTCCGGCCGAAGACGGCAAGGTTGGCGGCCTCTATCTTATCGAGCGCATCCTTTACGAAGGGCCTTGCGTCTATCTCCGACAGCTCTTCGCACATCCCGGGCCCGGCCGGTGGTCCCCTGGCAAGCTCTCTCCCAGGCCCGCCTTCGTCTATTATTGCCGGCGACTCGTAGTCCTTCCATATCCTCTCGAACTCCTCCTCGTAGTCCCTGACACGGCCCGGTATCACCACCAGATTTTCGCTATTCTTCTTCTCCGCCGCCGCGGTCCAGTTGTAGCTCCCGGTGAGCGTATTCTGGCCGATCAGGGCGAACTTATTGTGCATGATGCCGTGCGGTATGCGGTGATACCTTATTATGAGCGAGCCGCGGACCTGCCCGTCGGCCCTCTTCCTCTCGGCCTCTCTCTCGAGGCCGCGCAGAAACTCCTCGATGCCGTAACTGAGGCGTTTCTGCGTCTTGTCGAGGATGATCCTCACGTCGACCCCGGCCTCTTTCGCTTCAAAGAGGGTCCCGGCGATGTCTCTATCGGTAAAGTAGTATAGGGCTATATCTATGGTCTGGGGGTATTCGGGGTGGGCTGACTTTGCGGCTTTAGTATCTTCTATGATTCGTTTTATCTCATCATGGCAGCCGCCATGCGGGGAGAATAAGGCCTTTATCCGTGAAGGGGGGCCTCTCGCCCCGGGCGGAGAGCGGCCTGAGAGGACGCCTCCGAATATCCGCTCGAACTCTTCCCGGAACGGCTCCGCGCAGCCGAGGACTATCGTATTCTCCCGGTAGTCATTGGCCTTCTCCGTCCAGTTGTAGCTTCCGGTCACCACGAACTTATCGTCCACTATCATGAACTTATTATGCATGAGGCCGCTCTTACGTTTATCTATAACCGTCTCTATGCCCGCCCCCTTTAGCTCGCCGGCCGCCTTTCTCTTCACATTGCACTTATCCATGACCACCCTTACCTTCACACCCCGCTCGTGGGCCTTCAACAATGCCGCAAGTATGGCCCTGTTGTCGAATTCGTATATCGCTATATCTATCGTCCTCTCCGCCTCTCCCATCGCCTCTATTACCTGCCTCTCGCACCCGCCGTCCGTTGAGAAGGCGACGGGCGGGGTGTCCTTTATCTTTTCATACTCCTTCCCGGAGATGGTCTCGCAATAGAGCGTTCTTTCCGTATCGAACGGGAGGGCCGTATACGCGCATGTCCTGGCCTCGGCCTTGTTCAGGAAGTAGTGCAATATGAGAGGGTCGCCTCCCGTACTTTTCAGATATTCTATGTAAAAGCCGCCCCGTTTCCCGGCGGCCTTGAATTCGCCTCCCAGGCCGGATGCTTCGTGGATCGTTTCAAGCCGCCCGATGAGCCTGCTCAGCTCTCCGGTGCCGGCATTCGACTCAAGGGCTTTCGATATGGTATTATTGACGTAGAGGCAGTAGTAGTCCTCCTTGAAGCCGTTCTTTATATCTTTGTCGAACCTGCTCTCTACGACGACGGGCGTCTTGTCGGCATCCTCTATCTTCGCGATGGGGTCTATATTCGACGGGGGGCTGAGGGCCCTCTTCATCAAAGGCAGGTCGAACGCGGTACATGTTGAAGTGATTAAAAAAGACCATATGGTTATTGCGATGCCGAGCTTACCATATGGTCCTATCCTTCGTATGCTGCCGCGATCCGGCCTCACCCTCATAAATATCACCCCTTTGAGGGCATCAGATTTATTATTGCGTCATCTCATAAGCGTTATCTTCCTCCTCGAAACAGGTTGTAGTATTATGCCAATAAAAAATGCCTGGCAAATATGCCAAGCATCGATTTTCATACACCAGATAAGTATACACGAGGGTATGCGAACTGACAAGGCACGAAGTCCGGCTTTTTCATTATTTACGCGCTCCTAAAGCCGCTTTTTTTCCGGCAGTATGATATAATATATGCATACGGAAAGAGGGGAGGGCCTTTATGCCAAGAAAGATACTGGTCCTGTCGGGCAGTCCCAAGCCGGACGGCAATACAGCCGCGCTCGTCGGCTGGTTCGTCGAAGGGGCGCGCTCAAAAGGCGCGGATGTCGAAGTCGTCCCGACCGCCTTTCTCAAATACAAGTCTACGGGGTGCATGTCATGCAGGGCGTGCCAGAAGAAGGAGGAGTACGAGTGCGCCATAAATGACGAGGCGACCCCGGTCCTGGCGAGGATGGCGGATGCCGATGTCATCGTAATGGCCACGCCGCTCTACTTCTTCGGTCCGAGCGCACAGCTGAAACTCGTCTTCGACAGGATGTTCTCGCTATATAAATGGGACAATGAGGCCGGCACCATGGTGACCCCGCTTAAGGATAAGACGCTCGTCCTGATGGCGAGCGCCTACGAAGACGTAGGGCTGGACGCGCTGGCTAAACCGTTCGAGATAACGGCCGGCTACACGGGCATGAAGTTCGAATCCCTCCTCGTCCCGAACGCGGGCGTATCGGGCGATATAAAGAAGAGGGAAGGGGTGCGCGAGAAGGCCATAGAGCTGGGCAAAAGAGCGGCTATATGAGATACACGCGGTATATATTGATATGCATCGCGGTTTTTTTATCGGAGGGGGCATATATGAGAGACGCTGAGGCAGGAGAGGAAAAGGCGACCTTTGCGGCCGGCTGCTTCTGGGGGGTTGAGGAGGCGTTCAGGACATTGAAGGGCGTCGTCTCGACCAGGGCCGGTTATACGGGAGGCAGGACGAAGGACCCGACCTATAAAGAGGTCTGCACCGATACCACAGGCCATGCCGAATCGGTCGAGGTCACTTACGATCCGTCAATGATATCATATGACGAACTCCTAAGGGTCTTCTGGGATATACACGACCCTACGACCCCGAACCGGCAGGGGCCGGACACCGGCTCACAGTACCGTTCGGCCATATTCTATCATGATGAAGACCAGAAGAAGGCGGCGCTCGCTTCAAAGGAATGGCTTGAACGGACTGGAAAGTTCAGCAGGAAGATCGTGACCGAGATAGTCCCTGCGTCTGAATTCTATGAGGCCGAGGAGTATCACCAGCAGTATGATATGAAACGCGGGGTAAGGTCCTGTCCGCGGCCGCAATAAGGTGAATATGCTTAGGCATATATTTATACTGACACTTTTTATTTCATCCGTGCTCCTTCCCGGCATGGGCGAGGCGAGGGTGATCGAAGAACATATCTACCTCGTGCCGGCGGGAGACGTCGATGCGAAGGTGCTGGAATATATAAAAGGGCGCCTCCCGGAGGCGCTCCCCATGACGTTGAGGGTGACGATAGAGACGCGGAAGGAGCTGCCCCCGGACGCTTACTATGCCTCCCGGAAAGGGTATGACGCCTCGGCTGTCCTGGACGGCATATGGCGGCTCGTCACGATAGATGTACGTAACGAGCGGGTGCTGGTGGTGACCGGCGCCGACCTCTATACCCCTGAGGCGGATCACATATCCGGCCTGGCGGACGGGAAGAGAGGCATATGCATAATATCGCTGGCGCGCCTTGGGGACGGGTCCCGCGGCCCGGGACCGGATGATAAGCTCTTTCCGGAGAGGGCCTTCAAGGAGGCGCTGTACGTTATAGGCAGATCGCTCGGCCTCGCTGACTGCTCCGACCCGAAATGCGTCATGAGCTCTTCCGCCGGCGCTCCGGATACGGGCAAAAAGAAGGACAGGTTCTGCCACGATTGCCGGAGATCGCTGCGCCGCAATTATGATGACCCGTTATTCAAGTCGTTGTCCATATAAAGGAGGTGGCTATGGTGATATTGGCCAGGATGGTGGGGGTAGTGATCGTATGCATGGGCACCGTCATAGCGCTCAACCCGGCCGTCTTCAGGAGGGTGATCGATTTTTGGTCCAGGGGAAATAACGTCTATATGGCCGGGGCGATGAGGCTCGTCTTCGGCACGATCTTCATACTGGCGGCCCCGCAATGCAGGTTCCCCCGGGTCGTATCGATACTGGGTGTACTGATGCTGATAGGCGCCGCGGTCGTCTTCCTGCTCGGCCCGAAACGTATAAAGTATATATTTGACTGGTGGCAGAAGAAGCCGCCTGCGGTAATGCGCGTCATGGGCCTTCTGGCCATATCGATAGGAGCGCTGGTACTTTACGTGATATGAAGATGATACGTTTCCGGGACGTATTCAAAGATAAGAACTTCTCGCTACTCTGGTGCGCGCAGGTCGTATCGAACTTCGGCGACCGGCTGAACCAGATGGCGCTGGTCGCCCTCGTCTACCAGCGCTCCCCCGGGAACGCCGTGGCGCTCGCCAAACTGATAGCCCTTACCATAATCCCGGTCTTCCTGATCGGCCCGATCGCGGGCGCGTGGGTCGACCGGCTGAACCGCCGGAACGTCATGATCATATGCGACATCCTGCGCGGTTTCCTGGTGTTGTTGATACCTTTCTTCATCAAGACGAACCAGATCCTCCCGATATATCTCATAGTATTCCTGACGTTCTCGATCTCGAGGTTCTTCATCCCGTCGAAGATGGCCATAATACCGGAGCTCGTCTCGAGAGAAAAACTCCTGGTCGCGAACACGCTTTCGGACACCACGCACATGATAGGGAACGTCGTGGGCCTTGTGGTCGCCGGCATCATAGTGAATATCCCTTCAATAGGCGCGGTCGGCGGGTTCTATATAGACGCGACGAGCTTCTTCATATCGGCCGCCTTCATCGGGATGATAGTCCAGAGGGAGTTCATACGGCACGTGCGCGATGATTTTGAGGTGACTAGAGAGGCGCTCGAGGACTCCATCAGGAAGTCGATCGTTACGGAGATAAAGGAGGGGATAGGATATCTTACGAAGTACGGTAATATGCGTTTCATCGTGAACGCGTTCTTCCTGCTGATGGCCGGGATAGGCGCGATATCGTGCGTCATCATCGTCTTCATACAGGACGCCTTCGATACGCCGACGCGGGACCTGGGGTTCCTCGGGATGTTCCTCGTGATCGGGCTTTTTCTCGGCACGCTCTTGTACGGGAAGTTCGGGCAGGGCCTGAAGAAGAGGATGATCGTCTACGCCAGCTTCACCGCGACAGGTATCTCCATAGCGCTCTTCACCTTTTCCGTGAAGGGATGGCCCGATATACTGCTTTCCGGGCCGCTGGCGGCGCTCATAGGGATCGCGGTGAGCCCGATGATGACGTCGATGAATACACTTACGCACGAGACGGTCCCCGAAGAGGCGAGGGGCCGGATATTCAGTTCGCTCGAAGCGGTCATGCACCTTGCTTTCCTGGTATTCATGTTCGCCGCCGCGTATGCGGTCAAACATACGGGCAGTTTCTGGGTGCTCACAGGGACGGGGATGTTGTTTCTGGTATACGGTGTGTCGGGGGTCTTATATGAAAACAGGACGAGGACTACTTATCCTTAGAGGAGAGCTTCTCTTTTTTGACCTTATCGTCGCAGACCTTGTAGTAGTTGCAAAGTTCGCAACAGAGGTTCTCCTCGCCCTTCTCTCCCCGGTACCACTTCGTCTCGCAGGTCCAGTATATCTGGCACGTTTCGCAGCAGTTCAACTTATCGCGGGTCATTTTCTTCCTCCGAGGTATACAATACAATATCGGAAAAACAATGTCAATAGATATTTAAGAGGAGAATATGAATAATAAAAAGATGATAGATGTAGCGGTGCTCATGCTGTACATAGGGATCATATATTCCACGCTATCCGTGATGCCGGTGGTATTTTCGTTCTTTTCGAAACTGGTCGGACCGAAAGGAGGCCTGGTCATAGATATCGCGGCGTTCGTGATGATAGTGACCGTATGCCTCCTCTTCGGGTCGCGGCTGGGCCGGAACGGCGTCATGCCTTATATATGGCTTATGGTGATATTGTCGGTATATGTCTATGTCCTCATGGAGTGCACGCCTATCATCGCGGAGAAGGTCCACCTCCTCGAATACGGGTTTCTCGCGTATCTGGTGTGGAGGGTCTTCAGGGATGTGCGGCAGGAATGGATACGGTATCTTCTGATAACGGCGCTGGTCGTGGCGGTCGGGTGGTGCGATGAGCTTATCCAGGGGACTCTGCCGAACAGGGTCTATGACGTGCGGGACATATATCTGAATATATTGAGCGGACTGCTGGGGCTCGCCCTTGTTATGCTCCTGGCCCCTGGGAGAGACCGGAGATAGGGCGGACCCTATTTGACCATCCACCTCAACTGCGCAAGTATAAGCATGTGAGCTATCAGTAACTGCGGTATAGCGACCACTATACCCACCTTAAGCCACTCCAGGAAACCCACGGCCCCCAGCTTCCTGCGTTCCATCACGCCGACAGCCACTATATTTGCGGTGCTCCCTATTATGGTGAGGTTGCCGAGAAGCGTGGACCCGAAGAGGACCGACCACCAGAGCGGGAAGGTCGGTATGCCCATAGCGCCTATATCCTTGATGATCGGCACGAACGCGGCGACGGCGAGGACGTTGTCCATTACGGAGGTGAGGGCCCCGGACGTCCATGCGCATATGGCGACGAGGAGAGGGATGTTGTCCCCCGCCGCGCCTATTATCCTCTGCGCGATGACGGAAGTGATGCCCTGGAATTTAAGCGTGCCGACGGAGGCGAATAAGAACAGGAAGAACGCGAGCGTCCACCAGTCGACCCTCTTTTCTACGATGACCCGCGCGTTCTCCCTTGAGAGGAGAAGCGCAGCTGCGGCCCCCAGGAGCGCGGTACCGAGGAGCATCGTATTCTTTTCAAGCCCGAGGAGATGCTCCACATGGGAGTGGAGAACGAGCCCGATTATGACGCAGGCGAAGAGAAGACCCGATACCAGGACGCCGCGCGTGACCGGCTCTTTTGCGGATAATGCTTCTCCGCGGCTCTTCCTTTCACCGGCATCGGACCTTAAAGCGGTGTGAAGGTGGCCGATCGCCTTTGAGTAATAGAAGAAGAACAGCATGATAGTGGCAATAAGCACGACGATGGAAATGGGCGAGGCCCACCGCAGGAACTCCGCGAACCCGAGCCCGCTCCTCATGGCGATGATGACGCCCACCGGGTTGCCGACCACGGTGGCGCTTGAACCGACATTCGTCGCGAAGACGACCATGATGAGGAAGGGGACGGGGTTAAGTTTGTATTTGGAGGTTATGTTGAGCATCGCGGCGGCCATGAAGAGTATCGATGTGACCTCATCTACAAGGGCTGCCGAAAGGAACGAGGCGACGAGCATCACCGTCATGAGCCGCCTGCCGTCCATCCCCACCAGCACGATGAGACGGTCTATGAGATGCTCGAAGAACTGCTTCTCTTCCAGAAAACCGACCACTATCATCATGCCTATAAGGAAGAGTACGATATCGAGCCCGGCGAATTCCACCACATGAGCGACATCGATGAGCCCGGTGGCGAGCAGTATCCCCACGCCGAAGAACGCGAAGGCGAGACGGTATTGCCAGAAGAATATCGCCCCAAAGAATATCGAAGAGAAGCCCGCTACCGCCGCCAGCTGTTTAGTCGTGAGGCCCAGGAGAGAGGACGCCGCGACAAGGACGACGATCCCCGTGATGTAGTATATCGCATTTTTCATCTCTTGCCTGTCCTTTCCGGTTTGACTAAGCGCCATTGTAACATACAAGGAAACCGGCCACAATGTTTTTTGTTGAGTAAATCGCGGATTCATTATATAGTATAAGCCGGGTCTCATCAATATACCTGTAAATAAGAAAGGAGAGTGAACGGTATCATGTTTGAAGTAACGAACGATAATTTTGATAAAGAAGTGACGAAGTCCGATAAACCCGTCCTGATAGATTTCTGGGCGACGTGGTGCATGCCCTGCAAGATAATAGCGCCTCTCGTAGAGGAGCTGTCCGATGAGCTTGCCGGGGAGATAAAGGTCGCCAAAACGAATGTCGATGACAGCCCGGAGCTCGCAACGGAGCTCTCGGTCCTTAATATCCCCACGCTCATACTCTTTAAGGACGGAAAAGAGGTCACCCGCATAATCGGAGTCAATTCCAAGGAAGCGATAAAGGCGAAGATAAGCTCCGTCCTTCGTTAAAGAGGCCATATCAAGATGTACATCCTGGGCATATCGGCGTTCTACCACGATTCCGCCGCCGCGCTGATAAAAGACGGCGATATAGTCGCGGCCGCCCAGGAAGAGAGGTTCACGAGAAAGAAGCACGACCAGTCATTCCCGTCAAACGCCGTAAGATTCTGCCTGGAGAAGGCCCACATCACCATCGGCGACATCAATTACGTCGCCTTCTACGACAAGCCCTTCATAAAATTCGAGCGCATACTCGAGACATATCTCGCCTATGCCCCGTACGGCGTCAGGTCCTTCGTGAAGGCGATCCCCATGTGGATAAAGAAGAAGCTCTTCATGAAAGACCTCATGCAGAAAGAGCTCGGCTACAAGGGCGTGATAATATTCCCGGAACACCACGAATCCCACGCGGCGAGCGCCTTCTTCCCGTCGCCGTACCGCGAGGCGGCGATACTGACCATGGACGGGGTGGGGGAGTGGACGACGGCGAGTTTCGGCTCCGGGACCGGCAACACCATATCGATAAGGTCGGAGATAAAGTTCCCCCATTCGCTCGGCCTCCTCTATTCGGCGTTCACATATTACACCGGTTTCAGGGTCAATTCGGGCGAATACAAAGTGATGGGCCTCGCCCCGTACGGGAGGCCCATATACCGGGACCTCATACTGAAGGAGCTGATAGACCTTAAAGAGGACGGTTCCTTCAAGCTGAAGATGAAATACTTCAACTACTGCGCCGGCCTCACCATGACGAACCGGAAGTTCCATGCCCTTTTCGGCGGCCCGCCAAGGAAGCCGGAATCGAAACTGACACAGCGCGATATGGACCTGGCGCGGTCCGTGCAGGATGTCACCGAAGAGGTGATGCTGAAGATGGCCTGCCACGTCCGCAAGGTCACGGGAAAAGAGCACCTGGTGCTGGCCGGAGGCGTCTCCCTGAACTGCGTCGGTAACGGCAGGATATTGCGGGAGGGGCCGTTCAAAGGCGTATGGGTGCAGCCGGCGGCAGGCGACGCGGGCGGCGCGCTCGGCGCGGCCCTGTTCGTATGGTACCAGTACCTGGGCAACCCGCGTTCCGCGGACGACAGGCACGACTTCCAGAAAGGCTCGTTCCTCGGCCCCGATTACAGTAATTACGAGATAAAGAAGTTCCTGAGGGAGTGCGGCGCCCCGTACACGGAGCTCAGCGACCCGGAGATACCGGAGCGGATAGCGGACCTGGTCGCCTCCGAGAAGGTCATCGGCTGGTTCGAAGGTAGGATGGAATTCGGGCCGCGCGCGCTCGGGAGCCGCAGCATCATCGGCGACGCGCGTTCGCCGAAGATGCAGGAGGTGATGAACCTCAAGATAAAGTTCAGGGAGAGCTTCCGCCCGTTCGCGCCGTCTGTATTGGCCGAGAAGGTCTCCGACTATTTCGAGATGGACGGTGAAAGCCCGTATATGCTCCTCGTTGCGCCGGTGAAGGCGTCGAGGAGGAGGCCGGTGAAGGGCGGGGAAGAGGAGCTCTTCGGCCTCGCCCGGCTGAATGTCGTACGGAGCGAGATCCCTGCCGTGACGCATGTCGACTATTCCGCCCGCGTCCAGACGGTGGACAGGGCCCGGCATCCCCGCTTTTATGACATGGTAAAAAGGTTCTACGAAAAATACGGCTGTCCGGTGATAATAAATACCTCCTTTAACGTCAGGGGCGAACCGATAGTGGCCTCGCCGAAAGATGCGTACCTCTGCTTCATGCGCACCAATATGGACTACCTGATAATGGGCAACATGCTGCTTGAGAAGAAAGAACAGAAGCCGCTCGATAAGGATGTCGACTGGCTCAAAGAGTTCGAACTGGATTGACCATGATAATCTGGGATGAGATAAAGGCGATAAGGAGCGGCAAAAAGGAACTGCGCGAATTTGGTTTTACATTTGCGGTGATTTTTGCTATCTTAGGGGGCATAGTCCTCTGGAGGGGGAAGGGTTCATGGCCTTACCTCTTCACCGCCGCGGTTCTGTTTGGCATCCCTGCTGCGGCGCTGCCGGCGGTCCTCTTACCGCTCCAGAAGGCGTGGATGGCATTTTCCGTAGTCATCGGATTCTTCATGAGCCGGCTCGTCCTGGCGCTCTTATTCTACGGTGTAGTGACCCCGATAGGGTTATTGATGAGGCTTACGGGTAAGGATATCCTGGACGAGCGGATAGACCGGGGGAAGGGGTCATACTGGCAGGATAGGCCTCCCGCGGCGAAGGACAGGGCAAGTTACGAAAAACAGTTCTAGGAGGATGGCATGGGTGCTATGGGGTTTTTAAAAGAGTTGTGGGAATTCATGAGGATGCGGAAACGCTGGTGGCTCCTCCCGATAGTGATAATGCTCGTACTCCTGGGGCTCCTGATAGTATTTACGGAATCGAGCGCGGTAGCGCCGTTCATCTATACGCTGTTCTGATATTAGGGTATAGGGTATAGGGTATGGGGGGTAGGGAAATGATGAATATTGCGGTATTGTGTTCGGGGAACGGGACGAACCTGCAGGCGATCATAGACGGCGTGAAGTCGGGTCACATACCGGCTTCCATAGCCCTCGTCGTGAGCGACAATAAGAAGGCGTTCGCCCTGGAACGCGCCCGCAAGGCCGGGATAGAGACGCTCGTCCTGGACCCGAAAGATTTCAAGTCCCGCGAAGATTTTGACCGCAAAATAGTGGAGGGGCTGAAGAAGAGAGAGGTCGGGCTTGTGGTCCTGGCCGGCTTCATGCGTCTCATGAGCCCGTATTTTATAAAGGAGTACAGGAACAGGGTCATCAATATACACCCGGCGCTCCTGCCGTCATTCAAAGGCACTCACGGCGTAAAGGACGCGCTGGAATACAGCGTAAAGATCTCCGGCGCGACAGTCCATTTCGTCGACGAGGAGCTCGACCACGGGCCTATCATACTGCAGTCTCCCGTAGAAGTGAAAGATGGCGATACGGAAGAGAGCCTGTGGCAGCGCATCCATGAAGAGGAGCACAAGATCTATCCCGAGGTGGTCAAATTGTTCGCTGAAGGACGGCTCAGGGTGGAAGGTAGAAAGGTAATAATAAAATAGTCGAAAGGAGTAACGGCAAGCATGAAGACGGGCATTAAAGACGTTAAGGCGAGAGAGATACTCGATTCGAGGGGGAACCCGACGGTCGAGGTGGATATATGGCTCGGGGACGGTTCGTTCGGCCGCGCTGCGGTGCCGAGCGGCGCGTCTACCGGCGAACATGAGGCGGTAGAACTCCGGGACGGCGACAAGTCGCGCTACCTCGGCAAGGGCACGCTCAAGGCGGTCGCCAACGTGAACGGCGAGATAAGGAAGGCGATAAAGGGCAAGGACGCCCTGAAACAGGGCGAGCTCGATCAGCTCCTGATAGACCTCGACGGTACGGAGAATAAGGGGCGCCTCGGCGCGAACGCGATCCTCGGTGTCTCGCTCGCGGCCGCGAAGGCGGCGGCTGTTTCAAAGAAGATGCCTCTCTACAGGTATATAGGCGGGGACAAGGCGAAGATATTGCCGATCCCGATGATGAATATATTGAACGGGGGCGCGCACGCCGACAATAACGTCGACCTCCAGGAGTTCATGGTCATGCCGATAGGGGCCGATTCTTTCAGGGAGGCGCTCCGCTGCGGCGCGGAGGTCTTTCACAACCTGAAGAAGATATTGCACGACAGGAAACTCTCTACCGCCGTAGGAGACGAGGGAGGGTTTGCGCCGGACCTCAAGTCGAACGAAGAGGCGGTGGAGGCGATACTGGCGGCGATCGACAGGGCCGGATATAAGGCGGGCAAAGATGTCGCGATCGCGCTCGACCCGGCGGCGAGCTCGTTCTACGAGAACGGCAAATATATCTTAGAGGCCGAAGAGAAGAGGGAGAATTCCAGCAAGGATATGGTGGAGTTCTATTCCCGGTGGGTATCGAAGTATCCCATCGTCTCCATAGAAGACGGCCTCGCGGAAGACGACTGGGACGGCTGGAAGGCGCTGACAGAAAAACTGGGGAAGTCCATACAGCTTGTAGGCGATGATCTCTTCGTCACAAATACGAAACGCCTCAAGATGGGAATAGACCGGAAGGTGGCGAATTCGATCCTGATAAAGGTGAACCAGATAGGGACGCTGACCGAGACGCTGGAAGCGATAGCGATGGCTAAGAAGGCCGGGTATACGGCGGTCGTGTCCCACCGCTCGGGCGAGACCGAAGACACCACCATCGCGCATCTTGTGGTGGCGGTCAACATGGGCCAGATAAAGACAGGCTCCGCCTGCAGGTCGGAAAGGATATGTAAGTACAACGACCTTCTCCGCATCGAGGAAGGGCTCGGTAAAAAAGCGGTATACGGGAAGGCAATTTGGCGAAAATAAAGGGAAAGGTACTCTTCGCGATCATAGTCCTTGCAGTGATATTCCTGCCGCCGTTCGCGAAGTATCAGGAGTTGAGGTACAGGAATAAGAAGCTCGAGAACGAGCTGATCGAGATGAAGAGAGAGGCGAGGCGGCTTGAGATGGAGAAACTGCGCCTCGAGACCGATATCACCTACGTCGAAAAGAAGGCGCGCGAGAAGATAGGCGTCGTGCGTAAGGGCGAGATAGTCCTCAAAGAGTCGCCTAAGTAAGCTGTCAGCTATCAGCCGTCAGCTTTCAGCTAAAAGCAAAAAAGAAGGGGAAGCTTATTCGGCTTCCCCTTTTAAAATGGTAGCGGGGCTCCGATTCGAACGGAGGACCTCAAGGTTATGAGCCTTGCGAGCTACCAGGCTGCTCTACCCCGCAATGTGTATTGTATTATACAGACCTACCCGAAAAAATCAAGCAAAATTTTACAATAAATCCCCGCATTCTAACCAGGTTAGATATGGCAGGTTAGGAATGAAAAAATGCAGCTGGCTTTCTCTTGACTTAACGTCATTCTGTAGTATACTTATCAGGTTATCTTTAAAGAAGAATTATCACGTAATATGAACATAATATGACAATGCGAAATAAGTCCACAGTCCACAGTCCACAGTCCACAAATATACTAGCGTATCGCTGGGCTAAAAAGCCCCTTGCGGCTTTTGTCGCGGGGGTCTTTCTCTTTACAGGTACCTTTGGCTATGCCGGGGATAGCCTCTCGCCCTCATTACGTTCCAGGATGGCCGGGTTCCAGGAGAAGTTCCTGGCCGGGGAGGTCCTGTTGTCCCATAAACGTGTCAATGAATATATAGAGAACGCTTTCGCGGGCGGGGCGGCAAAGAGGGATGGGGAGACGATCGGGATCGGTAGTAGCAAATTTTACAGAGCCGGGCAGCTCGAATTCAACGAAGCAGAGGTCGTCTCCGTACCCGGACTGCTGGCAAAGGCGCGTCAGCCCGCGCATGTAGGGCTCGGCCGGGCCGCCGGCAGACCGACCATATACCTGGATGGCGGGTTATATTATGATGAGGACCTGCGGCGGCACGAGGTCGACGAAGTGGTCCAATGGGAACTCTTACGGGGCAAGCTCAATTTGAGACCGCACCAGATGCGGCAATGGATCCTCGACCATTTTGACCTTCCCGATGAAGATCTGAAGGGCACCGAATATGAAAGATCGGCCCCGGAACTTACCTCCGCCGCGATCGCAAGGAAATTCCACGAACGGTCGCATCGATTTCCGAAGCGCCTGTATAAAGAGGGAGCAAAAGAGATGGATTTTGCCACGATGTTAGCCCTCTACGATGAGGCGGAAGAAGAGAAGGACGTCAACATCGCCTCGCATGAGGCCGGGCCGTCGAAAGAGGCGGTCTTCGAATCGCTCCTCGACTTTTATAAGAGCAAGGATGATCCGTCCCGCAGGGCGGGCGTCATCAGGTATCTCGGCCAGGCAGACCCGGACGTGGTCGCCGAGGCGATAGTAGACGTCCTGAACTTCATGGGCCGCCTCTACATGGACCGGCTCAGCCGTTTCTCGGAGGCAGGGCTGGAACGGGACGGGGTGCAGGACGCGGCGGATACGCTGAGCCAGAGCCCCAATATACACGTGACCGTGAATTACCACTACCAGTACCTGGACTATACGGAGAATTATCAGCGCGATCTCGCGTCTCTGTTCGATGCCTGGTTCCATATAACATCGAGCGAAGAGCTTTCGAATTTCCGCATATTCGTCAAGGAACAGCAGACGATATTCCTGCGCCTTCTTCCCGAACTGGGCGAAGGCTTCATGTCGGCGTTCCTCCTCAACAGGGAGGAAAAGTACTACCTGGCCAATACTGCCGGCGTGAGCGTCCGCACACCCGCAGAAGAGTGGGATGATAACATGGTCAATCTTATAAGGCCGGACCACGCGCGCTGGATGGAAACGATAGATAAGAGTGCGGCCGACCCCATGGTGGGGTACGGCTCATGCGGCCACTATTTCCTTGGCGCGCTCATGGAACTGGAGGACCCGGATCACCTGTTGGTCGCAGACAGGGCACCCTCGCAGCTTGTGAATATGTTCCTGCGCCGTCCCGGGGGCAGGATGCCGATGATGATATTGGGACGCCTTATCGGATTCCTGATCAGAGCGGGAGACCCGCGCGGCGAATCTTCGGCAGACGGTGCCAGTTTCCAGGAGCTCGGGCTTGACAGGGAGACGGGAGAGAGGTTCGTGTCCGAATTGGAACGCCTGATCGACACATCGGAAGACCCATTCCTGGTACGTGACGCGCTCACCTCATATTTCTACGTACGGGAGGTCCCGGAAGACCGGAAATACGAGCGGCTGTTGAAGGTCATAGAGAGGGCGGCCTCTTCCACCGATGACATAAGAAGAAGGTGCTGGTTTGCCGCCAGGATATTACCGATACTGTCATACCCCGTACTCACCCGGCGCATGCAAGGCCTTCACTATCGCCTTGGCCGGTTTACCGAGCGTATTTTATATGAGACAGGGGATGAGGCTATAGCGCATCTTCAGGGCGAAGGCCCGCGCCTGACCGATACCGAATATGCCATATTTAATACGATCGCCCATCCCGCCGTCAAAGGCCCCGCGCTATTTGTAGATAAGGACGGCACCGTCCGTGAGCTCGATCAGGCCGAGCATGACCTCTTGAACACGGCGCTCAGGGGGCTCGTATTCGGTCCGTCGCCGATAGCCCCTCTCGATGAGACCGCCGCAAGGCGCCTCATAGGAGAGGAACTGTACGCTTCTATGCAGAGGACCGGCCCGCCCGTCTCGGCCTACGTCATAGATGACGATGAATTGACCGTACTATTGCCATACGAATATATCTACCTCGCCGAAGGCCTCATCACCCACGCCGGGACGTTCAAAGGAAGGGCCCATAACCTCTTCATCCCGCGCTCGATATATGAAACCCTGCTCAAACCCGAGCATGCCGGAGATCTCGAGAACTGGCGAAAGCACGAGGTCGGACACCTCTTACACCGCGACGCCGACATCACACCCGACGCAGCCGAAGCCGATTCCGCAAGGCGGATACTGGAAGAGAGGGTAGTGAAGAATACGCTCGATATGCGGCCCATAAAGAGCGGCCTCATGGGCGGGCGTTTTGTCGGGCTTGCCATGGCGACGAAGGAACTGCTCAATCCCGATAACAGGCCTATCAGGGTCCTGAGCGGGGCATCGGGCAGCGACGTTTCCGATCTCTTTCTCTCTACGAATGCCGCCGTTACGGTGCTTGTCGATTCCCTCAATTTTGAGCCGTACAGAAGGGGCAAAGGTTATAATTTTGACATACATGATAGATACCTGGAGCATAAACGCAGGAGGGGTTTTATTTACGGGAGCCACATGAGCAAGACGCCGGTATTGAACGGCATCATCGGGGAACTTTCGATGATGGGTGTGGCAGGTGAAGAGATCGAAGAGATAAAGGACGATTGGGCCAGAATATGTAACGGAGACCATAGTACAAAACGGTTGTCCCGGGAAGGTATGGACTCCGGCAGATTCGCTTACAGGATAAGATTTGACTGGGCATATCCGGGAGAGGACCCCAAAGAGAGAGAGGTAATATATATTCAGGAAAATATGGAGTATATAAGAGACAGTATGCCTGCTATACGACGCATGGCAGGGGGCGGCCTGGATGGATATTATCAGAGGGCCGCGCAGAATCTGCCGAAGTCCTACAACAGATATATAGGCGATGTCGCCTCCGCGATAACTGCTAATGGATTTATCGCAACGGATGATCACGATAATGACGGGATGGACCATTCGGTGCTGAAGATGGCGGCTATCCGTTATATGGGTTTTCGGTCAAGGCCTCCGTCAGCTGAAATGAAAAGATGGGCCGGACTGGTCAGGACATCAGCCGGCGCATACGCTGACGGCTATGGCTGGGAGATATCCATAGCGTTAAAGACGGATGACGCGGAACCCGGCAAAGTACCCGTCTTTACCCGGACCGACAGAGGACATATGGCCGATCTTGTGGAAGCGGCAGGGAAAAAGATCGAAAGAGGCGAACTGGATGCCCGGTTGCCGGTGGTGGCAAGGATAGTGGCAGGAGACGGGAGGGTCATAGCGACCGCTGCAAGAAAAACCCTGGACAGGCCCACTAAATACGGGGTCAAGGCAGTCCACGCGGAGATAGCGGCGATACGCGAGGCAGAGGCGGCGGGTTTCTCCGATTGGAGAAATGCCACGCTCTATGTCAACATCGATTCATGTTATATGTGTTCCAGGGCGATCACGGAATTCTATCATTTTAAGAGGGTCGTCTACGGGGTAGAGGACCCGACGACGGCCGATCATAACCGCAACAGGGACGGATACGGGGATAACGGGGTCGAATTGACGGGGTGTGACGATCCCGAAATAAGAGGAAGGATCTACGCGATGTTCGAAGAGGCCTTTAGAGGAGGCGTACGCGACATCGCCTTGCACGAACATATAGTTCTGCACGAGAAGAGGGTCATAAAACATTTCAGAGAGGAGTTCGATCTCCTGGTACGGCGCCTCGACCAGGAAGGCCAGGTGGCCGTATTCGATGCCGACCTCTGGGCCCGGAATAGAGGCAACACGGAGGCAGAAGGTATGCTCCTGCGCCATCTCGAGTGGTTCAAGCAGGACCTAAACCCGGCGAAAGGACACCTTGTCGTCTTGACGGGCACGGAGGAGAATTGTGCGGCGGCAAAAGAACGCCTGATCGGAGACGGCCTCTTTGACGACCTGGCTATAGTGATGGGAGGGGCCTCGGCGCCTTCCGAACGTCTCGCCGCATCCGGCGAAGCGGACGAAGACGCGAACGGCTCGCCGGCCGGGCTCCTGAACAGGATCTCGAGGAGCGACGAGCTGATGAAGATGGCGTTAAATAAAGACGACGGGCTTGAAGCGGCGTATGCAGCCCGGGCAGGGGCGTATCATGCCGGGACGACGCGGTCAGAGTTCTATATATTGAGGGATATCGGGGTGTTCGTACCGGTAAAAGGCAAACGCGGCTACTATCGATTCTCGGATATGATGATAGGATACGATGAAAAAGGGAATATCGATCCCAATTATACCCGGACGATGATAAATGCGGTCAAGGATATACGCTACCAGGTCGCCAAAAGAGGCACGGACCGGCCGCTCTATCGCGGGGATATCCCGGAAGATAAGAGGCCGGTCGTGAGAGAGCTCGTCAGGATGACTGTCATAAACCAGGCGAGGGATAAGTTCATGCCCGCAGTCGAGGAGAATAAGACGCTCTGGCATGTCATAGAGAGCGATGTGATACCCGTGGACCAGCGTGCAAGCATCGTCACGGCTTTGAATAAATGGTCACGGGAGTCGGATCTCCGCGAAAAGATACGGATATTGAACGACGGGGAGAGATTGACCGATGTGATAGCGGATATCAGGAAAGACCCGAATGCCGTCGTCGATGTCGCGCTCAGCGACGAAAGTCACACGGATCAGTTACCGGATGATAAGGCGATAAAGATGCTGGTCTTCAGGAGCGGCTCCAATTTCATCCAGCTGGAAGGCGTGCTCGATGCGCTGAGGGCCCTGCACAACACCGACCGGCAGGCGGTCATAAACGATCTATTGCGTATATATTCACGTATGGCCGGGGAATCTTACCGGGGAGATATACCGCCGCCCGATCTGTTAGATGATCCGAGGGACTTTGCCCGCCGCTTCATATTCAACCTGCCGCCCGCCACGGCCGTCCCGGCCGATGACATACCCAAGATGAACGAACGGCTCTTACAGCTCCTCAGGGCCGCATAATCCTATTTATTGATATGAACTACTCTCGCCGGAGGGAAGCCGTTGAAGTGCGTTGAGGAGGCGAGGCTGTACGCCCCTATGTTCTCCGCGTAGAGGAGGTCGCCTATCTCGAGTTCCGGCAGTTCCTCGGCGACCGAGATCGTGTCCAGCGCGTCGCAGGTCGGGCCGAAGACGGCACATATCTTCTTCTCGCCGTCCTTGAACGACCTTATCGGATATATGCAGTGGTCGAAGAGGATGCCGGAGAAGGTGTGGTATATCCCGTCATCTATGTAGTAGCAGGTCTTGCCGTCGCGGACCGCCTTGCCTATGATCTTTGCCACGAGCGTGCCGGCATTAGCCACCATGAAGCGCCCCGGCTCCGCCAGTATCTCGATATCCTTTGGGAACATCCTGTCTATCTCGGTATTAAGTTTCCTCGCCAGCGTCTTGAAGGCCTTCACCTTACTGTTGTACTTGACGGGGAACCCGCCTCCTATATCGAGTATCTTTATCTTGTGGCCGCGCGATTCCGACTCTTTGAATATGGAGGCGGAGAGCTGCAGGGCCTGCATATAATTCTCGAAGTTGTTGCACTGGCTTCCTACGTGGAAGCTTATACCCTCGACGACGAGGCCCATATTGAACGCCTCGAGTATCAGGTCGACCGCCTCTCCGGGGTCGGCCCCGAACTTCGAAGAGAGCTCCACCATAGAACCGGTATTCGGCACCTTTATCCTCAATACGACGCCGGCGTGCGGGCAGAATTTCTTTATCTTCTTCAATTCCTCTATATTGTCGTATGTCACGAGCGGCTTGTAAGGGTCGAGCTCGCGCAGCGTCTCTTCCTGCTTTATCGTATTGGCGTAGATTATCTTGTCCCAGATGAAGTCCTGCCGTTCCTTGTCCGGGAGGCGTTTTATATTCTCATATACGATCATGAACTCCGGGAACGACGCCACGTCGAAGCTCGCGCCGAGCGAATAGAGCGTCTTCACGATCTCCGGGTTCGAATTTGCCTTCACGGCATAGTATGCCTGGACGCGGGGCATGCTCTCCTTGAACTCCCCGTAGTTCTGTCTTATCTTTTCATGGTCTATGACGAATACCGGGGTGCCGTTCTTTTTTGCTATCTCCTGAAGATGGGCCGGGGGGATATCCTTTTCGCCGTTTTTCATCGCCTCTCCTTGATATATTTAAGGTTTGAAGAGAAAATTATGGAAGCACCAGAGATTCTTCTTGTCCGGGTACGCCGCGGTGTTCTCTTTGAAGAATACGCGGTAGTTCAATAAGGGTGTCCAGGAGTAAGGTTTAGAGACAAATTTGCCGAGGTACGGCTTCGCGATAGCGAGGACATGATCATGCGGCAGGTCGTCCGGGGCGCATATGCCCTTCCGCGGGTTCTCTATCATCCACATGACCGCCGAGACGACGCCTATAGCCACCTGCATCGTCGTGGCGTTCTGGTGCCCGACGAGACGCCTCGACTCCCCGATGCTGAGGATGCTCCCCGTCCACCATGAGCTATAACGGTGTCCCATGAGGAGCGCCCCGAGCGTGTCGGCGCCGGTCGTGATCTCATCGTTCATGATCCTGCACTTCGGCTGAAGTTCGTAATTCCTGCAGCGGAGCTCATACAAGGAAGAGAGGCTTTCGTGGCACGGCATGTAGGCGTAGTGGACGGTCGGCCTGTAGACGGCCTTCCCGTTCTTCCATACGGTCAGCTTATCGGATATGGAGAACGCCTCCCCGTGGCGTATGACCATGCCGATGATCTCCTGGTCCGGTATCCATGACCTGACCCACGTATTGATACCCATCTGCGACAGGAATATCTGATTTCCGGGGCCGTGGGGAGGGATGTTGGCCAGCGCGGGGAGCTTCTTCTCATGTGTTCCCCATCCGAGCTCGGCAGGGGATATGCCTTCCTCCCTGAACCCTTCGATGCTCCATGTCCCGACGAACTCATCCACTTCCTTGGGCCTGTCGGTTATCTGGGTGTCGCGCTCGCTGCAGTGTATGACCTTTATCCCGAGCTTCATGGCAAGATGCGAAAAATTCTTTTCCCGGACGAGGCGCTCGACGGCATTCGTCTCCTTCTTCGGCGCGCCCTTCTCCCTCAGCAGCTTTTCCGCTATATCGAGGATACCCTGTTTTGTGAAATGGGATATCAATCCCGGGTTGGCGCCGTGGTCTATCACGGCGCTCGTGGAATCTGCGCCGTTCCATTTAGAGATGACGTCGCGTATCAGCATCTGCCTGTAATAGAGCGACTTTTCGTAAGGGCTCTTATTGTGGATATCGGCATACGGGTCCCAAACCTCGACGGAGGTGTTGACGTAGAGGACCTTATTGTCATGGCACCAGGTGAGTATCTCGATACAGTCGATATTCCAGGCGAGGTCTATGATGAGCCCGCCGGCGGAGACGTACTTCGAGAGTATCGTCGTCATGTTGAACGGCGTGATCTTCTCCTGGAAATATCTTATGCCCTTGTCTGTCCAGGGCTTCAGCGCCTTGCGGTAATCGATGAAATCTATGACGGTTATATTCTTATACGGGATCTTGATGTTCTTCAGGAGGACCGGCAGCGTACATCTCGACACCGAGCCGTATCCGATTATCAGCACCTTATTATTAAATACCATTACCACCCTCCTTATTTTTATTCCGTACAATTGTACATTGATATGATAATTGTGTCAAGTCATTGGGTTGCCCGGCCGCCCCAATTTCCTTTGACTCGACCCTTTTATAATGCTAAAATAAAACTCCGTTGATGGAGGAATATAAGATATGATCCAGCGTTATTCGCTTCCGAGGATGTCTGCCATATGGAGCGAGGAGAACCGTTTCAGGAAGATGCTCGATGTCGAGATCTTCGCATGCGAGGCCCTCGCGAAACTCGGCCGCATCCCCAGGAAGGCGCTTTTACAGATACAGAAGAGAGCGCGGTTCGACGTAGAACGCATAAAAGAGATAGAGAGCCAGACGAACCACGACGTCATCGCCTTCATAAAGAACCTCTCGGAGAATATCGGCGAGGACGCCAAATACGTCCACATGGGGCTCACCTCGAGCGATGTCCTCGATACGGCCCTCTCGGTCCAGATGCGGGAGTCCTGCGAGCTGCTGATAGAAGACGTCAACAGACTGCTCAGGATACTGCGCTCGAAGGCGCGCCGGCATAAACGGACGCTCATGATCGGCCGGACGCATTCCGTGCACGCAGAGCCGATGACGTTCGGGCTGAAGCTGGCGCTCTACTTCGACGAGATGAAGCGTGACCTCGAGCGGCTGAAGGGCGCGCGCGAAACTGTGAGCGTCGGGAAGATCTCCGGCGCTGTCGGGACGTATGCCAATATCGACCCGTTCGTCGAGGAGTATGTCTGCAAACGGCTGGGCCTGAAGGCGGCGCGCATCTCGACGCAGATATTACAGCGCGACAGGCACGCGGAGTTCCTCACGGCGATAGCTATCACCGGGACATCGATAGAGAAGTTCGCCACCGAATTCAGGAACCTCCAGCACACGGAGATAGGAGAGGTGGAGGAGTACTTCTCCTCGACACAGAAGGGCTCGAGCGCGATGCCGCACAAAAAGAACCCGATCTTGTGCGAGCGGCTCGGCGGCCTGGCGCGGATACTCAGGGCGAACGCCGTCGCCGCCATGGAGGATATGGTGCTGTGGCACGAGCGCGACATATCCCATTCTTCCGTGGAGCGCGTGATATTGCCGGATTCGACGATACTCCTCGATTATATGCTCAATAAGTTCGCCGAGGTCGTCTCGAAGCTTATCGTGCACGAAGACAGGATGCTGGAGAACCTCGATAAGTCGGGCGGAGTGGTATTCTCGGGACGTCTTCTCCTGGAGCTCGTCAACAGGGGCCTGACGCGCAACGAGGCGTACGACAAGGTACAGAAGGCGGCCTTCAACGCCAAACGGGATAATACGGGGTTCAAGGAGTCGCTCCTGGGCGACGACGGCATACGGTCCATACTGAGCGCGAGGGAGATCGAAGAGATATTCGATTTCAGGTACCATATTAAACATGTCGACAGGATATTCAGGAGAGTCGGAATATGAATAAGCTTAAGCAGATATACGAAGGGAAAGCGAAGAAGCTGTACGAGACCGAAGACCCGGACCTCGTGATACAGGAGTTCAAGGATGACGCGACGGCGTTCGACGCGACGAAGCGCGGCACGATAGTGAATAAAGGGGTGGTCAATAATAAGCTATCGGAGAAGATCTTCACGCTCCTGGCGAAGGACGGCATACCCACGCATTTCGTCAAGCGTCTGAACGACCGCGACATGCTCGTAAAGCGGGTCAAGATAGTGCCCGTGGAGGTGACGATACGCAATATAGTCGCGGGAGGCATGGCGAAGCTCTTGGGGCTGGAAGAGGGGATAGTCCTCAAAGAGCCGGTCCTGGAGTACCACTACAAGGAAGATAAGCTCCATGACCCGCTGATAAACGATTACCACATCGCGGCCCTCGGCATCGCCACCAGGAAAGAGATGGACGCCATAAAGAAGTATTCGTTCAGGATAAACGATGCACTCAGGAATTTTTTTGATTCGAAGGGGCTGACACTCGTCGACTTCAAGCTCGAGTTCGGCCTGTACAAAGGGAAGGTGACCCTGGCCGACGAGATATCCCCGGATACATGCCGCCTTTGGGACAAGACGACGAAGGAAAAGCTCGACAAGGACCGGTTCCGCCGTGACCTCGGCAATGTCGAAGAGGCATACCAGGAAGTGCTGCGGAGAGTGATGGAGTGAAACGAGTCACCTATAAATCCTCAGGCGTAGATATCGACACCGCGAACGCGCTCGTTTCGGATTACAAGCGCTTTGCGAAGTCCACGAAGACGCCGGGCGTCATAAGCGATGTCGGGAGTTTCGGGGGGCTCTTCAGGCCCGCGTTCAGGAAATTCCGAGACCCGGTACTCGTCTCGTCGACCGACGGGGTCGGGACGAAATTGAAGATAGCGTTCCTCGCCGATAGGCACGATACGGTGGGCATAGACCTTGTAGCCATGAGCGCCAACGACGTCCTCTGCTCCGGCGCCGAGGGGCTCTTCTTCCTCGACTATATCTCGACGGGCAAGGTCAGGCCGCGCGTCCTGAAGGCGGTGGTCAAAGGGATAGCGGACGGGTGCCGCGAGGCCGGCTACGCGCTCGTAGGCGGCGAGACGGCCGAGATGCCGGGCATGTATAAGGCCGGCGAATACGACCTTGCCGGGTTCGCGGTCGGCATCGTCGGGCGGGGCGAAGTGATCGACGGCCGCCGCATAGCCATAGGGGATATCGTCCTGGGCCTGGAGTCGAGCGGATTGCATTCGAACGGGTATTCTTTAGTGAGGAAGGTCTTCTCCCGGAAAGAGCTGAAAAGGTATTCGAAGGAATTATTGAAGCCGACGCGCCTCTATTGCAGGCCGGTCCTGGCCGTAAAGAAGGAAGCGGAGATAAAGGGGATAGCGAACATAACCGGCGGGGCATTCTACGATAAGATACCGAGGATAATACCGAAAGGGATGGCCATAGAGATATACGGGGACTCGTGGGAGATACCAGAGATATTCTCCATGATCAAAGAGAAGGGGAATGTGGATACCGGGGAGATGTTCCGCACGCTCAATATGGGCATAGGCATGGTGCTGGTATTGCCGGGGCGCGACGTCGACAGGGCGCAGGCGGTCTTAAAACGCCATGCGTTACGCTCGCACGTGATAGGCAGGGTTGTGAAGGGGAACGGGCAGGTAATAATAAGATAATGAAGATCCTGTTGATAGGTTCAGGCGGAAGAGAGCACGCGCTGGCATGGAAGATGGCGAAGAGCCCGAAGTGCGAGAAACTGTACTGCGCGCCGGGTAACGGCGGCATGTCGGAGATCGCCGAGCTTGTAAATATAGAGGCCGACGATATCAACGGGCTGCTTGAATTCGCGAAGTCGAAGAAGATAGGCCTCACCGTCGTGGGTCCGGAGGTCCCTCTCGTAGCCGGTATCGCCGACGCGTTCCAGAAAGAGGCCCTGAAGGTATTCGGCCCTGCAAAGGGACTCGCGCGGCTTGAGGGGAGCAAGGTATTTGCAAAGGAGATGATGAAGCGTCTCGGTGTCCCGACAGCCGGTTTCAGCGTATTTGATAATGCAGAAGCGGCGCTGAAGCACCTGGAGGAGAAGGGCGCGCCCATAGTGGTCAAGGCGGACGGATTATGCGGCGGCAAGGGCGTCGTCGTCTGTAAAACGGTCGATGAGGGCAAAGAAGCCATAAGCGCCATGATGATCGGCAAGGTATTCGGACCCGCAGGCAACAGGATCGTCATGGAGGAATGCCTCACGGGTGAGGAGGCGTCCATAATAGTCATATCCGACGGGAAGAATGTGATCCCGCTTGCGTCGAGCCAGGACCATAAGAGGGTATTCGACAAGGACAGGGGACCCAATACGGGCGGTATGGGCGCATATTCTCCGGCGCCGGTCGTGACCGACGCCCTTTTGAAGAAGGTGATGGAGACGGTCATATACCCGATAGTACAGGATTTTGCGAGATCCGGGACACCTTATAAAGGGGTTCTCTACGCCGGCATAATGGTAACGGAAAAAGGCCCTATGGTCCTGGAATTCAACGTCAGGTTCGGCGATCCGGAGACGCAGGCGATACTACCCCGCCTCAAAAGCGACCTGGTGGAGGTCATGGAACGCGCCTCGGACGGGAGACTGGGCGGCTATAACCTTGAGTGGGACAGGAGGCCGTGCGTTTCGGTCGTTATGGCGTCCGGCGGCTACCCGGATAAATACGAGAAAGGTATAGAGATAAAAGGGCTGGACGATGTGAGGGCAGAGAAGGACGTCGTCGTGTTTCACGCCGGGACCAAGGTCGGGATCCGTTCCACCGATACCGCCAGGACTTTTCTCACGAACGGGGGAAGGGTGCTGAACGTGACGGCCCTCGGGGATGATATAGAGAAGGCCATCGACAGATGCTATGAAGCCGTCCGCATGATAAGCTTTGACAGGATGCATTACAGGAAGGATATCGGGCACAGGGCTATAAAAAATAGTAACCAGTAGCCAGGAGGCGGTATGAAACGGCTGAAAGTTGCGATAGTGATGGGGAGCGATTCCGACCTTCCGACGATGGACGAGGCGGCTAAGGTCCTCGGAGAATACGGCGTTGAGTATGAGATAAAGATATTATCCGCCCACCGTTCCCCTGACGATACGGCAAAATTCGCGAAGTCGGCAAGGGCGAGGGGATTCGGGGTGATCATAGCGGGGGGGGGCGGGGCGGCGGCGCTTGCCGGCGTCATAGCAAGCCATACGACGCTTCCCGTCATAGGGGTGCCGATGGAGACGAAAGAGCTGAAAGGCATAGATTCGCTCTTCTCCACAGTGCAGATGCCCTCAGGCGTTCCCGTTGCGACGTTGACCATAGGGAAGACCGGGGCAAAGAACGCCGCCATACTTGCGCTTGAGATACTGGCCATACGGGATAAGACGATAGAGAAGAGATTGCTTACCCTTAAGAAGTCGCTTGCAGAGTCGGTCAGGAAGAAGAATATCAGGTCCTGATGCGTTCTTCGAAGAGCACGGAAGTATTAAAGACGTCGCCCAAGGATATATTGCGCGCCGCACGCGTCCTGAGAAGCGGAGGGCTCGTCGCGTTCCCGACGGAGACGGTCTACGGCCTCGGCGCGGATATGACGGATAAAGGCGCCGTAAGGAGGCTCTACAGGGTCAAGAAGAGGCCACTCTCTAAACCGTTCGCCGTCATGATCGCGGACAGGAAGATGGTCGGGAGGATGGGGTGCCGTTTCACCGGTGAAGCCAGGGCGCTCACCGATAAGCTCTGGCCGGGGCCGCTTACAGTGATATTGGAAGGCAACGGCGGAAAAAAGACCGGTTTCAGGATGCCCGACCACGTGGTAGCGCTGAAACTTCTTAAGGAAGCGAAGGTCCCCCTGGCGGTGCCTAGCGCGAACCTTAGCGGTAACCCGCCTCCGAGGTCCGCAGGGGACGTCTTGAGGGACCTGGACGGTAAGATAGGGTTGGTACTTGACGGAGGCAGGACAAATATAGGCGTCGAGTCCACGGTCATAGACATGACCGTCACCCCTCCGCGTATACTCCGTGAGGGCGCGATATCGCGCCGGGAAATAGAAAATATATTGGCTCATAGCAAACCGAGGCGCAATGGGTAAAGTACGCTCGATCCTCCTGGTATGCACCGGCAACAGCTGCCGTTCCGTTATGGCCGAGGGCCTTCTGAAGAAGTATCTGAAAGAGGCGGGGAAAGGCGACATAGAAGTCCGTTCAGCCGGCGTCATAGCCGTCGATGGCCTGGGGCCGACGATAGAGACGGTCGAGACGATGAAGGAAGAAGGCATCGACGTATCGAATTTCCGGGCGACCCGGCTTACCGATGAATTGATAAAGAGTTCGGACCTTATACTGGTGATGGAAGAATCCCATAGGGCCGAGATAGTAGAACGGGTGCCGGAGGCGGCCCCGAAGACGCACTTACTGAAGAAGTTCGGCGCGGAAGACGATAAACGGCACAGCGAGGGGTTCAGCATCCCGGACCCCATAGGGCGTCCGCCGAAGGATTACGGATATTGCAGGGAGACGATAAAGAGAGAGATAGAGAGGATCGTGAAATTATTATGAAGATAGCTATAGGGAGCGACCACGGCGGTTATGAATTAAAGGGGGAGCTGATAAAATTTCTCAGGGCCGAAGGGCATGATGTCAGGGACCACGGTACCCATTCGAAAGAGTCGTGCGATTACCCGCTGATAGGGTTCGAGGTGGCCAGGGCGGTGGGCGAGGAGAAGGCGGAGAGGGGTATATTGATATGCAGGACCGGCGTAGGCATGGTCATAATCGCCAATAAGGTCTCCAACGTAAGGGCCGTCGCCTGTTATGACGTGCGGATGGCGAGATCATCCAGGGAACATAACGATTGTAACGTCGTAGTCCTGGCGGCCGATTACACGGACGCGAAGAGCGCAAAAGAGATAGTTAAGGTGTGGCTCGCTACCGGCCATCTCGGGGACCGGCACGCGCGGCGCGTGAAACAGATAAAAGAGATCGAATCAAAAATAAAAGGGAAGTAGACGATGAAGCATCTTAAAAAAGAAGACCCGGAGATATTCAGGGCGGTCCTGGACGAGACGAAGAGGGAGAACGCCGGCATAGAGCTCATAGCGAGCGAGAACTTCGTTAGCGAGGCGGTGCTCGAGGCGCAGGGATCGAGCCTGACCAATAAGTACGCGGAAGGATACCCGGACGCGCGCTGGTATAACGGATGCCGTTATGTAGACGTCGTGGAACGACTTGCCGTGGAGCGGGCCAAGAAATTATTCGGGGCCGAACACGTAAACGTCCAATCGCATTCGGGGACGCAGGCCAACATGGTCATCTACTTCGCCATGCTGAAACCGGGCGATACGGTCCTTTCGATGTGCCTCTCCTGCGGCGGCCATCTCTCTCACGGCCACCCGCACAACTTCTCCGGCAAATTTTATAAGATAATCCCGTACGGCCTCGATAAGGATACGGAGATGCTCGACTACGACGCGATAATGGAACTGGCCAAAAGGCACAAGCCGAAGATGATCCTGGCGGGCGCATCGGCGTATCCGCGTTCGATGGATTTCAGGAAATTCAGAAAGATCGCCGACGCGGTCGGAGCGTTCCTCTTCGTCGACATAGCGCACATAGCCGGCCTTGTGGCCTCGGGGCTTCACGAAAGCCCCGTCCCGTACGCGGAGTTCGTCACCTCTACCACCCACAAGACGATGCGGGGGCCGAGGGGCGGTTTCATAATGTGTAAAAGAGAGTTCGCGAAAAGGATCGATACCGAAGTGTTCCCGGGCATACAGGGAGGGCCCCTGATGCATGTGGTCGCGGCGAAGGCGGTCTGCTTCAGGGAAGCGCTTAAGCCCGGGTTCAGATCGTACCAGAGACAGGTCCTGAAGAACGCCAGGACACTTGCCGGAGAGCTCTCAAAAAGGGGCTTCAGGATAGTGGCGGGCGGTACGGATACACACCTCTTCCTTGTCGACCTCACCGCCAAAAAGATCACCGGGAAGGACGCGGCCATACTGCTGGACAGGGTGGGCATAACCGTCAACAAGAACCTGATACCGTTCGACACCAATTCGCCTTTCGTGACGAGCGGGATCCGCATCGGATCGCCGGCCGTCACGACGCGCGGGATGAAAGAGCCCGAGATGCGGAAGATCGCATCACTCATCGATGCGGTCCTGGGCGACCCCGGCAATGAAAAGGTCTCCCGGGCGGCGCGGGAAGAGGTCGGTATATTGGTAAAGAAATTCCCGCTGTATAAGGGCCTCATTAAAGACCTCGAGAGGAGATAATGATCGTGAAACGGAAGCGAGTAAAAGTCCACGGTCCACGGTCCACGGTCCACCGCCCGAGCTGGGATGAATACTTCCTCGGGATCGCCGACCTCGTATCGAAGCGCTCGACATGCCTCCGCCGGCGTGTAGGCGCTGTCCTCGTGCGCGACAAGAATATACTGGCCACCGGATATAACGGCGCGCCCAGCAAGATAGAACACTGCGACATCACAGGATGCATACGCGAGCGGCTCAGGATCCCCTCCGGAGAGCGCCACGAACTGTGCAGGGGGCTCCACGCCGAGCAGAACGCGTTCCTCCAGGCCGCGCTGCACGGCACGAGCCTGAAGGGCGCAAGTTTATATTCCACGACCCAGCCGTGCATAATCTGCGCAAAGATGATCATAAACGCCGGCATCGGCGAGGTCGTCATAAGGGGCGATTACCCCGACAGGATGTCTAAAGAATTTCTCCGCGAGGCGAAGGTCAAGCTTCGGGTCCTCAAATAAAGTATGAGATGCCCGTATTGCGGCAATAAGAACGACAGCGTCATCGACTCGAGGGTATCGAAAAACGCCTCGAGCGTGAGGAGACGCCGCGAGTGCCTGAAGTGCGGCAAGCGCTTCACCACGTACGAATACGTCGAGAAACTGCCGCTCATGGTGATAAAGAAGGACGGCCGGCGCGAGCCGTTCGACCGGGAGAAGCTCATAAAGGGGATAGTCGTTGCCTGCGAAAAACGCCCGGTCAGCATGAAGCGCATCGAAAAACTGGTCGACGACATAGAGCGCGCCGTAAGCAAACGCCACGAGCTTGAGGTCTCTTCCCAGGAGATCGGGGAGCTTGTCATAAACCACCTGCACGAACTGGACGAGATAGCCTACGTCCGCTTCGCCTCCGTCTACAGGCAATTCAGGGACGTCAACCAGTTCATGAAAGAGCTGAAGAAGTTCCTTAGATAGCTGAAAACCGATGCACGAGGCCCTCTACTACGAAAAATTGGATTCCGGGAAGGTCCACTGTCACCTCTGCCCTAATGAGTGTATCGTCTCCGACAGGATGCGCGGGGCGTGCGGGGTGAGGGTCAACAAAGGCGGCACGCTCTTCACCGAAGTCTACGGCAAGACGACGGGCCTCTCGCTCGATCCCGTAGAGAAGAAGCCGCTATACCGGTACCACCCCGGCGAATATATACTGTCGGTCGGGACCAGGGGCTGCAATTTCCACTGCGGTTTCTGCCAGAACTGGCACATATCCCAGGAGCTGGATACCCCGACGGAAGATATAACGCCTGAAGGCATTATCCGCAGGGCCAGGGAGCTCCGCTCCTTCGGCATCGCCTACACTTATAACGAACCGTTCATATGGTATGAGTTTGTGCTCGATACCGCGAAGCTCGCGAAGGCGAACGGGCTCGAGAACGTGCTCGTGACGAACGGCTACGTGAATATGGGCCCGCTTGAGGGGATGCTGCCGTACATAGGCGCCATGAACATAGACCTGAAATCTTTTGATGAAAGTTTTTACCGGAAGGTATGCAGGGGGTCGCTCAAGCCGGTGCTCGATGTAATCAAAAGGTCGGCTAAGAGCTGCCATGTCGAGCTCACGAACCTTTTGATACCTACGCTGAACGATTCCGAAGAGACCATAGGAAAGATGGTCGATTGGATCTCGGAGAACGCGGGCCCCGAGACCCCCGTTCACTTTTCGAGATATTTCCCGTGCTACAATATGAGCCTTCCGCCCACCCCGATCGAGACGCTGAAGATGGCCGAGCGGGTGGCGAAGAAGAGATTGAAGTACGTATACCTGGGGAACGTCTAGAGGCCTACCGGTAGTACCTGTCTATATCCTTAAAATCTATCTTCAGGTTCGCCCTGAGGGAGGGCGACTTGAACCATTCGTCGAATATCCTCGTCTTAGCGTTCTCCATGACTTTTTTGGCGAAGACCTCTTTATCTTTTTTGAAGGCCTCTTCGTCGATGCCTTTATATTCGGCGACCCTGAATATGAGGGCCCCGCTCCTTACCTCGGTCGTCTTTGAGACCTCTTCCTGTTTCTTCGCTCCCCCCGGGGCCGCGGGGTCTGCCGGGGGCGTTCCGCCTCCGGTCAGGGTCGAGGCGATATCCGCTATGGTCCACGCCTCCCCGATACCGTCGAGATAGTCGGACCGCGAAAAGAGTTTACTCTCCGTGACCTTGAGGTTGAGCTTTGAGGCCGCCGTCTCAAAAGTCTCTTTGTCCCCCTCCATCATCCCGACCACCTTTTCTCTCATCTCATCAGTATTCTTAATGGCCAGCTGCCTGGCATCCTTCTCCGCGAGATACGATTTTATGCTCGACTTCACGTCATCGAACGCCGCGAAGTGCTCTTTCTCCCCCTCTTTCAACGGGATGACGAATTCATTCCTGTTCAGGTCGTAATATTCCTTAGCGCGCGCGTCCTCGACCGCCGCCGCATCGGCGAGGTCCTTATATTCGGTCAGTATGTATGATATCTTGAACTGCTCCTTCTCTCTCCTGTAGGCCTGGGCCACCTCTTCGTCCGTCACCTTGATGTCTTTGGCAATGATATCGTTCAGCTTCTGTATGGCGAGGTTCTCCCTCACTATCTCCTCGAAGGTCCTCGGCGTAAGCCCTATGTTATATCGCAGCACATGCTGGTATATCTTATCGTCGAAGGTCCCGTTCCTTATGAAGAGGGGGTGGGAGCGTATATAGTCGATGACCTCCCTATCGGAAATATCTATTTTGTGGGTCTTTGCCTCTTTGAGCATTATGAGACGGTCCCAGGCCACCTTGGCGAGGAACGGCTTATTCGAAAGGAACGACTCAAGGATCTTTTCCTGGCCGGCATAGTTGAGGACGAGGATGCTCCTCATCGCGGTCATGCTCTCGTAAAGCTTCTCGAACGATATCTTCCTGCCGTCGATCGTCCCGACGTACGAAGGCCCCTTCTCTCCGGAGCCCCCTAAATTCCCGGTGCCCCACAGCACGAAGGCGGGCATGACGAGTATGACGAGCCCCCAGAATATTACCTTGGATACGTACTTCTGCCTGAAAAATTTCAGCATCTCGGTTCTCCCTTCATCTTGGTCAGTACGTAGATTATATTTTATTACCCCCTGCGATGCAAGGGATTTTTTGCGCGCCACCGTGTATCTTGACATTCAGCATCATATTATGTACAATAACACAAGATAGAAGACAGGGTGAAGCAAGGTAACAAAAAAGAGAAAGATGATCTGCCATGAAACTTCGACTTGGGATACCTAAAGGGAGTCTCCAGGAAGCTACCGTCAGGATGTTCAGGAAGGCGGGGTTCTATCTGGGCGTAAGCGATAGGTCCTATTTCCCGTCGATAGACGACGATGAGATAGAGCCGATCCTGTTCAGGGCGCAGGAGATGTCGCGGTATGTGGAGGACGGCATCATCGATTGTGGCATAACGGGGAACGACTGGATACTCGAGAACTCCTCCAACGTGGTAAGGGTCGCGGAGCTGATCTACGCAAAACAGAGCATGCGGCCGGTCAAATGGGTCCTCGCGGTATCTATCGACTCCAGGATAAAGAAGGTGTCCGACCTCAGGGGCAAACGCGTAGCGACTGAACTTGTCGGGGTCACCAGGGCTTTCCTGAAGAAGAACAAGGTGAAGGCGGAGGTGGAATTCAGCTGGGGCGCCACAGAAGTGAAGCCGGCCATCGGCATCGACGCTATCGTCGAGGTGACGGAGACCGGTTCGAGCCTCAGGGCGAACAATCTGAGGATCGTCGTCGTAGTATGCGAATCCACGACGCAATTCATCGCGAACCGCAAAAGCTGGCTGAACCCGGCCAAGCGCGCCAAGATCGAAAATATAGCGCTTCTCCTGAAGGGCGCGATACTCGCCGAGGAGAAGGTGGGCCTTAAGATGAACGTCACCAAGCGTGACCTTAAGACGGTGCTTGCCATACTGCCGGCGATGAAAAAACCGACCATATCGCCCCTGTCAGACCCGGAGTGGCTCGATATAGATACGATAATCGATGAAAAGACGGTCAAACACCTTATACCGAAATTGAAACAGGCGGGTGCCCAGGGCATCATAGAGTACCCGTTGAATAAAGTCATATATTAAAAGTCATACATTAAATTCGCGAAAGAGGGGTGATATAAAGATGCCGTGCGGCAGAAAAAGAAAAAGAGCGAAGATGGCGAAGCACAAGAGGAAGAAGAGGATGAGAAGAGATCGCCATAAGAAGAGGATGAGATAACAGAGGGTGCATCCCAGGCAGATCCTTTACGTTTTCATTATCGTCGGCGCCATATCCGTGCCGGTAACGGTTTCGGATGCGGCGCCGATGGGTGCCAGGACGCCGTCAACGCCGTTCTCAAGATCCCTTGCCCATTACATAATGGGCATCATATACGATAATGAATCGAAGACGGACGCAGCAATAAGAGAATACAGGTCAAGCATCGTCTTCGATAAGGAGACGAGCCTTATACACACCAGGCTCGGACGTGCCTACCTTCTGTCCGGGGACGGGGCAAAGGCGACGGAAGAGCTGCTGGCAGCGAAGTCGCTGGACCCGACGGACACCAAGCCGCGGTTCCTCCTGGCGCTCGTATATGCTTATGAGCGTAAATTCGACCTGTCCCGGAAGGAATATGAAGAGATCATCCGTCTTGAGCCCACCTCGTTCCTGGCGCTCAGTTCTCTGGCAGACATATATGTGGCCCAGGACAGGATGGATGAAGCCGTTGGCATGTATACGCGGTTACTGGAAAAGGAGCCGAGGTCCTATTTTCTTTATTTCAACCTCGGGGTCATATATGCCCGCCTCGGCAGGATAGATAAGGCCATCGAGACGATGGGCAGGGCGGTGGCCCTGGACCCGGACCATGCCGAAGGATATACGGCGCTCGGCGTATTGCATGAAGCGAACGGGGATATCAAGAGCGCCATAGCCGATTTTGAAAATGCGGTCAAAATAGACGATGATAACGAAAAGCTTTATCATTATCTCGCCTATCTTTATCAGAAAGAGAACAGGGACTCCGACGCCATACGGCAGTACGGGTTACTGGAGAAGCTGGACCCGCGATCGGCCGATACGTACATCGCGTGGGCAAATATCTATCTGGAAGATAATAGGCCTAAAGACGCCTGCGCGGTGCTGGAGCGCGGGATAGCCAACGGCGCAGAGAGCGTGGAGATATACCTGGCCTTGGGGTACAGCTCCGTTGCCGATGACCGCGGCGAAGATGCCCTGAAATGGTATCACAAAGCGCTTGAGCTCGACGGGACCGATGGCAGGGTACATTTTTATCTCGGCGCGCTGTATGAGAGCAGGAAAGATACGGAATCGGCTGTAAGGGAGTTCAGGGAAGCCATCCGCCTGGCCCCGGATTTCGCCGACGCGTATAATTACCTCGGCTACATGTTCGCGGAAGGGTCGGTCAACCTCGACGAGGCGATCCTGCTCATAAAGAGGGCGCTTGAGCTCGACCCCGATAACGGCGCGTACCTCGATTCGCTCGGTTGGGCCTATTTCCGGAAAGGCATGACGGACGAGGCGCTCATCGAGATGGATAAGGCGGTGAAGCTTGAGCCGGACGACGCCGTGATCAGGGACCATATAGGCGACATCTATTTCCGGAAGGGGTTGCGCGAGAAGGCGCGCGGAGAATGGAAGAGGTCGCTTGAGCTCGATCCGAAGCAGGACGCGGTGAGGGAAAAACTTAATAGGCGTTAAAAGGACACCATGGAAAGACCGGATATAAAAGAGTTGCGGAAGAAGGCGGTAGAGGTCAGGAAAGACATACTCAGGATGCTCATGCTGGCCGGATCGGGCCATACGGGCGGCAGCCTCTCTATCGTAGAGATACTTCTGTCTTTATACTACTATAAATTGAGATGCGATCCCAGGGAGCCCAAGCGTAAAGGGCGCGACATGCTGATACTCTCAAAGGGGCACGGCTGTCCGGCGCTCTATACGGTGCTCGCGCACAAAGGATACTTTCCGAAAGAGAAGTTATGGACGCTGCGCAAGCTGGGAAGCCAGCTCCAGGGGCACCCCCAGATGGGCCTTGCCGGGGTCGAAGTATCGAGCGGTTCGCTGGGCCAGGGGCTTTCGATAGCGAACGGCATCGCCCTCGCCGCGCGCATGGACAAGCTGCCGTTAAGGGCATATTGCATCATGGGCGACGGCGAAACGAACGAAGGACAGGTCTGGGAGGCGGCCATGTCGGCCTCTCACTACAAGCTTGACAGTGTATGCGGCATAATCGATTTCAACAAACTCCAGATAGACGGTTTTTGCTGCGAGGTAAAGGGCATGGACCCATACGCCAATAAATGGCGCGACTTCGGCTGGCACACGATAGAATGCGACGGCCATGACCTTGCCAGGCTGATGGATGCCCTAGATGAGGCGGAGAAGGTAAAAGGAAAACCGACGATGATCATTGCGCATACGGTAAAGGGCAAGGGCGTGTCGTTCGTCGAGAATAAGGTGGAGTGGCACGGGATAGCCCCGAAGAAAGAGCAGTATGAAAAGGCGGTCCTGGAATTGGATGAAGCGTTGGGAAAGATATAAGGTCAAGTTAAGGAGAAAAATATGTTTTCACGAAAATGGAAGATGTACTTCAAGATGTACTGGCTGAGGATGGTGATAATCCTCGTGATCATACTGGTATGCATACTCGCCGTGTGGGGGCTCATGTCCCTCGAGTCGTTCTACCGGAACATCACGCTGGCGACTATGCCCATCAACCTCATCATGGTCGCCCTGAACGCGACCATATTCGTCTTCATGTACATGATGTTCATGCAGGGAGGCCTCGCCAAGATCTCGAAGTCGAAGATACGCGGGGAACTTGTGAATGTAAGGTGGAGCGACGTCATAGGCATGGACGAGGCAAAGCGGGAGGCCTGGGAGGTGGTCCAGCTCATAAAAGACAGGGCGAAGGTCAAGAAGATCGGCGGCAAGATCCTGCGCGGTATCCTCATGCTGGGTCCCCCGGGGTGCGGTAAGACGTATCTGGCAAAGGCGGTCGCTACCGAGGCGGGTGTGCCGTTCCTTTCGATGTCCGGGAGCGAATTCGTGGAGATCTTCGTCGGAGTGGGCGCTTCACGCGTGCGGAGGTTGTTCAAAAAGGCGCGTGAGCTCGCCTACGGCTACGGCGGATGCATAATATTCATCGACGAATTGGACGCCATCGCGCGCAAGAGGGTCTTCTCCGTATTCGGCGGAACCGAGGAGACGAACTCGACGCAGAACCAGCTCCTCGCCGAGATGGACGGCCTCCAGGAGAAGGATGAGAACGTCATAGTCATAGGCGCCACGAACGCCGGGGAGGACACCCTTGACCGGGCGCTCCTGAGGCCGGGGAGGTTCGACAGGAAACTCTATATAGACCGTCCCAACCTCGAGGAGAGGGAGAAGATATTCCAGTATTACCTGGAGAAGATAAAATACGACAAATCATCCGTAGAGGTGAAGCGTCTCGCGCGGAAGGCCGTCTACAAGACGCCGGCAGAGATAGAGAATATAGTGAAGGAGGCGGCCCTCATAGCGACGCGCGATAACAAAGAGGCGGTGACATATAAGCACATATCCGAGGCGATCGAGAGGATCGAGATGGGGCTGAAGCACAGGCGTCACATGACGCCTAAGGAGAAGGAGATGACCGCATATCACGAGAGCGGCCACCTCATGGTCCTGTACCTGCTCCACCCCACCGAGGATGTCTTCAAGGCGTCTATCATAGGCAGGAAGGAGTCGCTGGGTGTCGTTTACCACCAGCCGCGCGAAGAGGCATTCACCAAATCCAGGGAATCCCTTCTCGCTGACATCAAGGTCGCGCTCGCCGGTTACGTTGCCGAGAAGATGAGGTTCGGCACATCGTCCACGGGTGTTTCGATGGACTTCAAATCGGCTATGGCTACGGCGCACGCGATGGTATGGTCTCTCGGGATGAACGACGCGGGTTTCATAGGCGACTACGCTACCATACCGGAGACGCAGCTCTCGGAGGATGTAAAGGAGACGCTCAACAGGGAGACGAATAAGGTGTTCCAGAAGTGCCTCAAGGATGTCGAGGACCTGCTGGCAAAAGAGAAGGAACTGCTCGAGCGGTTCGTGAAAGAGCTTCTCGCTAAAGAGGAGCTGGATTACGATGAGATCGACTCGATATTCAAAGAGTACGGAAAACGTTCGCTGACCACATCATAGTATGCGCAATAATTTTGCGGCGCGCGCCGTCTTATGCGGCGCGCTGCTTGCGGCTCTGATCGGCTGCGGCCCGACATATCCGAAGGAGAGGTTCGAGGAATCGATCGTCCGGATATGCAAGGACGAATATAAGCTCGACGTGAAGGTCATGACCGCCGGGAAGACGATAGCTATATACGTGCCGCTCACCGACCTGATCGACATCACGCTCTCCATAACCCAGGCCGCCAGCGAGAAGATAAACGACGTAATACTCAGCGTATCGAGGGTCGCTCTCTCTACCGATGCCAGATATGATTTTTACTGTGTCATAGCGCATGATATCCGCGTCCCGGAGATACAGATAGTCATCATAAAATCGGTCGATGACGTAAAGCGTTTTATGCTTAACGATATCTCAAGGAGCGATTATTCGAAGCGGATGCTCATAGATATACGCATGAGCCCCCAGTCGCAGAAAGAGCGGGCCGTCAAAGAGATATTCGACAAGATGAGCCTCGACAGGAAGTGGCAGGACCAGGTGATGGACGACTTCTTCAGGGGGGAGCCGACGGCCCTCAGCGACATCGGATACTGGAACGACCGTTTCTACATAAAAGACGTGACGATGCCGGAATTCCTGGCTGAGCAGGCCTCGAACAGGGTGAAGATGCTCTTCCGGGAGAATAAAAAACTTTCAGAGCTCTTTTTCCTGAAGTCGGTAAAGAACGTCTACATCGACCGGTCCGGGCGGCGTTTCTTTAAGATGGACATCCTGGTGCAGGAGAAGGGTTTCAAGGAGCTCCCGCGCAGTGATGCCGCCAGGAAGGTATTTGAGGCGGTGCTCGATGTGACGGCCCCGATGCTCCGCAGTTACCGTTTCACGGATTTCGACCATATCGAAGTGGTCAACCAGGCCGACGGTTCTATGATAAGCGTATCGCGGGACGACCTCGAGGAGTACAGGAAGAAGAAGGCAACGTTCGAAGATATAGTGCAGTGATCAAAAGGCGCATATAAGGAGAGCGATGGGACAGGAAAAAGTTCAGATGGTGCCGACCAGGGACGGTTTCGGCGAGGGCGTTGTGGAACTCGGCAGGACCAACAAGGACGTCGTGGTGCTCTCGGCCGACCTGACCGACTCTACGCGCGCGGCCTGGTTCAAAAAGGAGTTCCCGGACCGTTTCTTCGGATGCGGCGTCGCCGAACAGGATATGTTCGGGACTGCCGCCGGATTCGCGCTCATGGGGAAGATACCGTTCGCGTGCACCTTCGGGGTATTTGCGTCGGGCAGGGCGTGGGACCAGATAAGGGTGTCGGTCGCCTACATGAACCTGGGCGTCAAGATAATAGGCACGCACGGGGGCATCTCCGTAGGCCCGGACGGCGCGACGCACCAGGCGCTCGAAGAGATAGCCCTTATGCGCATAATACCCAATATGACGGTGGTGGTGCCTGCAGACGCCCTAGAAGCGAAGAAGGCGACCATAGCCTCTGCCGGGATAAAAGGGCCCGTCTATATACGGCTGGGCAGATCGCCCTCCCCGGTCATCACTAAAAAGGAAGATATATTCAGGATAGGGAAGGCGAACGTCATAAGGGACGGTAAGGACGTCACGATATTTGCCTGCGGACAGATGGTCTATGAGGCCATGGTCGCGTCTGATATGCTGGCAAAAGAGGGGATAGATGCGCGCATCGTCAATCTCCATACGCCTAAACCGGTCGATAAAGACGCTATAATAAAAGCGGCGAAGGATACGGGGGCGGTGGTCACTGCCGAAGAGCACACCGTCCTGGGCGGCATGGGGAGCGCGGTGGCGGAGGTCCTCAGCCAGAACTTCCCGGTCCCGGTGAAGATGGTAGGTCTCGCGGACAGGTTCGGCGTTTCCGGAGAACCGGACGAGCTTTTCGAGTACTTCGGCATAAACGCAAAGCATATCGCCAAGGCGGCGAAAGAGGCGCTCTCCGCAAAAAGGTAATTTTTTACGAACGACGAACGCCGAACAACGAACGACGAATTATGACATCGATCGAACTGACAGCACCGGCGAAAGTAAATCTGTTACTTAAGGTTCAGGGCAAGCGCAGGGACTCCTACCATAATATACTCACCATATTCGAAAGAATATCTCTCGCAGATACCGTCAGGATCCGTAAGATACCCGTCGGGCGCGGCATAGAGGTCCATTCGGACAGGTTCATAACGAAACACAAAGAAGATAACCTGGTATATAAGGCAGCCAGCCTGGTATTAAGGGATGCCGGGATAAAGGCAGGGGTACGGATAGAGCTGAAGAAGAGGATACCCATAGCGGCGGGACTGGGCGGCGGCAGTTCGGATGCGGCGGCCGTTATCAAGGGGATAAATAGGCTCTTTGGCCTGAAGATGAAAGAGAAGGCCATGATGCGCCTGGGGTCGCGACTGGGCGCGGATGTGCCTTTCTTCCTGATCGATCCGCCGTTCGCGCTGGGGAGGGGCAAAGGCGACCTGTTGACAGAGATAAGGTCAAGCTCCGGGTTCTGGCACCTTATAATATATCCCGGTTTCAGGGTCCCGACCAAAGAGATATATGAGGCATATGACAGGGCGGATTTTGCCTTGACAATGAAATCGGCCGATGCTAAAATAACACTCCCTTTCAGGCGTAATCCGGGTTTTGGTACGGCGGAGGCGATGCTTCACAACGATCTGGAAGCCGTAGTCAGGTCAAAGAGAAATACCATAGGCAGGATAATAGAGCGCTTGGTCCAAATTTTAGACAAAAGAGCTATCATCTCGGGAAGCGGGCCAAGCATCTTTTGTCTATACAGGACCAGAAAGGAGGCGATGGCCGCTAAGGAGAAGCTGGCAAAGAGCGTGCCCGGACGCGAGATGAGGTCCTGGCAGGTATTTGTGGCAAAGACATTTTGATCTATCAAATCTGCATGTAACTTTAAGGAGTAGAAGATGATGGAGATCACTGAGGTAAGGATTTTCCCGAAAGAAGGCCAGGACAAGAAATTAAAGGCGTATGCGACGATCACATTCGATAACGCTTTCGTGGTGCGCAACGTGAAGGTGATAGACGGGAACAAAGGTTTTTTTGTCGCGATGCCTTCGAGAAAGATAAAAGAGCCGTGCCCCAAGTGCGGTTTCCGGAATGCGGTAAGGAGCAAGTTCTGCAACCAGTGCGGCACATCTCTGCCGCAGACGGAACCGAGGGTCCAGAACCCGGGAGAAGATATGGCCCGGCAATCCGAACATAAGGATATCGCTCATCCCATAACTGCCGAATGCAGGGAATATATACAGAAGAAGGTGCTTGAGGCATACGAGAACGATAAGAAGAACCCCTCCGCGCGCCCGGCCGAACCGAAGGGCTATTCCGGCCCCAGGATGGTCGAGGAAGAGGAGAATGATATAGAGCTGTAATTGGTCCACAGTCCACGGTCGATAGTCCACGGTGTAAAGCATATATAGGACGGTGGCCGTAGACCGAACGGCCCAGCAGTGTCTCACCGAAGAAGTTGGGAGGTCGTTCAATGGTAGGACACGAGAATTTGGGTCTCGCTATCTTGGTTCGAATCCAAGCCTCCCAGCCAAACAGGAGCGCATCTTGAAAGATACGATCGCCATAGTCCTTGCGGCAGGACGGGGCACCAGGATGAATTCCCGGACGCCCAAGGTGCTTCACGATATCCTCGGTAAGCCGATGATACACCATGTCCTCGATAGCGTGAGACAGGCGGGGGTAAACGACATAGTGGTCATCGCCGGCCACGGGAGCGCACTTTTAAAGAGATCGCTGCCGGATGCCAGGGTGCTCGTGCAGAAGGAACTGCTCGGGAGCGGCGATGCCGTGAATACGGCGCGCAAGGCGCTCGGTCGCTACACCGGTGATCTCCTGGTGGTGTGCGGAGATACGCCTCTTCTCAGGGGCGATACCCTGCGGGAACTGATCCGTACACGTAAGAGTTCCGGCGCCTCGGCGGTGGTGCTCACCACAGACCTTAAGGACCCGACGGGTTACGGGAGGATAGTCAGGGACGAGAACGGCGCCGTGATCAAGATCATAGAAGAGTTGGAAGCAGGTCTCTATGAGAAGGTCATAGAGGAGATAAATGTAGGTTCATACTGTTTCAGGGCGGAAGATCTCTTCGATGCCCTTACCGGAGTGAAGCCGGATAACGATAAGAAAGAATACTTCCTCACCGACGTGATCGCGGTCATGAATAGAAAGAAGAAGACGGTGAAGGCGCTGAAGACGGACGATACCGATGAGGCGATAGGGGTGAATACGAAGAACGACCTTGCGGAGGCTACACGGATCATGAAGGGCAGGGTCATGAGCGAACTTATGCTGGGCGGCGTGACCATCTACGATCCGTCTTCGACGACGATATACCCGGGTGTCAGGATAGGCGCAGATACCGTCATATACCCGAACACTATAATAGAATCGGATGTGGAGATCGGGAAGAACGCGTCGATAGGGCCTTTCGCGCGCCTGCGCCCCGGAGTCCGTCTGGAAGATAATGTAGAGGTCGGGAATTTCGTAGAGCTGGTCCGCACCGAGATAGGCGAAGGCACGAAGGTCAAGCACCACACCTATCTCGGCGACGCGAAAGTGGGCAAGAACGTCAATATCGGAGCAGGCACCATAACGGCCAATTTCGACGGCTCAAAGAAGCAGAGGACCGTTATAGGCGACGGCGCTTTCCTTGGGATCGGGACGAGGCTTATAGCCCCGGTCAGGATAGGCAGCCATGCCGTCACCGGCGCAGGGTCTGTCGTGCCTAAGAACAGGGACGTACCGTCCGGCGCTACCGTAGTGGGCGTGCCGGCCAGGATATTGGGCATTGCAAAGAAAAAGAGGGTGAGACGATGAAGAACGGCATATTGCTATTTAGCGGTAACGCCAATAAGAAGCTGGCGCTCGATATCTGCAAATTTCTCAAGGTCAGGCTGGGTGACGCATCGGTCGATACATTCTCAGACGGTGAGATACGGGTCAAGATCAACGAGAATGTGCGCGGCCACGACGTATTCGTGATACAGCCTACATCGTCCCCCGCGAACCAGAACATCATGGAGCTTCTCATAATGATAGACGCGCTCAGGCGCGCCTCGGCGCAGAGGATCACGGCGGTCCTCCCTTATTTCGGATATGCCAGGCAGGACAGGAAAGACCAGCCGAGGGTCCCTATCACGGCAAAGCTCGTCGCGAACCTCGTGACGGTAGCCGGCGCCGACAGGGTGCTCACCATAGACCTTCATGCCGGCCAGATCCAGGGATTTTTCGACATACCCCTTGACCACCTCTTTGCCGTAAAGATCTTCGCCGACTATCTCAAGAAACTTAAGTTCAACCACAGCCTCGTCATCGTTACGCCCGACGTAGGAGGCATAAAGACGGCCAGGTCCTACGCGAAACGCCTGAAGTGCGGGCTCGCGATAGTCGACAAACGGCGCGTTAACGACAGGGAGGCGGAGGTCATGCATATACTGGGCGAGGTCAAAGGCAAACACGCCGTGATAGTAGATGATATGGTGGCCACCGCCGGTTCATTGGTAGAAGCGGTAGACGCGATCAAGAAGGCGGGGGCGAAGGACGTATACGCTATCGGCACCCACGCCGTCCTCTGCGGTCCGGCGATAGAACGCCTCAGGAAGTCGCCGCTCAAAGAACTTATGGTGACCGATACTGTGCCCATACCGAGGGAGAAGATGATCGGCAAGATCAAGGTGCTCTCCGTGGCGTCGCTTCTCGGCGAGGCAATAAAGAGGATCCACGAAGAGGCATCCGTAAGCGTCCTGTTCAGATAAGAAAGGAAGAGTCGAATATGGAGAAAGTCATACTTAAAGCGGAAGTGCGGGAAGGCGCGGGGAAGAGGACAGCGAAAGATCTGCGCGCGAAGGGCAGCATCCCGGCCGTAGTCTATAAGGGCGGCAAAGACGCCATGAAACTGCAGGTGACGATAAGAGATCTCGATGAGGTCATCCACACCAGTGCCGGCGAGAACGTCATCATCACATTGAACATATCCGGTCCCGATAAGCATAAAGAGAAGACCGTGATAATAAAAGAGATCCAGCGGGATCCCATAAAGGACGGGATCCTGCACGTCGATTTTAACGAGATCTCCCTTACCGAGATGCTCAAGGTGAATATACCGCTGGCGGCGCACGGCGAGGCCTCCGGTGTCAAGAAAGACGGCGGTATCCTCGAGCACATCATGTGGGAGGTGCAGGTGGAATGTCTCCCCGCGGATATCCCGGAGAAGATCGAGGTCGACGTATCTAATATGAATATAGGCGATTCCATCCTGGTGAAGGGCATAAAGGTGCCGGAGGGAGTGAAGATACTGAATGACCCCGAGCTTATCGCTTTCATCGTTAAACCTCCCAAGGTAGAGGCGCCGAAAGAAGAGATAGCGGAAGAGTCCAAAGAGCCGGAGCTGATCAGGGAGAAGAAGGAGAAGGAAGAGGGCGAAGAGGAAGCGGCCAAGGAGGCCGAGAAGCCGGCAAAAGAGGCAAAGAAGGAGCAGGATAAGTGAAGTGCATAATAGGGCTGGGGAACCCGGACCTGAGATACAGGTCCACCAAGCATAATGTCGGCGCGAACGTCATCAAAAAGATAGCGGCCGAGAATAGCATACGTATAAACAAGAACGCCTATTCGTCGCTTATAGGCAAGGGGAAGGTCTCCGGCGAGGATGTCATCTTCGTCTTCCCGCAGACGTATATGAACCTTTCCGGGCAGGCGGTCAAGGATATCTTTATGAATGAGATGAAAGATATAAAGGACCTCCTGGTCGTATGCGACGATATAAACCTGAAGCTCGGCAGGGTAAGGCTGCGGAAGAAGGGGTCATCCGGGGGGCATAAGGGGCTTGAGTCGATCATACGCGAACTGGCCAGGGATGACTTCGCCCGCCTGAGGGTCGGCATAGCGACCGATGTCCATAAAGGGGATATAACGAATTATGTCCTGACCCCGTTCAAAAGACACGAGATGAGGAATGCCGCCCATGCCATTACGCTCGCCAGGGATGCCGCCGTCTGCTGGATAGAGGAGGGCATAGAGAGCGCCATGGCGGAGTTCAATAAGAAAAAGGCCGGGACGTCCTGAAACAGCGGATCAGATTATGGTTGCATTAGGTTATATAGTGTGTTAATATTATAAAAATAAATACATTACCCCGACGAAGCAAATCTTCTTTGGATCACAGGAGCTGCGAAGGCGGGAAAAAAAGGATGAAACAAAATGAATGATTATGAAGCCCTGTTCATACTGAAGCCGGATATTTCCGAAGAGGATACGAAAGGCCTCTGTAAGACCATTACGGAGGTCATCGTTAAGAATTCCGGCACCGTCAAAAAAGAAGAGAATTGGGGCAGGCGCCCGCTCGCCTATCCGGTGAAGAAGTCAAAAGAGGGGTACTATTATAAAGTCGACTTTAACGCCCCGGCCGAATCCGTAGCGAAACTCGACGCCGCTTATAAATTGAACCAGTCCATACTGAGGACCCTGATAACGAGGCGATAATGGCCAACCTTAATAAAGTGCTCCTGATAGGAAATCTGACAAGGGACCCGGAGTTGAGATATGTGCCGAGCGGCACGGCAGTGGCTACGTTCACCATAGCGGTCAACAGGTTCTACACGACGCCGGCCGGCGAAAAGAAGGAACAGACGTCATTTATAAGGGTCGTGGTATGGGGCCGCAGGGCGGAGGTCTCCGGTGAATATCTTTCCAAGGGAAGCCCGGTCTTCGTGGAAGGGCGTCTTCAATCGAGGGCGTGGGAGACGCCGGACGGCCAGAAGCGCAGCACCATCGAGGTTGTAGCCGATAATATCCAGTTCCTGAGAGGCGGAGACCGCCAGGGGAGCGCGGCAGCTAAAGATGCGGCCGCCACCGAAGAAGTGGCCACCATAGACCTGAGCGAGGAGCCGCCCGTATCCGGTGACCAGGCAGGCACAGGTAAGCCGGCCGCACCCGCATCAGACAGCGAAGTCCCATTTTAATACGAGGAGAACCATATGCCACCAAGATTCGGTAGAGATAAAGATAAACCAAAAAAGCGCGAACCCGGAAAGAAGAGGGTCTTCAGGAGAAAGCCGTGTAAATTCTGCATAGAGAAGGTGGAGAAGCTTGACTATCTCGACTACGGCAGGTTCCAGAAATTCATAACTGAGCGCGGGAAGATCATACCGTCTAGGATCTCGGGGAGCTGCGCGAAGCACCAGAGGCAGCTTGCCCGCGCCGTAAAGAAGGCCCGCATCGCGAGCCTCCTGCCGTTCGTCGCGGAATAATAAAGGATAAATACGATGAAAGTGATACTGGTCGAAGATATAGATCGCCTGGGGAAGATGGGTGATGTGGTCACGGTCAAGGAAGGGTATGCGAGGAATTTCCTCATACCCAAAAAGAAGGCCAAGGAGGCCACTCCCGGCAACATGAAACTGCTGGAGACGCTGAAGAAGAAAGCGGCCGAAGTGGAACGCAAGAAGATGGAAGAGATGAAGGCGCTTGCCGACAAGATCTCCGGCCTTTCGTTGACCATAGGCGCCGCGGCAGGTGAGGAAGATAAACTTTTCGGCTCGGTGACCACCGACGCCATAGCGAATGCCCTGAACGCGGAGCATATCGTCATAGACAAGAAAGATATAATCCTCGACGAACCGATCAAGAAGCTCGGCGTCTATCAGGTTATCGTAAAGGTACACCCTGAAGTGAAGGCAAATCTGCGGGTGTGGATAGTAAAGCAGTAATTTTCATAACGCGCGCATAGTCCTCCATGCCATCACAGGAAATGATCGAAAAGATACCGCCTCAGAGCCTGGATGCGGAGACGGCCGTCCTGGGTTCGATGCTCCTGGACCATAATGCCATCTCCCAGGCAATAGAGTTTTTAGACGCCTCATATTTCTACAGGGACTCCCACAAAAAGATATACTCCGCCATAATCAAACTCTTCGAAGAGAACAAGGCCGTAGATATCGTAACTCTGGTAGAAGAGCTTAAGAAGGCCGGGACTCTCGACGAGGCCGGCGGGCCGGCGTATATCGCCAACCTCGCGTCGGCCGTCCCCACCGCGGCGAATATCGTCCACTACGCAAAGATAGTGAAAGAGAAGATGATACTCCGGCACCTCATAAATACATCAACGCAGATAGTCACGGAGTGCTATGACACGACCCAGGATATAGACGAGCTTGTCGACAAGGCGGAGCAGCTCATCTTCGATATATCTTCCAAAAAGGTGGAATCGCGCGTCTCTTCGCTGCGCGAGGTCATCAAGGGATCGATCGAAACTATAGATAACCTTTACCAGAGGAAAGAGAATATAACGGGCCTGGCCACGGGTTTCAGGGACCTCGATATAAAGACGGCGGGGCTCCAGATGTCCGACCTGATAGTCGTCGCGGGACGGCCTTCTATGGGCAAGAGCGCGCTGGCCTCCTCCATAGCGGAACATGTTGCCGTCGTGGAGAAGATACCGGTCGCGTTCTTCAGCCTCGAAATGTCCAAGGAGCAGCTCGTCCAGAGGATGCTCTGCTCTCACGCGCGGGTCGATGCCCACAAGGTCAGGACGGGGTTCCTCTCCCAGGCGGACTGGCCGCGCCTCGTCAGCGCCGCCGGAAAATTATCCGAAGCACCCATCTATATAGACGATTCTCCCGGCATAACTGTGCTTGAGCTCCGCGCAAAGGCGCGGCGCCTGAAGGCGCAGCATGACATACAGCTCATAGTCCTGGACTATCTCCAGCTGATGCAGGGTCCTGCCAGGGCGGAGAGCAGGCAGCAGGAGATATCGGAGATATCGCGTTCTTTGAAGTCGCTGGCCAGGGAGCTCAACGTCTCGCTCATAGCGATAAGCCAGCTCTCCAGGGCGGTAGAACAGCGCTCCGACCACAGGCCCCAGCTTTCCGACCTCCGGGAATCGGGGGCCATAGAACAGGACGCGGACCTTGTCATATTATTGCTCAGGGAAGAGTACTATAACCCTACGGACGAGAACAAGGGCCAGGCGGAGGTCATAATAGCGAAACAGAGGAACGGCCCGGTGGGCAGCATGATGCTCGCTTTCGTCGGGGAATATATGAGATTCGAGAACCTCGCGCCCTCCCGCGGCGAGGAATTTGTGGATGTCGATATGGAGCGCGTCTAAACTATGAAGAAGATATTGATCGCGGCAGCCCTCTCCGTCCTGACCGCCCTGGCGGTGAACGTTACGGTCACAATGGATGCCTCTGCCCAGGGCGACAGCGAAGGGAAGACGATAACGGACCTCCGCGTTAAAGGGAATAAGGCGATAAGCAAGGAGACGATCATCTCCAAGGTGAAGGCGAAGGTGGGAGACCTCTTCAATAACGAATCCCTTAACGATGACCTCAGGCGGCTTTATGCGACGGAATATTTTACCGATGTATCCATAGATGTCGAGGACCATGAGAAAGGCATCGCGGTCACTTTCATCGTAAAGGAAAAATCGGTGGTGGGCGATATCATCTTCGAGGGTAACCGCGCGGTGAGGGATACGAAGCTCAAGTCCCTGATGAAGACAAAGCCCAACGAGATGCTGAACCAGGTCCTTCTTGCCCAGGATATGGTCGATATAAAGGATTTTTATGTGAAGAAAGGGTACCCGTCGATAGATGTCAAGTACTCGGTCGATGTGGACGAGGCCGTCAATAAGGCCACTGTCACGGTCACTGTCGACGAAAAGTCGCGCGTTAAGGTGGCCAAGATAACGATCACAGGCAACAAGGCGGTGAAGACGGGCAGGATAGTGAAGTTCCTGGCGACCAAACCGGCATGGCTTTTCAACAGCGGCGTCTTCAAAGATGACCTGTTCCAGGAGGACCTGGAGAAGATAAAATCCGTTTATGATGACGAAGGTTTTCTCGATGTCGAAGCGGTCCCCAGGATGGAATACAGTGAGGACGGCAAGCTCCTCTACATAACCATAGAGGTCAGGGAGGGGAAACAGTACAAGGCGGGCAACGTAGCCGTCAAAGGAAATCTCGTGCTGCCTGAGAGCGATATCGTTTCAAAGATGAAGCTTAGATCCGGCATGCCGTTCTCGAATAAGACCCTGAGAGGCGACGTGGTCGCGGTGAGGCAGCATTATTACCATTACGGGTATATGAACGCCTCCATAGATATCGACAAGAACCTCAACGCCGCCACAGGCGACATAGACGTCACTTATATCATAGACGCCAAAGAGCTCGTCTACGTGGGCAAGGTGGAGGTGCGGGGCAACACCAAGACCAAAGATATCGTGGTCAGGAGAGAACTGAGGCTCTATCCCGGAGATAAGTTCGACGGTGAAAAGATACGCCGTTCGAAGGAGCGGCTCTATAACCTGGGCATATTCGAGGATATAGGGTTCGACGCGGAGCCGACGAGCAACCCGGAGACGCAGGATCTCGTGGTGAGCGTAAAGGAAGGGAAGACCGGGGAGTTCTCGTTCGGAGGCGGTTACAGTTCCGTCGACCAGCTGCTCGGTTTTGTGGAGGTCTCACAGAGAAATTTCGATATATTGAACTTTCCCACATTCACCGGCGCGGGGCAGAGCATGACGGTGAAGGCGGAGATCGGTATGACGAGGGCCAATTATGACGTGAGCTGGACCGAACCGTGGATCCTGGGATACCCCGTCTCTCTGGGGCTCGATTTCTACCAGACGTCCCACAGGAAAGAGCTGGATATAGGATGGCCGTACGATGAGCAGCGGACCGGCGGAGACGTGCGCCTCGGTAAAGAGTTCACGGAGTATCTGCGCGGCGACGCGATGTACAAACTGGAGCAGATCCACATAGGGGACGTGGTCGAGAACGCGTCCCAGGACCTGAAGGACGAATCGGGCACCAATATGCTTTCGAGCATGCTTTTCCAGCTGACGTTAGATACGAGGGACAACATATATAACCCCGGCCGCGGGTACGTGATCAACGGCTCGATCGAAGATGCCGGCGGTATATTTTTCGGCGACAAGGACTATGTCAAAGGCACCGCCACAGCCGCTTATTACCACACCTTCTTCGATAAGTTCGTCCTGGAGCTCAAAGGCAGGGCCGGGCTCGAGAACGCTTACGGCGACTCCGACGAGGTACCGATATATGAACGGTTCTTCGGCGGCGGCGCAAATACAATACGCGGCTACAAGGAGAGAAAGGTGGGCCCGAGGGACCCCGGTTCGAACGATCCTATAGGAGGCGAGGCCATCGTCGTGGGGAACGCGGAAGTGACATTCCCCATTTACGAAAATGTACTGAAGGGTGCCATATTCTATGACGTGGGAAATGTGTGGCGCCGGGCGGAAGATTTTATTGTCGGCGGCGGATATAAGCACGGTATCGGCATAGGGGTGAGGGTCAAGACACCGATAGGCCCCGTGAGCCTCGATTACGGCTATCCGCTTGTGAAGAATTTTGAAGATGAGAAGACCGGCGAGTTCTATTTCAAGATGAGCCGGGGATTTTAATAGGAAAAAAGGAGGAAGGTCATGAGCAAGAGGATAGTTTTGTTAACGGTCGCTCTCTTCGCTATAGCGGCATTCACATCGGGCCTGGCCCGGGTCGCGTGCGCTGCGGAGCTAAAGATAGCGTATGTGGACATGGGGAAGGTCTTCTCCGACTATAACAAGACGAAAGACGCCGAAAAGGTCATGGAGGAGAAGACGAAGGTCAAGGAAGGCGAGAGGAAGACGCTTGTGGATGAATTGAGGAAGCTGAAGGACGAGCAGGCGCTCCTTTCCGAGAAGGCCAAGGCGGAGAAGCAGACGATCATAGACGAGAAGGTGAAGAACCTGCAGGAATTTGACAGGAAGGCGCGGGATGAGCTCATCAAAGAGAGAAACGATAAGCTCGGCACCCTTGTAAAAGACATGGAGAAGGTCATAGAGGATTACGCGAAAGAGTCCGGTTATGACTTCATCGTGGATTCCCGCATCCTTCTTTACGGGAAAGAGCAGTACGAGGTCACCGCCGAGATCCTGAAACGCTTAAATAAATAGGACCGGGGTGATCGGAGAAGTGGCAAAGCAGAGGACCATAAAAGACCCCGTCGAGATAGAGGGCGTGGGTCTTCAGACCGGCGCTAAAGTAAAACTGTCCCTGAAGGGCTCTCCCGCGGGAAGCGGAATAAACTTTATAAGGGTCGATCTCCCGAATAAACCACTCCTTAATATCCAATCGTTCAATTTCGATGAGTCGGTCTCCAGGGAGCGCAGGACCGTCCTCGGCATAGGGCCTCTTGAGATCCAGACGACGGAACATTTTCTTGCGGCGCTGGCCGGGCTCGGCATAGACAATATAATAGCAGAAGCGGATAACGCAGAGCTCCCCGGGCTTGACGGAAGCGCCGCCGGTTTCCTGGCCGCGCTTAAAAAAGCGAAAGTGATCGAACAGGAGAGCTCCAAAAGAGAGATCGCGTTAGACTCTCCCGTATGGTGCGCGGATAAAGACGCATTCCTGGCCGTCTTTCCCGGCGATGGGTTCAGGGTGTCGTATACGATGTCATATCCTCACCCCGCTCTCGGCACACAGTTCCTGAGTTTAACGGTGGATGAGGCCGCGTTCGAGGGCCAGATCGCCCCGGCGAGGACATTCTGCCTGGAAGAGGAAGCGCTCGAGCTCCTGAAGAGGGGGTTGGGCAAAGGGGCCGATTATGACAATACGCTCGTGATGGGGAAGGGCGGCCCCATAAAGAATGCATTAAGGTTCCCCGATGAGCCGGTGAGACATAAGATACTGGACCTCATCGGCGACTTATGTCTGGCGGGCGCGCCGCTTAAAGGCCACGTCGTCGCTATAAAATCCGGGCACCGGTTGAATATGGAGATGGTGAAAAAATTAAAAAAGATAGTTAAGGGTTAGGGGTTGGGAGTTAGAGGTTAAGCGAAGGAGAATGACATGGGAAAATCGGAACTCGATATAAAAGGCAAGCCGATCGATATCAATATGATACAAAAGATACTGCCTCACAGGTATCCGTTCCTTCTTGTCGACAGGGTGCTCGAGGTGAGCGCGGAGAGGGCAGTAGGCATAAAGAACGTGACCATAAATGAACCTTTCTTCCAGGGCCACTTCCCGGGCCATCCCATCATGCCGGGTGTCCTCATTTTGGAGGCGATGGCGCAGGTCGGCGGCGTAGCGGCCCTCAATATGAAAGATAATATCGGTAAACTCGCGTACTTCCTGACCATAGACAACGCCAAATTCAGGAAGCCGGTCGTGCCCGGGGACCAGCTGGTCATAGAGGTCAATATAATGAAGGCCAAGTTGAGCATCATGCAGGTCCGCGCCGTCGCGAAGGTGGAAGGCGCAGTGGTCACGGAGGCCGAATTCAAGTTCGCTTTTATCACTCCAAACGAAACCGCATAACCATATGTCCCGCATAGGCCTAGTCGCCGGAGAGGGAAAACTTCCGGTCGTATTTTCAAAGATAGCCCGCGCCAGGGGCGACACCGTCATAGGGTTCGGCATAAAAGGGATCACATCCGACGAGCTTGAGCGCCACGTGGAGAAGATGCACTGGGTCAGGTGGGGCGATCTCAAGAAGGCCATATTCCTGCTCGTCACGGAGCGCATCAAGGATATCGTCATGCTCGGGAAGATAAAGAAAGAGATACTCTTCAAGGAAGAGGAAAAATTGGACGACGATGCTAAGAAGGTCGTGGGCGTCGTCCGGGATAAGAAGGATTACGCCATCCTGAACGGGGTGACCAAAGCCCTTGCCGTCGCAGGCATACAGGTGATAAGTCCGGCCGCATATCTCAAAGACCTTATACCCGTCAAGGGTGTTTTGACAAGGAGAGGACCCACCGCCGCCGAAGAGAAGGATATCGAATACGGGAAAGAGGTGGCCCTCACCCTGTCACGGTTCGATATAGGCCAGACGACGGTGATCAAGGAGAAGACGGTGATAACGGTTGAGGCGGCGGAAGGCACGGACGAGACGATAAAAAGGGCAGGCGCGCTCACCGGAGGCGGTTTCACCGTAGTTAAGATGGCCCGTCCCGATCAGGATATGCGGCTTGACGTCCCCCTGGTCGGGGTAGAGACGATAAAGGCGGTGGCGGACGCAAAAGGCAGCGTCGTCGCCCTGGAAGCAGGTAAGACCCTCCTCTTAGACAGAGAAGATGCGGTAAAACTCGCCGACGATAAAGGGATCTCCATCGTCATAGTCTGATGATCTTACAATATCGGAAGGTACTTCTTCACCTCGTGGCTCGTGACGTGGATCCTGTACTCTTCCCACTCTCTCTTCTTATTGATCAGGAACCTGGTGAAGATATGCTCTCCGAGCGCCTCTTTCAAAAGGGCGCTCTTCTCCGTTTCGGCTATTGCCTGTGACAGGTTACCCGGCAACGCGATCAGCCCGCGTTCCTGCCGTTCCGACATCTCCATCTTATAGATATTGGGTTCAACAGGGTCCGGTATCTTATACTTCTTCTCTATCCCCTCAAGGCCCGCCGTAAGGATGGCCGCAAAGGCGAGATATGGGTTGCATGCCGGATCGGGGCAGCGCAATTCGGCCCTCGTAGCCTTCTCGTTACCCGGCCTGTAGAGAGGGACCCTGATCAGCGCCGTCCTGTTCCTCTGCGCCCACGATACATAGACCGGCGCCTCGTAACCGGCCACCAGACGCTTATAGGAGTTGACCCATTGCGCTGTGAGCGCGCTTAACTCCCGGGCGTGTCTTAACTGCCCGGCGATGAACTGTTTCGCCGTCAGGGAGAGATGGTATTTATCGTCCTTGTCGTAGAATGCGTTCTTGTCCCCTTTAAAGAGGGATTGATGTGTATGCATGCCGCTCCCGTTGACGCCGTATATCGGTTTCGGCATGAAAGTGGCATAGACATTATGGGCCTTGGCGACCTCTTTTATGCAGTAGCGCGCGGTGATTATATTGTCGGCCATTATCAGCGCCTCGCTGTATTTAAGGTCTATCTCGTGCTGGGACGGGGCCACTTCATGATGGCTTGCCTCCATCGGTATACCCATATCCTCGAGTATATTCACCGTCTTATTGCGTATGACGTCGGCGAAGTCATTCGGTATCAGCTCAAAATACGTCCCTTCATCGAGGACCTCGGGGGACTTATCGGATTTGAAGTAGAAATACTCGAGCTCAGGCCCTATGTAATAAGTGTAGCCCAGCTTCCCGGCGCGTTCCAGGGCCCTCTTCAATACGTATCTTGAGTCGCCGGCATAAGGCGTCCTGTCAGGGTTGAGGATATCGCAGAATAACCGCGCAACCGTTCCCGACGACTCTTCCCACGGCAATATCTGGAACGTGGCGGCATCGGGCATCGCGATGATGTCCGACTCCTGCGCCTCGGCGAAACCCGTCACCGAAGAACCGTCGAACCCCTTGCCATGATAAAGCGCCTCCTCGAGGTCGCGCTGGGTGATAGATACGCACTTGAGTATGCCCAGGATGTCGACGAACCATAGCTGTATCGTGCGTATGTTGCGTTCCTTTACGGCCCTGAGTATGCGCTCCTTCGCGTCTTTAGCGGAACGCATGTTCCTTATATCGGTATCTTTCCCTGTATGGGTCTTTTTAAGGTGCTTCAATTCGTCCTCCTCTATGATGTACTGCCTGCCGACACGGGACGCCCTGATCGACCCCTTCTGTATCTTCTCGACCACCGCCTGGCGCGATATCCCGAGCAGCTTTGCGGCCTCCGTAGGGCTCTTGTACCCTTTCTTCATATGTTCCTCCTTGATTTATGCTACTTGACACTTGTCAAGTATACTACATCACTTGACAACTGTCAAGTGAAAAAGAGCGGATATTATTTGGCATTAACGGAGGAGCGGAAAGATCGCGCGGGCGGCGCGCTCGGAGGCGCCCGGGGTACCGAGAGATGCGGCGACGGACCTGAGGGAGGATACGATCCCCGCCCTTCTTTTGTCATCGGCCAGTATGGATACGGCCCTCTCCGCTATCTTTTCCGGCGTCACATCGAACTGGAGAAGCTCCGGGACTATCTCCCTGCCGGCTATGATATTGGCAAGCCCCAGGAAAGGCGTCCTCAACACTATCTGGCTTGCCACATATGTCAGGAAGTTCACTTTATAGACGAGCAGGAACGGCTTTCCCAGAAGCGCGGTCTCCAGCGTCGCGGTCCCGGAGGCGACTATCGCGAAGTCCGCGGCGGCGACTATGTTATACGTGTCGCCTTCCGCCAGCGCTATATCGACGCCGGACCCTTTCATTATATTTTTGTAAAGGGCGGCGGGCAGGTCTTTGAACTTTGCGATGACGAATTGCACGTTCTTCACCCTGTTCTTTATGAGGGCAGCCGCCGAAAGCATGGGCGTCAGGAGCGCCGTCACTTCGAGCGTCCTGGAACCGGGCAGCAGGGCGACGGTCATCTTATCCTGTGAAAGGCCGTATCTTTTCAGCGTTTCTGACCTGGGGAGCGTGGCCTTCACCGTCTCCATGAGCGGATGGCCCACCCACTCGGCTTCTATGCCGTGCCTCCTGTACAGCTCCTCCTCGAATTTAAAGAAGACGACGACCTTCCTGACGCACTCTTTTATTATCTTTATCCTGCCCGCGCCCCATGCCCATACCTGGGGGCTTATGTAGTAGACGACAGGGATGCCCCTTTTTTTGAGATAACGGGCAAGGCGCAGGTTGAAACCGGGATAGTCGACGAGTATGGCAAGGTCCGGCCTTTCGCGGCCTATCCTGCCGATGACCGCCGATCGGGCGGCCTTCACCGCAGAGAGGTTCTTTATCACCTCGACGAGACCTATGAGGGCAAGTTTCGATATGTCATATACGACATCGACGCCGGCCTCCCTGGAGAGATTACCCCCGAGCCCGAAGAACCGTAAAGACGGGTCGAGCGACTTCAGGTCTTTTACCAGGTTGGAGGCGTGGAGATCCCCCGAGGGTTCTCCGGCGACTATCAGGATCTTTTTAGGGGATGCCATCGTCACTTGGCAGGTTTTATCTTTTCTATTATTGCGAGCGCGACCTGGAGGGCGCGCCTTCCTTCAACGCCGGATACGACGGGGCGTTTGCCTGTCCTGACGCATTCCACGAATGATTTGAGCTCTTTCTTGAGCGGCTCTTTCTTCTTTATCCGTATCTTCTCTTTGATTATCTTATCTTCGGTCTTCCTGAATATCGCCGCTTCCTGGCTCACGTAATCGAGGGAGATGTAAGAGTCCTCCTGGAATATCCTTATCTTGCGCACGACGTCCTTGGTGACGCGGCTGGCCGTGATATCCGCCACTGTGCCGTCTTCGAACGTGAGGCGGACATTCGTCACGTCCTCATAATCCGATATGGTGCTCAATCCCACCGCCTCTATGTTGGCGACCTCTTTCTTCACCAGCCCCAGGACTATGTCTATGTCGTGGATCATCAGGTCGAGGACCACGCCCACGTCTTTCACCCTCTTATGAAAAGGGCCCAGCCGCTGGCACTCTATGAATTTCGGTTTTTCGAGGTATGGCTCTATGGCAAGGACGGCCGAATTGAACCTCTCTACGTGGCCAACCTGGAGTATGAGCTTACGGTCTCTGGCTATTTCTATGAGCTCATCCGCTTCGGAGAGCGTCTTGGTTATCGGCTTCTCTATCAGTACGTGGATATCGTGCAGCAGGAAATCTTTGGCTATATTGTAGTGGAGGCTTGTGGGTACGGCTATGCTCGCCGCGTCTATCTTTCCGAAAAGCTCCTCGTAATCGCTATAACTCGCCGTGTGGTACTTTTTCCCCACCTCCAGCGCCTTTTCGATGTTACAGTCGCATACCCCTACAAGCTTTACGTCTTTGAGCCGGGAATAGACCTTGGTATGTATGGAACCGAGGTGGCCCACCCCTATGACCCCTATGTGCGTCTTCTCCATAGATGCTTCCTATTGGTATATATTAGGTTAAGATTATAGCATTTGATGCAACGGGTTACAAGAGATTTCTCAAAAGGGCCGTTTTGCCGGTACAAATTTACCTCGACAAAGAGGTGCCGCTGTGTTAACATATGCATCTATATCCTCAGGACAGAAAGATGAAACAGTACATAAGATTGCTGAAATTTGTGTTGCCGCACGCCTGGGTGCTTGCGCTGGCCGGGGTATGCATGGTGGCCTCATCCGCGTTCAGCGGGGTCTCCCTGAGCATGATCATCCCCCTGGTCGACAATATCATCACAGGGAAGAAGATACTGATACCTCCGGGTGTCACCCTGCCGCCGGTGGTGCAGGACCTGGTCAACGCGGCAAACACGATGTCCCCGATGGTCCTCCTGAACCGCATGACGCTCATAGTCATGATCCTGTGGTTCCTGAAGAACCTCTTCGAGTTCCTCCAGACGTACTTCATGAACGACGTCTCCCAGCGCGTCATAAAGGACGTCAAAAATATCATCTATAAGAAGGTCCTCACCCTGGGCATGGACTTCTATTATAAGAACCCGACCGGGAAATTGATGTCGCGCATCACTTACGACGCCGCGATAATACGCGATTCGATCTCGACGGGCGTCACCGACCTCCTATACCAGCCGATACAGCTCCTGATATACCTGGGGCTTCTCTTCACGATAAAGATATACTTTTCGATATCCTGGGTCCTCATCTTCGTGAGCATATCCCTCTTCCTCCTTGTCATATACCCGGTCGTCAAGATAGGGAAGCGGCTCAAGAGCATATCCCGGCAATCGCAGGAACAGATGGCCGACATAACAACGACGCTCCACGAGACGATCTCGGGTATACGCGTCGTGAAGGCGTTCTCTATGGAGGGGTATGAGGCGGAGAAGTTCGAAAGGCAGAACGAGCAGTTTTACCGGCTTTGCATGAAATCGGTGAAACGGATGACGGTGGTGAGCCCCATAACCGAATTCGTAGGTATGTTATGTATAGCGGTGATCCTCTGGATAGCGGGCAAAGAGATCCTGTCGGGATCGCTCTCCGCCGGCGCTTTTATAACGTTCCTGGCGAGCCTGCTCTCCATCATGAGGCCGATAAAACGGCTTACGAACGTCTACAGCATAAACCAGCAGGCGATGGCCGCAGCCGCAAGGATATTCGAAGTGCTCGATACGGTCCCGTCGGTATCCGAGAAGCCGGGGAGTGTCGGGATCCGCAGGATAAGGGATAGTGTGATCTTAAAAGACGTATATTTCAGGTATGAGGATAAGGATATCCTTAAAGGCATCAACCTGGAGGTCAAGGTAGGCGACATCGCCGCCTTCGTAGGGCCGAGCGGCGTAGGGAAGACGACCCTGGTCAACCTGATACCGCGTTTTTACGATGTCTCTAAAGGGGCCGTGCTGATCGACGGCATCGATGTCAGGGACGCCTCTTTCGGGTCACTGAGAGGCCAGATAGGCATAGTGACGCAGGAGACGATACTCTTTAATGATACGGTGGCGGCCAATATCGCCTACGGTTCCAAGAACCGGAAGATAGGCGACATAATGAAGGCCGCCCAGATAGCGAACGCGCATTCGTTCATAATGGCCATGCCCAAAGGTTATGACACGATGATCGGCGAACGCGGTTTCCGCCTTTCCGGAGGCGAGAAGCAGCGCATAGCGATAGCCAGGGCCGTATTCAAAGACCCGCCCATCCTGATACTTGACGAGGCGACCTCCCAGCTCGATACCCAGTCCGAGATCCTTGTCCAGGAGGCGATAGACAGGATGATGAAGGGCAGGACCGTCTTTGTCATCGCGCACCGTCTCAGCACGATAAAACACGCCACGTTGATATATGTCATGGACGGCGGGCGCATAGTGGAGGCCGGTTCCCACGATTCCCTGATAGGGAAAGACGGCCTGTATAAGCGGCTTTACAATATGCAGTTCAGGGACAGCGTATTGAGTTAGAAGGAAAAATGTATTGCTATTTTGGACCTTATTGATATAATATTAGGCCCTATATCGGGAATGCAAAAATCGCAGAAAGAGAAAGGAAGAAAGGTTTAAAACTATGGTAGATTCTACATTGACCAAGACATTATTGGAGGCAGGGGTACATTTCGGTCATGAGACCAAACGCTGGAACCCGAAGATGAAGAAGTTCATATTCGGGGAGAAGAACGGTATCTACATCATAGATCTGGAGAAGACGAAAGATGCCGTGGCAAAGGCGTGCGCTTTCCTTAAGAGCGTCTCATCGTCCGGGGGTAACGTCCTGTTCGTGGGCACCAAGAAGCAGGCCCAGGACATCATAAAGGACGAGGCCCTCAGGTGCGATATGTTCTACATCAACCAGCGCTGGCTCGGCGGCACGCTCACCAATTTCCAGACGATAAAGAAGAGCTTAAAGCGCCTGAGCGAACTCGAGAAGATGAAAGAGGACGGCAGGATGGCGAAACTCTCGAAGAAAGAGGCGTCCCAGCTCAACAAAGAGGGGGTCAAGCTCATAAAGAACCTGGAGGGGATACGCTCGATGGATAAACTGCCCAGGGCGGTCTTCATCGTGGACTCCAAAAAGGAAGAGATCGCCGTCAAAGAGGCGAAGAAACTGAATATACCGGTCGTAGCGCTTGTCGATACGAACTGCGATCCGGATGTCATCAATTACGTCATCCCGGGGAACGACGATGCCATCAGGTCGATAAAGCTCGTCACGAGCATAATGGCCGACAGCGTGATCGAGGGTAAGGAGGCGTTCGTAAAGGGCGAAGAGGACGCGAAGGCGGAGGCGGAAAGAGAAGCCGCCGAAGAGGAAGGCGAACCGATCAAAGTGCTGGATACCAAGATCGAAGAGCTGGTCGAAGGCGATCTGAAGCTGAAGGAGGATGAGGCCGCGCCGAAAGACGTCCCCATCAAGAAAAAGAAAAAAGTGAAATAGAAAGGCGAGTAACATGTTAGACGCGATAAAGAAACTGAGAGAGAAGACGAACGCCGGCATTGTGGATTGCAAGAAGGCGCTGCGCGAGTCGAACGGCGATATAGATAAGGCGATAGAGGTATTGAGGAAGCAGGGCGTGACGCTGGCATCGAAGAAGGCGGGGCGCCAGGCAAAGGAAGGGCGCTCGGAGAGCTATATACACCTCGGCGGGAAGATCGGCGTGCTGGTAGAGGTGAACTGCGAATCGGATTTCGTCGCCAGGAACGATGATTTCAAGACGTTCGTGAAGGATGTCGCCATGCAGGTCGCGGCATCGAATCCTATTTACGTGAGGAAAGAGGACGTGCCTGCCGAGGCCATAAAGAAAGAGACCGACATAATAAAGGCGCAGGTTGTCGGGAAGCCCGAGAACGCGATACAGAAGATAGTCGAAGGGAAGCTCACCAAGTTCTATGAGGAGGTCTGCCTCCTGGAGCAGCCTTTCATAAAAGACCAGAACCTGAAGGTAAAAGATATCCTCACGTCCATGATAGCCAAGATCGGCGAGAATATAATAATCCGCCGGTTCGTAAGATACCAGGTGGGGGAAGAGGTGTAGCGGCGGGGTTTAGGGAAGGAATATACTATCAGGGTATAGGGTATAGGGTATAGGGTATAGGGGATAGGGAAGATGAAGAAGGCGGCTTTTAAAAGAGTCGTTTTGAAGTTGAGCGGAGAGGCGCTCCAGGGCCGTCTCGGGTCAGGCATCGATTATGACGTCATCGCCTCAATAGCGCGGCAGATAAAAGAGGTGAAGTCGCTCGGTATCGAGATCACCATAGTCATCGGCGGCGGTAATATATTCCGCGGCATAGCGGGCTCCTCCAGGGGCATCGACAGGGTAAGCGCCGACTATATGGGCATGCTGGCGACGGTGATAAACGGCCTCGCCCTGCAGGGCGCGCTGGAGAGCGCGGGCGTCTTCACGAGGGTGCAGACCGCCATAGCGATGGAAGAGCTGGCAGAGCCCTATATAAGGCGCCGGGCGATAAGGCATCTTGAGAAGGGCCGCGTCGTGATCTTCGTCGGCGGCACGGGCAACCCTTACTTTACTACCGACACCACCGCGGCGCTCCGGGCCATCGAGATCGGGGCCGACGTCATCCTGAAGGCCACGAAAGTGGACGGTGTCTACTCGTCCGATCCGGTCAAGAACAAGAAGGCCCGCAAGTACGACACCCTGCGATACATCGATGTCCTTAAGAAGGGGCTCAAGGTCATGGACGCTACCGCGACGAGCCTCTGTATGGACAATAAATTGCCGATAATCGTATTTAACCTCCAAAAAGAGGGGAATATAAAGAGGGTCATGACGGGCGAAAAGATAGGAACGATAATAAAGGGGTGAGGCGCTTATGACTATAAAAGAGATCGTCCACGATACCGAGATGAAGATGAAGAAGACCATAGAGGCGACACAGCGGGAGTTCTCCACCATAAGGACGGGGAGGGCCTCGAGCTCTCTCGTCGAGGGGATAAAGGTCGACTACTACGGCGCGCCGACGCCGCTGAAACAGCTGGCCGCGATATCGGTCCCCGACGCCAAATTCATCGCGATACAGCCATGGGACAAATCGTCGCTCGCCGATATTGAGAAGGCGATAATGAAGTCGGATATAGGGATAACGCCTACCAACGACGGGAAGTCGATACGCCTATCGATACCCCCGCTCACCGACGAGCGCCGCGCAGAGCTGGACAAGATACTGAAGAAGATAGCCGAAGACGGACGCGTATCCTTAAGGACGGCCCGGCACGTGGCCATAGAACACGCGAGGAAGCTCGAGAAGGACAAGGTCGCTACGGAAGACGAGAGGTTCAAGGCGCAGGACGACATCCAGAAGCTGACCGACAAGCACATCAAAGAGATAGATAATCTTCTCGAAGCGAAAGAGAAAGAGATCGCTGGGTAGCTACTTTAGGGTTGTCCAGCATCCGGCGAGTACGTTGATAGTTTTGCTCCGCGAGGAGGTTCTGAGAGCACTCTTTTAAATTTCATAAATCAGAGATTTATCGAAATTTATTTATTCGCTCTCAGAACGCAAATTTTCGGAGAAAATTTGCGGGCCGCTAGCTCATCTGGTAGAGCACCACACTTTTAATGTGGGTGTGGCAGGTTCGAGTCCTGCGCGGCTCACCATTAGAAAAAGCCCTTCAGATAAACTGGAGGGCTTTTTCTATGTAGGCTTCTGTGGCGAAAATATCCGAAGGAATTCGGCCGCCGTTTAAAAATCGACGCTCGTCAGCCGATAGGTTCGCTCCGAAAGGGCTCTTTTGAGGTTTAAATTTTCAGAGAAAATTCAAACCTCATTTTTTCCCTTTCGGAGTGACAAATCGCAGAGCGATTTGTCTAAGTCCTGCGCGGCTCACCGGCGAAAATATCCGAAGGAATTCGGCCGCCGCTTAAAAATCGACGCCCTTCAGCCGATAATGACACATCTTTGGCGCAGGGGCTACTTAGAAAAGACCACCTTCCCGTAAAACCAAAAAAAGTTAGCTCACTTTCTGTTGCTTTAACTCAACCTATATGATAAGCTTATAGTACAAATTATGAGATATGTGCATAGATATAAGCTTAAAGAGCTGATAAGAAATGGATCTGTTTGGGCAAGCCGGGCGAGTTCAGCCTGGCTTTTTAATTTAAAATTTAGAAAAGTACTCGTCACCGCCATATCTCTGGGCATTTCGGCCTCTTTTTATACGGAATCGGCCTGTTATGGCCTTGCCACACTCCCCGCTTCGCAAAATCCTGTCATCAAGCGGGAGATCCTTGCCGCGCTGCATAGGACCAAGATCAGGTACGCCGAATCCGAAGACGCGATAAGGCTGCTCAGGGCTAACAATGCGTCATGCCTTCTCCTCTCATCAGGCAATTACCTCGTGACGAAAGAGGTCGCTCGGGATGACACAGCATTATTGAGAGCCATTATCCATGAGGATATAGAGGCGATCATGCAGATAACGGCCAAAGACGATAAGTATCGATATCGAGGTATAAAAGAACTTATCCTTAAGCACTTCCCGCCCGGTAAAAATAACGATCTGCCCATGGAGTCGTATGTAAACCATACCGTTGCAAGTGCCTTCGAATGGCTTGTTCTCACAGAAGACGGTGTAGCGCATAATGGCGATATACCTGAAAGCGAATCGGTTTTTATCGGCGCTATAGCGTCTGTCATAATTGCCAATAAACACAACTTATTCACCGATGAATTCTGGGACTCCGGGATCCGCGGCCGTAAGATAAGAGAGGCGTTGCGGAAGGGGATGAGATTTTATTTAGCGGCCTCACCCAATAACGCAGCGCTTCTGGATAGAAGGTCGTACGGAATGGAAGTGGATGACGTCATTTATGACAGTCGTATCTATACGGCACTATCCAATTGTTCCCAGGTGCCCGGTAGCGTCAGGGATATCCCTCTTTACTTTAAAGAAGAGAGCGAATTCAGCCGTTATTTTGACGTCGACACAGTTGAGACGGGAGGACAAACAGGGGAGGACTCATCCGGCCGGGAAATATATATGCAGTATCGCATCAAGTATAAATTGAGGCCGTGTTACGTGGAAAAGGTAAATTTCTCCGTCTCGCATCTCATATGCGGGATAGTTAACAACCTGAACCCGCCCCTCCTGAGGTTCCCGGTCTGGGATGGCGAATACAACCATAGTGACGTGGTCTTCGATCTCTTCAAGAAAGAGACGCCGCCGTATGAAGATATCTCCGCTGAAGCCCGGATGTGGATAGACCGTTTTAGCGCTATTACCGGCGAGCGGGAACTGGCATTTTGCATTGCGCGCGCGCCGGAGATAATACGGCATTATAAAGACAAAATATCATGGGAGGTCTTCTTATCATCCTTGGCCCCGAATTTAATGGCGGAACGCCGCAGGAACAGGATAGGGGACATAACTGCGGCGAGCGTCGATAATTTATGCGGCCGTCTGGCAGATATGGGGTATTCAGACGCTGGCTTTAAAGAGGATATCGACCGATTGCTCGGCGAAGAGTTCTTCCGGGATTTTCGCAATATGGCAGATATCATAAAATTGGAGAGGAGATCGTTGGCCCATTTTATAGAAGTCCGCGAGGTCACCGCCGAGAGCGTGATCGGTGCCACAGAGTGCGGTTGTCTGAACGAAGACATGGAGGAAGCAAGAAAGCGATATCCGCCGATAGACGAAAAACAGGGGTGCAAAATATATAATTCGGTGGGTTACAGATCCTCCGGACCGCCTTCATATGGACCGGACGAAACGGTCTATTCCTACGATATCGTTCTTAAACAGACCGTTGCGGGACCCATGCCTTCTTCAATAGCGCGGCGTTTATTGGCCGGATCGAACGGTGACGGAAAAGAGACGATGGAGCTGGTGAGAAGATTGAATGGAATGGATGACGCCTCTTTTAGAGAGGAATGCCTGCGCCTAGGGCTGTTCAATGGCGAGGGCGATGAGGCGCGATCTTTCAGGAGAAATACGGTGCGGGTAGCCTGCGATATCCTGCACACCACGATAGGGAGGCTTGTTGCCGAAGGATGCAGGATAGTGTCCATAGACGAGTCCGACAGGACCGAAGAGGACTACGAGGGCGGGTACAATCTACCACAATTTGTATTTTACAATATAAGCTATGACGAACCGGCCATAAAGACAACGGACTCCAAGACGAGAAAATGCCTCGTCCTTGACTGTGACGGTGTCTTATGGGGAGGAGTGGTGGGAGAGGACGGCGCGGACGGCATTAATTTAAGCCCGGCACATCTTGAGTTTCAGAGGCGTGTGAAGGCCCTGAAAGAGAGAGGGGTCATCCTGGCGCTAAATAGTAAAAATAACCCAGAAGATGTGTTGGGGGCTTTTGCTGCGCACCCCGAGATGCCTTTACGGCCGGACGATTTTGCAGCCATAAGGGTCAATTGGAACGATAAGGCGACAAATATTTCGGAGCTCGCCGCGGAGCTGAATATAGGATCGGACAGTATGGTCTTTCTGGATGACACTCCGCATGAGAGGGCCCTCGTCAGAAAGATGCGTCCGGAGGTCCTTGTGCCGGATATCCCGGTTTTCCCAGACGCCTATCCCTCTTTTATCAAGAGCCTTGATGTTTTCGGAAAGGATAGACCCGTTACGCCGGAAGATATGAGGAGAACGGAGATGTATGCGGCCATGCAGAGCAGGAATGCTCTGCGCAGCGCGTCGGCTTCCATGGAAGAATATTACCGCTCGTTGGACATGAAAGTGGTGATAAGGGAAGGGCAGGAGAACCTGCCGTTCGTATCCCGGATAGTTCAATTGATCGAGCGGACGAACCAGTTCAACCTTACGGGCAGGAAGCGAACCGAAGAGATGGTGCATTCCAATGTGACCACCGCCGTCCTGGCCGAAAGGGTGTATACGATGGAATTGAGCGACAGGTTCGGCAATGCCGGTATAGTCGGAGTTATGATCCTCACGCGGCCTTTCGACAAAGGGTACAGGATAGACAGGTGGTATGTAGATACTTTCTGTATGAGTTGCAGGGCCATAGGCCTTACAGCCGAAGAGACATTCATGGCCGAGGTCGCAAATAGGCTGAGGAGCGAGGGTACTAAATATCTAGAAGGTAAATATGTGTATACAGGCAAGAATGGGCTTGTAAAGGATGCGTACGGCAGGCTTGGATTCAGGGAGGTCGGGACCGACAGGGAAGGGGGTGTCCACTGGGAAGCGTCCCTGAATGATGCGGTATTGAGCCCCCCTGCGCATATCGAAATATACGATAGCGCAAACCGGATGTTCGAACCGCTGCCGGAACTCGTCTACTCCGGCGGCATCGAAAGCGTCGCTTCCTATCTTTTTACATTGGCCAGGAATAACGGACTGGACGATACGCGGCTAAGGGAATCCTTTGCGCGCGCCCGGCAAGCTATAAAGGAACCCGATACACTGAGAAATCTTTTGTGGTTGGAGATAAACTTGCTCGGATTTCATACGAAGGTCATCAACATCCCGGGCGAGTATAAGACGGCTCATGCGACCTGCGGTAATATCAGGAAAGTAACGGATCGTCTTGTAGCAAGCGGCTATAATATACTGCATGTTGAGGAGACCGGACGGGAGAGGACCGGCAGCGACCTGGGCGAAGTGGATATCAGCTATAAAGTCTATTATTGCCTGCCGGGCAAGGCGGCTATCGTACGCGAGGCCGTACCCGTATATGATTTTATCAACGACGAAAAGTGGATCGACCGTTTCCGCGATCTATTGGATCAAAACCGGTATCAGTTGGGGAGATCGTACTACTCTCTGGTCACCATCATACTGCCGTCTTTTCAAACGGGACATGCAAACGATACGGATGAAGAATGGTCCCGGTATATAAGAGAGCATCTTTTCAGGACACCGCCGGATATGTTAGGCAGGACCGGAGCGGCCGCACCGGATGATCTGAATACAAAAAACGCCGCCGAAGAGATATCCTGGGTAACATTCCTCTTATCAGACCTTATCTATGCGCAGCTCAATGAGGACCGGATCTACGAAATAAGATATGATACCTCGCGGCTTACGCCTTCACAGGCGGACACGATAGAGACCTATATAGAATTGCTGAAACGCAGGGCTTCCAGGCCCGATAATATAAGATCAAGGCCTTTTTCGAGCGCGCAAGGCTCAGAAGAGTCGCTTATCGCGGTATACTGTTCGGGTGAAGATTTTAAAGGAGAAGGGCATGTAGACGTATCTATACCGGAAGGTGGGATAGACAAATATCTTTTAAAAATCACCGACATGATAAATATCGCCCTCGCATCAGCCAGCATACCGGACGACCTTTCGAGGGAAGATGTCGATATATACAGGCCTATATTAAGCTATATCAGCGACAGGCATAAGGCGATACTTGAGGAAGCGCTCGCTATCCCGGAAGATCCCGGAGATATACTGAAAGCGATAAGAAGGATAGTCCTTAAGCTGCCTGTCTCTATGCGCGCGGATCCGGACAGGATCGAAGAGTACAACAGGCTCACCAGAGAGGCCCTTACAGCGGCATAATCCCGGTAAATTCACCCGTCACTTGATTACAGACCTGTAAAGAAGTATAATATCGCAGATGTCAAAGACCGTCTCCGCAAAAGAGAAGTACATGATGAGGGCTGCAAGTATCAGCCTCTGGTTCAATGTCGCGCTCTTCATCTTTAAGCTCGCGGCGCTCATCGTAGTCCGTTCACTGGCCATCGCAACGGATTTCTCGATAACGGTGGTAGGGCTTACGGTCTCCATAATCCTTTATAATTCGCTGAAGTTATCGGTGAGGCCCGCCGACCTCCTGCATAATTACGGCTACGGGAAGGTCGAACACGTATGCGAGGCCATGGAGGGAATAGTCCTCATCGGGATAGCCGCCATCATGTCCTTCCAGGCGTTCGCGACGTTCTTCCATCCGAGCCACGTCACCTTTCCATGGATAGGATTTGCCTCAAGCTCGCTCAGCCTGACGCTGAATTTTGTAGGGGCCTTTTTCATATTCAAGCTGGCACGCAAGAGTTCATCTCCGGCAGTCAGGGCGGAAGGGGTCCACTATATGCTGGAGGGGTTCATATCGACGGCGATCGCGTGCGCTTTTATAGTCACCATACTGTTGACGACGGGCCCATATGCGCATATAGGGCCGTACATCGACCCTGCCGTTACCATACTCGTAGGCATCGCGATCTCGTTGCCCTCACTCAAGCTTACGAGGCAGGCCTTCGTGAATTTACTGGATGTCTCTATCGAGGAGCCGGGCAAGATGGAGGCCGTGGTGCGCCTCGCCCGGCACGCGGACCTATACTGCAATTTCAAAGACCTGAAGACGCGCACCGCGGGCCATAAGAAGTTCATAGAGGTGAAGATAATCCTGCCAAAGGACATGCCGTTTTCCATGGCCCACGATATCGTATCGAAGATCGAGAGCGATATCGCCTCCGGGGTCCCCGACAGCGAAGTTACGGTTACCATGGTGCCCTGCTCGAAAAACTGCGGGTTATTGCAGGACCACAAACCCTGCCCTTATATCGAAGGCGTCGTTTAAGGCCGGACTTGTCGAAAGGAAGATTTGACGCCCGGAAGAATATATGCTAAATTTATAGTATAATGAGAAATAAAAGGAGCCATCATATTTAAAAATAGAGTATTGATAATAGGGTACGGATCAGTCGCAAGGTGTGTTTTCCCCATCCTCCTCAAGCATATCTCCATCCCGTATAAGAATATCACGATAATAGATTTTGTCGACAAGAGAAGAGAGCTTTTACCCTGGATAAGGCGCGGCGTAAAGTATTTCCAGGAGAAGGTCACCCCGTTCAGTATAACCCGGATACTTTCAAAACATGTCTCTCCCGGCGGCATGATAATAGACCTGTCGTGGAATATCGACTGCGTCGAGATGCTCAACTGGTGCCAGGAGAACAAGGTCCTTTATATAAATACCTCGGTAGAGGAGTGGGACCCGTATGCCAATATCCACCAGAAGACGCCCTTTCAGAAGTCGCTCTATTACCGCCAGAAGGAGATACGTAAGATAGCGTCCCGATGGAAGAGGCCGGTGACTACGGCCGTGCTGGACCACGGCGCCAATCCGGGTCTCATATCCCATTTCACAAAGAAAGGTATAGCAGATATAGCGCAGCGGTCATTGCGCAATAATCATCTCCACAAGAGGATCAGGAGAAAGATAGCGCAGTGCCTTAAGGCAAAGATGTTCGGTTGCCTGGCGAGGGAGCTGAACATCAAGACCATACATATAAGCGAGCACGATACTCAGACCACTAACGTGCCGAAAAGGAATAATGAATTCGTAGGGACATGGAGCATCGAAGGCCTGAGGGAAGAGGGTGTATCGCCGGCGGAGATGGGATGGGGGAGCCACGAAAAAGATATCCCGTTATTTTCGACCTTCCCCCCCGAGCGGAGCAAAAACAAGATCTTCCTGTCCCAGATGGGGATGAATACATGGGTCCGTTCGTGGGTCCCCTCCGAAGAGATAGTGGGCATGGTGATACGGCACGCCGAAGCGATAAGCATATCAGACCAGCTCACCGTGAAGGAGAAGGGCAAGGTCGTCTATTGTCCCACGGTCCATTATGCTTACCTGCCGTGCAATGAGACGATAGTCTCCCTCCATGAGCTGAGATGCAGGAATTACGATATCCAGAAGGGCCTGAGGATCATGAACGACGAGATCGTCGACGGAAGCGACATACTCGGCGCCCTGATCATGGGCCACAGGTATAATTCATGGTGGACCGGGAGCGTGCTCAGCATCGAGGAGTCCCGGCGGCTTGTGCCTCATCAGAATGCGACTACGGTCCAGGTCGCTATCGGGGTGGTGTCGGCGGTCATGTGGATGCTGGAGAACCCTCAAAAAGGGCTCTGTATGCCGGATGACCTCCCGTACGAGCACATCCTCAATATAGCGCGCCCGTACCTCGGGCAATTCGTGTCGATGCCGTCCGACTGGACCCCGCTTAAAAATTACCAGGTATTCTTTAAAGAAAACCCCAAGATGTATCTGGACAGGAAGAATGTCTGGGCCTTTAAGAATTTCTTATTCCGCGATTAGGGCCGGAGATCGTGTATCGGCCCTGCCCGTCAGGGCAAAGAGAGACCCCAGGTCTTTTCACTTGGGGTTTGTCATTTTTGGCGGTATAATCTGAAGCTGGGGGGTAATTATCATGACTAAAAAGAAGAAGATACTGGTAGTGGATGACGAGGTCGATTTCGTCGACATGATAAAGATGCGGCTCGAGGCCAACGGATACGAGGTCGCTACAGCCAATAACGGTAAGGATGCCATAAGCATGGTTAAGAAGGACAGGCCCGACGCGGTACTCCTGGACATCATGATGCCGGAGATGGACGGCCTGAGCGTTCTAAAAGAGATACGGTCGGAAGACACGGGCCTGCCGGTCTTTATCATAACCGCGTTCTCAAACGAGACGCGTTTCAAGGCGGCCGGTAAATTGAACGCCTCCGGCTTCATAGTCAAGACGCGGGACCTGGCCGAAGAGATCAGGAACATGACCAGTGTCATAGAGATAGCCGATAAGGTCAAAGGTAAAAGTGGCTAGATCTTTTTTTGCGGCTGGATTTATATTATTAACGGTCTCTTTGATAATGCTTCCGATATGCGCCTACCCGGCCGAGCGGGCGGAAACGGAACGGCTTATAAGAGAGATCACCCCGCCCCTTCAACTCGTGGAAGACCGCGCAGAGAAGAAGGACGAATGGTATGTCGACTCTTTCTATGAGCCGAGCGATATAATCCAGGGGAATAGGACCGGCCACTGGAATGAGCTCGATACCACGTTCGGATATGTGCACGGGAACGTCCACGGCTACATGTCGGTATCTCAGCTGGAGCGGTTCGACTCAAAAGATTATACCGCGAACTTCGGTTCATATTTCAGCCTCAGGGACTCATATGTTCACATCGAGGCGGGTTTCGGATGGGATGTAGATTACATATATAAATTCCAGTCGATCGCGGAATACGGCCACAAGCTTTACAGCTCTCTCTTCTGGCAGATAGGATATAACTATCGCGCCTACGGGACAGACGATACCCACATGATCTATCCCGGGCTCATATATTATTTCGGCGACAGTTATATAAGCGCGGACTACGGCGCATCCTGCATGGAAGGCCACGATACGGCGAACTTTGGGACCGTAAAGGGCGACTTTGCCTTAACTGATTTCTTGCACTGGTACTGCGGGATCGCGTTTGGTGAAAGGCTATATGATATATACGGCCTCGAGGCGCACGATGAGTACGGGTATATCATGTTCACCGGGTTGAAGTTCACGGTCTACAAGGGGATACAGATAAAGGCCGGTTATTCCTACGGCACCGAGAAACCCAAATTCATAAAGCGGGCCATTAACTTCGCCGCATCGGTAAAATTTTAAATGTACGATTACCACGCGGATATCGTCTGGACCGTCAACGGCGCGCTGTTCGCGGCGCTGATATTGACAGGCGCAGCCATATTCCTCTCCGCGCTCATCAAAGACCGCCTCTGGGCCGCGCGCCGGAAGCGGCTCCTGGATATAAAGCATGATATCTATGAGATGGTGCTTTCCGGAAGGTCCGCTTCGCCCGTCTCGCCCCCGCCGTTCATATCGAAGGTCACGCCGCAGGAATTCATAGATGTGGAGACGAACAGGGCCAGGGACGCCGTTTTTTTCAACGATGCCGAGAAACAATTTTTAAAAAGCTGTTTCATGGCCCCGGAAGTCATCGCCAAGTTCGAGAGGATCGCCATGCGGCGCGGTAACCTCTGGCGCAGGATCGAAGCCATAATCTCTCTCGGCTATACCCGGACGCGACCGGCCGAGGATACCCTGGGCGGACTGCTGTACAGTAAAGACGCGTATGTGGCCTACTTTGCGATGATATCTCTCGGCCAGATAAAGACGGTCCGATCCGGGCGGATGCTCCTTGAGTTTTTGCGAAAAGGGACATCGAACGATAAGAAGATATTTTCCATCCTCGACGGTTTTCCCCCGCAGATAGCGGATGATATCGTCAGGCTGACCTATGACGGCGATCCGCGCGTCCGTTTCTGGGCCGCCAAATTATTATCCCGGTTTGACGCAAAAAAATATGCCGATACACTGGAAAGGCTTTCTCGTGACGGCACGGACGAGGTCCGGGCGGCTGCCTGTGAATCGCTTGGCAATGCCGGCCTGAGGGAGAGTGCCCGCGCGCTCATCGAGTCCCTTAAGGACCCCAGCTGGCTCGTTAAGAGGAATGCGGTAATGGCCCTGGAAAAGGTCATGGGCGGCGAAGCCGTACCCGAGGTCATAGGGCTTATCGACGACGCCTCGTGGTCTGTGAGCGGCGCTGTTAAGGATATAATGACAACCCATGTAGAGAGCGCCCTACCTTATATAGAAAAATTTCTCGCCGGAAAAGATGAGATAGCCATGAGATATTCCGTCCTTGCGCTCGAGGACTCCGGCTACCTGGCAAGATTATTACGCGATGCCGCCTCAGGCAAGGCCGGGCCCCGGGTTATGCATCTATTGGAAGGCATAATGAAGTCGGGGATGCATTCAGGCCTTGAGGCAGTCCTCGGCACTTTTGATATGGATACGCGCTCCGGGGCTATCAAGGTACTGTCCGGGATAGACGCCGGGCTTGCCGATCACATTGATAAGAAGATAAAAGGTCTTATCGGAGAGCCGTAATATATGTTCATGGCCGGGTTCATCTACGCCGTATTTCTTATATCGCTGGGGTATTTTCTCATCCTCACCGTCTATTACGCATTTCTGGTGCTGGTCGGTTCTCTTGAAGGGAAGAAGCGGGCATTCGAAAGCGAGGAGGAGGATTATTCGCTCCTCTATTTTTCCGCCGTCAGGGCACCGGTCACTTTTATCCTGCCGGCCCGCAACGAAGAGGAATGGATAGCCGACTCGGTGAAGTCGCTCCTCGGCCAGAACTATCCGGAATTCGAGATCATAATAGTGAACGACGGTTCCACCGACAGGACGCTCGAGATACTGAACGGCCTGCTTAAACTCAAGCCGTCAGATGCCATATATATAAAGCATTACCGCGACGGCCATGTCCGGGAGATATTGAAGAGCGAATCATATCCGAACGTTACCGTTATAGACAAGCATGCCGGTTTGAAGAAAGCGGGCGCCGCCAACGCCGGGCTCAACATGGCAAAATACAATTATGTATGTGTTATGGATTCCGACACCATACTCGAGCCGGATACCTTACTCAAGGTCATGGCGCATGTCGACAAGGACCCTGACAGGATAATAGGCATCGGCAGTTACTTCGGGCTCGTCAACGGTTTCAAGATAAAAGACGGCAGGATCGACGAACGCAGCTTTTCTTACAACCCGATAGTCGCCTGTCAGAATATTGAATATATCCGTTCATTCATCGGTAACCGGCTTGCCTGGAGCAGGTATAATTCCACACCGAACATCGCAGGCGGCTTTGGCATATGGCGGAAGGACATATTGTACGAGATAGGGGGATATTCCGCCGAATTCACCTGCGAGGACATAGAGCTGACTTTCCGGGCCCACGACTATGCGGCGAAGAACAGGGAAAAAGGTTATAAGATAGTGATGCTGCCGTATTACGTGGGGTGGACAGAAGGGCCGGCCAATATCGCCTCTCTCATCCTCCAGCGCAGCCGGTGGCAGAGGGTGACCAACGAGACGGTATGGAGATACAAATATATGCTCTTCAACCCGCGATACGGCGGTTTTGCTTTTATGGTAATGCCGTATTTTGTCTTTTATGAGGTGCTGGGCGTCTTTGCCGAAATATTCGGCACAGTGATGGTGGCCGCCGGGTGGGCGGCCGGCGTCCTGGATCTGAACGTCTTCCTGGCCTTCTTCTTCTTTATGCTCTTATCGCAGGCCTTTACCTCTCTCCTTTCCATACTGGCTTTTGTGGACGCCCAGCGCCTTTTTAGGATAAAATATATCGTCTATATGGTCGGGTTGACCTTTGTGGAGTTTTTCTGGTACAGGTGGATAATCTCGGCAGCCAAGCTGGTGGGGACATACGGGTTCTTCAGAAGAGTAAGATCATTTGACCAGTATGCGCGGTCGAAACAGCTGAAAGCCCCGGCAAATGTGCGGTGAAATGGACGCCATACAATAAGGAGCGCAGATGGATATATTACAGGCGATAATAATGGGGATAGCGGAAGGGATCACGGAGTTCCTTCCCATATCTTCGACCGGGCATCTCATACTGGCCTCGCGTCTTATGGAGATTCCCCAGACGGAATTCCTGAAGAGCTTTGAGATCGCCATCCAGCTCGGTGCGATACTGGCGGTCGTCTGCCTCTACTGGAGGCGCCTCCTGGCAGATATCGAAGTGATGAAGAGGGTCGTGGTGGCGTTCGTACCGACCGCGGTCATAGGATTGGCGCTTTATAAACTTATAAAGAGGTTCTTATTGGGTAATAGCGGCGTGGTCCTATGGGCTCTCTTCCTGGGCGGCATCTTCCTGATCATATTTGAATTGGTCCACAGGGAGAAGGAAGGGGATAAGGATGATATATCCTCGATATCATACGGGCAATCGTTCATTATCGGCATATTCCAGTCGATGGCTATGATACCGGGTGTCTCCCGTGCGGCGGCGACAATAATCGGCGGGCTTATGCTGGGTGTCAGGAGGAGGGCTATAGTCGAATTTTCGTTCCTACTGGCCGTTCCGACGATGCTTGCGGCAACGGCGCTGGACCTTTTAAAGAGCGCACCGTCATTTTCGGGCATGGAATTCGTCCTGCTGGGGACAGGGTTCGCGGTATCCTTTGCGGTGGCCCTTATGAGCATCAAGTTCCTCTTATTTTTCATAAAACGCCACAGCTTCATCTCTTTCGGCGTCTACAGGATCGTCCTGGCCCTCCTCTTCTGGTTCGTCATACCATAATGGGCCCCTCACGGGCGCGCTTCCTGTGCCGTAACCTGCGCATTGCTTAAGGACATCTTTTGTGGTAAAATCCAATCATATGGAGCGTTACGAACAATTCCCGCATACGGCGGACATCGGAGTGCGCGTCTACGGTAAAGACATGAAAGAGCTCTTCGAGAACGCCGCCTTCGCGATGTTCGATATAATAGCGGACCTTCAGGGCATCGATGCGCCCATCACCAAGAATTTCACTTTGGACGCCCCGGACCATGAACAGCTTCTGGTCGTCTGGCTCGACGAGCTTCTCTACAATTTTTATACGAAGTCGATCATATTTTCGCGATTTGAGGTCAAAGAACTGACAGACGGCTGCATAAAGGCCACGGCATCCGGACGGCCGGTCGGCGAGAACAGGAACCGCCTCAAGACAGAGATAAAGGCCGCGACATATCACGGCCTTAAGATAGAGAAGACGGACTCGGGGTATAAGGTCGAGATCGTATTTGACATATAAGGGCATCGGGATGAGCATGTGGCAGGGCGAACTGGAGAGGATCGACGCCTTCAGGTGGCGCATTCCCAAAGGCTACAAGGCCGGCATGCGCGTTGACGGCGTCATCTACGCCGACGAAGAGATGGTGAAGGATATACGCTCGGACCGTGCCCCGGAGCAGGTGGCTAACGTGGCCTTCCTCCCCGGTATCGTCAAACATTCGCTGGCGATGCCGGATATACACTGGGGCTACGGCTTTCCTATAGGCGGCGTCGCGGCTACGGATATCGACTCCGGCGGTGTGGTCTCGCCCGGGGGTGTCGGCTTCGACATCAACTGCGGCGTACGGCTTATAAAGACGAACTTAAAAGAGGGCGATGTCAGACCGAAGCTTAAGGACCTCGTCTATGCCCTGTACAACGATATCCCCGCGGGCGTAGGATCGAAGGGTGATATCAGGATAAGCGGCGCCGAAGAGCGGAAGCTTCTCGTCGACGGGGCAAGGTGGGTGGTCGATCACGGGTACGGGCGCCAGGAGGACCTGGAGTATACCGAGGACCACGGGGCGATAAAGGGCGCCGACCCCGACGCGGTATCCGCCCGCGCGTATGAACGCGGCAAGAACCAGTCCGGCACACTCGGCTCCGGCAACCACTTTATCGAAGTCCAGGCCATAGATGAGATATATGAAAAAGAGACCGCGGATATCTTCGGCCTTGAGGCAGGGCAGGTCACGATAATGATACACTCCGGATCCCGCGGCCTCGGATACCAGATATGCGACGAGTATTCGAAAGATATGATACAGTGCCTTTCTAAATACGGTATCAACGTCCCCGACAGGCAGCTGGCCTCGGCCCCTGTAAATTCCCCGGAGGGAAAGGCATACCTCGGCGCGATGAAGTGCGCCGCGAATTACGCGTGGGCCAACAGGCAATGCCTGATGCACCTTACAAGGTCGGCATTCGAGAAGGTATTCAACATGGGGCCGAAAGACCTGGGTATGGACCTCGTCTATGACGTCGCACACAATATAGCGAAGGTCGAAAGGCACACCGTAGACGGTAAGGAAAAGACGCTCTGTGTCCACAGGAAAGGGGCTACTAGGGCATTCCCGCCGGGACACCCGGAGCTCCCCGCAAGATACAGGAAGACGGGGCAGCCGGTGATAATCCCGGGGGACATGGGCAGGAATTCGTATCTCCTGACCGGGACCGAAGGGGCGAAAGAGACCTTCTACTCTACGTGCCACGGAGCGGGCCGGCTTATGTCGCGCTCGGCTGCGATCAGCGCATGCCGCGGCAGATCTATATCGCGCGAACTCGAAACAAAGGGTATAATGGTCATGTCGAGCTCCAGGGATACGCTTGCCGAAGAGGCGCCGGAGGCGTATAAGGATGTCAATGAAGTCGTAGGCGTGGTGGATGGCGCGGGAATATCTAAACGGGTATGCCGCATGCGTCCGCTCGGGGTCATAAAAGGATAGGGGTCTATATATGCTGGATATAAAATTCATAAGAGAGAATAGGGACGCGGTCAAGGAGGCCCTGAAGAACAGGAACCTCAGGATCGACGTGGATGAATTGCTGAGATCGGACGAAGAACGCAGGAAGGTCCTGGTAGAGGCCGAAGGGCTCAAGGCGGAGAGGAATAAGGCAAATGATGAAATAACGGCCCTAATGAAGGCAAAAAAGAACCCTAAAGAGATAATAGCTAAAATGAAGGGTGTTTCCCAAAAAATAGCAGAATTTGATAAAAAAGTGGAGGAAATAGACCAAAAAATAGCCAATTTTATATATACAATCCCAAATATACCCGATAAATCGGTGCCAATAGGTGGACCTGAAGCCAATAAGATAGTCCGTTCTTGGGGTAAAAACCCCGTTTTTGACTTCAATCCGCGAAATCACGTTGAGATCGCGGAGCTATTGGGTATAATAAGCTTCGGGACCGCCTCAAAGATCACCGCTTCGAATTTTGTCCTATTTATGGGTTTGGGCGCCCGGCTTGAGAGGGCCCTGATAAATTTCATGCTCGACCTCCATACAAAGAAACACGGATATAAGGAGGTCTTTCCTCCGTTCCTTGTCAACCGCAGGAGCATGACCGGCACCGGCCAGCTCCCGAAACTCGAAGAAGATATGTACCGCCTCAAGGATGACGACCTCTTCCTCATACCGACAGCGGAGGTGCCCGTTACCAATATCCACTCAAGCGAGGTACTTGACGAGGGCCGCCTTCCGATATGTTATACGGCATACACCGCCTGTTTCAGGCGCGAGGCCGGTTCCTACGGCAAGGAGACGAAAGGGCTCATAAGGGTCCACCAGTTCGATAAGGTCGAGCTTGTGAAGTTCGTAAAACCGGAGACCTCATTCGACGAACTGGAGAAGCTCTTAAAGGACGCCGAGGATGTCCTGCAGCTGCTGGAACTCCCCTACAGGGTTGTCCTGCTGGCCACCGGCGATATATCGTTCGCCGCCGCCAAGTGTTACGATATCGAGCTGTATGCCCCGGGGACCGATGCGTATCTGGAGGTATCGAGCTGTTCCTGCTTCACCGATTTCCAGGCGCGCCGCGCGAATATAAGGTTCAGCCCAAAGCTCAAGGCCCAAAGCTCAAAGCCCGTATACGTCCACACGCTGAACGGTTCCGGCGTTGCGCTTGCGCGGCTCGTGGTCGCGATACTGGAGAATTACCAGAATAAGGACGGGAGCGTAAGGATACCTAAGGCGCTCATCCCGTACATGGACGGACTCGAAGAGATAAGACCGTAAGATATGGTAAAGATCCTTATAAAATTCGTCATCGGGGTGCTTATAGTGCCGGCCGCCGTCGGTGTCACTATGGCGTTCTATAATAATATCCTGCTCATAAAAGAGCTTGCAAGGTCCCTGAACTATTTTTTATACGGGATATCGGCATACGTCGTACTCCACATATTGTTCTATAAGCCCACCTATCTCTATGTGCTGGGCCACGAGGCCGTTCATGCCGGAGTGGCGTGGCTTTTCGGGGGGAAGATAAAGTCGTTCAAGGTATCCGATGAAGGGGGAAGCGTAACTACGGATAAATCGAATATCATAATAGAGCTCAGCCCCTACTTCGTCCCCGTATACGCCATCCTCTTCACGGTGGTATATTTCCTGATAGTTTCATCGTATAATATCAACGGCTCGACGTTCGTCTTCCTGATAGGGTTTGCGCTGGCTTTCCATATAGTGCTGACGATAGAGGTCATGAAGATACGCCAGCCCGATATAATAAAATCCGGATATTTCTTCTCCATAGTGCTCGTTTATATACTGAATGTAATAGTGATATCGGTCATATTCAGTATGGTATTTCCGTCATTCGGCATAAAGAAATTTTTTCTGGACACCTGGGTCGTTTCGAAGTATATATATGCTGCGGTCGTGAAACAGCTGTTCTTTTAGGGTTTTACGGAGGAGTGGCAGAGCGGTTGAATGCGGCGGTCTTGAAAACCGTTGTCCACGTAAGTGGACCGTGGGTTCGAATCCTACCTCCTCCGCCATTCTTCTTCGCTCGAGAATTTTCATTCTCGAGCTTCGAAGGAATTGGCGAAGAAGAATGGTTTCGTGGTAGGTCCTACGAAGCACTGGGTAGTGATCAAGTTGATTGCGAAGTAGACCTACCTCCTCCGCCAGTGTTGCGAAGTAAACTACAGAGAGGAGTGTTGTGATGGGAATTTACAAGGATTGGTGCGGATTCAGCAAGAGGAAGACCAGCGTAACGGAACAGAAGAAGATCAAGCGGAAGATGGTACAGGTTATGGTCAGAAATCTTAAGGCCGCAGGTAAGCCGGTCGACCGGGAGGCGATCAATAAAGAAGTCTTCGATAAGGTCCGGAGGAAACATCAATCCCAGCGGAAGAGGCATAAATAAGATCGGCAGAAGCGGTTGATCACAACGGAAAAGGAGGGGGTTATGGTAAAAAAGTTACTGTTCCTGGTCCTGTTAGGTTCGATAATGATGGGGCAGTCCGCCGGAGCTGAGGAGACGAAGCCCGTTCAGCTGGCGGTGTTCGCTCCTGTCCAGCTCGTCCCGGAGGAAGATTCCGTCGGAGGTCTCCGCCTCAGCCTGTTTTACACCGTCAATAAAGACGTCACCGGTCTGAGTATCGTTTGGCTCGGTCTCAACAGGGCTACCGGGGATGTCCGGGGCGTAGAGCTGGGCCTAGGGAACTGGGCCGAGGGTTCTGCCTACGGCGGACAGTTCGGTATCGTCAACCATGCGGGCCCGCGCTTTGTCGGCCTGCAATACGGCATGGCGAATATCACCGAAGGAGACCTTACCGGTCTGCAGTGGGGCCTTGTTAACTGGACGGAGGGTTTTATGCACGGTGTACAGGCCGGCCTTCTGAACGTCTCCAAGGGCGGGTCCGCCGGGATAGACCTGGGCATAGTGAATTACAACGCGGGGTCGTTCCGCGGTTTCCAGGGAGGGTTCGTCAATTACGCCGAAGAGATGCACGGGTTCCAGCTCGGGCTCGTTAACTACACGAGATCACTGGACGGTCTTCAGATAGGTCTCGGTAACTACAACGGCAATAAAGAGCCGATGGAGTTCATGGTCCTTGTAAATTGGGCTTTTTGAGCCAACGCGGAGGATGGTATGAATAAAATATATATCCCGTTGATCGCCGCTGCATTGATCTTCATCGCCTCTTATGCCTACTGCGAGGAGAGCGGCCCGCCCGACAGCGACTACGGCAGATACCGGCTCCAGGAGATCAAGGTCGGCAACGAGATGGTGCCGTTCCTTATCGATACCGCTACCGGTAAGATATGGATGTACCAGTCCGATATCAGCACGAAGAAGAGGTTTGTGGGGATGAGCGTCGAAGGGATAGCGTACAGCGGTGACGAGAAGGACCAGGAACGCCTCAATAAACAGATAGAGCAATGGCATTTCAATAACTTCATAGATAAGGCCACCAAGGGAGTGAGAGAGAAGATATTCAGCGACTTCAGTTACGACCCCGACGTCGAGAAGGCCGAGAGGATATATTATAAACTGAAGAACAAAAAATGATCTTCTCTCCCGGCGGATAAGAATGGCATTCCATAAAGCCCCTAGGAGGAAGAGATTTCTCCCTTTCTATAAACCCGCCCTGGGTAAAGACGAAGAAAAAGAGATCATCGCGGTGCTGCGCTCGGGATGGCTCGGGAGAGGCCCGCGCACCGAAGAGTTCGAGGACGCCTTCAGGCGGTACGTCAGGAGCCGCCATGCGGTGGGTGTCAACTCCTGTACGGCAGGACTCCACCTTTCACTCGCCGCCCTCGGGATCGGAGAAGGTGATGAGGTCATCACGACACCGATGACCTTCCCGGCGACCGCGAACGCGATAATACACCAGGGCGCTACGCCCGTATTCGCAGATGTGGAAAAGGACACTTTTAATATCGACCCGGAGCGCATAGAGCCGACGATAACCAAAAGGACGAAGGCGGTGATAGTGGTCCATTTTGCCGGCCATCCGTGTGAAATGGATAAGATAACGGCCATAGCTAGGAGGCGCGGCCTATTTGTGATAGAAGACGCGTCACATGCGCTCGGTTCCAGCTATCGCGGCAAAAAGATCGGCAGCATGGGCGACCTCGCGTGTTTCAGTTTTTATGCGACAAAGAATATAACCACCGGCGAAGGCGGGATGGTTACTACAGATGACGGGCAGCTGGCCGCGAAGATAAGGTTATTGAGCAGGCACGGTATAAGTATGGACGCGGGGGAAAGGAAGACGAAGAGGGGATATGAGCACTGGGAGGCCATTCTACCCGGCTATAAATATAATATGTGCGACCTTCAGGCGGCCTTAGGTCTGGCCCAGCTCCGGAAGATAAAAAAGTTGCTCGCCCTCCGGAAAAAGTATTTCCGGATTTACAATGAAATGTTAAGCACGGTCCCGGAGATCATTACGCCTGTCACGAGAGAAGGGGTGGAGCATTCTCACCACCTTTATGCGGTAATAACGAGATCCGAAGACCTCTCGATAGGCCGCGACGGCATATTGAATATCCTCTTCAGGAGAAAGATAGGCGCAGGGGTCCATTACCGCGCTTTGCACCTGCAGCGTCTTTACAGAGACCGGTATAAATTCAGCCGGAACGCCTTTCCGGTAGCCGAATATATCTCAGATAGGACGCTGTCGCTTCCCCTTTATCCGGCAATGACGGAAGATGACGTCTCCTGCGTAGCCGAAAATATAAAAGAGATCATCGGTATCCACCGGAAAAGGGGTTCCCGCCCGGGGACACATGAAAATAGAGCATCTTGACAAAAAAGACATATCCGTTATAGAGCCGCTTCTGCTCAACTATCCTTTTAACGACTACCGGCGCTACCGGTCATTCAAAAAGGAATGGAGGGACAGGTGCTTTGCGGACCGGATTCGGCGCATGGCGGCGGAAGACGCGGTCCGCACGCTGGTCGCCTTTGACAGAGGAAAGGCGGTGGGCATCGTCTCTCTGGCAGGACTGCCGCTTGATTCGGAATGTTTCGGCTTCAAGATGGCGAAGATAGGATGCCTGATCGCCATCGGTGACCGCGACTCCGAGTTCAGGATCAAAGACGGTCTCATATCCGGCCTCAGCGGTGTATGCGAAGACGAAGGCATATGCCACATCTCCTGCAGGGTCGATACGTCGGATTTTTCGACTATACATGTGCTGGAAAAGAACAAATTTTACATAACGGACACTCTCGTTACATATATCTTTGACAAAAAGAGGGACCGTTTTCCGGCCCTGAAAACACTTTACAGCATAAGGCCCTGCGAAGAGAAGGATATTGAAACCCTGGAAAGATTGATCGAGAATAGTTTTCTGGATACCAGATATTATCAGGATAAGCATCTGTCCGAAGAAGGTGCCCATAAACTGTACAAAAAATGGGTCAGAAATAATTATGCCGACAAGGAACGGTGCGGTACCCTTGTGGCGGAATCGGGCAAAAGAATAGTGGGTTTCGGGACGGGGAGAAAGAATGAAGAACTGGAGAAACTCTGCGGGATAAAGATATTCGGGAGCGCGCTTTCCGCGGTCGTCCCTTCGGCGAAAGGGGCGTATCTCGCCCTGATCCAGAGATCGATCGAAAACAGCGTCATATCCCAATGGTATGACATATTTGAGTTCGATACCCAGATAAATAATTATGAGCCGGTAAGAATATGGCAAAAACTCGGTCTCTCTCCCGTCAGGTCAAGACATACGTTCCACAAATGGCGCAAAGAGGCATGAAGCACAGGTATATCATTATACTTGTTTTGCTGGGGGTCTCCTTCAGCATATATGCTTATTATCCGCAGCCCGCTTCGTCCCGTCTTCCGGTGAGCCCGGACGAGGCCCGTCATCTCATAAGCGCTTTAAAGTGTTGCTCCATCCTGAGGACCCCTTCCGCGGACATCCTGGAACGGATCGTGGATTCGAGTGACAATTATCCGCCGCTCTTCCCGCTCACCGGGGCCGTATTGCATGCATTCCTGGGCCTGTCGAAACGCGTAGCCGTATCCGCGAATATCCCGTATATCTTCATAATGCTATTTTCCGTCTATTTTACAGGCAAAAAGATGCGGGACGCGAAGACGGGACTCCTGGCCGCTTTTATCATGACGGCCTTTCCCATGACCCTTGCCATGTCGAGATATTTTATGCTGGAATTTTCTCTTACTGCCATGGTCTCTATGAGCGTCTGTTTACTTGTCTATTCCGATCTTTTTGACCGGAGGGCGTTCTCGCTTTTATTAGGGGTATCACTCGGCCTCGGGATGCTCACCAAACAGACGTTCGCGATCTTTGCCGCAGGGCCGGCCCTTGCAGTATTGTTATCAAAAAAAAAGAAGAACGTCCGGAACGTGATCCATACGCTGGTGATCTCAGCGGTCGTATCCTCACCGGTTTACATTCCCCACATCCATAGGGCCATGAGCCGGTTTTGGGAGGCGGGCCTGAGCATGAATACGATAGCATTCCCATGGAACTCGGCGGAGGGCCTGTTTTTTTATTTAAGAAGCATAATTTACCAGGTCTCCCCATTTTTATTTTTTGTATTTTTAGCGGCCCTGCCGTTTTTTGCAGTTAAAGGGAGGTACCGAGGCGTAATGGCGGCATGGATCCTGTTCCCGTATGTCATCCTCACCCTGATAGAGACCAAGTGGACCCATTACATGATGCCGGCCTTGCCGGCACTGGCGCTCGTAACGGCATCCGGCATAGCGGCCATACCCTCAAAAGCGTTCCGGTACTTTCTGGTCTGCGCGGTGTGCGCGGGGGGTATATTCCAGTTTTTCTATATCGACAGGGTAGGATACGGAAGCACAGAAAAGATATTAGACCGCATACCGGTTAGCCATCCCATCATGGCCCAGAATATGTGGAAATACATAGGGGATGATCCGGATAATGTTTATGTGAGGATGGGGGAGGCGATAGAAAAGGATTTTGTGCCTTACCTGGAGAAGATGTTTCTTGAAAAGAAGGAGTTATCTCTCGGGGTGATAGACCCTCAACCCCCTATCTATAACCTTGTGTGTTATCTTTTATTAAAGGGCGGCATGGTCCCGGAGGCCGGGATAACCGCATTGTCTGCGGACCCGGAGGACTTCTTCTGGGCCGCCCCGGGATTCGACGCCCTTGTGATAAATTACAGCGGTAAGGTGTGGCCGGGTAAAGAAGGCCTGGATGAGATATTCAGGAGACAGAGACTCGACCGGACAAAAGGGATAGGCGCCAACGACTCAAAGGTATATATGCACGTCCTGCGGTCTCTCAGGGCGTCATTCGAAACGAAGAAGACGGTGCGTATAGAGAACCCGGACTCGCCTTTCTCTTATATATACTTATTGACCAGGCGCGAGAGCCCGGAAGGGGCTCCGCGGGACGGTACGTACGACGGGGCCATGACCCTGCTTGCGGAAAGGTGGGGTCCCGACAACGGATCTCTGAGTGTGTTTCTCTTTAACGGGAGAATGAAGGTCTATTATAATAATATTGAGCTGACCTCTTCCGGCGGCGCATACAGCATGCTGGAAGCGGCCGGACGGTATTATGTGTCGACGCAGGCGGCCTGGCAGGCGCCGATCATAAGTGATAAAAAGATATCGGCAAGGTGCGCGTGGCCGGGTATTGATTTTATCGAAACCTGGGAGATCGAACTTTTGCCGGATGAGGGCGAGGTGCTATGGACGGTGCGCGTAGAAGGGGCTGATGATCCGCCGGTCAAAAGGTGGCACGTAGTCATCCCTTTATCGATAAGATACGACAGATGGTTCAGCGCAGATGAAGAGGGAGGATTTGAATATAAAGGAGGGCAGGAGGATGCCCTGCTGCGGGTCTCTGCCAGCGGCTGTATCGGCGCAAAGATGTCGGCCGGCAAAGACCTGCCGGCCATCCTGGCATATGGGAAAAAAGGCGATACCAACAGCGTTTCGGCGATAAATTACAGCAATTGGGTCAAGAATATCTGTTTTTACGGCACCCCTGCCGCCGGAGATACGCAGGCCCCGCGCGGATCCTTCAATATATTTACCGGGGAGATAATGATCGCCGATGAAGAGAGCATAGAAGGCCGCCTGATCGAGGCTAAGGCCGTTATGGAAGAGAGGAGAAGAGGCCTTACGATACGCAGGGATGGCATTGAGCTCTCCTTCGACCAGGGCCAGGGGAGGATATTTTACAGCGGTAAAGAGGTGACGAGCGGGTTCGGGTTATATACTTCTATCTTCCTGAACGGCGCCTGGCAGGATTCCCAAAAGGCCGTGTGGGATATCAGGAGGACCGGCGAGTATAAGCTGGCAGGCCGCGGCGAATGGATTGACGCTCCCATTTCGCAGGATTGGGAGATAGAGTTGTTGCCGGGCCGCGCCATCGGCTGGAAGGTCGGTATGGAGTTGAGCGAAGAGGCGGATATAGAGCGTGAAGAGGCAAATATCATGTTATCGCCGGGGTATAAGGAATGGAGAGCCGGGGATAAGAGGCGCGGGAGATTTTCCGATCTCTTCAGGAGAAGAGGGGAGGAGTGGGAGTCCTTTTATAAAGGTGATCCGCCGGGGCATAAGATAACTGCCGTAAGGCCCGGCAGCGCCGGCCATCCTCTTCCTGCTGTCACTTTAGATTATTCTTCCGGGCAGGGCGGCAGTTTCGGCGCCATCCATAATACGGACGAGGTGTTCGGGGCCAGGACATTGGGGTGCCACAGGGACGTGAAGGGAAAGACGCCGCCCGGGAGATATGAATATTTCAGCGGCAGGATAGAGCTTGGCGCCGATTGAACCGTCCCGGGTATATATAACAATTCTTGAGATAAATATAGGGAAATTTGGTATAATACGTTAGCTGCTTTGCCGGAGAGATGGCTGAGTGGTTGAAAGCGCACGCCTCGAAAGCGTGTTACCCCTTGCGGGGTACCTGGGTTCGAATCCCAGTCTCTCCGCCAGTTTTGAAAACCTTTGGTTCCGACGCCGCCACAGATTTTCAAGCGTTTAGGCGAGGGACATAAAACGGAGGATGCGGGAGTGATTTTGCCTGCCGTATACTATTGCAAAATCAAAAAAAGGAGAAGTATGAAAAAGCGTTCTAAAGATAAGGGCCTTTCGGAGCCGCCGCGCATCGATCCCGACATGGCAGGTTTGATCAACAGGGTATTACAGCAACTGGTCGTCCTCGACAGGAAGATAGATACCCTGATCAGCAGGTCTTCACAGGGCCAGGGCGAGACGAAGCCTTTCCCGAAACCTTTCCAGCAACCCGGCCAGACGTACGGCCACGGCGAAAGAAGGCAGGATAATAATTACAGGGAAAGGGTGATGCATAAGGCGATCTGCGCCGACTGTAAAAAAGAATGTGAAGTCCCTTTCAGGCCCAGCGGCGAACGCCCGGTATATTGCAAGGAATGTTTTTCGAAGCGTAAGGCCGGCGGCCCGTTCAAAGGGAGGCCCGACGTCAGGCCCTCGGGGCCGGCCGTTCCGCAAGCGGCACATTTCGATAAACCGCATGGTGCTGCAAAGAGGAGGCCCGCCGAGAAGAAGAGGCCGGCCGCCAGGCGGCGGAAGGCGCGGTAGGATATTCCGGAGAAGAGGTCAGCATAAAAAGGAGGATATATGGTCAGGACTTTTGTAGCCGCAGCAGTCGTATCAGCAGCGCTCTTTTGTACCGCCTTGCCGGCGTCCGCCGCCACGGCGGAGTTCCAGGATTTTCTTAAGGAGAACCCGACAGTTAAGATATGTGTCGAGATAAAGAACTCCTCGGGTGACGAGAAGGTCGACGCGAATATGCTGAAGAAACTGATCGAAGAAGCGTTCGCATCGCGAAAATCTCATAATTTCATAGTGGTCCCTGCGGCCTCCGAGGCCGACCTTATCCTGAGAGGCGACGTGACGGAATACGTGTGGACGGAAAACGACCCCATAGACCAGGTATGGGGGGCAGGGGCCGCGGCGATGGATGCGGCGATGGTCGAGGACTATGCCCGTATACACGTACAGTCGGAGCTCATCTCGACGAAACACAACAGGGTCCTGTGGAGTGACAGGGTAAAGGCGACCCAGACGCAGAAGTCGATGCCCAAAGAGGCCAGCTACGAGATCGTATATCAACGGTTCGTAAAGGCGATAATGATCGAGATATTCAGGAAACGCACTACGGACAGGATATAAAACGCGTGAAGAAAAAATATCTGGTCTTGATGGCAGCCCTCTTGTCGGTCACCCTGACGTCCTCCGGGTTTGCCTTCCGTATGAGGCGTCCGGAATACCGCCTGAAGACCGGCATCCCGCTCGTACCCATCAAGGAGCTTAAAGGCGCATCCGCCCAGGGCTCGATATCGCCGTACGGCGCCGGGAATTATGTCAGGCGCCTAAAGGCCGGAGGCCTTGACCGTTTTTACGAGGTCCATGTGCCGCGCAGTTATTCCAGGGACCGCGCCACGCCGGTCGTCCTCGTCTTCCACGGCGGCGGGGGGAACCCCACCGCGATCAGGTGGCAGACGGATATGGACCGGGTCGCCGACAGGAATGACTTCATAGTCGTATATCCGGCGGGCACGGGCCTTCTCAAGAAGTTCGCCCTGACCTTCAACGCTTCGGGGTGCTGCGGTTGGGCCTGGCAGAACAATGTGGATGATGTTGCGTTCGTTCGGGCCCTGCTCGATGACGTCTCGACCTTTTTCAATGTCGACCCTAAGCGCGTCTTCGCGACCGGCTATTCTAACGGCTCGCAGCTCACATATCTCATCGCCTGTAAGCTCTCGGACCGCATCGCCGCCATAGCGCCCAACGCCGCGCCGATGACGCTGCGGAACGACCGCACGCCCGGCAGGCCGGTCTCTGTCATGCATTTCCACGGCCTGAAGGACCGCAATGTGCCTTTCGGGGGAGGGAAGGGCGCCCAGGACGTTGCAACGACCCAGTATGACCACATGCCGGTGCAGGAGTGCATAGATTTCTGGGTCTCCAATAACGGGTGCCCGGCCGCGCCGGCCAAAGAATGGCGTAAAGGGCGGGCCACCTTCACGGAATACGGCCCGGGCAGGGAGGGGACAGAGGTGGTGTTGGTCAAGATTGAAGACGGGGGGCACAGCTGGCCGGGCGGGGATTATTCCAGCGAAAAGGAAGAGACGACGCTCGGGCCCATAAACAGGGATATAAACGCGTCGGAACTGATGTGGCAATTTTTCGAGAAGCACCCGATGCGATGAGCGGAGGGAGGGAAGGAGATCATGCCGCGTAAGATGCCGTTCTTGAAAGTGGACGGGCGCTGTATAGTCGATGAGTCGGGGAAGCCGGTCATCCTGAAGGGCGTAGCCCTCGGCGGGTGGCTCATGATGGAAGGGTATATGTTATGCGGCAGGGGTATACCCGAAAGGGCATTCAAGAGGGAACTGGCCAGGGCGCTTGGCAAAGAGGCGATGGAGGATTTCACCCGCTCATTCAGGGATATCTTCGTCCGCGAAGATGATATAAGCGCCATAAAGAGCTGGGGCGCGAACTGCATCAGGGTCCCGTTCAATTACAGGGTCGTTGAGTTCGAGGACAGGGCATACAGCCTGGACGAAGAAGGGCTCCGTTACCTCGACAGGGTGGTGGAGTGGTGCGGGGAGAATTCCATATACTGCATACTTGATATGCACGCCGCCCCCGGCGCCCAGAACCCCGATTGGCACGCCGACCCGGGTGATAAGCCGGAGTTCTTCACCAGCGATATCAATAAGGACCGCTACTACCGGCTCTGGCACTTCCTGGCAGACCGCTATAAGGACGAGAGCGCCGTGGCCGGATACGACGTATTGAACGAGCCGGTCGTCGGCTTTCACGAAGAGCACCTCGTAAAGGACGTCTACGAGAAGGTGACGAAGGAGATAAGGGACGCGGACAGGAGGCATATCATATTCCTCGAGGGGAATTTCTGGGGGCAGCGGATCGGTTTTTTAGGAAGGCCGAAAGACGCGAATACCGCGTACAGCATCCATGCCTACCCGCCTCCCGAATATACATTCAACTGGGAGACGGACCTGCAATATCCGGGGCGCGTCCATAAGCTCATGTGGAATAAGGGTAAGTTCGAATTCCTGGCCAAACAGTACGCGGACTTCATCGAAGACGCCTGTGTCCCGCTGTATGTGGGAGAGTTCGGCATCAACTGGCGCGGCGGATCTTTCGGCGAACTGGACTGGTTGAAAGATATCCTCGATGTCTTCAGGAAATACAAGCTGCACTGGACGTACTGGACATATAAGACGGTCGCGAATCCCGTATTCCCGGACGGTATCTACCGGTATACGCAGAACCCTGACTGGGTCAATCGCAAGGGGCCGGTGACCGGCTGGGAGAACTTCTATTCTCTCTGGTGCAGGGAGAAGGGCAGGATAATGTCATCCTGGCATACGGAGAACTTCGCGCTTAACAATAAGTTACTGTCGGTCTTAAAAGATTATTTTTAAAGTTTTCAGCGGAAAGGTGCCGGAGCGGTTGAACGGGCACGCCTGGAGAGCGTGTGACCGCCAAAAGCGGTCCCAGGGTTCGAATCCCTGCCTTTCCGCCATATTAAGCGGCGAATCCAAGGTGTGTTATATGGCATCGGTAGGGGATTCGAAGCCAATTTTGGTAAGGAGCGGTCTCTATGGCAAGAATATTCAGAATAATATCTCTCTTTACGGTGCTCTTCCTTGCGCCGGCGTCTCTCCTCGAGGCCTGCACCAGTATCAGGGTGAAGACGGCTGACGGATACGTCTTTTATGCGCGGACCATGGAGGGCGAGGTATCGTTCAGGTCCAACGTCTGTATCATACCTAAAGGGACCGCCTACCAGGGAACGCTCCCGGACGGCTCCCAGAATGGCCTTCTATGGACGGCCAAGTACGGGATCGTCGGGATGAACACATTTGGCCTGCCCGTGATAAGCGACGGCATGAACGAGGCGGGCCTGGCCGCAGGGAACCTGCTCTTTCCCGGGTTTGTCCAATACCAGGCGTTCGACCCGGCGAAGTCGGCAGAGACGATAGCGCAGTATGAAGTCGTGACATGGATATTGTCGAACTTCGCCACGGTCGATGAGGTGAAGGAAGCGGTAAAGGACATCCGTATATGCTCCGGGCCCGAGGCTAAGACCGGCACGCTGGAACTCCATTATGCGGTGCATGACGCCGCCGGCGGATCCATAGTTATAGAGCATGTGAAGGGCGAGCTCAGGGTGTATGATAATCCGCTGGGCGTCATGACCAACTCCCCGCCGTTCGATTGGCACATGATAAATTTAAGGAACTATGTCAATATCTCAGCGACGAACGTGCGCCCGTTCACGATCGCCGGGCTGAAGGAATCGGGGCTCGGACAGGGGACCGGCATGCTGGGCCTGCCCGGGGACTACACGCCGCCCTCCCGCTTCGTCCGTATGGTCGCGCTCGTCCATTCGGCCCTGCCGGTTGACGGCCCCGACGCCGGGTTGAACCAGGCGATGACGATAATCAACAACGTCGATATCCCCGTCGGCTCCGTCCGCGACCCGGGCGGTAAAGAAGTCGCCTACGACCGTACCCAGTGGGTGGTAGTCTCTGACCTGGGCAGGAAGAGGTTCTATTTTCATACGTATGCCAATAAGGACTGGCGGATGGTGGACCTTGCGGCAGCGCTCGCTAAGGCCAAAGGCATCATGACGATACAGTTGGAGGTGCCGCCCAAATACTCGGACGTGACATCCGATGCCAGGGATTATGGCGCTATCCCGCCGGATTATTTCCCGGCAGGCAAGCCTTAACGTTATCCGCGGGGCCGGCGGACCCACATAACGGCTGAACAGGAGAAATGCATTATGGACCAATTATTGAAGACGATAATCGAAGCCGCGGGTATATCCGGTTATGAGAAAGAGATCGCGGACATCATGTACAAAGAGCTTAAGAAGTCGTGCGATGAGGTGAAGCTGGATAACTTCGGCAACGTCATCGCCAAGAAGGGGAAAGGCAGGAAGAAGATCATGATCGCCGCGCACATGGACGAGATCGGCCTCATGGTGAAGCATATAACGAAGGAGGGGTATCTCCACTTCATCAAAGTCGGCGGCATCGATGACAGGGTCCTCCCGGCCCAGAGGGTCGTGATAAAGTCAAAAAAAGGCGATCGTCTCGGTATCATAGGGACGAAGCCGCCCCATCTGCTCAAGGAAGAAGAGAAGAAGAGCGCGATGAAATACGAAGAGATGTTCATAGATATCGGCTGTAAGAGCAGGGAAGAGGCAAAGAAGACGGTCGAGGTGGGCGACATCGCGGTCTTCGAGCCGAATTCCGGCGTCCTGAACGGCAAACTCTATTACGGGAAGGCGATAGACGACAGGATCGGATGCTATGCGCTCATCAAGATAATGGAGAAGCTAAAGGTGGATGCCGAGATATATGCGGTGGCCACCGGCCAGGAAGAGGTAGGTTTGAAGGGCGCGCGCACCGCTGCATTCAACGTGAGCCCGGACTACGCCATCGTCATAGATACGACCATGACCGGCGATACGCCCCAGATAACCGAGCGCGAATCTTCGATGAAACTGGGCGAAGGCGTCGCGATCACGATCATAGAAGCGTCGGGGAGAGGCGTGATAGTCAACGAAAAGATGAAAGACCTCCTGACGGATACAGCCGGGAAGAATAAGATCAAGTACCAGGTCGGTATCACCGAAGGCGGCATGACAGACGGCGCGATCATCTACATGAACAAAGAAGGGGTGCCGACGGGCGTATTGAGCATACCCACGCGTTATATCCATTCACCTACAGGCGTCTTCAATATCGATGATGTGGACGCCGCCGCAAAGTTGGCCATAAAGGCGATAGAACGCCTGGCCGGGTCCCCCTCGTGATCTACTTGACAAATCTTCGGTCGTAGTGTATTATTGGCATATGCCAATAATAGAGGATATCAGCCATGCCAAGACCGTGCAGGTGCAGGCGTATACGTTGTAAGCCGGATGCCGATTATTTTAAACCTCGGGGCATCCCATTGGATGCGCTGGAAGAGGTGAATCTCACTCTTGATGAATTGGAGGCGATGAGACTTGCCGATCTCGCGGGGTTATATCAGGAGGATGCCGCCAGGAAGATGAACATATCCAGGCAGACGTTCGGCAATATTATCAATTCTGCGCATAAAAAAATCGCCGATGTCTTGCTTAACGCCAAGGCGCTGAAAATAGAAGGCGGGATCGTTGAAAGGGTGGGTTGAATGGATCCTGTGATAAAGCAAGACCGTGATAGATTAAGATCATTCAAGAAATACGGTTATGATATACCAAAGGCCAGGAGTTACGTTATTGCGAAAGCCGGGCTTAACAAATGCGGCAGCATGCTAGAGGTCGGCACAGGCCGCGGTCATATGGCGGTGGCATTAGCACAAAAGGGTTTTAAGCTCATTTCCATTGACCTGGATAGAAAGGCCAGTGAAGCCGCAAAGATACATCTCAAAGCGATCAAGCGCGGCAAATCCGTGATCCTGAAGATAATGGATGCAGAAAGGCTGCGATATGACGATAATCATTTCGACCAGGTGATCTCCGTTAATTTTATTCATCATGCCAGGGACCCTATAAAGTGTATAAAAGAGATGATAAGGGTTACCCGGAAGAGACTTGTCATAGCCGATATAAATAAGAGAGGAGAGCGGATCATGGAGAAGGTGCACAGATCGGACGGCCATAGCCATGCGCCCTCCAAAATATCACAGGAAGGAACGGAGGCATTATTGAAGAACGCGGGTATGAAAGTTGTTGTTCACAGAGATATCTGCCAGACCGTTTTAGTAGCTACGAAAGGAGTGTCAAGATGAGAATTTGTGTACCGACAGAGGATAAAGAGGGGCTGGATGGCAAAGTTCACGGCCATTTCGGAAGCGCTAAATATTTTACCATTTACGATACCGAGAAGAAGACGCTGAACGTTATCGATAATACGAATGCTCACCATTCTCACGGCACATGCCATCCCATCGGAGTTTTGGGGACCGCTTCGATAGATGCGGTCGTCTGCCAGGGGATGGGCGCGAGGGCCGTCCAGAAGCTGAATGAATCCAATATCAAGGCATATCAGGCGTCCGGAGATACGGTGGCTGATGTAGTCAAAAAATACGAGCGCAAGGAATTGGCGGAGATAACCCCCCAGAACGCCTGCGCGCAGCATGGTTGTCATTGACCGATCGAACCGGCCCTTCCCACCGAAAGGCGTCATCGTGGCAAAGAAAAGACCAGAGATACAACCCGGAACCATCAGAATAACGGCCTCCCGCCTGAAGGTCTGCGAAAGGACGAAGACGTCTTGGAAGAGGTCTTCAAGGATCTTTCCCGAAGCAATGCTTGTGATAAAATTATTCAGGAAAAACAAGCGGTTCCCTTATCTTGTAGACAAAAATGATCCGCGGTTCCTTAAAGGCCAGCTGGCGCCTGACGGGATGTGCCGGGGTGCCAGGATCGACATACTGCCGAACGGTAAAAAATTGAGCAAGGCATTTTCGCTTTTTGCGCCCAATTTGATGATACACGATGAGAATACGCAGCACCATTGGGATGTGATATATAAAAATCCCGGCGGCACCTATTCCTACCTTTACACCCGGGGGAAGGTGGAAAGGTTCAGGAAGAAAAAATACCACATCGTCAAAGAGTTCGAAAAATATTACCCGATGATCAAAGCCAACGCGTATGAAGCGTTATATGACGAAGACGACCATTTTGCCGTGCCGATGTATACGCTTTTAAAGACATATATGAGGGTGGGCAACCAGATATATTACGCCTTGCGGCGCCACAAGGGGTTGACGACCATGAAGAAAAGCGACATCGAGATCAAGGGCGCGAAGGTCTCTTTTAATTACATAGGAAAGGGCGGCGTGCCGACAAGCATCACGGAGACGTTCCCGAGGACTTATATAGACCGCCTTAAAGGTCTTTTGAGGCGTACCGGTAAGTCATCGTTTGTATTTGTCAACGGTAATACGGGGCGTCCCATAAATGAAGAGCATTTCAGGACGGCATTTAAGAGATATTGCGGCCGGGAATTCTATCCCCATATAGTAAGGAGTTTTTACGCTACCAACAGGGTAAAAAAATTCCTGGCCAGACGCAAGGCGGTCAAGAAAGAGGATGTGCACGATCTATTCTATTCCATCGCCGAAAAATTGGGCCATAAGCGTTTCATCAAAAAGGACCGCTCCTGGAGAGAGGACTACAGGGTGACGATAAATCACTATGTCCAGCCGGAGGTCCTGGAAAAGGTGAGGCGCGCTTCGAAGGTGATATAAGATTGAGGTGCTTATGAAAGGGTCCTATACCTGTCTTCGGGGGATCTTCGGACCAGCTCAGGATCGTCGTCATTTCTGATAAAAAGACCTTTTTTGGAAAACTCCCGCCACAGATCGGATATTTCGGTCATCACTCCGGTAATCTCCTTGACCGATCTCCTCCCGGAGACAGGACCGCCGAGATAACCGTCCCGAAACCTTATCTGTTAGATAGAAAAAAGACGGCTATCTTTATATTGCTTTAACAAGGTTATATGATATAATCTTCTCCGTTATGTCTATATATAAAAATGGCCATAGCGTCTTATTTAAGGCTATGGCTTCAGCTATCGTCTTCCTCTTTTTGATCAGCGACCTCTCCTGGGCCGTTCCGAATGCCCTCTCGCCGCTCGTCGGCAATCCCGATACTTATGCCGGTTTGGAGCAGGAGATGCAGAGAAGGTATGACCTGCATAATGATAAGTCGATAGACCCGTTCATCAGATCTCATATCGACAGCATATACTCACTCACAGGAACTATCGACCCGGATCATGACTTCGCGGCAGAGAGGAAAGCCGCCAGAAGAGCTCTAGAGGAAGCCCTGGCGAAGAGCGGCGCCGAAGATCTGCTGGATAGGTTAGAGAGCAAGATAAAAGTATTTAATAAAGCGACGGGCAAAATAGAGACCGGGGCCCGGATCCAGCTTCTTCTCCTGAAGAACGGTGAAAGGTTCCCCGTCTTCGAAGGGGAAGAGGCGAGGGGACATGCCTCAAATAAATATCTGACCGTATTCGTAAGAGAAGGCGAACTATCGGACATCCCGTCCATAGTAGGCAGGATATTCCACGAGATAAGGGCGAGATCCCACAGGCCCGACCAGGAGCTGAGAGAGTTTGAAAGGATCAACCGGGATATAGAGCTGGAAGTAAAGAAGAACGGGTTGATCTCAGACCCCGTGCTAAGGAAAGAATTTGCACGCCTCGACTTCCCCGAAGACATCGATATCATCCACAGAGATTATATGACGGCCGGCGGAGATGAGAGCAGGAAGATCGCCGGCCCATCCCGGCAAGTGCGGGATCCGGCCCTGTTGATCCGGCATCCTTCACTGGTCCGCCCCGGAGAGAAGATAACTATCCGGGTGACGGATCCCGGCCCATCATCCGAAGTACCGGTCTTACATGCCATGCTGGACGGTTGGACCGCCATTTTGAGTAAAGAAGTGCTGGGGGACCTCTCTCCGGAACAGGTAGAGAAGGCGTCCTGGAACAGAGACGGCAGCGTGGATATCCCGCTTATACGCGCGGCGGATGGTTCAGGCTATGAAATCTCGTTACGCGCTCCTCTGTCCGGCAGGATCGATTTTGTCATTTTACGGGACGGTAAGGGCATTTCGGGACACGATCACGCCATCCATGTAACTTCCGCCCCGGCGGTCCAGGCCTTTTCGACGACCGCAGAGGCCCTGGATTGGCTTGAGAAGTACGCGGGAGATGCCGTTACGGATGTCATCAGGCCTTATATGGGAGGACGCAATTCGGAACTCTTGCGGCCGGCCAGGGATGTGGCGCGCTGGATGAGGACCAGCAATTATATGGGCCTGTCATATCCTGCCATGGTCAGCTGGAGGAACGGGCCTGATTCTACAACGGCGTGCGGCCTCCTGATCAGCGAAACGGTCCAGAACGCATATTCTGCATTTTCCGGAGAGAGCGGGCTGGTGTATCACAGCACCAATATCAAAAGCGCCCTTTCTATCATCCGGCATGGTTTTTACGGCATCCCAGGCATGTCGACTTTTGATATCGATCCCCGGGGCAATGTATTTCCTTCCGGTGTAGGCGTGAAGCTCGCAATGCGGGTGCCGGACCGGCGCCTTGCCTTCAGCGTATCCAGGGAATGGCTGCATCCCCGCTTTACGACCGAAGGGACCGGGGCAAGACTTCCGGAAGAGCTGCGGGTCTCATGGTTCAGCCAACCTACCGCGGAAAACAGCATGGAGCGGCAGATGGAGGTGGCAGAGCGGTCAGGGTTTTTAACGCATATCCCCGTCACTATCGATGTCGAAGAGACACTGCGCATTAACGCAATACAGGTGAAACAGAAAAAATTGGATCGGGCCGATTACGCATCGCTGGTCAAGACCCTGAAGCCCGGGACGGCAGCTGCCCTTGCCGGCAGGGCGCCCGCAGCCGGATGGTGGTCGGAAAAGGTACGGGGCGGCATACTTTGCCCGCTCTTCTCAGGCAGGCGGCAGGGTGACCAGGGGATAGGCGACCTGAAATGGCTTGACGACTTTATCGATTTTATGGCAAACCAGAACGCCGATATGCTGGTGCTGCTCCCGACAACGCAGATAAACCCGGGCGAATCATGCCCGTATGTCAGCATAAGCCTATTTGCCAATAATGCCATAGGCTACCTGCCTCTCGATGAAATGATACCTGCCCGGAAGCTTAAGGGTTATATCAAGGCGTTCCTGGAAGAGAACAGGGAATTCACCAGGGAGAGGATAGATTCCGCGCGATCCGCGGATAAGATAGATTACGCGCTCGTCATGCCGCTTAAGGAATATTGCCTGCGCCGGGAGTTCGAAGAGATATATCCGGGCATCGCCCGGGGAGACGACCGGGGATTCAACGCTTACGCAGAGGAGAATAGGGACTGGCTGGAAAATTATGCGATCTTCCATTCATTATTGAAACATAACGGCGGGAAGCCGTGGTGGGAATGGGATAGTAAATATAAGGATAGGGATGCCGAAACACTTAAGACATATGTCCGGAAGAACAGGAAAGAGGTGCTCTTCTACCAGTATCTCCAGTGGCTCTATTACTCGCGCTGGCAGAAGTCCCGTGCGCATGCCCGCGAAAAGGGGAAGTTTATCATAGGCGATGTGCCGATATATCCTGCGCCTAACAGCGCGGACCTGTGGGCTAACCAGGATATCTTCGATATGACCAAGAACGCGGGCGCGCCTCCCGAGCCGATAGGCCCCGAGGGACAGAACTGGGGGACGCACCCGTATAGATGGGATGAACAATATGACAGGGTGCTGAAATTCTGGGAAGTGCGCATCAGGTATATGGCGCAATTCTATGACGGCCTGAGAGTGGACCACCTGCTCGGCCTCTGTTCGGAATGGCTTATCGACATCGGCCGGCACGCCACCACGGGCCAATTTTATCCCGCCTCTCCGGAGGAAGGCGCTGCCAGGGGTGAAAAGATCCTGCGTCACCTGGCAAGAGCGGCCGAAGAGGAGAATACGCTCCTCATCGGAGAGGATATAGGCGACCGGCCCGAGATCATAAGAGATATGCTCGACGGCCTCTCACTGGAGCTGTCGAACCTGTATCTGTATAATCCCGTCGGCTGGCGGCAGAAACATATGGCAGCCCGCCCCCATGTCATGGTCGTGGAGGCGACGCACGATACGGAGGGTACGTTCGCGGAGCGCTATTCCGAATTCAGCGATACGGACCGCGCCCAGGTAAGCGACTTTTTGAATGCGCATGGTGTCCGGGCCATTTCCGAAACCCCGGACGGTATCCAGGAACAGGTCCTCGAGGCGATGAGGGAGGAAGGATTTTATTGCTTTACGCTGCAGACATTATTGGGTAAAAGGGATGCGCGGGTAAATAAGCCGGGCACCGTGGGGCCGCATAATTGGACATGGCGCTCGCCGGAAGTGGAGTCGCTTTTAAAGTTAAAGGACCTCGGTTATTTTTCTGAGGCACAGAAGAGAGGAGATAAGCCGGCCACGCCCGGGACGGCCACCGGCGCCGTTATGGTGCCGGGAGAGTTCACCCCTGATATCAGGAACGCCTTGACCATGCGGGATACAGTGATCCCGGAACGGGAGAAGGCAGACCACGGCACCTACTACACCGTGCGCTATAATAAGACGAAGATACCCCAGGGTTCTCCTGCCGAAGCGCTGCTCAAGGTATATGTCGAAGAGTTCTTATCCATAGCCATGCCCGGCGAGGACAGGTTTAAGTTGATAGGTTCGGATAGAGAGGACCTGGGCATCATATGGGTGGAATGCTATAAAGATCCGGGAAGAGACCGTAAGATAGGGGAAGGCCACGTGGATATCGGTGAAGATATAGACGGCAGGGTATTGAGGATACCCGGCATGATGAATATGGCCATCGTCGCTTCCCACATACCCATAGGCACATCTCCCGACGAGATCATGAGCGAATACGACGATATCCTCTCGTTCATCAGGATGCAGTACAGGGAGATGACGGGAGGTACTCTTACGGACGATAAAATACTGGAGTGGATATCGAAAGATCCGGGTAAGGGCCTCAGTATAACGTTACCGCACGCAGGGCATATACCCACGGAAGAGCGTCAGGAATATTACGAACGCGTCACCGTCCAATTACAACAGGCCGCGTAACACTCCAGGGCATATATGGCCCTCGTGACGCCGGCGGCCTGTATAACGAAGGAGAACACCCATGAGGCGACCGATACCTTTAAAACTCGCATACCGGCTGATAGGACCGGGTCCCGTGATCCTGGTGAGCTCGCTCTTCAATAAGAGGCCTGCCATCACGCCGATCGCCTGGCATATGCCCGTATCGGATGACCCGCCCATCATCGCCCTTGAGATATGGGAGGGCCATTTCCTGTACAAGGCGATACTCCAGACGGGTGATTTCGTCATAAATATACCCTCGAGCAGGATGGCCGGGACCGTATGCAAGCTCGGCAGTATCTCCGGATCCAGGGCGGATAAGTTCAAAAAGTTCCGCCTGGTGAAAGAGGCGTCAAATGAAGTGAAGTCCCCCAGGCTGGCATCTGCTATAGGCATCATAGAATGCAGGCTGCGAAGGGAAAAGCGTCTCCTCGATAAGTATAATGTAGTGCTCGGCGACGCGGTCTACGCGGAGGCAGAGAAGGGGGCCTTTTCCGACAGGTGGCTTCCGGAAAAGGCAGGGCCGCGTATCATGCACCATCTCGGCGGTAAGATATTCTATGAGCCGGCCCGCCGCGCATTCTGAAGCCGTCCCGGAAGCGCCCCCTCCCGATACAGGTCCCCGCCGTCGGCATTTAACACATTGACATCCTTATGCCGCGGCGGTATCATCTATCAACGGATCAAACTTAAAAAAGGAGGATATATGGTCAGGACTTTCGTAGCCGTAGCAGCAACGTTATCCGCGTTATTTTATGCCGTGTCACCGGCGATGGGGGCCCCGGCGGATTTCCAGGATTTTCTGGACGGCAACCCGTCGGTGAAGGTCTATGTCGAGATCAAAAATTCCTCGGGCGACGAGAAGGTCGATGCGAATATGCTGAAGAAGCTCCTCGAGGAGGCGTTCGCCGCGCGGAAATCGCATAGTTTCACAGCGGTCCCTACGGCAGGCGAGGCCGATCTCATCCTTAGAGGAGATATCACGGAATATGTATGGATGGAGAGCGACCCGGTCGACCAGGTATGGGGGCTGGATTCGGCCGCGATAGATGCGGCTATCGTCGAGAACTATGCCCGCATATATGTGAAGTCAGAGCTCGTCTCGGTCAAAAATAACAAGGTCCTATGGAGCGACAAGGTGATGGGTACGATGACCCAGAAGGTGATGCCGAAGGAGACGAGTTACGATATACTATATCCGAGGTTTGTGAAATCGATCATGACCGAACTCTTCAAGAAGCGTACCACAGGCAGATTGTAAACCCTCCGGGACGATGATAGCGGTAAAGAACATATCCAAACGATACGGCACCCGGGTGCTCTTCTCGGACGTCAGTTTTGATGTCCTGGCCGGTGAAAAGATAGGCCTCGTCGGCCGCAATGGACACGGCAAGACCACACTCTTCAGGATCATAACCGGAGAGGAAGGGGCTGACCGCGGCAAGGTCTTCATGCCCAATAATTACTCCATAGGGTATCTCGGGCAGCACCTCGAATTCACCAAACCTACCGTACGGGAAGAAGGCTGCATTGGGTTGGGCCCGGAAGATACAGGCGCCGAATGGAAGGTGGAGAAGATACTCTCCGGGCTCGGTTTCAGCGAGGAGGACTTTGACCGGAACCCTTCGGAATTTTCCGGCGGGTTCCAGATGCGTATCGCTCTTGCCAAGGTCCTCGTCTCCGGCCCGAACATGCTCCTTCTCGATGAGCCCACGAACTTCCTCGATATCGTCTCGATACGGTGGCTTGAGAAGTTCCTGCGGTCGTGGAAAGGCGAACTGATCGTGATAAGCCACGATAGGGACCTTATCGACAGTGTGACGACGCATATCGTGGGCATACACCGCGGTATGGTGAGGAAGATCAAAGGGCCGACCGGGAAATATTACGCCCAGCTCCATGCGGACGAGAGGCTGCACGAGAAGAGGCGCGTACAGGATGAGAAGAAACGCGAGCAGATGATGGAGTATGTGAACACGTTCCGCTCGAAGGCAAGCCACGCCAAAGGGGTGCAATCGACCATCAAGAAGCTCGAGCGGATGGATAAGCTGGAGAAACTCGAAGAGATAGAGACGCTGTCGTTCTCGTTCAATTATGAGCCGTTCCGTGCCGGCCAGATCATGGATGTGAACTACCTCACCTTTTCATATAGCGGCAACGAGCCGTACCTTATAAAGGACCTGAGCTTTACCGTTAACAGGCATGATAAGATCTGTATCGTAGGCAAGAACGGCAAAGGGAAGACGACGTTATTAAAGCTGCTCTCGAGCCGGCTCAAGCCCGTGAGCGGCAGCGTCAAGACGCATATGGCGGCCCTTCCGGCCTATTATGAACAGGCCAATACGGCAGACCTTAACGGCGAGCTTACCGTAGAGGAGGAGATCGCCCAGGGCAGGGCCTTCATCGGCAAATCGCGTGTGCGCGGGATATGCGGCGCAATGATGTTCTCAGGAGACGATGCCGAGAAGAAGATCAAAGTCCTTTCCGGCGGCGAGCGCAGCCGTGTCCTCCTGGGGAAGCTTCTCGTGGCGCCTTCCAATATCCTTTTCCTGGACGAGCCGATGCACCATCTTGACATCGAATCCTGCCAGGCGATGACGGATGCCGTAAAGGATTTCGACGGCGCGGCGCTCGTGGTGGCGCACGACGAACATTTCCTGAACGCGGTGGCGACGAAGCTGATCGTTTTTAAGAACGACAGGGTCTTCCTGTACCCGGGCACTTACCGGGAGTTCCTTGATAGCATCGGGTGGGAAGGGGATGACGATAATAAACCTGCAGTGGAACCGCACCCGCCCGCCCCCGCCGTACCGCAAACGGCCCCTGTGGTCCCGCCGGAGAGCACCCCGGTCAGCGCGGTAAAATCGCGTGACAGCAAAACGGCAAGAAAGGCCCGCGCGGAGTTTAATGCGATGAGATCGAGGGTCCTGAAGCCCCTCGAAACCAGGATCAAGGTCCTGGAGGACGAGATAATCTCTTCGGAGGCGAAGATGGCGTCAGTGAACAGGGAGCTTATGACGGCCCCGGCAAAAGGCGGCCTCGGGGCTATCCGGAGAAGCGAGCTTTCGAGAGAGCTCAAAGGGCTGGCGGAGAAGGTGGATTCCTGTTACGCCCGGCTCGATGCGGCAATGAAAGAGTATGACACCGAGAAGCGGAAATACGGCGAAGGATAAGAGAGGGTTTATCCTGTCCGTTGTGCGGCCGCTGCCAGGTAATCGATATTGGCGCGCTCCAGAGGTATCTCTTTAAGGGTCGCTACGGCAAGGACCTTAAGCACCGTATCTTTGAGACGTTCGTCTGATATGCCCGCGGCCCGCCCTCGCAGGTAAGAGTTGAACGGCGTCTCCGGTGCAGGCACCATCCGGCCATCCTCCCGAGCATCGTACTCCGCCCTCGCCTTGTTTATGAACGAGAACGCGTCTTTCAGGTATCCGGCAGGCGTCCTCTTTACCTCGGCAAATAGACGGTTCCCCCGCTGATATTGTGACAATCTCTTCAGGGCAGGTTTTGCGTCGTACCCGTCATGCCCGGAGTATGACCATATTATTGCCAGGTCATAACCGGCCTTTTCAAAGGTGAACAGATTTTCTATCAGAGGATCGAAGGGGCCTATTTCTTCCATGCCGGTGAGCCGGCCTTCCTGTCCCGTACCCAGCGCCTTCCAGAGCTCTTCGACCGGCAGGTCCATGGGCCATAGAGAGGGGTTATTTATATTATATGACTCGAGGCTTTCCCAGTAGTGCGTCATCAATATATCTATGCCGCCGCTTACGGGCGTCCAGTACATGAGGTCTCTGTACCAGCACCTGAACCCGGCAGATACGGGCACGGACGGGCCCATTGCATCCTTCAGCAGATATAACCCCTCTCCCACAAAATTTACAAGGGCCGGGAAATCCTCTTTAGTAGCCAGGACATTCGCGTTCTCGGGTTCGTTCATTATCTCCACGAGCGCTATGTACCTGTAAAACCGTCTGTCTTCGCTCATTCTCTTCATTATCTTCCAGATCAGCGCGTGGGCCTTGACCTTCACGGCCGGATCGGTCACTATTTCAGGGTGTTCTCCCACGGCATATTTGTGGCCCGGTCCCTCTTTCACAGCGCCGTCACCCAGCATAAAATCATAAAGGGAGATTATGGCCATCACCCTTTTGCCCGTATCCTTTTCGACCTGTTCCAATATATCCAGGAGCGCCAGGAAATCCGCGAAGACATGTTTTTCCAGTCCCGGCATCCTGCCGTCAGCATCTTTGCCGAATATCCTGTCCTCATTCTTTCTCAGGAACCGGGCCAGCTCTTCAACATCCATCCGTGACGCCTCCGACAAAAGCTTTTCAGCCCCCGGCTCAAAGCCGGTTATATCCTTCCCTCCGTAACCCCACCTGAAGACGCCGTCGAGATGGCCCAGCAGGAAGACCCTTGTCAGGTTTAAGTCATTGGAGGCGAAGACCCTGAAGTCTTCCAGGACTTTCTGTCTGGTGATGGCGCTTGAAATACCGAGATGCATGGGGTCGCCGGCTTTCATGCCCACCGCCGGATATACCTGGGGGACCTCAAGGATATCTTTAGAGACATTTATGGCCGGGAACGGATAGTTGATGCCCAAAAGGTATCCCCCGGCGTCTCTGATGATCTTCGTGATCTGCCATCCGTTCTGATCCCTCCTGAACCGTGAGTAATCTATGACGGCGAGCTTCTTTACGGGCCTGTGTTCCCTGGGCCTTATCAGAAAATTGAAGATAGATACTTTTATGTCCCGCGGTTCCGCGTAGACATGCGGCCCCTCAAAATTGATTATGAGCGTCTTTACGCGGGTGGGGTCGAAGCCGCCGGTCGTGATCCCTTTCGGCATCGGGTTTGTAACGGATACATCCAGGTACGCGAGATTAGGCACCCCCTCGGAGAGGCTTATATTCGGGCCAAAGATGAAGTTGCCGTTGATATCCTGAAGCCCTATCCTGGCCCGGTAGGGTTTTTGCCAGTATTCCATAATGTTATTATCGACGGCCGGGCTCATAAGTACCTCGATGTGCAGGTTATCCATATTGACCGGCCCGTTTTCAAGATCCCTTATCAGCTCAACGCGGTAGTATCTGTTCTTCTTCCAGTCAAGGCCTCCCTGTATCCTGAATGCGGCGTCAAGCTGGTACAGGTCTTTACCCAGGCCTTTCACGGTTACGCCGCCATCTCCCGTGATGCCGTCTTCCTTTATATCGATATTCGTGTAACCGCCCAGTCCCTGTATGTCCCTCACCCGCCACCCGGTGTCAAAAGGTATCAATATACCGCTTGCCACGCGTATCGGCCCTATGACCACCGGCATCATATACGAAGTAAGGGGGGCGCCGAGCTTAAGGGTGAGGGTGATAGTGCTCTCTCTCAAGAGGTCTTCCATATCGGCATCGAGAGGTATGGACAGGATAGGCACCGCCACGTGTATATTTCCCCCGGTGTCGCACGAATCGAGGGTCCGGGCGAATGTGTCTTCTTTGCCGTTTTTGTATCTCAGGGTCAGGTCCAGGCTCCCGTCCTTATTCCGCAGCTCTTCCGGTATCGATACGGAGAAATTTATGACCGCGTTTTGCGGCTGGCAGGAGAGCGGGCGCATATCCCCTCCGGCCGGAGAGGATCGATCGAATCGAAGCGTTATCAGACCGGGGGACTCTTTTATGACGGAGCTGCCGGGCTCGACCTCCTGCAGGAAGACGTTTTTGACGGTATGGCCGTCCTTCATGAACTGCCATGCGATGGCGCCCGGATCAAGCGCTATACCTTCTATCCTTAAATTGGTGAAGCTGAAGGCCATATTGGAATTTGTCTTCTCGCCCTCCATCATATAATGTTCCACGCAGAATAGCACGGTCTCCTCCGGGGAGAAGACCGCCCCGGACCTCGTCTTCACAGGCCTTTCGGGGACTTTTAGCGAGATCTCATATCTTCCTTCGCCGCCGACGGTTATCCATTCGTTATCTCCGGAATACTCCGCCCATTCCCCGTTCTTCTCGGATTTCAGGCAGACGCGGAGCCTGCTGGGCCTCGTATCATTGGGGCTCATCGACCCCTTTGGTATCCGCACATCCACGTATATGGTCTTGCCCGGCAGGCGTCTTCTCAGGTCTTCATACGGTATGCCGGAATAGTATTTCAGGTTGAGCGCGCCGCCATACCCTATCTTTTTATCTCTTTGGAGCGTCAGAGGAGAGACGGCGCCGGTATGGACAGAATATACGTGTGAGTCGACATGCCCGACGGAGACGGCCGGCCCGTCTCCCGCGTCTTCCCACGCTCCTTTAAGGATGATGTCCTGGTAGCAATCCCTGTCATTGAACGTCCCGTCCGTATCCGCCCGCGAAAAGACGGCGACAATAGAGAGGATAGCGGAGACGACGACCGTATGTACACCCCTGCGTATATTTATAGCCATATTTGAAAGTATACTATTACATCCGCAGGAGGTAAAGCGGTTTTTTAGATCCCGGGTTTGTGGTATAATCATATCGGTATACAGGCGGTAATGCTGTCTAACTATGGATAGGAGGGTATATGAATAAACCCGGCTTGCTCAAAGCTGTGAACACGGCGCTCTTCCTGTCGGCCCTTGTACAGGCGTCCACAGGCCTCGTCTTCCTCCTGCATATAAAGACCCCTTATATAAAGGAGCTCTTCGAGGTCCACGAATATAACGGGGCGCTTCTAGTGCTGCTCATATGCGCCCACATAACGCTCAACTGGGGATGGATAAAGGCGAACTTTACCCGTACCGGTAAATAATTTTTTTAAAAAAAGATTGACAAAAATATCTATATATCGTATTATTGCGATAATACGATTAAGGAGTTTATCTTAGATGACCGATTATACGAAGGAGAGCGGGATCCTCAAGGCATTGGCCCATCCGATAAGGCTGCGTATGGTGGAAGGGCTGCTTGGCAAAGAGTGCAGCGTGAAGAGGATGGTCACCGCCCTGGATATGCCGCAATCCACGGTATCGCAGCATCTCGGCATATTGAGATCCCGCGGCATCGTTACGGTAAGGAAAGAGGGCGTCACTACCTGCTACCGTGTGGTCGATCCGAGGATAAGGGGGCTTATGAAGATAATAGGAAGGGGCGCGGGAAGGGCCGCGGCCGTTCTCATCTTTTTACTCGCGATCTGCGCCTCCGGCACGGTCCAGGCCGCGGAAGAGCCCGGCGCGGCGCCCTTGACGCTTACATTCGATCACTTCTGCCGGAGAGTTCTCGAGCACTATCCGAAGCTTAAGGAGCAGGGGGCATCGGTCGAGGTGGCGATCGCGCAAAAGTTCCGGGCCCTCGCCGGTTATATGCCCCGTATCCAGGCCATGGCGTCGATGACCGCCGGTAATGACCAGGTCTACGTATTCGGCACCCTTCTGCGCCAGAGGGCCTTCGCCCAGTCGGACTTCGCGCTCTCCCAGCTGAACGATCCCGATCCGCGGACCAACTATAATATAGGCCTGCACGGGGAGATGCCGCTATTCGACGCGCTGCAGACGGCGTATAAGGTCAAGTCCGCGAAATATATGGTCATGTCGGCCAGGTACGACGAGTTCTTCTCGAGATCAGAGGCCATACTGATCGCCACGGACGCTTACCTCCATGCCATCGCGACCAGGGACCTCCTGGGCATAGTGGAAGAGGAGTGCAAAAATTCCGCGGAGGATATAAAGCAGGCCGAAGAGTTGAAACAGAAGGGGATGGTGCTGGGGGCGGATTTTTATGCCGCGAAGGTCACCCTGGGGAACCTCAACAGCATAAAGAACGATCTCGAAGGGCAGATGTTGAGGGATTCGGCCCTCCTTAATATACTGATGGGAGATGACCCGCTCGGGCCCGTCATCATATCAGAAAGCCTGCCGGGCGGCAAGGAGACCCGTTCCGCATTGAAAGATTGGCTGGCCGAAGCGGCCAGGTCTCGCCCCGACCTTAAGTCGATAGACGAGGCGATACGCGCCGGGGAGGCGGATCATCTCCGTGAGCGCCTGAGCGCACTGCCGAAGGTAAGCGCTTTCGGGGACCTCAATGAGAATACGCACGATTTCGAGACAGGCGGCGGCAGCTTCGCCGTGGGTCTTAAAGGGAGCATCGATATATTCGAGCCGGACTATTTTGCAAGGGTGAAGTCCGCCAGGGGATCACTGAGGAAAATGGAGCACGAAAGGGGAGTCGTAAAAGACGCCATAACTAAAGAGGTGACCGACGAATACACCCGTTTTGAGTCCTTTAAAGCGAACATTCCCGTCCTCCTGGAGATGAAGAGCGACTCGGGCGAGGCATTGAAGCTTACCCTGCCGTTATATCGCGAGGGCCGGAAGTCGATCGCGGACCTGCTCGGCATGAGGAGGTCATACGTGGAGACGAACCGGCATTATTACGGCCTGGTCGCAGGATCGAGGACCTCCTGGGCGAGCCTGCTCTTCCTGTCGGGACAACTGGACGAGTCGAGGGCTTCGCAGATCGTCAAAGGCGGAGAGTGACATAATGGCCGAACACCATTCCCATTTCATAAGCAGGACGGTCGACTATTTTGCGCGATCCAAGATAACTCCCCTCATCATAGGTTTTTCCATACTGGTAGGCCTCTTTTCCGTATTGAATATCCCCCGAGAGGAAGAGCCGCAGATATCCGTGCCCATGTTCGACATATTCGTCTCATACCCCGGCGCCACCGCCGAGGAGATGGAGCGGAGGATCGTCACCCTGGGCGAGCGGAAGCTCTGGGAGATACCCGGCGTAGAGTATATATATTCCACTTCGGAGACGGACGGCGCCATCATCATAGTGCGTTTCAGGGTGGGTGAGGACGCGGAGGAGAGCCTCATCAAGTTGTATACAAAGGTCTATTCGAACCTCGACTTCCTGCCCAAAGGGGCCAGCCAGCCGCTCATCAAGGTACGGTCGATCGACGATGTCCCCGTCCTCGGCCTGACGTTCTACGGCCCCCCCGATCCGGTCGCTCTCCGCAGGACGGTCGCAAAGGTACGGGATGCCATCAATGCGATACCCGATGTCTCCGAGACGCACCTGACAGGAGGCAGGAGGAGACAATTCCAGATATTCATAGACGAAGAGAAGCTGAAAGAGAGGATACTTAACCCGAACGAGATAATAGACCTCATCCAGAAGGCCAACGTGAAGCTCAATGCCGGTCACCTGGAGAGCGTGCCGGAATATATGAACGTCGAGGCCGATGCGTTCTTCAGGTCCAGGGAAGACCTGGAGAACCTGGTCGTCGGGGTGAGCGCGGGCGGCGTCGTCTACCTGAAAGATATAGCCAGGGTCGTGGACGGGCCCGACGAGACGGAGACGGACGTCAGGATCAACTTCGTGCCGCACGGCCATCAGGCCGCGAAAGGGCCTTTCGGCGCCGTCACGCTGTCGGTCTCCAAACGCAAGGGCGCTAACGCCTCGCGGCTCTGCAAGAAGGTGATCAGGGCCCTGGACGGCATGAAGGGCACCGTGATCCCGGACGGCGTCTCGTATACCATTACGCGCGACTACGGCAAGACGGCCGATGACAAATCCAACGAGCTCTTGTTCCATATGGCGCTGGCGGTCTTCGGCGTCAGCATCCTCATCGCCCTGTCGCTGGGGTGGAGGGAGTCGGGGGTGGTAGCCATCGCGATACCCATGACGCTGTCGTTGACGCTCGCGTCGTTCTACCTTCTCGGATTCACGCTCAACAGGATCACGCTCTTCGCGCTGATATTTTCGATAGGTATACTGGTCGACGACCCGATCGTCGACGTGGAGAATATAGTGCGCCACCTGCGCATGCCGAAGAATAAAGGCCGCCCGATCCTGGACGTCACCGTCGAGGCGGTCAACGAGGTAAGGAGCCCGCTCATACTGGCCACGCTCACCGTGATGGCGGCAATACTGCCTATGGCATTCGTGAGGGGATTGATGGGGCCGTACATGAGGCCGATACCCATAGGGTCGAGCGCCGCCATGTTCTTCTCCATGGTAGTCGCGTTCGTCGCGACGCCCTGGGCCGCTTATAAGATACTGGGCGGCGCGCATCTCAAAGGGAAGCTGAAAGGCCACGGCGAGAGCGAAGACGAAGGGATGCTGACGAGGTTCTACCGCTGGTATATGCGCCCCCTGATCTACGATGAAAAGGTGCGCGTAAAGTTCTTAAAGATACTGGGGATACTGCTGCTCTTATCGGTGATGCTGGTCCCTCTGGGGCTTGTGAAGGTAAAGATGCTGCCGTTTGACAATAAGGACGAGTTCCAGGTGGTCCTCAATCTGCCGGAAGGGACGTCGATAGAAAAGACGGTCTCCGCCATAGAAGAGCTCACCCGGTACCTCGTTACGGTCCCGGAGGTGAAGGATATAGAATCGTATGTCGGGACGAGCGCCCCGTATAATTTCAACGGCCTTGTCCGCCACTACTTCCTCCGCTCCAAACCTTACCAGGCGGACCTGCAGGTGAACCTGGTCGATAAGCACCACCGCAAGCGCCAGAGCCACGACATAGCCAAGTTCGTACGCCCGATGGTCCACGAGATCGCCGGCAGGTACGGCGGCCATGTCCAGGTGGCTGAAGTGCCTCCCGGGCCGCCGGTCCTTTCGACGCTGGTCCTCGAGATATACGGGCCGACGCTCGAAGGGCAGGCCGCCCTGGCCGGCAGGATCGAGGAGATATTCAAAGGCAATAAGGGCGTTACCGACGTCGATACGTATGTACAGGCCCAGGAGAAACTGCTGCGCCTGCGCGTCGACACGCAGAAGGCCACGCTTAACGGCATACCCGTCCAGGCGATCGCCCAGACGATAGCGCTGGCAGCCGGCGGAAAAGACGTCGACCTGGCGCACCTGCCTGGCGAATATGAGCCCGTCGATATCATACTCAGGCTGCCGAAGGAGAAGCGCGGCATGCTCGACTCCATACTAAATATAACGCTCCTTTCGCGCTACGGCCTGCAGATACCCGTCAGGGAGCTCGTCACGGTCGCCGATCGGCTCAAGGACAGGGCGATCCACCATAAGAACCTGATGAGGGTCTCGTATGTCCTCGGGGATGTATCGGGAAAGTTCGAAAGCCCCGTCTATGTGATAATGGGGTTATCGGGCGATATCAATAAGCTGCCGCTGGGCGAGATCACCGGCACGGGACAGAAGCGTATGGGGCAGCATTTCACGGAACAGCCGGGGTCCGCCGAATCATGGGCGGTCAAGTGGGATGGGGAGTGGCAGATCACATATGAAGTATTCCGCGACCTGGGACTCGCCTTCGCGGCGGTCCTGATCCTGATATATGTCCTTGTCGTAGGATGGTTCCAGTCGTTCAAGACGCCGTGGATCATCATGCTGCCGATCCCGCTCACGCTGGTCGGCATCCTGCCGGCGCACTGGATGACCGGCACATTCTTTACGGCAACATCGATGATAGGGATGATAGCAGGCGCCGGCATAGTCGTTCGGAATTCGATAATACTCGTGGATTTCATACAGCTCCGCCTGGCGGAGGGCATGTCGCTGGAAGAGGCGGTCGTTGACGCGGGCGCGAAACGTTTCCGTCCCATGCTCCTTACCGCATCGGCCGTGGTCGTGGGCGCTTCCGTGATACTCTTCGATCCTATATTCCAGGGGCTTGCGTTATCGTTGATGGCCGGCGAGGTCGCGTCTACCGTCCTTTCGAGGACCGCGGTGCCGGTCATATATTATATGGCGATGAAGAAGAGGTCTTAAGAAGAGGAGGCGATATGGAAAGGATACTGAGAGGGATAGCGGGGTCATTTATACTGATCAGCCTCGTCCTGGCATACTATCTCAGCCCGCTATGGCTGTGGTTCACGGCGTTCGTCGGGTTGAACCTGCTCCAGTCCGCTTTTACGAACTGGTGCCCCATGATGTCGATCCTAAGGAAGGCAGGCATCAATTAAAACGATAGCAGCACGCTGTCTGGTATATCTGGCCGTTCTCCTCCTGGCCGCGGGAGCCCCTGCGGACGAGGAGTCCATAGCGAAGATATCCCCCGCAAGCCCGGTCATATCGCTTTATGACCCTTTCATAGCAAAGATAAAGATCAACGGCTATTTCGAAGATCCGCATGACGCCCGGCAGGTGGAGGTCAACGCGCACTTCACCTCCCCCGACGGCAGAGAATCCGTAATGCCCGCTTTCTTCACCGGTAAAAATAACAGATGGGAGGTAAGGTATACCCCCGCGGCGGCAGGGAAGCATTCCTATTACGTAGAGCTTAAGACAGGCCTCCTCTCCCAGAGGTCCGCGACCGGTTCTTTTATGGTAGAGAAGAGCACCGGCGACGGATTTTTGAGAAGGAGCGCGAACAATTACCGTTATCTCGTCTTCGATTCCGGCAAGCCGTTCTTCGGCCTGGGCCATAACGTCTGCTGGACGTCGGACAACACCGCCGCGACGTTCAGAAGTTATTTCTCGAAACTGGCGAAGAGCGGATGCAATATAACAAGGGTATGGCTCAATAACGGGTGGACGCTCAAGATAGAGTTCGGCAAACTGGGCGACTATGACATGGCCCAGAGCGCCGAATTTGACCTCATACTCGAGGAGGCCCGGGAGAACGGCCTCTACCTCATATTGACGCTCGATTCCTACAGTTCGCTCATGGATGAAAAGGGGAGCTGGGGCGAAGAGGCCTGGAGGAGCAACGTCTACAATAAGAAGAACGGCGGCCCTTGCGAAAAGCCGTGGGACTTCTTCACCGAGGCCGAGGCGAAGAGGCTTTATAAGAAACGGCTCAGGTATATAATCTCGCGGTGGAGCTATTCGCCGAACATATTCATCTTCGAGCTCTGGAACGAGCTGGATGCGCCGAAAGAGTGGGTGGTCGAGATGACGGATTATATAAGGTCGATCAACCCTCACGGGCAGTTCGTGACGACGAGTTTAGGATACCCCTGGGCGAACAATTTTGACGAGACGTCGATATGGTCATTAAAAGAGGTCGATATCACGGAGCGCCATATCTACGGCAATATGGCGGCGGATATCATCGGGTACATCATCTCGACGAATAAGGTCCTCTCCGAAAAGTACCGGAAACCGATGCTCGTAGAAGAATTCGGCATGGATTGCGGCAAGAACGACACGGAGTGCGATCCGGGAGGGGAGGGCGTCGCGCTCCATAGCGGCATCTGGGCCGCCGCGTTATCCGGTTCTTTCGCGGGCACCATGGGCTGGTGGTGGGATACGTATATGTGCAGGCGCGACCTCTACTTCAACTACCGGTCGCTCGGCGATTTCATCAAAGGTGTTGACTGGGATTCGTCGAACGTCTCCTTTGCGAAGACGTCGCCTGTAATGAAGAAGGTCTCCCCGGACGAAGAGACCGTTTACTCGGACGTATCCGTTTCGGCGAAAGAGATATGGGGTGATATGAGTTACGGGGAATTCACCGTGGAGGCCTCGGGCGACCTCTCAGGCGGCGTGCTGAACCATTACCTCCAGGGGAGCGCGAAGGCCGGTATCAGGATAGAGCCCGTCTTCCATGTGGACTATCCGGCCGACGGGGAATTTCACGTATATGTAGGCACGGTCTCGAATGAGGCGCGTCTCGTCATAACGCTCGACGGCTCGGAAGCCCTCGCAAAAGATTTTCCTACAGGGCCGGGCGAAGGGCCGTGGCAAAAGAGCTTCTTCAGGAAAGATGAAAAGGTCTACCAGGGTTACTACGGCACGACCGAAAAGATAAAGGTCCCGAAGGGAAGCCATACCATAAAGGTATCCAATGCGGGTAAGGACTGGCTCGGCATGAAACGCGTGGTCTTTACCAACTACAGGGCGAGCGACATAGCGGATGCGAGGGTCGCCGGTATGACCGTGGGAGAAGATATGCTCTTCTGGGTACAGAATAAGGGATATAACTGGTATGACGTATGCCAGAAGAAGGCCGACCCCCCGTTTATAAAGGGCGCCTATTTTTCCGTGTCGGGCATAGAAGACGGTGAATATGATGTGAGGTGGTGGGACACATTCAGGGGCGGGACCGTTTCGACCGTACGGGCAAAGGCCTCAGGCGGAATGCTCAGGCTGGAGATCCCCGATTTTTCCAGAGACATCGCCGCGAGGATCAGAAGGTCCCCGGGCCCCGGATAGAGCCGCCCATCAGAACCTGTACTGGACCCCGGCGCTGTATATGTTCCTCTTATATTTGTATATCCCGATGGTGGCGGCGTCATCTACGAATATGTGCTGAAGCTGGATATCGAGACCTTTGAAGACCTCTATCGCCACCATATTGGATATCGTCAGGATATCGTCACTGCGATGTTTCTCATATATGGTGTTCCCCTTCACAAAGTCCTGCCGGAAATAGTCGCCGACTATGCTCCACCTTATCTTCTTTGAGAGGGGAGTGGTCGCGCCGACGGTGAACCGGTTCCCGCAGTATGTCCAGTTGCTGCCCTTGGCGCGTTCGTAATTCAGCGCGTAGCGCACCTGCACGAACCCGTCCCGCTTTTTGGTGAAGAAATAGAACCATCCCAGGGACCCAAGGTACTCATTGGCGTCCCTCGAATCGTTATCATATGTGACCGGCCATTTGTAGTATTTCCTGTTATGCTGGAAGGCAAGCTGGACCATATTGTCCCTGCCGAGCATCACATTGTTCACATTGCTCAATCCCAGCAGGTCCAGGTAATGTTTATCGTTTATCCTGACGTAGTTGTAATGGACCGGGAAACCCACCATAATCTCATCTATGAAGAAGGCGGGATAGAGCGACAGGTCGGCGCTCAGTGTGTCGTAAAACCCGAGGTCGAACTGTTTTGCATAATAGAAAGAACCCCCGCCCTTCACATTAAAATAATCCGACGGCCTGAAATTATATTCCCCCTGGCAGGTATAGACATTTCGCCAGTCGCCCTGGTTGTCTATGTCCGACGCGAGCGAATCATCGCCCGGTTTCAATATGACGTTGTCGTCGTATTGGAGCGCCGTCCCGACGTTCCCGCGGAAGGGCCTCTCGGCGTCCTCTTTTCTCGTGATGGCCTCAACGTACTCATTTGCGAAAGCGGCCATATCGGTCGCCGGGTCCTTTATGACGATCTGGCGGAACATCTCCTTGGCATCGGCCAGTTTTTTCGTCTCCATATAGGCGATGCCCTTATAGTAGGTTGCGGTCCTGGCCAGCGAGCCGTCCAGTTCCGCCGCCCGGTCGAGAGACGCGACCGCCTTATCGATATCCTTCTTCTCCCTCAATAAGACGAGCCCTTTCAGGAGGGCGACCTGGGCAGGCGCCACGGACCCTTTCTCGGCCCTGTCGATCCATCTCTTCGCCTCATCCGTCTCATTGCATTGATAAAGGACGTCTATAAGCTCGGGGATGGCGTTATCGATCGGGGGCCGGAGTTTGGCCGCAGCTTCGAGGTTGGCTCGCGCCTCTTCAAAATCCTGGAGTTTTTTGTATGTCAATCCCAGGTAGTAGGCAACGGCAGACGAGCCCTCATCCTCTTCTCTCATATCTTTCAGCAATATGAGGGCCTCTTCGAAATTCTCGTGCTGGTAGAGCGATATCGCCCTGTCCATCTTCTCTTTATCCTGGGCCCATGCTTCGGAGGGGATGCAGGAGGGACCGTAGATAGCGAAGACTGCGGTAAAGAGTAAAAAAATAGCCGATATGCTGTTTCTGCTCATTTCCTTATGTGGATATTTGTACCAAGATTATCATATAATCACAGGCAAGTCAAACGGCATAACCGGTTGACAAATAAACGATAGTGTTGTAACTTATTTATCGGCGGCCACACCAGACAGAAAGGAAAAATATGCTCTCATTCATCAATATCCCGGCAAAGGTAATAGGCATCCTGGAGGCGAACATATCCCCCCGCGAGATAGCCGCAGGCGTGTGCCTCGCCGTCTTCCTGGGGTTCGTCCCGCTGAACGGGCCTATGGCGCTCCTCCTTGCCGTCTTCTTCTTCGTCTTCAGGATAAACCGCGTCGCCACTCTCCTGACCCTCCCGTTATTCAAGACCCTGTATATTTTAGGGGCAAGCCGGCTTACCGATGCGGCTGGGACCGCCATCCTGGAGAAGGCGCAATGGCTCGACGGTTTTTTCAGGTGGCTTACCCATCTGCCGGTGATAGCGTATCTCGATCTGAATAATACGCTCATAGCCGGGGGGCTCGCGGTATCGCTGGCGTTCTCTATACCGGCTTATTTTGTCTCCAAAAAGGCAAGCGCCGTCCTGATATCCGCATATTCCGCGCGGATGAAAGATTCGGCGTTCGCGAAGTGGGCGTCCGGCATAAAGATGGCGGGCCTGATGGGCCCGGACGCGGCCGCCACATTGAAGAACGTCCAGGTCCGGGTAAAACAGACATTGATAGGGAAGATCAGGCGGGCGATGTCGAAGCCCGGGAAGCCGAAGAGCGCCTTCCTTAAACGCATTAACGTTGCCGGCATTGCGGTCATCATAACTCTGCTTGCCGCCTTCCACCTGGGTGTGGGATTTTTTATAAGCCCCGCCCTAAGTTCGTTCATCGTGGATAACCTGAACAGATATACCCCCGCCAGGATAACGGTAGATAAAGTGAATATCTGGCCGTTGACCTTATCCTTCTCGCTGAAAGGCATGAAAGTATTCGACCCCGAAAAGGAAGGGATGCGCATAGCAAAGGCGGACCTCGCCGTTATAAGGGTGAGCCCGCTTGCCCTCCTTTCCAGGAGGATGGTATTCTCCGATATAAGTATGACCGGCGCCGAGATCGATGTGGAGGGGACGGCGGACGGCAGTTTCAATATAAGCCGCCTGGCCGTTCCGAAAAGCGGGGCCGCGAAGACCGGGGCCGACTTTGAATGGCGCGCGCTCATGCAGAAGAAGGACTGGTTCGGCAAGATCTATGGATCCGTAAGAAAGCGTTTCTCTAAAAAGGGCCAGGAGAAGATAAAGGAAGACCGCAAGAAGGCGAGGGAGGTGACCGTGACCACGGAAGCGCTCCCCAAAGGCAAGCTCGTAAAATTCAGGACGGCGAAGGACCTCTATCTTTTTGAGATAAGACGGCTCGATATAAGGGGTGCGCGTATAAACGTGAAAGCGAACGGCCGGACGGCGGAACTGGATAAGGCCGATATACGCATGACCCGTCTCGCCTATGATCCCGAGAACGGTATGGCTTTGGACTTACTTGATATGAGAGGGGTCATAAAGAGAGGCGGTGTTCCCGCAGGCGGGTTCGATATCTTCTTTTCAAAAAATTTTAACAGAGATGTCCCCACGGCCGTCTTCAGGGTCGAATTGAAAGACGTGGATATGACCGCCGTTAGTTTCATATACGAGGACTCGCTGCCCGTGCGCGTGGAGAAGGGTATCATAACGCTTGGGTCCAGGACGTCCGTCACCGGTGACGCGATCGCTTCGCGTAATGAGATCCATCTGAGGGACCACTCCGTCTCGCCGAAGCCGGGGGGCAGTCCAACGATGGGCCTGATACCGATATCGGCCGTGTGCGATGCGGTGAACCACGTAAACCCGCTGACGCTCAAATTCGACATAGGGGGGACCGTCGAAAGGCCGGAATTCGGCTCCTTCCAGGAATCGCTGATGGCCCTGATAAAGCCGTACATCACGGACTTCCAGGAGAAGATAAAGAACGAAGGCCTCAGGATGCTGGATAACCTGCTCAAGAAAAAAGGTGACGGGCAGTAAAACCGGTTCGTTATGAGATTCATTATATCTATATTGATATGGGTCGTAGGCGCTGTCATTACGGCCGCCGCATTTATCGCGAGCCTGGCGCTCTCTATAGCCCCATTTCCGCTCCCGAACAGGAGGAAGCTGGTCCACGCACAGTGTTTCTGGTGGGCGGATGCCCTGGTGGCGTTGAACCCGTTCTGGTCTCTCAGCGTAGAGGGGCTGGAAAATATCGACCATGATAAGACATATGTGATAGTCGCCAACCACCAGAGCCTTGCCGACATCATCATAGTATATAAGACGCATATGTATTTCAAGTGGGTGGCCAAGAAGAGCCTTTTGAGGGTGCCTTTCATAGGGGGACTGCTCTGGGTCAATGATCATATCCTGCTCTCCAGGGGGGACTTCGGCAGTATAAAGGAGGTCTATAGAGAGGCCTCCGAGCGGCTCAGGGCCGGTATATCCGTCTTATTTTTCCCGGAAGGGACGCGCAGCGGCACGGACGAGATGAGCGAATTCCTGAACGGGGCTTTTAAGCTGGCCATAAAGGAGTCCAAGCCGGTCCTCCCCGTCTTCATAGGCGGCACCAGGGAAGCGATCCCGAAAGGCGGCTGGGTCTTTAAGACGAAGGTATCGGCGCGCCTGGTAGTATTCCCTCCCATCGATATATCCGGCTACAAGACCGCCGACTACGCCGTCCTGAGAGACCTGGTGCGCGATAAATTAAAAAAGGCCGCTTTGCAGTAATCCGCAAGACGGCCTGTCACAAGGTCCGCATTAAAAAGATCAATCATCCGGAGCGACCCATGTACCGGACGCTGTCCCATCGAAAGTGTGCAGGCTGCCGTTATAAGTGCCGGATGCGGTGCCTGTGGCATCCCTGTCCAGCCCCCCGCCGTCTATGTAGCCGGTGACCGTCCCCGTCCAGGTGCCGCCGCTCCACGAGCCGGGCGGTTGTATGGTAACGGTATCATCGGTCGCAGTGTTCGTGCAGTGTATATGCCAGTCATTGGTGGGGAGGAGGTCGAAGCTTCCGCTTATCGCGGCAGTCCATGTCTTATCGGCCTCAAGGTACATCTCTACAGTGACTGCGGCAGTGCTCTGGAATTCGGCGCTGGAGCGTGACTTATCGAGCGTCGTTATCGTGTCATAAGGGGAGTAGGTGACAGGCGTATTGACGACTTCGTCGAACGTGGGCCTGTTATCGGTAGTCGCCATGATGTCGCCCATTGACGCCGTTGATGTCGTCTCTACGGCCTCCGCGAATTTAGCGCCCTCACCGGCGACGAGCGTGGTGCCGGCTTCCGCAGCAGTCGTGTCGGAAGGGTTCGAATAACCGTCCGCCATAGCGCCGGCGCCATACGACTGGTCCAGGTCCGTCTTCTGTTCGGTCGACGTGAAGACGGGGGCCGATATGGCCCCGGATGCGTCGACAATAGAATTCTGGCCCGGCTCTACCGTCATCGTCTGTCCCGAGACCGCGCTTGTGATGAACCCGCCGCCGCCCTCGTAAAATGCCTGCGTGCCGGCCGGCTGTATATCGAGATACATCACCGTGCCCCTGGCGCCGCAGGTGGCCGTAGGCGTCTTGACCTGGAATGTCGACTTTTTGCCCAGTTTCTCTATGACGGCTTTTATCTTCCCGTTCTTCGATTCGAAAGTATTTTCAAACTCCCCGGTCGCGGGGTCGTATTGCAGTTTTATGATGGCCAGTTCGGTGTTCGATTGGATGATTATCAGGTTGCCGTTACTCAGGCGGACCTCCGCCCTCCCGCCTTCGCCGGCCTGGAGTTTATCTCCCTCGTATACCACCTCGTTGACCTTCGCCATGCGGAAATCCTCGGACCCTTTTTTATAGATGCGAACCTCGCCCGCCATGTCCGTTATCGAAGCCGTCATCATGGAGGCGCCTTTATAGGAGACCCACTTCTTCGTAAGCGCCGGTTCCACGATCTTCTTATTCAATGCCATCTCGGCGTCGAGAGACGGCCTCGGCTCCTGCGGCGCGTCCTTGAAGACGACCATGGACGAATTGCCTTTTCCGACATCGACTTTCGTCTCCGGGAGCGCCTGGTTCAGGAGAGAGATGAGGCCTTCTTTTACGAGCACGCCGGTCCTGCCGGCCTGATAAGAGACGAATATATCCGAACCTTTGACCCTTCCCAGGGCATTGGGCGTGGCGATGAGGAATGTATCCGGGCGGCCCGTCTTCGATACAACCGCTTCTATGGTCCCGCGCGTGAGGCTCAGCCGGGCGAGCTCTCTCTTGTCATTTGCGCCTATCAGATATTCGTCCACGATGACGCAGCTGTTCGGCGCAAGCTTGATGACGCTATTGTCGCGGAATGTGACTTTGACCTTGGAGTAGCTCTTGGTCCTGATGCGGTCTTTCAGAGAGACCGTGTCGTTCTCTTTCAAAAAGACCGCCTCCGCCGCCCCTGGGCGCAATATATCCGCAGCCCCCTCTACCGAGGTCACCGTCCCGATCCCGGGCTCCGCCTGCGGATACGATATTCCGGAGGAAGCGAAGAATACGGATAGCGCCAGCGATAAGATATGTCTCTTATTCATTTTCTGCTATGGCCAGTTTTGACATCACGACAAGTTCAAGGTATAGAAAGTCGAACGGTTTCAGGACATAACCGTACGCGCCCAGCTCTATGGCCTTCTGGACCTTCCCGTCATCCTGGTCGGAAGTGACCATGACCACTCCCAGTTTAGGGTTTATACCCAGAAGCCCCTTCAGCGTCTCGAGGCCGTCTATCCCGGTCATATTCATGTCCAGGAGGGCCATCGAAAATTTTTCTCCCCCGGCGATCCTGAGGGCCTCCTCGCCGCTTCCGGCCTCCAGCGTCCTGTAACCCTTGGTCTGAAAAAAGCTCTTCAACATATTACGGATGCCCGTTTCGTCATCGACGATAAGTACCGACTTCTCTCTCTTTCCGGAAGGGCCCGGGGCCATACGCGTCTGGGCATTGAGTATCCTCCCGAGCTGCTCTACGAGCTGGGGGATCTCGGTCTTCTTGCTCAGGGCCTCGTTCGCCCCGGCCTCCCGCACCTCTTTTTCTATCTGGGGAGTGAGGATGCCGGAATATATCACAACAGGCATCTTCTTCTGGAACTCCCGTATCTTTTTCAGGACGGAGATGCCGGATTCTCCGGCCAGCTCGATGTCCAGCAGGACGAGGTCGAGCGGTTCCTTGAAGATAATATCGAGCGCCTGATCGGCGCTGGGTACGGTTATCGCTTCGTACCCGTTAAGCTTCAGCGCCTTCTGAAGCAGCTCCCTTATATATATCTCATCATCCACTACAAGTATCTTTGCCATGGCCGCTCCTGATCACTTTGAAGGAAAGTATACGGATACCGTTACGGGTTTCGAGCTGAGCAATTTTCCTTTGGACGCAGGGCGTCCGAATTCGGAGAAGGGGACGCCGAGGGCCGTTATATGGCCGCGCAGGGTCTCTAATTCCGCAGTCGATATGGAGAATATGATGATATCTTCCGATTCGTGATCGACCGACCCGCTCTTTCCGTGTATCATATCGGATATCTCCGACCTTTGACCGGGTGTGACGGGCCCTACGTGCCAGTGGAGCACGTCCGACGCCTCCCTTTCGATATATACGGATACGGGCAATTGCCCCTTCGAAGGGATGGATGTGTCCTTTGTGAAGTCGGTGAAATACGAAGCGCCGGAGAACGATTGTATCCGTGAGGCCGCCGTCTCGATGGCCGGTCCTGTGCCCGTCAGGAGGATATGGTCATTGGCGCGGTAATTCGGCGTGATATCCGCGGTATTCAACGCGTCGGATAACCGCTGTTCGCGTTCGGAGTCCCGCCGCCTCTTCTCTTCGGATGCCTGCCGCGCGCTGAGCTCTATCGAACTCACCTCTTCTTCGAGGCTCCTTATGGAGCCCTCTAACGCCGATCTCTCTTTAATCCTCTGCTGTAATTCAAGGTTCGCGGCGTTTCTCGCTTCCTCTATCTCCGTCTTTGTCTTCTCGGTATAGGACTTTCCCAGTTCCACACGGCTTTTTTCCTGCAAAACCTTTATATCACCTTCCAGCGTCCGCAGTTCGTCGGCCTTTTTTCGTACCTCGGCCTCTTTCTTATCTTTCTCCCCGTAATCCACCGTTGTCTCGCCGCCCTGTTTCGAGACGATAAAGTGCCAGTGAAGAGGCGCCGGTTTGACGCTTACCGCCGCCTGCGGCCCGGGATCGGCAGGGGCCGGGCCTTCATCCTTAGACAGCTCTTCTTCGAGAAGCGTCTTTTCCGCTTTCGTCCCCTCGGTGTCTTTTTTAACATTCACACCCAACCCGGTGGCTATGTTCTGTAGCTCATCCAGCAGGGCCTTGCCCTCGCTGTCGCCGCCTGACCTGATCGTCTCTTTCTTTATTATAACTGCGTCATCGCTCCCGGGGCCCCTGCGGCCTTTGAAATGGTTCACCCCGATAAGGAAGGCCGCTATGGAGATGACCAGGACGGCTGCGACGACGATCAATTTTTTCGGTCTGCCCCGTTTCGGCGCGGAGGGTATCCTTTCCATATGGTCCAGGTTGAATAGGACGGTGGAGCTGAAATCGGAAGGGACCCTGACGTTCCCCAATTCCCACAACTGGTTTGAGACCGAACCGATGGCGCCCACATAGTTCCTGCACTTTGCGCAGTCCTTGATATGCGAGACGAATACCTGGTATTCGTCTTCCGCGAGCAGGTCTTCAAGGAACGGTTTGAGCCGTTTCTTGATGTCCGCGCAGGTTATCAGAAGATCATCCCCCATGTCTCAAGACCTCGTCTAATTTGTTCCTGAGCTGTACGCGCGCCTGGGTCGTCCGGATCCTGGCTTCTTTCTCGGGGACTTCGAGTATAGCGGAGATCTCTTTATATGAGAGGTGTGCCTGGTCGCGCAGGAGGAGAGGCGCCTTCGTATCGAGATCGAGCCCCAGGAGCGCCTTCTTCATGAGCCGGAGCGGCTCTCTCTTCGGCCGGGGCAGGTCCGCGAAGTCGGCATCGTCAAAGAAAGGTATCGCTTTGGTATCCCGGCTCCTCTCTATGACGCTCCTGACTGCCCTTACCATGAGCGTTGACTCGTCCTCAAGCGGCGACGCCGTCTGGAGCGCCTCGGCGAACCCTGCCGCGGCAACGTCATAGGCCTTGTTACGGTCGCCCCCGACCAGATATAAGGTCAGCGCGAATATCTTCTGCTGGCAGGACTCTATCGCCAGTTTCATGCTGTTCTTGTCCAGCTGATACTCCATCTTAACCCGTGCCTCCCTTTAACGGAAGGGTGAATATGAAAGTGCTGCCCTTGCCCGGTTCGCTCTCGACCCATATCTTCCCGCCGTGCGCCTCGACCGTCATCTTGCAGAAGGTGAGCCCGAGCCCCCGCCCCGCCTTCGCCTTCGCGGTCTCCACCTGGACGAATTTGTTGAATATCTTATCGAGGTACTCCTTCGGTATGCCGTCCCCGGTATCCCTGACCTGTATGCGGAACTTCTTTTCGCTCTTATCAAAAGAGGCCTTTATGGTTATCGAGCCCTTCGGGGGGGTGTATTTAAGGGAGTTATTGACCAGGTTGGCGATGACCCGTTTTATCAGTTCCCTGTCCGCCGACAGCGCCGGCAGCTCCCCGGGGATCTCCATCGATATGGTCTTATTATCGAAACGGGCGAGGATCTGGAGTTGTTCCATCACCTCTCTGGCTATATCGGTAAGGTTGAAATCCTCGTATCTTAATTTTATCTTTCCTTCTTCCATCTTGTTTATATCGAGCAGGTTTCCCGTCATCCTCTTCAATTCCTGTCCCGCGGCGAGCGCTATCTCCAGGCCGTCCTTCTGGTCCTGGGCGAGCTTATCCCAGGATTGCATCTTCAACAGCTGCATGAAGCCCGTTATGTTGGTGAGGGGGTTATTAAGGTCGTGGACTATCATGTGGGTGAGGCTGTCTTTCAACCCCTCAAGCTCTTTCAATTTCTTATAATTCTCCTCGATCGTCTTTTTGGTCCGGGCCAGGTCGTCCTGTATCTCTTTGCGTTCAACGGTCTTGCTCAACCGGTCTGCGATGGCGCCTATGAGACGCCTCTCCTCCTGGAGGAAAGGGCCCTCATCCATCGGAGGTTTCTCTTCAAGCAGGTATGCCTCGATGACGCCCGCTTTCGTCCCGAATATCGTGATATCGGCGGATTGCCCCCACTTCGTCATCTTAAAATCGTCCGTCTTGAATTCTCTCCCCCTGAATATTATCCTTGCGCAGGTTATCCCGGGGTATTGCCAGGAAGGGGGGATAAGGCGGACGGTCCCGTTGAATATATCATCCAGTGAGTTGGCGTATTTTGAGACGAGCTCGGCAATGCCGTAGAGGCAATTGAGCTCTTTTATGGCAAGCCCGACGTTGTTGAGCAGTGACTCTTTCTCTTCTTCCGCCTTCTTGCGTTTTGAGGCCTCTTCCGCGAGGCGTTCCTTATCGTTCATCCCGCATCCCTTTCGTAAATTCGCGTAAAACGCGCGCACTTTTATATTATAGTATACACTAAAAATCCCAAACTTCAAAAACAAGTGCGATATTTTACGCATAATTTTTCGTCTTCTCACATCAGGCGTTTACTTTTGTGCCCGCCTTCCGCTTGTCGTTCGTTCGGATTAGGCATCCTCACTCACTGTGGTGAAATTTTGATGGCCGATGAACCTGGTTACCATCAATCAATTGTCCAGTTTCCTCGGCCTTTCTATATCGCCCCAATGTATCAAAATTTCACGACAGTCGCTCCAGGCGGGGCACTAAAAGTTCCGCCTGCGCCGAGAGACGAAAAATTTCGCCGTGTCTGCCGCACGAAGGGTACTGTGAACGGCCATTAGAATTTTTTCGGCAATACCTGCTATCTCTTATCGGTGCACAAGGATTTACGTCGAGCGAATGCAGGAACTGACCGAGGCAAGAGATGAAAGGATATAGGCACCCGCACAGAGGGGATTTATCAAGTAACGGGTTATTGACACAAAGGCCGAGGGAATTCCTGCAAATTCGCGAGACGTAAACCGCAGCCTTCAAGGCTATAGGCAGGCTGTAGGCACCAATTTTGCTATGCAAAATTGGTAGTGCACGGCGA
>Ga0265297_10000272_pt1 | contig 171466 bp, 265 predicted proteins | sample Munlanlwell13791_FD_192502 | JGI IMG/M metagenome (GOLD analysis project Ga0265297, IMG submission 192502) | Leachate microbial communities from a municipal landfill in Southern Ontario, Canada - Leachate well 137-91 | ecosystem: Engineered > Solid waste > Landfill > Unclassified | place...
TTCGAGCGCTCGCGGGAGCGGCAGGTGGCGCAGATCCCCGCTGCCGCCCGCGCGCAGGTCTACATCTGCGCTGCGTGTCGCAAGGGCGCGCCGCTCGAACAGATGGAGATGGTCAACCCGCACAACACCTTCGGGATGTGCAAGGGCTGCTTCGCCTTCGTCTGGAAGGCCGGCGAGGAGAAGGTCAAGTACCTCGCCAAGAAGGCGCAAGAGGCTCAGCGCGCTCGCGGACCGGCTCCGGCCCCCGAACCGCAGGCGCGGCCGCCGTGGGTCATTCTCGGGATCGACAAGGACGCCTCGCTCGAAGACATCAAGAAGGCGTGGCGCGCCCTGGCAGCGAAGTACCACCCCGACATGGTGCCCCCTGGCGCCCCGGACGGCGAGAAGGAGGCCGCTCGGGCGAAGTTCGAGGAGGTCACGCGGGCTCGCGACGTGATGGTCAAGCTCCGGCAGCCGGCAACGGCGGTGTGACATGGCGGCTCTCGTCCTCGAACCGCGCCGGCACGACGTGCCCTCGGGGGCCGTTCCGGAGTATCGCAAGTTCGTTCGGCACCTCTGGGCTTGGCGTGCTGAGGACGGCCGACCATGTGTGACCGAGCCGCCGTGGATGTACTCGATGCTCGTCCACGACCCGGCTGAGGTGTCGGTCACCTCGGCCATCCTGGGGACGCTGTATCAGATCGACACGATCGAAGGCCGCTTCGAGATCATCATGATGGATGACGGCGCGGAGTTCTCCTTCTCTGATCTTGCAGCGCTGCACGCGTTCTTGCGCGCCGCCGCAGCACTCGGAGCGACGAACGAAACGGCGCGGCACGTCTGCGAGTGCATCATGTGGAGCGTGGGGTTCAGGTGGGTGTGATGCGGACCAGCCCGCTCGCTGGATGCCCTTCTCGTTGTTAGGTAAGATCGTCCGCATGCATACGGTCAAAGCGGTCGCGAGGAACCCCATGAAGAGCGTCACCTGGGGCACTCTCCCCGAGTTCCCCGAGTTCAAGAAGCACGTCGAGGCCATGGTCGATGACGATGGTGACCCGGTCGTGGGCCCGGACGGTGGCGACGTCTACCACATGGAGCTGGTCGGGCGGGACAAGGAGTCTGCCAAGGCCGCGCTCAAGACGCTCCTCGCAACGGGCACGCGAGTCAAGTTCGACCAGTTCGAGGGTCGACACGGGAAGTTCGGGCTTCGGTTCCTCGACCTCGTCTCGCTCCACAAGTTCATCCTCGCGCTCCTGACCGTTCAGGAGATGCAGGACGACGAGGGTGGTGAGATGGAAGGTGGCGATCGCGGCGAGGGCCCCGGAGACCTGGCGTCGGGCATCATGGGACAGCTCGGCTACGAGTGGGTCTGAGGGCGCCGTGGCTCAGCGCGACCTCACGCCGAATGACCCGCGAAAGCGCTTCGAGTGGGTCATCAAGACCTACTGGAGCAAGGACGTCGTAGACCGGCAACCGATGAGCAGCAGGAAGCGCGAGTCGCTCGACGCTGTGGTGCTCGACACGTTCTACGTGACGACATCGCTGGTGGGAGCGCACGACCTGAGTGGCACCGCGGCTTTCAGCATCAATCGGCACGAACTCGGGAGCCCGTACATCGAGCAGCACGCAGAGGAGATCTTCGTCGAGCGAATCCAGAAGCGGCTGGATATCGACGAGCGCCCGCGCAACTCAACAGAGGCGCTCAAGGCGGCGAAGGCGGCGAAGGACGTGCTTGCGCGTCTTGGCCAGCCGTACCAGTACGACGCCGAAGGGTTCATCAACTGGGATAGCGAGCAGTGGGGGCTCGCGGAGCTTGTGCTTCAGGTCGTCAAGTTGCCCGAGCACAACCCCCGCGACTTCCTCATCCCGTGGATCGGTCGGGAGCTGGCCAAGCTCGCCAAGGAGGTCTTCAAGGGGGCACGCCGGCCCGCGTCGGCCGGTGCGCTGAGCCTAACGGAGGGGCTTCAGAGCGGTGTGACGGCGTCGGACTACTGGGACGCGGTCCGCGCGCTCTACGATAAGGCCCCGGCGATCGCCCAGTGGGCCAAGGAGACGCGTGCCGACGTCGGCAAGGTCGATCTCGCGCAGGCGCTCGAAGCGATCGCCACCTACGAGTTCAAGGAGAGCCTCGTCGAGCAGGGGGCCGTCGTCTACACCTTCGCCGACGACTGGACCGTGCAGGAGCTGCGCACTCCGACGGCTCTCCTCCAGGAGGGCGACCAGATGCAGAACTGCGTCGGGGGCTACGACGAGGACGTCGCGAGCGGCCTGGTGCGCATCTACTCCATCCGCGACAAGAGCGGCAGCCCGCATGTCTCGATGGAACTGCGCGCACGCGCGTCAGGAATGGCAACGCGTGATGCGGTCCGGGGGATCGCCCACGGAGCGGTGGACGACATGACGCCGGAGGAGTTCATCGCTTCACCGTCGCATCTGCGGTGGCACTTCGAGCAGATCCTCGGCAAGCAGAACGACATGCCGGTCGAGGCCTACCGCGCACGGGCGCGCGAGTTCATCGACAAGGTCTTCGACAAGGAAGGCTTGGGCTGGTGCATCGCCGGAGGGGCTGCGAAGGAGGGCCGCTTCGCCGGGCGACAGCTCAACGACATCAACGTCACAGAGATCATCAACGTCAACGGTCTCGGCGACGGCTTCCTAGGCGGAGCCGACTTCACCGACTGCAACCTGACCGGAGCCCACTTCCGACACGTCAACCTGGGCCACGTACGCTTCAGCAAAGCGCGTCTCTCGGAGGCCGACTTCAGCTCCGCGACTCTCACCGGTGCTCAGCTTGACGGCGCAGCCTGCATCTTCACCAACTTTGCTGGCGCGAACCTCTCGGGTGCGAACTTCGAGAACGCGAACGTCGGCGGCGCCGGTTTCGTGGACGCAGATCTGGACAAGGCGAACTTCCGGAACGCCAAGGCCGACGGCGCCACGTTCACCAGGGTCAAGAGCGCACGGACGGCGAACTGGGAGGGCGTGGAGCTGACGCCGTTCCAGGACGAAGCGATGCTCGGTGGCCGCTTCGACATCAGGAGACGAGCGCCGTGAGAGCAGATCGCCGATCTTTTCGCTGCCGCTGAGGTTGCACCGGGCCCCTTCGTGGGCGACCATTCGAGCCATGTCCTACGCCTGCATCGATCGCGACGAGGTCGCCCGTCGGGGCCTCTGTGAGGGTGCTGCCACGCAGCCGCTGATCATCCGAGAGGTGCTGGTGCGGCCCGTTCGCGAGCTGGCCTTCAACAGCGTCACCCTGCCCCCAGCGACCGGCTTCCGGCACGCCCCGATGCGCATCTCCCGTCCTCGCGGCCGAGGTCGCCCCAGGCAGGCCCTGGGACGTGCATCCTACGCGCCGCCCGTGCCGCCCTCTATCTCGGGGCGCCGGATGGCTCCTCCGGCCGCTCAGGGCTGCCAGGGCCCGTCCACCGCCTACACGTCGCGCCCGGCGGCTCCCGTCACCCCCGGAGCCATCTACGACGCGTCCCCGCCGACGTACACGGCAACTCCGGCGCGTCAGCAGTTCCAGACGGTCATCGGGCCCTCCATGACCTACGCATCGCGCCAGGCCGCCGCGGAGCCCGCGCAGACCGCCTACCGGCCGTCGGCGCGCTACCCGGAGGCTCCCGAGGCGCCGATGTCGCGAAGGCCCTTCCGGGCGCCGGTGAGCGGCCTCGGGCAGGCCGCGGATGTCTCGCCGCGGTGGAAGTGGGCGACGTTCGGGCTCGTGGGGCTCGTCGTGGCGCAGTTCTTCTGGTGGGACGCTCGCGCTCCGCAGGTTCTGCGTGGCGGTGGCTACTAGGCGATGACCTGGACCCCCGACCAGCTCGCGTTCGTGCGCTCGTGGACCGAGGCCCTCCTCGCGTTCGGTAAGGACGCGTTCGTGCGGGGCACGGTCACGGACGTTGTGGCCTGGGAGGGTCAGTCGACGCCGAGGTACAGCTCCTTCCACTTCGCCTTCGTGGGCGATGCCGTCAAGCTCGCGACGACATTCGGCTACACGGTCACCGGCGACGAGACCGACGAGCAGATCAACTCCGGGGCGCGTACCGGACCGATCGCCTCGGCTGCACGCCGGCACCTGCGCGCCAAGCGCATGTCGGAGGACCTGGGTCATGATCAGATCGTCCTGGCGGACTTCATGGACCGCCTCACGGGCCAGGCCATCGGCGAGTTCTCCCGGGATGAGATGCCGTTCACCGAGGCGTACGGCGCTTGGATCTTGAACCCGGGCTACCCCTGGCCAGAGGACGACGCCCAGCCCTTCTCCTACTGGTCGGCGAAGAAGAAGGCGATCATCTCGCCCGAGCGCCCCGGCTGGCTCATCCGGGTGGAGGACGACTCGAACGGGGAGAACAAGACGGTGCTCGGCGTGAACCCGTGCATGGTCTTCCCCGCCGAGCCGCAGACGCAGGAGTGGCCGCTCTGGGCACGCGCCAAGACCGTCGACATCATCGTCGCGCACTCGATGACGCTTCCCGCTGACCTGGCTCATGGCTCTCACCTGCCCGCGTCGTACCGGTACAAGGAGCTGACGCAGGCCATCGAGGGGGTTCGCTCCTGCGGCGGCCTGCTCTTCCCGTCGCTCTCCTACGGTCCGATGCCCGCGTCGAACTTCGGGCCGCTCACGCTCGTCGGGCACATGGGGCTCGTGCTCGACGGGCTCAAGCCGTACAAGAAGCGCGGCGTCGATCCTGCCGCGTGGGTGTACGAGCACGACGCCTGGACGATCAAGACCCGCGAGCTGATGACCGGCGTGGCCCAGCGCATCTTCGGCGAGATGCACGGGCACGAGGACTACATCTACGGGCACAACCTCTGGACGCTTGGGCCACCGGCAGAGCTGTTCGGTGGACCGTCGCAGGGAAGCCGCCCGATCAAGACGGTGGCCCAGCTCATCGCGGTGGCGAAGCGGCGCGGGAACATCTTCAACCGCTCGATGACCGAGGCGGAGTTCGCGGTGGTGAACGAGCGGGTGTCCGGCACGGTCGACAAGTACGCCTACGGCGAGGCCAAGGGGCGCAGGGTCATCTCGCTGGACGAGTTCCCGCTCTTCATCGGCCCCGAGCACCAGCGCAGGCAGATGGAGATGTTCGCGAAGGGTGTCGGGTACCGGGGGAAGATCGTGACCCTCGACGACCCGCTCGGGGTCTCGGAAGACGCGTCGGACTACGTGCTGTACCAGTGGTCGCTCCTCGTCGCCGACGCCATCAAGAAGCTCGCGCCGCCGATGGAGCTACGTTGACTGTCTGACACGTGTGGCTACGGTCGTCGGGTGCGTCCCTCGAAGCAGATCGAAACCTTGCGGCGTCTCGGCGTCTTCAAGAAGCGCGGATGGACGCAGGACGGTGTCGTGTATCGTGTGCGTCGCGGCAAGGTCTGTGTCATCGCGGCAGCCTCGGTCCACCGGAGGTCCGGCAATCGCAGGCGAGTAGATGGAACCGGTCGGGATGGACGCATGGACTGGGAGCGTCAGAGGCGTGTGTTGAAGCAGGGGTTCCTTCGCCATGGTCCAGGTAGGTGGCGGGGGCAGCTTGCGCGTGAGCGCGCCGATCGATGGGATCTGTCGGCGGCTATGGATGAGTGGCTCTACACGTGGGAAACTTGGGCGATGGAGCACGACCACTACGACGACGAGTGGGACGATTGGGACGAGACCCGGGACTGCTCTTGGACGGATCTGGGATGGTCGGTGACGTTTGTTGACCTCATGCCGATGTGGTTGCGCTGATGTCGCGGATTCCACCGCAGATCTCCGAGGCTCTCCCGAAGCTCGTCGAGCTGGCGCAGAAGACGTACGACGAGTGGGATCAGGACGAAGAGGGCGTCGATGACGAGTTGGGCGTTGGCGGCATCTGCCATCTCATCGCAGAAGAGATCGTCGATGAGCTGAGCGGCCGCGGCCTCGACGCGACGACGGTCAACGCTCAGGTCGGCGAAAACCACGTGTGGGCTGTGGTCCGGATCGACAGCGGCAAGAACGCAGGCGTCTGGTCGATCGACATCCCGCCGGGAGTGTACGAACGTGGCAGCGGTTACGCGTGGAAGAAGCTGCCAGACGTCTCCTTCGAGGTCGACGACATCAACGTCGAACACGAAAGCGCTGACCCGGCCGACTTCGACAGATTCATGGAGGACTAGCGGTCGGCGCGCTCCAGCTTGCGACGGTCCACGAGATCGATGTCTGCCGCGCAGGAGACGCAGATGTTGAGCCGTACGCCGCAAGGACGACAGACGCGGTCCGTCTGGGTCGAGGAGTAGCACTGGTCGACCCCGCACGACTCGCACGGCTTGTTCGTGATCGCCTGGCCTCCGATACGCGACGAGCGTGCGTAGAAGCACCATCGGCACTCGTGCCGCTCCATCCGCTTGGCGCGGTCGAGGTCGGCGAAGGCGCGCTCCGCGTTCGCGATCCACTTGGCGAGCGCCTGTCGGTTGAACCGCGTCGCGTTCTTCACGTCCTCGATCGTCAGCTTCGGTTGCGCCACCTCAGTACCCGTCCTTGAACCAGCCAGAGCCCTTCAGGACGAAGCTGGTCGAGCCGGAGATCAGCCGGCGCACGGAGCCGCCGCAGGTCGGCGTGAACGCGGGCGTGTACTCGACGCAGTGGCATCGAGCGCAGCCGCCAAAGCCGCGCGGAGCGTCGCTGTAGTGCCGGTGCGGAGTCGGATCGTCTCCCTGGCACACGCAGCGGTCCGGGTGCTCGAAGAACGGTCGATAGTTCCACGAGATGGCCCCGCCGGCCCCGTTGAACGTGTCGAAGCGTTCGACTCGCGTTCGCGCGTCGGGGAGCGGGCAGGCAGCGAGCGGCGCCTCGGAGATCTTCCGCTCGACCTCGAACGTCCTCTTGCACTTCTCGCACTCGTACTCGTAGACCGGCATCAGGAATCCGCCCAGGCCGACCACACGGCCTTCTCGAAGCTCTTGATGCGACCCTCGGCAGCATCGCCTCCGGTCCCACGACTCCTCATCATCGTGACCGTGCCACCAACGAAAGCCTCCACCTCTTCACGACTCTCCAGCACGAGGACTTGCGGCGACTTGCCCGCTGGCCACGCCTGCTGGGTGAAGGCCATGCCCTGATCGGTCCGCTGATACCACTGAGCGATGTCGCATCCGCAATCGCAGACCCACATCACCACCTTGCGGACGCCGGTGTGCGTGCTCGTGGCGTCGAGGAGGTTCGCAAGCATGTCCTCTCGCTTGTACCGGTGCATCATCAGACGCTCACTCCTGCGCGCTTGGCCGCCCGGCGCACGCGCTTGCGCTCGAACGGGGCGATCTCTTTCGCGTTCTCCGGGCTGAACGAGAAGAACTTCCCGCTGTTGCGGCAGACGCGCCTCGCGTGCATGAACTCTCCGAAGCCGAAGCCCGGCTCGATGTCGCTCATGACGTGCCCGCAGCGCCTGCACACCGCCTGACGGTTCATCTCGGCAGCGCGGATCGTACGCGTCAGCCCGTTCATCTTCGCCATCTTGTAGCTGGTCATGCTCCCTCGGGATCCGTCAGCCGCTTCAGCGCACGCGGTCCGCGCGGCGTCTCGATGCGCAGGCAGTCGACTCGGAACCACCTGTCGATGCCCAACTTCTCGTTGATGACGCGAGCATGGTCCCCCGCTGCAACGGCCACGACGCACCAGACCCCCACCACCTTGCCATCATGAACGTGAGGCGCGACCACCCGCTGACCGTCGTGGACGTAGCGCGGCGAGTCCCACTTCTCGTTGATGGCAAGGGTCATCGCGAGACCATCCAGAGCACGTGCCGCACGAACGCGCGCGGCGGGCGCACCGCATGCTCGCGGATGTAGTGAGCGAAGCCCTCGGGCCACACGTACCGACCGTCGGAGAAGTCGGCGGTCCCGTTGTCCTTGCCGCAGATGCGACAGGTCGAGTAGCCCATGTAGCCGGTCGAGCGGAAGCGCTGGTCGCTGATGTAGGCGAGCACGCGGGCGCGCTCCTTCGGATCCCACTTCGGGTCGACGCAGTCGCGGACGCTGGGCAGGTGCGCTTCCAGAGCGTTGTTGACGACGATCGCAGCGATGCGCCCGAGCAGGCCAACGCTCTCGAAGGGAAGCCCCGTGGCCTGCCCCTCGGTCTTCCAGAAGCCGACGGGAGTAGGATCGATGATCGTCACGCCTTCTCCGTGGCCTTTCGGACCTTGCTCGCCTCGGCGTCGGCCTGAGCGATCAGCTTGCGGTCGAACGCACTCAGCTCGCCGGCTCCGCTCACAGAGTAGCCGATGAGCTGGATGAACTGGGTGTAGTCTTCCTTCGAGAAGCCGCCTTTCTGGTTCATACGGATGACGATCTGGTTCATGCCGATCGCGCCCTCGTCAAGCAAGGCGCGAACGATGGCGTTCTTCTTGAACCGGACGGTCCCGCTCTCGTCGAAGCCGATGGGCTGCATCGGGTGCGCGAGCTTCGAGAGCTGCGGCTGCTTCCTCTTGGTCATGCGTCGAAAGTAACGTCTGTCAGACATGAGGTCAAGGTCGAACGTGTCGGGTGGGCTGCAAGGCGCCCGGCGTGTAGAATCGGGCCGTGAGCTACGCAGATCATGACCATCCGTCGAGGTGCGCCTTCGACGACAAGCCGATCGGGCCGGACGACAACGGCATCTGCCCGAGCTGCTGGAAGGCCATGCAGAAGCCTCTGGCCGGCATCAAGGTCAACCGGGACGAGCTACGCGCGGTCCTCGCTGAGGCTTCCGAGGCTCTGCGTGCCGACCTGGAGGAGCAGGGGGACCTGACGCAGTCCAAGCCCGCCTTCGACGCGCTGGTCGCTGGCCTTCTGCACGTGGCACTCGCGGTCGAGTACGGCGACAGCGCCATCGACACGGTCGCGACCCGGGTGGACGAGGGCAAACTGGTCGTCGCGGCGGTCTACAACCTGGCCCAGGTGCTCGGCTACAAGGACGTGGCTTCCAAGCTACTCCGGTCTCGTCTCGGTGGGCCATCGGACGTCATCCGGTTTCGTGACGCCGGCAAGGGCACCTTGCAGGTCCACACGCCCTACGACGAGAAGTGGAACGTGCTGGCGCGCGAGAACAAGCAGATCTTCTTCACGGCGCCGCAGCAGGACAAGGGGTTCTGGTGGAGGACCTTCCACAGCTCCGAGCTGCGCCGGGTCGCGAACATGCTCCAGGGCGTCTTCGGCGACCAGCTCACGCTCGGCGTGAACGGCAAGCTCTTCGCTCTGCCGGCGATGCCGCTCCCCAAGGACGACGACTTCGGCAAGCCGCCCACCGGCAAGCCGAAGGCGACGAACGAGACGCCGGACATCCCGCCCGAGATCGAAGGCATCCGCCTCGGGGACCGCATCAAGCTGCCGGGCGGCGGCGAGTCCATCGTGCAGTTCATCGACCCGCGCAAGAACAAGATCGGCGTCGGCGACGTGAAGGGCGGCAAGTACACCTTCTTCTCGTTCGACGTCGTCGAGACCGAGAACGGCAAGCCGGTCGCCGCGCGCATCAACGCTGAACGGCGCGCTGCTGGCGCGGAGATCGGTGGCACCAAGGTCGAAGACCTCGTCATCGATCGCGTCATCCCCACGGCGATGAAGAACTACCAGATCGAGAGCGTGGCCTTCATCGAGAAGAATCGCCGCGTCATCCTCGCCGACGAGCAGGGACTGGGCAAGACGCTGAGTGCCATCGTCTGCATCGACCCCCCAGCGATCGTCGTCTGCCCGGCCACGCTCAAGCACAACTGGCTCAACGAGATCGCCAGGTGGCGACCAGACCTGACCACTGCGGTCCTGACCATCTCCGGCGGCGAAGCTCCGAGCGTGGCAGAGCGGAAGCGTGCGTCGGTGTTCATCCTGAACTACGACATCATCGCCAAGCACCTGAGCTGGCTCGTCGAGCTGGGCGCCAAGACGCTCATCGCCGACGAGGCGCAGTACCTCAAGAACCTGGGCGTGAGGTGGGACAACCGGCTACGGGCCCACGGACCCACCGAACAGTCTCCCGCGCGAGCCCGCGCCTTCTACGAGCTGCACCGTAACATCCCGAAGCTCATCCTCGCGACCGGCACGCCGATCCTGAACAGGACGAAGGAGCTGTTCCCTCTTCTGCATATGTGCAGCAGCGAGGAGTGGAACAGCCAGACGCTCTTCCAGAAGAAGTATTGCGGCGCCTTCGAGGAGTCCACCGCACGAGGCACCGTGTGGAACGCCAACGGGCGCACGAACTCGGACGAGCTGCACAAGAGGATCAAGACGCGGTACATGATCCGCCACACCAAGGAGATGGTGCTCAGCGAGCTGCCTCCGAAGTCGCGCAGCTCGATCCCGGTGCCGCTCACCGGAAAGTGGAAGCGCATCTACGCGCACCTGCGCAACGACTTCCTCACCTGGGTCTACGCGGAGGGTGGCCCCGAGCGCGTCATGAAGGCGTCGAAGGCTGAAGCCCTGACGCGCCTGACGGCCATGCGGCGCGCCTCGGCGAACGGCAAGGTCGAGGCGGCGCTGGAGCTGATCTCCGGTCACCTGGAGAGCACCGGCTTCCGCCCTCTGATCGTCATGGGCGTTCATGCCGACGCCTTCGCGTCTCTCGGCGATGGGCTCGACGCGATCAACGTCCAGTTCGACGCGGATGTCGCGGCCGGCAGGATGCCGATGGTCAGCCGCAAGATCCGGTGGGACAGCTGCATCGGCTCGACAGGCCTCGCCAAGCGCGTGAAGGTGTGCGAGCGGTTCCAGAAGGTGGGCGACCTCGACGTCCTGCTCTTCTCGATCCCTCTCGCCACGGGGCTCACGCTGACGCGGTCGCAGGACATGATCTTCCTGGAGCGCATGTGGCGCCCTGCCGACCAGCTCCAGGCGGAGGACCGCATCCACCGCATCAGCCAGACGAACGCGGTGCAGATCACCTACCTCGACGGCGTGGGCACCATCGACCAGAAGATCGGCATGTTGCTCATGGACAAGTCCAACACCGCGGCCGCGGTCATCGACGGGGAGGACCTCGACTTCGACAAGGCCTTCTACCGGGTGTTCGGCAACATGGTCGGCAAGGACGGCAAGAAGATCGACCCGTCCAAGCTCCGCGTCATCGAGTCGATCGCCGACCTCTTCGATGAGGACGAGGCTGAGGGCATCGACGCTGGTCAGAGCCTCTCCGAGCTGGTCGAGGCCCGCAAGGTCATGGAGCAGCAGAAGGCAGACCTGGCCAAGCTCAAGATGCAGACCGAGGGCATGACGTTCGAGGAGGGTATGGCCGAAGCGCAGAAGCTCGAAGAGGACATCGAGGTGTACGCGCGCAAGCTCCGCGAGAAGCGCGGCAAGCTGATGAAGCCCAACCGCTCCTCGGCAGACGACGGCCTGGAAGTGGGCGAGCTGTACCCGGGCCACGCGGCCGACCACGCACGCTACCTGCGGCTGAAGAGGGAGATCCCGAACTTCGACACCATCCTCGACAGTATGGTCATCGACTCCTGGGACCAGCCGCTGGACTGATGATGATCCGCGGAGGGAAAGAGCCCCTGTCGGTCGACGACATGATCCGCGAGGCGGGCGACCCTTGGCCAAAGATCAAGAGGGACATGCTCAACGCGCTCGTGACCGGGGCCGGTCCGTCCGACGAGGAGACGGCGGAAGCAGAGGCGATGGTGGGCAAGATCCCCGCCTGCCTGGCCACGAAATGGCCTGGGGTGGGCTTCATTGACGACCTGAACGCCAGCGTGCGCAGCTTTTCCTCATACGACGCAACCACGCAGTGGGTAAGGACCGGGCTGTCGATGCACGCCGCGGATTCGCAAGCTGGCGCTGCCTACTTGGCGGAAGAGCACGGCATTCAGCCGCTGGTCAGCTTCATGTGGCTCAGTGACCCGTCAACGTTGGACCAGGACACCCGAAGCCGTCTGGACCACTTTGCCGAGCGACTGACAGATCGTCCCAGCAAAGAAGCTGAGTACCAGCAGACGCTTACGATGGCACTCACGCTGTCGAGCGCGAGACGCGCCTTCCACGACTTCAGCGAAGAGCTGGACGGGGTCACGCCGCGTGAACAGTTAGAGGCAGTTCTACGCTTCCGAAACCAGCTCCTGTGCTGGCTCTGGTGGGTGGCGCGCATCGTGGATGGCTATGAGATCGACTGGAGCGCGTATCCGATGCCGTGGGAGCTGGACGAGGAGCCTGTCTCATGACCGCACCCATCGTCGTTTACACCGGTGCCTCTGTCTGGGAGGGTCGTCCGTACATCAAGGCGTCCCGCAAGGGTCGCTCCGAGCACGGGCCGGGGCTCTACTTCACGACGCGGCTCCAGACGGCGAGGAAGTACGCCAAGGGGCGCGGAGCCGTCCTGCGCGTGGAGATTGACCCGTCGTTCACATGGCTGGAGGACGCCACGGCTCCCATCGAAGACCTCGTGGAGTGGGTCTCCGGTCGGCGCGCCATGCGCAAGAAGATCGAGATCATCGACGACATCCTCACCCGAGCCAACCGCGGACTGCCTCCGGGCCGCGGTCGCGTGGCCACTCTCGTCAACCTGATGGTCAACTACAACGCCATCACGGGGGAGCACGGTCCCGCACTCGCCGAGTTCCTCGCGAGCCTGGGCATCGGAGCCTCGCATGTGAGGCAGTCGGATGAGGACTGGGTCGTCCTCTTCGACCCCTCGAAGGTCCTGTCCTGGCGCCGCGTGGGCCCCAATGACGCCGAGGACCTGCCGAGCGTTCGTCGCTAGCGATGGAAGATCGGCCCGAGCCGGCTGTCGCCGGTCGCCGTGGGCACCGAACTCTGGAGCCTCTTCAGTGCCACCTCGCGTCGATGGTGTGCGAGCGCTTCGGGGTCGGTCACGTGGGGCCATCCCCCGTCGGCGATGTAGACGCTCCAGGTCCGCGTCGGCGCCGGGGCGCCTGTCTCGGATGGCAGCTTCAGGCCTGGAACGACGACGAGCAGCTTGGCGCGGCCCATGTCGGCAGCGAGCCGTGAGAGCGGGTACACCTCGAAGGGCCGGTCTCTCGCCGCTCTGTTCAAGATCTCCACCGCTTCGCTGGTGAGAGTCCCGTCAGTGTGGCGCATCTCGGTCATCGACGAGCCCGACAGAGGATGCACGAGGAGCGCTCTTCCCCGTGCCGGCACGCAGCTGCCTTCGCCTCTTCGAGGGTGACCAGGGTGACCGGCGGAGGCGGGCTCTGCGTCGTCGTCGAGGCGATCCACACGGTCGCATGACGGCTCGTCCTCGTCAGCCTGGTGCGCCCCGAGTCGACGACGAGGTCCTTGAGCACCAGCCCACGACGCCTCGCACTCGCTGTCTGGTGCAGCAGATGAAGTGCCTGCTCCACCTCGTCGTCGGTCGCGCCGAAGTTGCCACAGGTCCGGATGAGGTCGAGGACACGAGCCTCGTCTACGGCCGCCTTGCCCACCTGCGACGCGGCGGCGGCCTGGCTGGTAGAAGATCCTGCAACGTAGGGTCGATATGGCTTGCGGCTCACGGTTCAGCTCCCTCTTCGGACGTAGCACCAATGCTCTTCAGTTCTTGCCAGCCGTTGCCAGTGAGAACGCCTGTGAAGACGTGGACGCAGCCGGCGACTACCGCGATGTCCCCCACCTCCACATCGCGGCACGGGAGGCTCTCGGGTGCTCCGAACTCTCCCCAGTGCCTCATGAAAGGAGGAGGTTCCTTCAGCCGCCGCAGAGCTTCCCCGCGGCGACTCACGGCTCAGATCCGTTCTTGGCAGCGTTGGCAGCGTACTCCGCGTAGGCGCGTGCGAATCGAGCAAGGTCATCACCGCTCATCTTCGGTGGCGCTTTCACGCCCAGAGGTGCTGACCACTCTGAAGCAACGAAGACGTGCATGCCGGCAGGCGTCGCTGCCGTGTCTCCGTTCTGCACACGAACGCTTGTCCGAAGACGGTCGAGCGCAGCGACATCGGGGAACTCTCCCCAGTGCAACGGTGGACGCGGGTCCTTCAGTCGACACAGAGCCTCCTTGCGGCTACTCATCGTCGTCCTCGGGCGGCGGCTCGCCGATCTGATCGATCCAATCGAACGCGGGCCCCCGCCGCTGAGCCGTCTCCCAGATCGTCACATGCTTCAGGCACTCGGGACAGGTCGGCCTCCGCTTCTCGTAGCCGAGCTTGAACTCAGCCCACTTCGCGCAGGAGGTGTAGGCGCCCATCCGCAAGATCGGCGGCGGCGTGGCCTGCTCCTGCGTCAAGTGCCACACCCCGGCGAGCATCACGCACTGGTAGACAGGATTGAGGTAGGCAGTGCTCATCGGTTCCTCGGCCGGCTCGGCTCAGGAGGCTCGTAGCCTTCGATCCATCCACTGCCCGGATGCTTGTCGAACGCATCCTTCGCGCACTGCTCCGAGCAGAAGGGTCGGGAGGACATGCGATCGCCGCCATCGTTCGTGACCACCACAAGGCGCCACGTGCGACCGCCAAGCGGCACCGGGTCGACGAACGTGCCACCGCAGCCACGACAGGTGATCTCGACGATCTTGGCCCCGAGCCGCCTCAGCGTGGCGACCCGACGCTCGTACATCTCACGCCCCTGCTCGGTCACAGCAACGATGCTCACTGCGCCCACTCCGGCGGCAAGTACGCTTGCTTCGGCACCGTCGCCAGATTGAGCTGCCGCTTGCTATCTTCCTCGCGCACCTCGCGCCGCACCTCATGCCTGAGCCAGTCGACGTAGCACTGGTCACAGAGACGCGCGCCGTGCCTCAAGCCCTTATGCCCGTGCCGTGGCTCGCAGTTGGGCTCGGAGCACACCTCGCACACCGGGAAGCCCAGTCTGCGAGCCGCCTCGTTGCGCTCGTCGGTCACGACGACTCGACTTCCCGAACGGACTCGATCGACCAGTCGGCCAGCTCGAACGGTGCCGTCGGGGAGATCTCACCCTGTGCCAGTTCACGCGCCTCGTCCTCGCTCGTCGCCTCGACCTCCACGTACCCTCGCGCGGTGTACTCGACGCGCACCCGGTAGACCTTCATCTTCCGCTCCTTCGTGGTCGTCATCGGACGGGCTCCAGCTCGAAGTGATCTGCCTTCGCCTGCACCCAGCGGGTGCCCTTGCGCTTGAACAACCAGGACCCCGAGCGTCCGGCCTCATTCGAGGGGCCCTCGAAGACGACGTGCTCCGACGTCACCTTCGTGACGGCCCCCGTGTTCACGATCTTCGCGCGGGGCACGTCCCGCACGATGGCAGGATCCCCCACCTTGAAGAGATGCGCGTCCTTGTTCTTGCTGGGCATCGCGAAAACCGTTTGCTTCTTTCGACCGACTCACTATAGTCGCTTGTCTGACAGGAGCAAGGTGCTCCGGTCGAAAGGACGATCGAATCATGGCTCGCACCCTCTTCCTCGCGACGATGCTCCTCGCCGGCTGCGCCGGCAGTCCGCCTCCCGAGGAGACGCTCTCGTGCTTCACCGACGCGGCTCTCACGGAGTGCATCGAGTTCGGGCCCGGGTTCTCCGAGGACACAGCGCTCGGCTTCTGCGTCGACTTCCTCCTGCTGCCTGGCCCGTGCGTCATCGGACGCGTCGGACACTGCACCGCTGCTCTCGACGGTGCCGAGCTGACCGTCTCCTGGTACGGCGACAACCGCACGGTCGACGAACAGGTGGCCACCTGCACGGCGCTCGACGGGAGCTACGAGGCGAACTGATGTCGGCCATCAGGAAGAAGCCGTGGGACATCGTCCCCGAGATGAGCGAAGCCAGCTCCCGCAGCATGAAGAGCCTTGCTGCGCTCGCCGCCACCGTCGTACAAGACGTCCTCGGTCCCTCGCCGCAGGCGGACAAGGAGGCGGAAGACAACAAGGCGTACCAGCTGTACCTGGCCAACTGGCACGATGTCGTTCGCCGCATGCGCGCGATGTCCGATGACGAGTACGAAAGTGCCGTTGCGGACGGGCTCCCAGGCCCCTGCCCGGTCAGGCCCGAGCAGCGTGCGCAAGGGCAGCTGGACGCGTGGCTGCACGAGAAGCTGCGCCTGCGTCTCATGGGCCGGATCGACGAGGTCCTCATGGACGTGATCGGCATCGAGAACAGCTTCGGGACCATGCGCCTGAAGAACACCACGAACGCCCCCTTCGCCGCCCTTCTCAGCGCCAAGGCGCGCGACGTGGCCAACGACATGGTGAAGAAGTGGGTGGAAGAGAACCCCGATGTCGTCTTCAAGCCGGCGAAGATGGATGAGATCTCCGCTGGGTACAGGCGCGAGCTGGAAGGGGCGACGAGGATGGCCATCTCCGAGCGCATCAAGCGCATCGCACAGGAGCGCGCCGAGAGCATCCGTGCCGAGGTGCTGGAAGCGGCTGTCGACGAGGCGATGTTCGACACCTACCCGGTCCTGCGCCGCATGGACGCGCTCTCTCGCCTGGGCGCGAAGCCCGAGGCCGAGGCGGAGTAGAATCGCGCATGACCTACCATTCGCAGCCCTCCAAGACCGCTCGCGTCCTCTTCCCGCGGACCGGTACCTGGGTCGAAGCTCACGTGGCAGACACCGAGCCCGCTCGCATCCAGGGCCTCCACGGGCGAAGCAGCCTCGCGTCCAACGAGGGCATGCTCTTCCGCTTCCCCGATGGCCTGGTCTCGCCCCTGGCGATGACGATGGCCAAGATGCTCATCCCTCTCGACATCGTCTTCGTCGGGCCCGACATGACCATCAGGCACATCGCCCGGCGGGTCCTTCCGGGTCGCGAGCGTCCGGTGCTGGGCCCGGCGGTGCCCTGGGTCTTGGAGGTGCCGCACGACTTCACGCGCAGGCATCGGCTGGTGCTCGGCGACAGGATGGAGCTGTCGTGACCAGTTCAGAAGTCTCCTGGAGCACGGTCGAAGCGGCCATGGCGCGGCTCAAGCGTGGCCAGGGGCGGGAGGGTGACTTCGCTCTCGTGCAGCAGGCGTTCAGGCAGGATCCTCGGAAGTACGCCCAGCTGAAGGCTGCGGTGGACAAGCAGGTCATCGCCGACGTGCGGAAGGGGCTCGGCTGAGTCATGAAGGTCTTGGCCATCAACCACGAGGGAGATCCGCTCTTCGTTCGCGACGAGCGTGGGCGCGACTTCGAGGTCGAGGTCCACGTGACGACCGACACGTGGAGTGGTGCCCGCTTCTTCCACAGTCACTCCGGGACGATCGCAAACCCGTCGTCTGTCGCCGTGCCGCCCACTCGTGTCCTGATGGCTCACTCTCTTCCGACTGCCGAAGAGCGTGATGAGCATCGGCGCCGAGCACGGGGGGTCGCGCTGCTGGGTGGAGACGTCGAGGACCCGGTCTCCGCTCGTCGGCGCAGGGCTGACACGCGCAACTGGGTACGCAGCGTGCAGCGCCCCGCACAGGACGTGCTCATCAAGACGGAGTCGCTCGTGACCAAGATGCGGTCGATCGTCCTGTCAGCTACAGCTCAGGACAGGGTCGCGGGACCGTCCAGCGAGACACAGGAGAAGCGCGCCGAGGCGCTGCGCAGGCTGCAAGATCCTCCGACGCTGACGCCGCACGATGTGATGCTCTTCATCGACGGACTCCGGAGCCGAGACATCTTGTGAGTATGGAGGGCTGGAAGGCGATGGGTCGCCTCGGTGTGCCCACGTTCGTCTGCGATGGTTGCACACGTGTCTCGCCACTCCATATGTCCAACAGCATCAGCATCCGCGGTCGGCACTGGCGGGTAGAGAGCCGGTGGCGCCGTGACCATCTGAACGCGTGGCACGTATCCGCCTGGATCGCCTGCTCGCAGGAGTGTGCTGTCGCAATCGCGGAGCGAGAGAAGCGCGCCTACGGGCAGCAGTTGCCCAAGCTGACCTTCGCCGTCCACGGGCCGTACACCCCGAACGACTCCGCGTGATGCACTACCACCACTGCCCCTTCTGCTACGAAGCGTTCTCGTGCGAGATGCGATGCACCATCGAGCCAGATCTCGAAGACCGCGGCCGCGACTTCGGCAGTCATACGGTGTGCCACGACATCGCGTGCCAGCTTGCGGCCGCCGCGCATCGGTACGACGAGCGGCACGAGCAGCGGAAGCGAGACGCCCTCCAGCGGCTTCAGTCGCCGCTCCAGAACATCGGAACCGAGAAGGACGCGCGGTACACCCTTCCTGGCATTCACCGGCGACCCGTCGCATAGGCGATCCGTCGCATAGACAGCTGCGTGCGTCGAAAGTATTGACGTGATGTCCGACAGGGCGTAGGTTCGCGACGTGAACACTGAAGACGAGCATTCCTGGACCAGCGGCGGCATCTTCGGAACTTCGGTCGATGACGCGGTCGATGTGCTGGACGAGCTGGACGAGGCTCCGTACCCGGATGGCAACGGCGGATTTCGGTCTGGGCCTGGGCCTGGCAACGTACTTGGGGCCCGAGATGTGGTCTCGCAGCGGAAGATGGATCGCGCCAGGCGTGCCAAGATGCTGCTCGTCGAGCGGTTCATCGACGAGCTTCCGGACGTGCGCGACAAGTTCGTCAGCGGCGACGTGACCGAGATGATCAGGGGCAAGATTATAGACCTTCTCGCGCCGCCCGAGAACTTCAACTGGGGAAGCGAACGGCGCATGCACATTCGAGCAGCTCTCCGCTACTTCGTTCGAGAGATCGCGGTTGATGTGACCGGAGAGGCGTTCCTGCGCGCCTATCAGAAAGATGTCCAGCGGGCGCAGGCCGCTGTGAGACTCGGGGCCTTCAGTCCCGAAGACTGGGCCGCCATGCAGACGCAGAAGGTCCTGGAGGCACCGTCGAACGTGGTCGTGGCCATCATGAACGGCGCGACGATGCTCGTGGAGCGCACCAAGCGTGTCGTGAAGGCGATGACCGAGCCGCTGGACAAGCCTGCTCCGACGGTGCCAACGGTCGAGGCCGTGCCGAAGTACGACGAGGATGCGCTGTGACGCGTCTCAAGCTCCGAGAGCGGAAGTTCGGGCTCCTCTGGTTCGGGGAGCACGTCCAGGACCGCTGGAACATCACCGACCCCGAGTCCGAGCGGCTGAGAGAGGCGTGCCGTCGGCTGCGGCCAGATGGTCCGTCTACGAACGGCGGCGAGTGGCCTGAGCGTACACCAGAGGAGCGTCAGCGTGACGACGACATCTACGTCTTGCTCCGCGTCGTCGAAGACTATCAGCACCTGACTACCTACGTGCTGGGCATCGAGCACATCATCAAGAAGCTGCGTGCCATCTGGCGCGCGGTCCGAGGAGGAAGCGATGGCCGAGTCGGATGAGCTGCGTCGCCTTGGTGACGCTGAGTGGGACCGCGGGAACAAGGAGATGGGCGCGCGGTATCACGAGCAGGCTAGGCGCGCAGCTGAGGTGGAGCGAGAACGCGAAGCGCGGAAGGCGTGGTCTGCCACCGTGAAGAGATGGGGACCGGTGTTTGCGCGGCACGGCTTCGACAAGAACGACATCGATTTCACCGACGTGAAGGTCGAGGCGATCGAGGCGATGGCGAAGGCGCTCCTGGCACTGGAGACGCCTACGCTTGTGGCACTGGAAACGACCGAGCGAGAGAGGTGTGATGACGATTCCGAAGACTGAACTTCCGGACGTTCTCGTGGACGACCTGCATTACTTCCTTGAGAGGCTCGCGCTGAGCCCACAGCTTCTCGCTCACGAGGCCGAGGGGCTGATGGAGCGGCTGGAGGCGTACATGAAGCCTGATGATCTCAGGCACGTGGAGCCTCCCGATCCGCTCATCTCCTTCGACGACGACGTGAGCCGCGACCTCGCCGGCCACATCATGAAGAAGACCGGCGTTGCCCCGGTGGTGGCAGCCATGACGGACCAGAGCAGTGGGGCGGCGTTCCTCGTGTTGCGCTTCTGGATGCGCAACCCCGACGGCACAGTCGCCCGTCGCGACCTGGACCTCCGTGAGCGGCACTCCACCGAGGGTGTGAAGCATGCTCTCCGCGACGCGCTGCGCACGGTGCGTCTCGATCACGTCGGCTCCCCGTTCGAGACGCGTCCGAGCGATGACGAAGAAGAAGCATCGGGCTCTTGAGGCCCTTCGCCGGCTGGGCGCCGAGCCGCCTCCGCCGGACCCGAACTACCGCTGTCAGCACAAGGGCAGCTTCTACGTCTACGGCCAGCGGTGCGACAAGCCGCCAGTGCGCCTGCGCGAGTGCTGGTGGGACAACCAGAAGCGTTGGTACTGCGTCGAGCACGATCCCGCTCGCATCTACCACGAGCAGCGCAACCGCAAGAAGCGCGAGGAAGAGAAGAGGCAGCGATGGAAGGCGATGGAGCGCGACAGGAAGCCAAGCTGAGCAGGTGGGTCCGGACCGACCTGCCGGAACGGGTGCATTGGCTCACGCACCGTCATCGCGCGATCCTTGTTGGGTCCCAAGCTCGTCGCTACGCAAACGGACTGAAGCCCGACCCGAAGAAAGACTGGGACCTGTTCGTTCCGTACAGTGCCTGGCGCGAAGCCGCGTTGAGCATCCCGAAGGACGCGCGCCCCAACGGGAATCGCGGATGGCGCTTCGAGAGCGACGGCGCGTCGATCGATGTCTGGCCTGACGATCTGTGGCGCTTCTTCGAGGAGGCGACCTCCCTTCGCGGGAAGTCCGGGCCGCAGTTCGCTGTGGACCTCAGCGCCGGAATCATCTTCAAGGCGGAGCATGTGGCCTATGCGCCGGCAGAGCACGCCGTAGCCGGGGAGCTGAACATCGAGCACGAGATGCGGGAAATGGCCTGCGACTGCGCAGTCGCCCCGATGCACGTGCTGCTCGCGGCGTGGCGGGCGTTCCAGAAGCTAGACATGGACACGCAGGTGTTCGCCATCGAGGATGCGTGCCAGGAGGTCTATGACCTCGTCCAAGGGAGGACGCGATGACATTCGCAGTCGGAGATCGGGTGGAGTGGGTGGACGTCGTGAACGACGGCTCGGGTTCATTGACGCCTGTCACGGTCACCGGCACCGTGAACTACATCCTCACTCCTGGCCAGTACAGCGTCTGTTGCGACCAGCCGGTCTACGGAGCGGTGCAGGGTCAGAAGTCGATCTCTGAGCGACAGCTCTCCAGGAGTACGCGCGACGTCAAGACCGAGACGCGGCTCACGAAGCTCGAAGCCGAGATGGTCGCGCTGCGGGAGCAGGTTGCATCCACCGCGGTCCCGAGCGCGGGCGGCCAGGGCGGGCACGCGTTCGAGAAGGCGCTGCTTGCCGAGGTCGAGCGCCTACGCGTGCAGCTTCGTGAGGTGAGCGCTGCGTTTGCGATGCTGCGGGAGGCAGCGGAGGGCATCTCACTCGTCATCGTGGACGACCTGCCGTGCATCCGCGGCGGTGGTGCCCTCGCGAGCGCCCTTGCAGCCACGCCCGCCGACCTTGCGATGCGCGACGCACGCCTCCAGGGCGAGGCGCTGCGAGAAGTGGAGCGACTGGTCGCGCACAAGCGCCTGCACCTCTCCTCGGGGGACGACGCCCTTGCCGCGATGACTCTGCTCGGCATCCAGCTCCGCGCGATGGCCGATGAGATCGAAAAAGGGGGCGAGTGCCCGACCAGCAAGGAATGACCATCATGAACAGTGACCACCCCCTCTTCGTGTTCGAGCCACAGGCCGCATTCGCCGAGCTTGAAAATGCCTTCCAGGAGCTGGCAGACGCGCAGCGGGCGCTGGCCGACGCGGTGCGGCGAGAGCAGGCTGCTCTGACCCGCAAGACCAAGGCCGTGCAGGTGCTCCGTCACGAGATTGCTCGGACGAAGAACTGGTGCGGCTTCTGCGGCATCAACTGCACGTCGGACCACAAGTAGGTAGCTGCATGACTCGACGAAAGGCTCGCAGGGTGGCACGTCAGCAGAACCGGCTTCGGAGGCTGCGTCGGCAGCACCCTGGTCGCGTGCGCGTGGTGAAGGCGGGAGAGTGGCGTGCTGTCAGGATGCGGTACATCCGTGGGCCGGAGCGTCGGCGTATGCTTCGACACTTCGGCCGCATGGCTGTCCGCGTTCGCGCTTACGTCGATGCCTTCGGGGTCATGGACTCTGTGTGGAGCATGATCAGCATGGCAGTCGCAGAGAGGCCCCGGTGACCCACGACGCGCTGAGGCGGCTGGGCGTGTTCAGTGTGGGAGACCCGGTCGTATACCTCGGGCTGACCGACGGAGACGAAGCCAACGCCATCGTCATCGGCGTCCGCAACGACCTCGTTGAGATTCGCTACGACGACGATGGCGGCGACCTTGCAATCGTTACCTGGCCACATCGACTTCGTCACCGGGAGCTGCGCAGCCACGATGATCATCAGTGTCGCATTCGAGAGGAAGCGCTGCGGCGGCTGCGGCCGGTCGGCGAGCTGTTCGGTCGCGGTGATATGGAGCGGTGGAGCTGGTACAGGCGTGACGATGATGACGACGGCGGACGCTTGGTGTTCTCCGCGTGGGACTCGGGCGCCAGCTCTATCTTCTCTGGCATGGAGAACACCGAGCTATTCACGAGGAGTGAGGCTGAGGCTCGACTGCTGATCATCACGCAAGACGCAGGCGTTCATTCGTATGAGATCGAGGGGCTCCGCCGCGTGTTGAATCTTCGTCGCGCGCTGGAGACGACGCCGAAAGAGGAGCCGTGACCCACGATGCGCTGAGGCGGCTCGGAGTGTTCAGCGTGGGCGACGAGGTGCTGTACCGGAGCGACGACGATGCCGACGATGAAGAGCCAGCGGTTGTCGTGGAGATGTACGAGCTGGGATCGTCGTACATCCGAATCCGCTTCACGGCCTTCACGGGGCCATCCGGGAAGATCGAGCACCTCTGGACAAGGGCGGAGAACCTGCGTCACGTCTTTCCTCGCGACGCAGCTCCTGCTGGCGTGACCAACGATGCGGCTACGTGGCCCAGCGTGCCGAGCGCAGCAGTTAGGCGTGTGCGGTGAGATGCGAGTCGTCGAGCCAGAGAACAGAGTCGACCTCTTCGAGTTCGATCGACTCGGCCTCCAGCGTCTCGGCGCACCGTCGCGAGCACGCGTAGTAGAGGATGCGTTCGGTCGGCTCGCTGACGCGAGTCCGCATGTTGCTCACCCGCAGGCGGATGGAGGCGGTCGGCTCGCCGACGTCCAGCCAGAGGCGGCGCAGGTAGACGGCCTCGGTCTTCAAGATCTTCGCACCGCAGCTCCCGCAGCGGACCGTTGGCACGCCGAGGCGGCCGAGCGCGTCGACCTTGGTCGTCATCTCTCCGGCTCCGGCAGCAGCGGGACGACGTCGATGACCTCGCCGCCCATCCGCGCGACGATGCTCTCGATCGACTCGTTCGGGTCGTGCTTCTCTTCTGGGGCGCGCGGCGCGCGGCGCACGGGCTCGGCCCGCGCCGTGATGTTCGCGAGGTGGGCGTCCACGTCGCCAGGGTCCCTGGCATGCTTCTTCAGGTAGGCGACCGCACGCAGCAGACGCTCGACATCGTCCGTGAAACACCCGAGACCACGGTTGCATGCGCCGCACAGGAGTTCCCTCACGAGACCGTACCGATGATCATGGTCGACGTGTGCCTCATCTTTCTGCGGAACAGCTCCCACCGGCAGGGAGATAGGACGCAGACAGATGGCGCACGTCGACTTCTGGCGTGCGAGCTGCGCGTCCACCCAGTCCAGCGTGACCTTGTAGGTACGCAAGAGGTGGTACTTCCGGACGTTCTCTGATGTAGACAGGCTGCGCTTGTACGCTCGCCAGCAGTTGCGGCAGTAACTTGCCTTCGCGACGCGAAGTCTTCGCGGCCACGTCAGGCCGCATGTGCCCAGGCAGACAAACCGCGGTTCACCTGGGCCTGGAGCTTCGTGGGCAACGTGTGGAAGGTGGGGGCGACCTCTCCTCTTGGGCATGGATCTCACTGTAGTACCAAAAGTACCAAAATCAACTGGAGCGAATCTCTATTATGAGAAACAGGTTGACCCAGGATGAACCATCACTATCATCTGGCCTGTCGAGCTGGGCGCCGACAACCGGAGAATCTGATGACGGAAGAGAAGAGGAGCGACGAGGGCGTCGTGGAGCTGGCGGCCCAGGAGCGCCTGGAGCTGCTGCTGGTGGCCGCCGAGCGACCGGATACCCGCCTGCTGACCATGAACGTCCCGGCCTCCTGGATCGAACTGGGCCGGGCACCCTGGCTCATCCGCGAGGTCCTGGGCGAGCTGGGGTCCCGTCTTCGGAATGTGCAGGCGCAGCTTGCGCTGGGGGCCGAGGTTCACGTCGTGCGCCGCGCAGAGACAGCGGAGGCGGCGCTCGATGACGTGCGCGTGCGCTGCGGCGGCTACCGTGACTCGCGGGTGGACGGCGACGGCGGGATCGTGGCCGTCGTCGTGCGCGAACGCAACGACGCACAGGCCGCGCTCGCGGCGCTGCGGGAGGCGGTCGCTCCTCTGGTCGGGCATCACAAGGCCACCGGCATCCACGAGACGATCGACACAGGCGCCCAGCGTGAGAAGGTGCGCGCCGCCCTCGCAGCCACGTCCGCTGACCTCGCTACGCGCGACGCGCGCATCCGGACCGAGGTGCTGCGAGAGGCGGCAGCACGTATCGCGACTGTGCAAGGCGAGCCGACGAGCGACGTCGAGGCGTACCGACGCGAAGGCCGCGAGAGCGCGGCGGAGACCCTCTGCGAGATGGCCGACGAAGCCGAGCGGGGAGCCGAGCGGGGTGCGCGCTCGCGTGTCCTCGTGGTCACCGAGACCGAGACGACGACCGTGGAGCCGCTTGATGAGGAGGGCGCCCGCGCGCTGCTCGCCTACTGGCGGGAGCGCGGTTACATCGACGAGCCCGAGATGATCACGCTGCACCCGAGCATGCGTGCCCGGACTGTCTCGCGCGGACCGGAAGGCGAGCTGGTGATCGTGACACACGCCGCAGACGCTCCGGTGCCGATCACGCCGATCGGCATCGTCGCAGGCGACCTCGTGAGCTGGACGACGACCTTCCCGGTTGTCATCCCGCCGAGCGAACACGCGTGGGACGTGCTGGCTGCTGGCGACGGTGTGCAGGTAACGCGCGCGAAGGTGGTGCGATGACGACGAAGAAAAAGACCCCCGGGACGTTCACCGTCAAGGAGATCCGCAAGTGGGCCGCGAAGGGAGCGTGCCTCGAAGATCGAGACGCACGCGTCCTCCTCATCGCGCTCGACGAGGCCGAGAAGCAGATCGCCAGCCTGCGCCTCCAGGTGCGCCTCCAGTCCGAGAAGCTGGCGGCAGCGACGCAGCCGGCGCCCCGCCCCGCACACGGATGGCTCGTCACCGGACGCACCTACACGCTGCCGCGGATGGAGCCCCGCGCCATGGTGACCCTGCACGGGCCGGATCAGATCGTCCGCCGCAAGAGGCTGGCCGTTTACCAGGAGCTTGGCTCACTTCGTGGAGACATCTGGGAGATGCTGCGCGAAGCGTTGCGTAGCGCGGGCGCCGAGATCGACGAGCTGCCCAGGGAAGATGAGAAACGATGACGAGCACCACACACGAAGCGCTGACGCTTCACAACAGCCCGAAGAAGGAACGCACCGTGACCACCGAACCCAAGCGCAGCAAGGCTTCCGCACCGCTCACCAAGCCCGACACCCGTGGCATCACCGCTGCCCACGGCAGCATCGAGAAGCTGGACATCACGCCCGAGTTCGCCGCCGAGCTTCTCGCCCGGCGTCATCCCCACCAGCGTCCCCTCAAGGAGCCCTACGTCCTCGCTCTCGCCCGTGCGATGGCCGAGGGACGCTGGCGCTGGACAGCCGACGCCATCCGCCTCGACAGGGACCTCTTCGTCATCGACGGCCAGCATCGCCTCTCCGCCATCGTGAAGAGCGGCCTGACGATGCGCGATGCCCTGATCGCCACGGTCACCGGTGAGGACGTCATCCTCTCCATCGACCAGAACAGGCCGCGCACCCTCGGCGACATGCGCGCGACGCGCGGCGAGGCGCGCCTGCCGCGCACCGTCTCGGGGGCCATCGTCGCCGAGACGTGCGACTGGTCGCAGTGGCACGGCATGCCGCGCGAGCTTCAGCTCCGCACGATCGAGGAGTGCGAGTTCGTGGACGACCTGATGTCCCTGATCCGCGGCAAGAGCAAGGTCCACCTGAACGCGACGTTCACCGTGGGCTCCCTGTCGGGAGCGCTCCGCTGCATCCGCACCAACCGCGACGAGGCGATGAAGTTCTTCAACGCCGTCTTCTCCATGAACCCCGTCGTGGACGGCCAGGAAGTGGAGATGGTCCGCGTCCTCTACACCTACCTCGCCGAGTCGAAGGGCGAGAGCTTCTCGTCCGAGCAGCGCACCATCGAGCACGCCTACAAGGCGGTGAGCGCGTACAACCACTGGAAGACGGGCAGCTCCATCAAGCGGCTCATGTGGAAGGGCGGCATGCCCCCGAAGGTCGTCGGATGACCCGGGTCGAAGGCGTTGTCGTTTTCGGCACCGTGCTGCTCAGCGCCCTTGCCAACGCTTTCTTCTTCGGACGCACTTCGGGCTACAACCAGATGCGCGAGCTGCGTGAGCAGCGGGTGAGCGAGCTGCGTGAGCAGCAGCGCCTGTGTCTTGCTCTGGTCGACGAGATGGCTGACCACATGGACTCGATGGTCACCATCCCTGACTGCGACTGCCCGGGGCCCGAGGAGTGCGACGTCGAGGCAACGTGCAACCGCGACGCGATGCGTTGTTGCCTCGCGCTCATCGATCAACAGGAGCGCCCATGAAGCTGGAAGAGGCACTGCGTGAGGCTGGCGACGGGTACGTTCGCCGTGCGGGGTGGCCCGTCTTCGAGGTGTCGCTGCGACGGCTCCGCGGCGCGAACGGCGGCATGACGGTGCCCGGGGCCGTCTTCGAGGACGCCTTGGGCAAGAGAGTGCTCTACGATGACGAGACGCTGGCCGGGGACGACTGGATGGTCGTCAGCCCGAAGGAGCCCGACAACATGAGCGACGACACCGGTCGCGTCGGTCGCGAGCGCCGTGCTCTGCGCCGCCTTCAGAACGAGCCGCCGTCGGAGTTCGAGCAGATCATCGACGCGCTCTACACGTGGCGCGAATACACCGGCCCCCAGGCTCGGGTGACCGATCTCATGCGCAGGCTGATCAACCAGAACCACAACGTGAGCGACACCGGTGCGCTGGCGGCGATCCGCGGCTACGTCAGGGAGGCGCGCACGGCGAAGATCGACGCGGCCATCGCCAAGCTGGGCCTCGATGAAGCGGAGCGCATCCTCGGCCTGAAAGAGAGCGACGAGTGACCGAGGTCGACACGAAGACCGAGGCGCTGCTTCGCCTGCGAGCCTCCGCGTCCGCTGCAAGCGGTCTCGTCGTGCTTCTCGGGTGGGACCTGAACGAGTTCATCGACGCGATCCTCGAAGAGGCCGACATGAACGTGCTGCGCGACGTCCTGATGCTCCTGCCGCTCCAGAAGGTCGACCATCTCGAAACTGGTCGCGCAGACAACGACTGCGCGCCTGGAGGCTTCACAGTGACCGAGATCGAAACGAAGAAGCTGACCGTCGTGTCCGTGCGACGCTACAAGGCCTGGTTCACGGCGGCGGCTCCCGTGCGCTCCATGTCCACGTCCGAACTGCTGGGCCTGTTCATGGACCTGCGAGTGACCCTGCTGACCTCGGGGCCGTGCATCTTGCACGTCTCCGACGGCGAGTGGTGGAGCTTCAGCCGCATGGAGCGAGGCCGCGAGGTGGCCGACGAGATCGATCGTCGCATGCCTTCGCCGGAGGCTCCGCTGTGAAGCTGTCCCTGCGTGCTGCCACATCCCGCGCCACCTACCTGGAGCGCAAGCTGTCCGGTGACGTGCAGCCTGCTCTCGTCGATGGCGACGATGACGAGCTGGAGGCCAGTCTCCACGAGCTTGGACACATCCTCGCCCTGCGAGGGTCGCTGCACACTGCTCTGTGCGGCGAACAGGTAACCGACGTCGACATCCTCATGAAAGAGATGGGCGTCCACGGGATCGCACGTGACGAGAACGAGGTCTCGGCGATCGCTATCGAGCTGCTCGCCTCCACCATGATCGGCCTCCCCATCGACAGCGCGAAGGTCATCGACTTCGCCTGGGGACACGGGAACGTCTCCTACTTCGTGTACAGGGACGTGTTCGAGGCACGCGTCGTCAGGCGCATGCAGAATGCTCGTTGCCGCAAGCTGGCCACCGAGCTTGCTCAGCACCTGGCCGCCCCGAAGACGAGGCGCCGATGATCGACGACGACCCCGTGTTCAGCAAGGCCGTGGCCACAGCGAAGAAGCACGCGGTGCAGTGGTACCGCGACTCGTGGCCCGACTTCGATCACAAGCGTGGTCATGCGGCGGACACGGCAGCCGATCTGGTCCACGAGATCGCTCACTGGCTCGTCGCCCCGCCCAGCAGGCGCATGAAGCCCTACTTCGGGCTGGGTCATCCCGCAGCGAAGAAGGCGACGCGCGTGTCGTCCAAGCGGGCCGAACGGGAAGAGTGGCGGGCCAGCTTGCTCGGCATCGCCATCCTGCATGACTGCGGCGGCGACTGGTACCAGATGATGCACGAGCACTCGTGGTTCGAGTACACGAGCGCGGCGGCCACGAAGAGCGTCCGGACGATCTTGGACAGCTTCGCCGACAAGCGCTGGGTGTCCAAGCGTGCCCTGCGAGCCATCGCGCGAGCGCGTGAGGAGGGCCTGGCGATGTCGCCTTTCAACAAGAGCCCGACGAGAAGAAGGAAGTCATGACCGACGAGAGCGCCGACGAGAAGTTCTACAAGCCCAGCGAGGTGGAGAAGATGCTCTCGATCTCGAAGAGCACCATGAAGCGCTGGATCCGGGACAAGAAGATCCGCGCCGTGAAGTTCGGCCCCGCCGACCGCGGCTCCTGGCGCATCTCGGCCTCGGCGCTGGCCGAGTTCAAGAAGACGCAGGCGCACTACAACACCGAGCCTGCCGACACCGAGGGTGACGAGTCATGATGCTCGCCCAGATCGAGCGAAAGCTCGCCGGCCTGAAGAAGGAGATCGAGATGCAAGAGAAGGACGCGGAGGACATCCGCGAGGGTGCGCGCATCGAGGGTTCCAAGGTCGTCGCCATCGAGGTCGACCCCGAGATGTATGCACAGCTCCAGGAGGTGGCGAAGCAGCACGGCGTTCGCGGCGTGCGCTCGGCGCTCGTGCTCGCGGCCCGGTCGGGGCTGCGTCAGCTGGTGCGCCCGTGAGCAACTGCGCCAAGTGCGGCGCTGTCTTCTCTGCATCGTGCCCTGCGTGCCTGCTTGCGTGGGCCAAGGGCCAGTTCGCGGCCCCGCCCGCCGCGCCGAAGCCGATGCTGTCGATCGTGCAACAGGCTTCGCCTCCGCAGATCGTCGGCGCGTTCGACACCCGTGACTCGCACACCGTCCTCGTGTTCACGATCCAGGCCGGTCACTGGGGGGTCGGCTCTGTCTGGCGTGCGTGGGAGAGCATCCCGCGTGGGTGCTCACTGATCGTCAACGAGGTCACCGTGGTCACAGCTGGTGGGCCAGATGACGTCGACACCGTGGTCACCAGCGGGACGGTTCAGATCTCCGACGACAACGCCAACACGCCGCTCTTCGAGAGGCCGTTAGGTCTTCTGACCGTCAGGGATGCGCAAAGCCGCGACGCCGAGATGGACGCTCGCCTGTCGCGTCTGGAGCGCATGATGAACGTGCTCGTCGAGCAGGACTCAGCTGCCGGCGAGGCGCTGCGGCGCCTGGGCGGAGCGAAGATCTTGTACGAGTCGCCCTCGCGGTTCACGCGGCCGGCCAAGTTCGACGGGGGCGACCGTGTCGGCGCGTCCCTGCGGTTCGAGTGGCCCGTGACGCTGACGAGCGATGTCGTGGTCCGTGTCTCCCTTCTGGGGATCAGCACGAGGCCGCTCCTGTGACGCCCCTCGCTCTCCAGGAGGCTCGCGAAGCTCTCGCCGAGGAGAACCCGAAGGCCCTCTGGCCTGACGGGTTCGAGGACGCGTACATCGGACAGGCCCGCCGGTGTGGGCAGCCGACGCTGGCGTCGTTCTCGGTCTCCAAGTGCATCAAGATCTTGATGGACCGCGACGGCATGACCTACGAGGAGGCCGACGAGTTCTTCGAGTTCAACGTCTCAGGGGCCTGGACGGGGGAGGGGACCCCGGTCTGGATCTACGACGACCTGGAGCTGGGGTCCGACGATGGCGTTTCGTAGCAACAGGATCATCGGTCGCGAGCAGGCGCCGTCCGAGACGACCAGCTCTCGTGCGCAGGCGATGAAGCGGCTTCGCGACGCGCCGTGGCTGATCGATGTCCTCTCAGACAACGGCGGTCTGCTCGATGTGGCCGACTTCGTGATGCAGCCGGAGGCGCCAGGGTTCTCGAAGGAGTTCTGGTGCTCCCGCTGTGGGGCTCACGTGCTGATCCACCACATCACCGTCGAAGGGACGGTGACCTGCCGCTGCGGGCCGATCCGAGGAGTGACCCTGTGACCAAACGACCCGATCATGTGCGCTGCGCCCAGATGGATCTGTGGGACGGCGACCCTCCGAAGCCGACGAACAAGACGTGGTGCGGTCGCATCATCTCGCCCAGTGTGGAGTGGCAGTTCAAGGACGCGAGCCACGCGCTGTTGCAAGGTTTCCTCAGTGGTCGCCTCCTGCTCTGCGCCGAGTGCGCCGTGGCCATCAAGGCTGCCCTGCGCGCGGTGTCCTACCGATCCAGGCAGAAGAAGACGTGACGGTCATGCCGATGGTGACGCGTCCGGTCATCTATCGCGCCGGCACTGCGGTGGCGATCTTCTACCCGCTCCGCAACCCCACCTGTCCATCGGCCACCTCGGTGGGCGGTGCATCCGTTGTCACCCGGATGATGCGCGGCAAGGACATCCAGATCGACCTCTCGCGACGCCAGTCCCCGACGGAAGCAGAGCTTCGGCACGCTATCCTCTTGCCGAGCCTCATCCGCTGCCTTGTGTGCAAGCTCGGGGTGGTCGGCGACAAGCAGTACAGCCTCTCGGTCGAGTGCGTCCACGGGATCTGGTCAGAAGATCCCGACCCGAAGGTTATGGCAGCCCAGCGCCTCGGCAGCGACATCACAGCATGCGACCTGTGCGGCCACGTCTACCTTCCGAACCGAAGCACCTGGACGTTCATGGCAAGTCCAGGCTTCGGCTCGTCAGCACACGGGGACGGAACCTTCGACTTCTGTGGAAACGGATGCCGAGAACGCGCCAGGAAGATGACGCTTCTCTGGTGACATTTTTCTTCGCTTCCCCCCTTGTCAGACATCATCTTTCGACATACTGTCGGCTTCTGACTGGGCAGCCAAGAAGGAGTGCAAGAAGATGACGATCGAAGCGACCAACAACGAGCAGAACAAGCAGCCCGAGCCCGGCTCGAACGCCGCCGACGCGAAGCCGAAGCGCACGGTGAAGCGCAAGGGCCTCTGGCTGGCGGTGCCCAAGGAGTACGAGGACACCGTCGCCGAGGATGGGGAGATCTGCCGCACCCCCACGCTCTACGAGCTGTACGAGTGCTCGACCAAGACCGAGGTCGGCCAGGTCCTCAGCAAGCTCAAGGACGTCGACCACGCGCACGTGAAGCTGTTCCGCGCCGACCCCATTCCCCTGCGTCTGAGCACGCAGGTCACCATCACGTTCTGAGAGGAGACCCCACCACCATGGCAGGCACACAGCTTCTGGACGGCAAGCGCGAGTCGCTCTTCCGAGTCGACCCCGCGACCCTGACCATCATCGGCCTCGACACCGAGGACGGTTCCGACCACCCGCTCTGGGACGAGCGCATCAAGCTCGACCTCGACGAGGCGATGGTCCTCAACATCATGGCGCTCGGCGTGCGTGAGCCCGTCGTGGTCGTGGTGCAGGGCAAGGGCGAGTCCCGGGTGGCTGCCGTGGTGGACGGGCGCCAGCGCGTTCGTCACGCTCGCGAGGCGAACGCGCGCCTCGTGAAGCGTGGCGAGCCGGCGCTTCAGGTGCCGGTCATCGCCGAGAAGGGCATGAGCGAGCAGGAGCAGATGCTCCTCTCGGCCAGCCTGAACGAGATCCGTCAGGACGACCCGGTCATGGTCAAGGCCGCGAAGGCCTCGCGCATGAAGGCGCGCGGCGCATCGTTCGCCGAAATCGCCATGTCGTTCGGCGTCACCGACCAGACCGTCGCGCTCTGGGTGAACATCAACAGCCTCACGGACGTGGCCAAGCGCGCCATCGCCGACGGTCGCATCACCCCGACCGCGGCCGGTCAGCTCGCCGGGCTCAAGCCCGAGGAGCAGAAGGCGGCCCTCGCGGAGCTGCTCGCGGAGGCGGAGGCCACCGGTGAGAAGCCCACCGTCGACAAGGCCAAGGACAAGGTGCGCGCCAAGAAGAACGGCGACACGGCGACCACGATCGCGCCGAAGCGGCGAGTCCTTCGTCGCGTCATCGAGACCGGCACCGAGGTCCTCTCGGCGGACTTCCTGGCCGGCGTGCGCTTCGCCATCGGAGACCTGAACCCCAAGACCATCAAGGGCCTCACCGCGCTCATGAGCAAGAAGGGCGCGGCGGCGGCGGAGTAGGCCATGTCGGAAGACGCGGAGGAGTGGACGGAGATCGCCCGCAAGTCGCACCTCTCGGTGCAGCCGTCGTACAAGGACAAGTACGACGCCGTCGTTCTCGTCACGGAGATCACCGACGAAGGGTGTGTCCCCGGCCAGGCGCGTGGCCTCAAGTATCGCACGCGCATCCACGTGGACCGCATGTACCGGGATGCTGCGGTGGAGGCTGGGCTTGCAGACGCGTTCGACGCGCTGATCGCCATGCACCGCCTCTTCGACAAGAGGTTCGAGGAGCGGCTCTCCAAGGTGCAGTGACGGCTGACCACACGCGCCGAGCACGGAAACGGGGAAGTGTGGCGCCGGGAACGACAACCGGCCTGGGGTGCTGAATAACCCTGGATGCCAAGGTCGTGACAGCCGGAGAGACGGCGCTTTTTACGGAGGTCTCAGATGCACGTGTTGAACAGCATGAAGATCGTCGCCAAGACGAAGGACGTTCTCGCCGCTCTCATCAAGAACCGGGAGAGGCATCAGAAGATCGTGGCCGAGGCTCGCGTTGGCTACGCGAAGCGGGCGCGCGAGGCGCTCCTCGAACAGCTCAAGCGGCTGGAGAGCGGCAAGGCCACGATCGTGGTCTTCTCGCTCACCGCGCCGCAGGACCACACCAAGGTCTACGACACGGCCATCGAGATGATGCGGATGCACACCGGCAAGACGGTGCCTCTCGACTCCGGCCAGGTCCGCACTCTGATGATGGACGAGTGGGACTGGAAGCGGCACTTCCTGATGGCCAACAGCGCCTACTCCGGCACCGCGGCCGCCGAGTACAGCCCGTCCGACGACGAGTAGAGGTAGAGATGATGGACCTCCTGTTCAACGCTGTGCTTCCTCCGGTCTTCCTGGTGCTGATCGCGACGTTCATCTTCGCTGTCGGCTACTACCGAGCTGTCGACGTGACGCGACGGGCTGTCGATGCCGAGGTGGACAGGCGCTTGCTTGGAAGGGCGGCGGGCGGCGCAGAGGCAGCAGCGAACGCGGCAGCGGCGAAGCGCGTGATGGATGCGGAGCCGTTCCCAGAGCCCGACGACGATGTCGACGATGTCGATGTCTGCCTGCGCGTGGGGATGCAGGTCGTCTGCCGACTGTCCGAGAACTCGCACACGCACGGCGTGCTCCTGGGCTTCACCATGGGAACGAACGCGTCCGGCGGGCCGGACACCGAGGGCCCGATGCTCGCTGTCGTGGACGTGGGCGCCGCGCACCCGATGCCCATCAACGTCGATCTGGTCGAGCCTCGCGGCGTCGAGCGCGCCGTCGGGTACCGAGAGAACGCGGACCCGAAGAACTGGAACTGACATGACCGCGCCGGTCAGAACCATCGTCACATGCGCCCGGTGTAGATCCATTCACCGGATGTCGCTCGGCACCAGCACGCAGGCCCCCGATGTTCACTGGGTCTGCGACAGGTGTCAGAGAGAAGAACGTGCCCTCTGTCCGATCCACCATGAATCGGTGGAGCGAATGGCCACCTCTGACCTGATCGAAGAACTTGTCGGCGGCAACGTGTCGACAGGTCGACGCTCGGCTCTTCGTGCTGAGCTGAACGTGCGCGTCCCGTCGAGGTCCTGATGGCCAAGAAGGCGGTGGCGGAGTCGCGTCGTCTCAACCCGGAGCAGCAGCTTGTCGCCGACCACCTTCGTGGTCCCTTGCGCGTCGGTGCGGTTGCTGGCTCCGGGAAGACGCACGCGTTGATCGAGCGCACGGCCACGCTCGTCGAGGGGCACCGCGTCACGCCGAGCAAGATCCTTCTGATCTCGTTCTCGGTGAACGCGCGCAAGGAGATGGAGAAGCGCCTGGTGGCGCGCTTGCCTGGCGTGGCGGCCGGTGAGATCTGCCGCACCTTCCACTCCATCGGCCTCGACATCTTCCGAGAGGAGACGGACCGGGACAAGCTCTGGCTCGTCGACACCACGGGCCGGCTCTGGCGCAAGTCCATCCGCCTCGCCGCCAAGAAGGTCGGCATCAACCTGGACGCCAAGCACAGCGAGCTGACCGTCAGGGCAGTCGAGAAGGTCTCCTCGCTCGCCAAGACGCGGATGCTCCTCTCCGACCGCGCGCTGCGCCGGCTGGGCCGTATCGAGCCCGAGCTGAAGCGCGCCGCGGAGGACGTGGTGGGCCCCGACCTGGCAGATGATGCCCTCGGCATCATGCACGCGGCGGAGGACATCCGAGAGGTCAGCGGCATCGAAGAGCAGGGCATGTTCCAGCGCTTCGTGACCTTCGACGACATGCTCTACGCGTCCGCGACCCTTCTCCGTAGCCAGGACGTCCGCAAGCGCTGGGCGCACCGCTGGACGTACGTGATGCAGGACGAGGTGCAGGACGAGAACCCCGTCCAGGGAGAGATCGCCGAGGCGCTCTGCTCTGTCCACCGGAACTACATGGTCGTCGGGGACCCAGCGCAGGCCATCTACGGCTTCCGCGCAGCCGACCCCAAGCGGATGCTCCTCTTCCCGTCCACATGGCCTGGGTCGACCACGGTGGTGATGGACCGCAACTACCGCTCGGGCATCGAGATCATCGAGACCGCCAACAAGGTCATCGCCAACATGCCGCCCGACACGATCATCGCGCGCTCGATGAAGTGCGAGCGGCAGACGCGTGCCCATGTCGCGTGCCATCTCTTCACGGACGAGGCCGTCGAGGCGGCTGCGATCGCGCAGAACATCCGCAGGCACTTCGACCAGGGGCTGCCCTGGAAGGACCAGGCAATCGTCATCCGGATGAACGCGATGGCCCTCGCGATCGAGGTTGGCCTCGCCACGGCCGCCATCCCCTACCGCATCGTGTCCGGCGAGTCGTTCTTCAAGCTCACCGAGGCTGCCGTCATGCTCGGGTACCTCCGTGTGGCTACCGGACGCGCAACCCTCGAAGACGTCGAGGTGTCGCTGGTCAACCCCAACCGCATGCTCGGTAAGGTCTACTTCGAGCAGCTCGCAGCGGCCAAGGTCGCCAAGCCGGACGAGCCGTGGGCCAGCCTGGTGCTGATGCCGCAGCTGGGCCGCAAGCAGTACGAGGAGGTCGAGAACTGGGTGAGCCTGATCTCGGAGCTTCATGGACAGGTGAAGCACCAGATGACTCCCTACCAGGCGCTGACGTACCTCGTGAAGGAGATCTCCTTGGCAGACTGGCTCCGAGACGGCGACGACGGCGACAACTCGTCCTCGACCAACATCAGCCAGGTGATGGCCTTCGCCGCGAACTACGACACGGTCGACGGCCTCCTCAGCGCGGTCGACAAGGTGCTCGACAACAAGAAGTCCGCATCGCGCCTCCGGAACGTCGTCGAGGTCTCCACCATCCACCGATACAAGGGGCGCGAGGCTTCGGTCGTCTACATGCCCAGCGTCGTCCAGGGGCTGTTCCCCTCGTCCCTGGCCGACCTGCTCGAAGAGAGGCGCCTCTTCTATGTCGGGGTCACCCGTGCGATGGACGAGCTGTGGGTCTCGTGCTCGGAGTACAAGAGCGACGACACCTCGAACACGCCGAGCATGTTCCTCGCCGAGGCCGGGCTGAGGCTGGAGCCGGGCTCGACGTACATGCCTGGCCGGAAGATCCAGCCGGTGAAGGTGGGCACGCAGATGGGGCTGCTGCTGTGATGCTCGTCTTCTCGATCGCCATGTGGGTGCTGACCCTTGCGCTGTGCGCCTCCTTCTTCTACGGCCTCGGGCACAAGAGAGCGACGGCACAGGCGCGGCGTGCCGAGGCCATGCGCCGCCTGGGCGCTGAGAGCGAGTGGGAGTTTCGCGAGAGCGGTGAGATCAGACTGCTCGAAACGCTCATCTACGCTCGCGCGCCCGACGGTACCGAGTACACGTCCGAGGCGTTCAGCCACAAGCCGCAAGGCTGGTTTCGGGTAGACGATGCCGAGGCCGTCACCGGAGAGAGCGCCAAGGCGCTCACGCGGCGGCTCATCGCGTTCCGCACGAAGAAGAAGGTGGGTCTATGACCATCGAGCGCGATGTCGACGGTGACTGCTGGCGTTGTCCGTTCGCAGAGAAGCACGACTGGGCCAGCGCCGACTGGTCGGGTACCGACATCACGGACTGCATGCTCGGCGCCCCAGACGCGTCCGAGGTGCCTGGGCACGAAGTTCAGAGGGCTCTGAACTCGCGCTGCGGGGAGCCGCCTTCGTGGTGCAAGCTCCGGGCGAGCGACGTGGTCGTGAAGCTGAGGCTCAAGCCTCGCGGCTAGCCCAGCTTCTTCTCGGCGCGAGCGTCGCGCAGCTCCAGCAACGACGTGGAGCGCAGCTCCTGGATCGACGGGCAGCGCTTGCAGCGCAGACCGCCGTCGTACTTCCGCAGCGCACACATCCAGCAGCAGCCGACGTAGCGCTTACGGCACCTTCTCTTGCGACGAGTCATCGGGGTCCTCCTGCCGCGCCGCCGCCAGCGGCGCGGACGTGGAGGTGTCACGCACTGGCCCGAGCGTGCCGTCTGCCTGGACCTCGTACCTGAAGCCGCTCGTCTGGTTCTCGTCGTCGGTGACGACCACGCTCGGGTCGCCCGTGGTTGCGGCAGCCGCGTGCGCGACGATGTCCGAGTAGGGCACGAACGAGTCGCCTGGACGCAACGATCCGATCGACCATCCGGCTTCATCCAGGAGTCGCACGGTCGACTCTCCGCGACCCGCCTGCGCCAGCAGCCCGACGAACGTGTACGGCTGCGAGGTGAGGATCTCCTGGAACGCCTTCTGTCCCGCCTCCTCGTCTTCGATCTCCGAGGCAGCGTACGCGAGCTTGAGCGCGAGCTGCGGGTCCTTCGGGCGGAGAATGGCGAGCTTGTCACCGTGCTTGATGGCGAACGGGTACTTCATGTCACGAACTCCTCGTCGCGCTTGGTGAGGAACGCTTCCTCGATGACCACCGAGTCGTAGTCCCCATCCTCGCAGGCGACGTCGTACAGGTTGTCCCCCAGCACGAACGCCACGCGACCAACGAACACCGCCTGGGCGCCATCCGCGATGGCCTCGTGCCACATCACGCGGTCGCCCACCTGGAACTTCACGCGGCAGCCTTCTGCCGGTACGACCGCGCGACATCCTCGGTGAGGTTCGTGACGGTCACCGAGGTGTCGTTGTGCATGAGCCCGAAGCCGACGTCGCCGATGGCCATCGTGCCGTCGTCTCGGCGCATCATGTTGCCCGAGTGGATGTCCTCCCAGTCGACGCCGAGGCTGTGCATCGCGTGGACGCAGGCGCTGACCTCGCCGAGAAGGTGCATCGTCCGGTTGAGGTTCGCCTGGGTGTGCATCTCCTGCACCTCCAGCTCCTCGCGGACGTAGCTCTTCCACTTGTCGTGCATCGCGCGGTGGTTCGCCCTCGGGAACTTCAGGTCGATGGACGTGTCGCCGTAGAGCACCCACAGGATGTCCACGAGCGTGATATCCTTCTTCGAGAGCGGGTTGAGGTAGGCGCGATGCACCGCGTACCAGCCCCTGAGCTTCTTCTCGTGCGTCCAGTTCAGCGACCACGTCTGGTAGATGTCCACGACGTGCTTGTGGTGCTTGCCGCAGAGGAACGCTGAGGCCTGGGCCTCCGTGGGGTCACGGGTGAACTTCAGCACGCTCCTCTTGCCGTTGAGCAGCTCGACCTCGTACGCCGAGCCGAACGAGCCCTTGCCCAGCCGCTGTGCCGGAGGGTTGTGGATGCCCAGCAGCTCGACCGCCTTGCGGGAGTTCAGCAGGACATGGCCCAGTGGGTAGTGAGGCTCGCTCAGCACCTGCGTGAGCGTGCCGGGTCCATCGTCGTCGTCGGGCTCTTCGGAGAAGTGGCGGGCCATGTGTCGGACAGCCTACCCCTTCGCCTTCAACACGCCAAGCGGCTAAGCTAACGGTCATGAGCTACGCACGCGGCCTCGGACAGGCCAAGATGGTTCCGGGCCAGATCAGCTTCCAGACCCTGCCCGAGGGACGCTCTGGCTTCCCGAGCCTCGACCCGCTCGTGCGGGCCGGCCTGCCGATCGCTCCGTACATCGAGCATGGCTCCTGGGCGACGGGGCGGCCGGCGATCATGCGCTACGGGCTCGACCCCTACCGCGGGCTCGCTGGCGACTCCCTCGGGCAGATCCTGACCGGTTCGCTCTGCGACCCCACGGCGGTCTCAGCGGCCTTCCAGACGCGCCTGCGCGGAGCCCTCAACGCCGGCAGCCAGGCGGCCCTGGTGGGCGGCGCGGTGGCCGGGGTGGTAGGTGCCCTCTCCGGCAAGCGCAGCCCCATCATCGGGGCCGTGGCGGGCGCGCTGGTGGGTTGGACCGCCAACCTCGTCCTGACGGCCACGCACAGAGCGTGAGCGCCAAGTGCAGAGGGAAGGCGCCATGAGGAAGAACGGTGAGGCGACGGCCCTGCTCGACGCGATCATGAAGGCCGCCCCCAAGCTGCCGCTGCGCATCAAGGAGGCGCGCTCCTTCGACGGCTACCTCAGAAGCGAGCTTCCCGTGCAGAACGTCTACCCGGCCGACGATGAAGGCGGGGATGAAGGCGTTGTCCAGGCGCGAGAGTATGGCGACAGCATCGGCACCACGTTCTCGTGGGCCAACTACATCGCGCTGTCCGGCAACGCGCTACCGGCGCTCCTGGAGGTCGTGAGCGCGGCGCTGGAGTCGACCGACACGAAGGTCCGCGCGAAGGCCGAGGTGGCATCGCGAGAGCTGGTCAAGGTCGTGCAGAAGATCGCCGATGAGTCGGTCGTTGAGGTTCCTGAGTCAGAAGACGGCGATAGCGGATGGTGAGGCAGCATCAAGCTCTGGCGCAGGTCATCAAGGTTCGCGAAGGCGACCTCTCGCCCAACACTGGGCTCGCCCCCCTCTACCACGGCTCCGACTTCGAGCTGGACGAGCTGGACGGTGGCAACCCTGGCTACGCGGGCTCGCTCGGCTGGGGCCTCTACCTCACCACCGATCCAGCGTTCGCGAGGGTCTTCGGCAAGCATGTCTACGAGGTCGAGAGCCCTGTGCCTGACGAGCTGGTCGCCTACATCGAGACCGATCTTCATGACTGCGGCGACAGCCTGACCATCGGAACTCCTGGGTCCACGCCGTTCACGTTCGAGATCACCGACCGCAGCACCGGCAAGACGCACCGCTACTCCGTTCTTGGCAACTGCGACGAGCAGGTGCGCGAAGGGCTTCGCAAGTGGGCCCTCGAAGACTTCAAGGAGACGTCGCAGGAGCTGAAAGACCGTGTCGCCGCGCTGCCAGCCGCTGCGAAGATTCGCATCGGCAAGGCTGCCGCTGCCGTGCTCGAAGCGATCTCCGAGTCAGAGCGAGTCGACGACATGATCGATCTCTTCTTGGAGTCCATGTCCGAGAAGGATGGGGTCGACGACGCAACGCTCGACGGTCAGGTTCGTCCGATCCTCGAAGCGCTCGCAGAGGAGATCGAGGCGTTCGCCGACGAGAAGATCGCCAAGAGACTGGGCGACGAGATCGACCTCGATGACCTCTCCGCGACCGTCTCCGAGCACGGCTACAGCGCCTTCTTCATCTCCGACTACGCGCCAGGCGACGAGTACGTCATCGTCGACAACGAGTACCTGCCGATCCCGGTGACGAAGTAGCTACACCCTCTTGTAGACGGCGATCAGGCGGCGGCGGACGTCCACGCGCTCTGCCGAGTCGTCGGGGAACGGGCCGTCGCAGAAGTGCTCCCCGTGGTCCGTGCCGATGACCGAACGCCCAAGCGCGCCCGCGATCAGCACCGGGTCGAACACGGCCAGGTGCCAGTCCTCCACGATGTACACGCCTCCGCGCCGGAGCATCGGCCAGCAGATCGCAAACGAGTCGATCACTGAACCTGCCCCGTGCGCACCGTCGTCGATGATCAGGTCGAACTCGCCGAGCGACCGTGCCGCAGGGTTCGGCATCGGGAGTACCTGACGACGAACTCCAGCCCGATCGAGATGCGCCGCAGCTTCGGGGTTGATGTGTCCGAGCGTGATGTCGAGCCCGAGGATCTCTGCCGCCGGCCACAGCTCCCGCCACATGGCCAGGCTGCCGCCGCTGTAGATGCCGATCTCCAGCACGCGTCCCGGATCGGCGCGACCGCCGAGCACCTGCTCGTACCCAACCAGCGTCTGCCGATCCTTCTGATGAACGATGTCGCCCTGCCGTCTCGACGCGGTGTGCAGGTACGAAAGCCTGCTGCCGTCACGCAGCGTCACGGTTCGCGTGAACTTCTCCAGCTCCATGTGTCTAGCCTCCTCAGAACGAGAGATGCGGCTGCGCATCGAACGGGGTAGCGAATCGCTCCTCGCCAGGCAGACCGCCCCACTTCTGAATGTAGTAGTCGCGGCAGGCACGGAAGCGCACGTGGTGCTGCTCCAGCTCCTTCTGCGAATACTGCTTCATCGTGCCGCTGTTCACGTGGTCGTAACCGCACGGAGCGATCGCTTCGGTTGCCCCGGCGATCTTCATGCGTCGATGGAAGTCGTTGTCCTCGAAGTACGCCGGCCAAAACATCTCGTCGAAGTATCCGACCTTCTCGAAGAGCGACAGGCGAACCATGAAGCACGAGAACATCTGGTGCATCGTCGACCGCGCGGGATCTGGAAAGGCGAGGTCTACACCAGTCTCTTCCATCGTCTTCAGAAGCTGCTCGATGCAATTCGTACCGAGAGAGACGTCGTCGCCGCAGATCAGCAGTCGATCCTCCGGCGTCTTCAGGTTGTCACGCGCAAGAATGTTCCACGACGGACCCACGCCGAGGTTCTTGCCAGGCCTGACGATCTCGACCGGCCTCGTGTGCAGAGGGTTCTGGTATCCGCCGTCCGCGAGCTTGCCGCCGTTGTCAACGACGACAATCTGATCCGGCGGAAGCGTGCCGGCGCATGCAGACGCGAGCAGCTCGGCACAGAGGTCGTAACGGTTGAGGGTTGGGACACCCAGGGTAACGATCACGGGCGCTCCCCCTCGTGTCGGATCACCACCGTTGCGAGCCATGCGCGTCGCCCCACTTCGACAGGCTCGTTCTCCCAGTACGCTTCGATCGTCCTGGCTATCGCAGGCTTGTCCCAGTCGCTCATCACTCGCGCCTCTCTCCGGACAGGTGTGCGGTGTGCTGCATGTTGAACGTGTGGTTGCGCTTGTAGGTGACGAGCGCGTCGATCGGCCAGATGGGTCCGTAGCCCGCCTGCACGAGCGATCGGTAGAAGAGGCCATCGACCACGTAGCCGATCACCGCGGGGTCCGACGGCCACTCGGGAACCTTGTCGAGACACGAGCGCCGGTGGGCGACCTGGCTCTGGTCGAGCTGGCAGAGCGGGTCCATCACCGGTCCGCCAGGGTACAGCAAGCCGCCCACGTTGCCTGCTCCGTCGACATAATGCAGGCGCCCGTACGCCATCATCACCGACGGGTTCCGGAACACGGACTCGAAGTGGATGAAGCGGTTGGGCGCGAAGAAGTCGTCGTCGGGGAGGTAGTGGATGATGTCGTTCTTCGCGACACGAAGTGCGTCGTTGATGCGCTTCACCGCCCGCACGTTGCCATCAGCCCGGAGCCCCGGCGGCGGACGGTCCGGAGCGTGGAGGAGCAGGCAGCGCGGGTCGCCGTCGGTGAACGACCGGATCACACTGATCGTCTCGTCGCTCGACGCGTCGTCGCTGACGATCAGCTCCCAGTTGGGGCCGGTCTGCTCGACGATCGATTTCAGCGTCTGAGCGATGAGGCGCGGCCGGTTGTAACTTCCAACGATCACGGTGTGCGTGATCGCACCCGACGGAAGTGCGGCCATGTGGACGTGGTCGCTCCCCTCGACGCCGCTGATGACCTTCTTGTAGCCGGCCCGCTCGTAGATTCTGTGAGCCGACGTGTTGCCCGGCTTCACGTCGAGCTGGACACGAGCGAAGCCTGCGCTCAACGCCCAGGTCGTGAGAACACGCGTTGCTCGACCTCCGAAGCCAAGACAGAGCCGCTCGTCGTCGCCGACCACGAGGCGTCCGAACGTGACGGTCAGTGGTGGCTCGTGCTTGCTGTAGAGCGAAGCCTGTCCGATGGGCCCCTTCTCGTCGCCGAAGATCCAGACGCACTCCTTGTCGGCGCGTGACTCGTACTGGCGAAACCACGCCTCGTGCGTCTCGAAGGAAAACTCCGAGCTGTCTCCGAGCATCTCGCGCACGCGTGGCTTCATCCGCCAGTCGTACGTCATGCGCAGATCCGTCGCCTGAAGAGGCCTGAACCAGAGACCTTCCCCACTCAACTCGGTCCTCAAGCTCATGACATCACCTCGCTGAGCGAACGCACGACGCGCTCGACAGCTGCATAGCTCATGCGCAGGTGCAGAGGCAGAGACATGAGCGATCCGCTGAGCCTCAGGGCCTGCGTACACGTCGTCGCGCCCCTGGCGCCCACATACGGCGCGTAGACAGTGTTGCTCTTGTAGTGAACGCCGGGGAAGATGCCCATCGCGTTGAGCTTCATCATGACCGCGTCGCGGCCGGGGATGAGCACCTGAAACAGGTGACGCGACGAGATGCAGCTGGCGTCGTGCTCGATCGCCACCACGTTCGGCTGCTCCGAGTTTCGCAGGCACGTGATGTAGTGATCGGCCAGAGCGCGCCTGTACGCGTTGTCCCTGTCGAGGAGCGGGAGCTGCGAGAGCGCGATGCCCGCCATCATCGAGTTGCCGTTGTACTTGTAGCCGACGTCCGGAACGTCGTAGTCCCATCGGTACCGCCCCTTCTGGAGGGTGCGCGTGTACGTGTCCTTGTCGATGCCGAGCCACGAGAGCGCGCGAGCGCGACGGTCCAGCTCCGCGTCCAAGAACGACACCGCGCCGCTGTCACCGGTCGGCAGGTTCTTCACCGCCTGGAACGAGTACGTGACCGCGTCGGCTCCGAACGTGGCGTCGCCGCCTGACTTGAGCCTCGTGCCAGCCATGTGAGCCGCGTCGAGGATGAGCTGGAGGTTGCGCCGACGGCACAACGCTGCGATCTCGCCCAGGCGCCCCACGTTGCCGCCGAGGCCGACGAACATCACCGCTCGCGTTCGATCCGTGATGCTTGCCTCGACACTCGCAGGATCGAGACAGCCGGACAGGTCAACGTCGGCGAACACCGGCGTGAAGCCCTCGTAGAGAATCGCGTGGTTCGTCGACACGAAAGTGATCGGCGTCGTGATGACTTCCGCGTCCTCCGACCACTCGTGCTTCTCGGCGAGAAGCTCGACGGCCAGATGAAGTGCAGAGGTGGCAGAGTTCAGGAAGTGGACGAAGGAACGGCCGGTGTGCTCCGCCCACTTCTTCTCGAACACGAGCGCCTTGTCTCCCATGCCCGTCCAGCCGCGCTCCAGCGAGTCGCGCATCTCACGGATGCAGCTCTCGATGTCGAACGTGGGAACGAACAGGTGGATGGGTTCGTCGGCACCCACCGCTCAGCCCTCTCGCGGCTTCATGCCGGACAGGTCGATGTCGTCGGCTTCCGGCAGATGATCACGCGACGGTCCGCTCGGCGTCGGAGACGGATCACCCAGCGTCGAGCCCAGTATGACACCCCCCATGATGGCCCCGAGCTTCTCTCCGGCCTTCTCGAAGAAGACGTCGGCAGCCTCGCCGTACTCCTTCTTGCGGTTCGCCGACGCCTGCCCGCGAATCGAGAAGTCGCCGCCGCCCATCATCGCCATGTCCACGAGGGTCAGCGAGTTGCAGACGGGACACGGACCCTGGTAGCCGTACGGGTCGCCGCCCATCGCTTCCAGCTCCTCCTTGTCGAACTCGATCGTGAGGCCTCGCGGGTACTTGCTGGCACCGCCGTCGTTGAAGCCGCAGGTCATGCACCAGAACAGGCCCCGGTTCGGAGGCAGCTCGCCGCTGACGACGCGAGCGAGCTGGGTGGCCTCCTTGTGCGAGGCCGGCACGATCGCCGTCGACTGGATGTCGCTCTTCACGGCGCTCTCGGGGAGCCCGGTGTTCCGTTCGTCAGCCATTCGACTTCTCCTTCTTCTTCAACGACGACTCCTTCGAGTCCTTCTTGGTGTTCAGGGTCGCCATGTCGAAGGCCTCGATCAGGAAGTTGAGCACCGCCGAGACGTTCGGGTGCCCCTTCGCGTTGATCCAACCCTTCGCCTTCGCGAGAGCCAGGAGCTTCTCGGCGTTGCGAGCCGTCGCACGGAACGACAGTCGCTCGCTCTGCGTTTCGCGCGTCGGCTCGGCCATCTCAGCTGCCGATCTTGCTGATCGCGCGCACCATGAAGATGTCGCTGCCGGAGAGGTAGATGTACGCCCTCGTCGGCACACCGGCCGGCGACGGCACGAGCGTCGTGAACTCCCACTCGTCGCTGTCGCCCAGCTCACGGAACTTCTGCGCGGTGAACGCGACGAGGGTGTTGGCGGGGATGTCCACGACCTTGCCGTCGGGACCGGTCACCTGCTGGATGTTGAAGTCCATGACCCGCGTCAGGACCTCGATCGGCCCGTCGCCACCGAGATGCTTGAGAACGATGCCCTTGCTCACGTTGCCTCCATCCATTCCTTGAGTCTCTCGACCCACTGCGCCGCAGCGTACTCCCACGACCCCCACCCAGGCTCCGCCGCCTCGCCGACGCTGACCGTCGCCTGGGCCATCCAGTCACGTGCGAAGGGGGTGATGGCCAGGCTGAGCATCTCCGTGAACGTGGCGCCGTCCACGACGGGCGCGAGGCCCGCCTCGAACGCGAGCGGCCGCATGTGCGGCGTTGGGATCGGCAACCATGCGCCAGGGCGCAGCGCCAGGAACTCCGCGTGTCCTGTGTTGCAGGTCGTCAGGAGCGGCACCTGGGCCACGAGCGCCGCGAGCATCATCATCCCGAAGCCCTCGGACCGCGAAGGCGCCACGATTAGGTCGGCGTGCTCGTAGAGAGTGGTCAGGTCCTGGTCACTCGTGCCCAGGGCGCCCGAGGGCTCGTAGGTCACCGTCTCGTCGATGCCGAGGTCGGCGATCCTGTAGAGGGCGTCCTTGCGGAGCGCAGGCGGCCCATGGATCGTCAGGACGGCGTCCGGACCGGCTCGACGCCGGCTCCACGCTTCGAGAAGCGTCTCGGTGCCCTTGCGGCTCGGCCAGGCCTGGTCGCTGGTGAAGTGCAGCACGCGCACCGGGCCGCCGATGGCTCGATCCGTCTTGTGGAGAGGGCCAGAGATCGGACTCCCGAGCGGGAGCACGGACACCGAGTCGATCTCCGACGACCGGAGAGTCGTGTTGGCGCAGAACCTCGACGGAGCGATGGCAAGCCCGAACTTGCTGATCGTCTCTCCATGCTCCTCGATGAGAGTGTCCGTGTTCGGGCTCACGAAGATGGCCGACCGCTCGCGGCCGAACATCTCCGCGTAGCCCGAAACGTAGTGGTTGGGCGCCGCGACCAGCAGCGTGTGTGTCGGGGTTCCCGCAGCGCTACGGAGGCCGCTCCACCTGGGATGCCAGGACTGATCGAAGTTCTGGCAGCCGGCGAGCATGCCAGCGTCACGCAGCGCCTCGGCCACGCGCCCAGCGACCGTGGCGTACGAGTAGAGGGTCCCGAAGTGACCGGCGACGAGGATCATCAGAGCCACTCCCGAGCCTTCTCGGACGACAAGATCTTCCGCAGCGCCTCACGCAGAGGACCGAGCGTCGCAGGTCCGAACGCCTCGCGGATGTACTCCGCCGACGCCACGTCGACCATGCGGCCCTCGGTCATCGCGGCGCGCATGGTACCAGCGAGGTCGGCGACTGCGTACGTGCCCCACTTCGTGCTGCGCTCGAACATGAGCCCGAGCTTCATCATCGCCGGGTCGACGGGGGTCAGGTGGTGACTGAAGAGGTGATCGCAGAACGACCCGCTCTCCACCCGCGTCTCGAAGATCATCTCTCCGACCGCGCCGTAGTCACTCGACACGATGGGCACGCCCTGAGCCTTGGCCCAGACGTGCGGGATGCCCAGGCCTTCGCCGTAGGACGGATTGACGTAGCAGTCGAGCGTGCCGAGCCACTCGATCACCTGCTGGTCATCCAGGTCGGTGCCCAGCTCCAGCTGAAGCCTCGGCATCTTCTTGGACGCGGGGAAGTTGTCGTCGCCGAACTCCTTGGCGATCTCGGCGATCTCCGCCGTGAGCTGTTCCTTGAACTTCTTGATCGTTATGCCGCTGTTGAGCGGGCTCGTGCGGATGACGAGCACGACCGGCTCGTCGCGAGTGAAGTTGCCGAAGTACGCGCGCAGCAGGTCGAACATGCCCTTGCGCTTCTGCCAGGTGCCGAGCGTTCCGAGGACGAACGGGTCGGCCCAGGTGACGAGGCGGTTCTTCGCCTTCTGGAGCTGCTCGATCGGCGTCATCTTCCAGAAGCCGCTCGTGAGCATCGGTCGGACGACGTCCACTCGTCCTTCCGGCACGCCAGCCGCGACGAAGGCGCTCTTGACGAACTTGCTGACGACCCAGACCTGCTTGAAGATCGGCCCGGTCGCGAGGTCCCTCGCGTACCGCGAGACCCTGTCGCCCTCGAAGGCGCAGTACGGGATGACGGGGCAGCTCCCCTCGTCTTCCATCTCGGCGGCCACCTCCAGGGGGAAGCTCACGAAGAGCGCCTGAGGCCAGCCGACCGCTTCCTTCGTCCACTCGAAGAGCTGCGCGTCGCGGTCCTTCGGGAAGCGCTCGATGTCGATATCCATCGATCGGTGCGGCGTGAGCTGCGTCTTGATCTTCAGCTCCTTCGCGAGCATCCAGTGCAGCGCCACGGCGTGCGTGGCGTAGCCGGAGCGGTGCGCGGTGCCGAAGCAGTTACCGGTGAGCAGGTTTCCCTCAAGCGCGAAGGTATGAGTCTCCGGCACCTCAGCGCAGAACACTTCCTCGACCGTGCCGGTAGCTTCGACGAAGTCGACGAACCAGTCACGACGCTCCTTACCTGACTTGCGAGCCAGCCACCGCTCCCTGTGCTCCCTGACGAGAAAGAAGTCTTCAGTCAGAGCATTGCGTCCGAAGGCGATCATGTACCAATCACGCAAGCCTTCGCTGAAGCCGCCAGACCGGTGGGTTGCGCGGACGCCATAGGTAAAGATCCCAAGCTGACGACACACCCTGTCAACGTGTTCGACGGCAGACACCGACGCGCTCCCCAACGTGGGACGGCCCTCCTCGTCTACGCACCCGTCGGCCGCGAAGTAGCCAGCGAGCCAGCCGTAGAGGTACGACGGAGACTCGTTGAGGTCGGGCAGCGTCTTGAAGTGGTTCGGAAGCCCGACGATCCTAACGCCGGACACTCCGCCGTCGGTTTTGTAATCGTAACGGTTCCCCCACGGGAAAAACTGCGAGAGGGCAAGATCCTTCTCGCCCCAAAGTGTCGCCGCTGTCCCTCGCTCCTCGTAGTGGCCGTCACCGAAAACGAATCCGTGAGCAACGGCCCAGGGAGACACGGCAAGCGTGCCCGAACGCGGGAACGCGGCAGACCGCAGTCGCATATCCTTCTTCAGGTCACACGTTGTGATCTCGTCCCAGGAGGGATCACCATGCGGCTCCGACGCGAACCAACGGTGACCGTCCGTTGCGCGGATGATCTTGGTCTGGCCATTGCGGCGAATGCCGATCTTGAAGAGCTGCTGCTGGCCAAACGACTTGATGGGTGCCATCACCCACTTGGAGTAGCCGCGCACATCCGTCGTCAAGACCTCGACGGTCTGACCCGCGAGCGATCCGATCGGCACCCCACCGCATCGCATCAGCACCTGGGTCTCCGCGGCCAGACAATGCCAGAGCCCGTGGACATCGTAGCCATCGGCCGGCGGGGCGACGTAGTTGCGAATGGGCGAGTGACGAACCTGATCCTCGAACGACTTCAGATCGTCGTGCGGGCGATCCTTGTACTCGGAGAAGTTCGCATCGTCGGGCGTGTCTGACATGATGCGGGACCCTACAGCAGGTTTGTCTGACAAGCAACCGTCAGAGAAAAACTTGACGACCCGCAGAACAGCCGCTAGGGTGTCCGACATGACCTTCTCGAACCATTGACCTGAGCGCGTTCCGCGCAGCCTCGCTGGCCCTTGCCCTCGATGTCGGTCGTGTTCGTGATGATGTCCCACCCGCCCTGCTTGGCAGCGATGCCCAGCGGGGCGCATTCGTTTCTCGGCCTCGTAGCTCAGCGGTAGAGCACCAGGAGGCCAGCGATGGTCTTCTGGGGGTGGGTGGTTCGATTCCATCCGAGGCCATGGGTCTTGTAGCTCGAAGGTCGAGCGTCAGCCGTGATGAGGCTGAAGGTGTGGGTTCGATTCCCATCGGGACCGTTGGTCTGGAAGCTCCCCGGCAGAGCGACGGGGGCAGCGATGCTTCCGGGGGAGAAGGTTCGATTCCTTCCCGGACCGATCGCCTCTACGCGATCACGCGTGCCGACCTCAGCGCAGGCCTTCGTGCTGCGCAGGTCGGCCACGCGCTCATCGCCTGGGTGCTCAAGCACGGCGAGCCCTGCGAGAACCTCGTGGTGCTCCAGGTGCCCGGCCGCTTCGCCCTGGAGGAGCTGGAGAAGCGCCTGTCCGGCCGCGTCGAGGCGTTCCACGAGCCCGACCTCGGCGGGCAGATCACGGCGATCGCTGCGGGCCCCGAGTGCTGGCGCGAGGTCAGTGCGATCGGGCTGATGCGCTGATCTGCGTCAGCCCTTGATACACAAGATCTGCTTCAGCTGCGCCTCGATCTCGACGAGGTCCGCCTGGTTGTCCATGACCGCGTCGATGTCCTTGTAGGCGCCGGGGATCTCGTCGAGCACCCCGCTGTCCTTGCGGCACTCGACGCCCTTCGTCGCCTCGGCCAGGTCCTCGATGTTGAAGCGACGCTTGGCCTCGCCGCGCGACATGCGCCTGCCGGCACCGTGCGATGCGGAGTGGAAGCTCTCCGGGTTCCCGAGCCCCTTCACGATGTACGAGCACGTTCCCATCGAGCCCGGGATGATGCCGCGCTCGCCGAGGCGCGCCGAGATCGCCCCCTTGCGCGTGACGAGCACGTCCTCGCCGAAGTGGTGCTCCTCGCTGACGTAGTTGTGGTGACACGAGACGTGCTCCCCGAACGAGATGGTCGGGAAGTGGTGACGCAGGATGCCCGCGCAGATCCAGAGCATCACGTCGCGGTTCGACTTCGCGTACTCCTGAGCCCACATCAGGTCGTGCCTGTAGCTCGCCATCTCGGGCGTCTTCGCGAGGAAGACGGACAGGTCCTTGTCCGGCAGCTCCGCGTTGTGCGCGAGCTTCCGCGCGCGAGCGATGTGAACCTCGGCCAGGCACTTGCCGATGTTGCGCGAGCCCGAGTGCAGCATGAGCCACACGTGATCGTCTGTGTCGAGGCACAGCTCGATGAAGTGGTTGCCGCCGCCGAGCGTCCCGAGCTGCTTCTGGGCGTTGCCGAGCTTATCCTGCACGATCGGGTCGAGGTTCTTGAAGCCAGCCCAGAGCGTCGAGCGGATCGCTAGCCCGTGCGTCTCCGCATGGCTGCTGGGGCCGACGGGGATCTCCTCCTCGATCATCGACCGAAGCGACGACAGCGAGTCCGGCAGCGAGTGCGACGTCAGGTTCGTTCGCACCGCAGCCATGCCGCAGTTACCCGTCATCACGACGTTTCCGCCGCGACGCATCACCCAAAACCCCGACGGCACCGTGAAGCAATACTCGAAGCCGTCCGCACTGGGCACGTGTTCGATCGGCGTCTTGGGCGCCCCAGCGATTCCCACCATCGACTCCGCGTGACCGAACACGCGATAGTCGACATCGCCATCGCTGTCAGTGTCGGCTCGCATCACGGCTCGGCGCCCACTGGCTGCGAAGGCGTACTGGATGAAGTCGGCAGACGCACGGTCACGTGTGAAGAATACGTGGTCGGCGGCAGTGCCGTCCCAGTGCAGGCACTCGTCGCTGATCAGTGCGAGCTGCTGCTGCGAGGCGGCCCAAAAGTCACCATACGTCTTCGTTCTCACCGGAGCGTCGAAGACGAACGACATGACCTGCCCATCCTCGTACCGCGCGTCACGCGCGACGCTTTCACTGAAGGCGATTCCAGCTTGCACAAGCAGCTCACGCATGCGGGCCTTCTTGCGATCCTTAACGAGCTTGACGCGCACCCCACTGCCCGTGTTGGCCAGGAAGTGCCCGTCGGCCATGACCGCCACCTGCACCCGAAGAGCCGCGTCTTCGACCGGCAGACTCGTCGTCGTCCGCGGACAGAACGCTGTCTGGAACTCCGCCTTGGCGCCGAGAACCAAGCGATCGTGCTCTGCGGCAAGATCGGAAGCGAGCATGACCATCTGCTCACGACGACGATCACGTCCAGTGATCCTCCAGCACAGCACGCGGTGGTCTGGCGAAAGCATCTGGTTCACACCGTACTTCGTGCGGAACCAAAGGAACCCGTTCGACGGTCGCTGCACGTAGGCGTCCGGCGCCACGAAGACGCCGTCGCCGGACGTTGGCTCATACTGCATCACCAGACCACCATCATACTCGGAGATCCGTCGCCATCCGCCTGGTGACAGGTACTCCGTGTCTGCGTCAACGCAGCCGATGTCCACGCCGACCGCAGCCGGCGACAGCGCGTCCTTCATCGCGATGACCGACCCGACCGTTGCCCCCTTGCCGAAGTGAACGTCGGGCATGACGGCCACGTGATGAAAGCACCACGGCAGCGCCGCGATGCCCTTGAGCTGGTCGAGCGCAGACGACTCGACCTCGTGGATGGGCGTCCACAGCTTCACCGGAACGACCTTGCCCTTCATCTCGGAGATCATGGTCAGACCACCTTCTTCAGATCGCTGATGCTCAGGTCGGGGATCAGCTTCGCGTACTCGCCCAGCTCCATGCCGTGCGGCCCGTCCTCGTGCTTCGGGCACCAGAACGCCAGGTGCGCCGGCATCGGGCGAACACCAGCGTGCTTCTCGTGCTGGTAGCTCGCGATGTCACACGAGCCCCATGGACGACCGTGCGGGAAGGTCGAGTGCTTGCACGTGCCGCACGTCTTCACGATGCGCACGCCCTGGTCCTTCAGGACCTTGAGCTTCGTCTTGTCCGGCATCGCACCTGTCTGACAGGTTCTCGCGACACACGCAAGCGGTACTTCAGTTCGCGTACGGTCGCCCGTCCAGCTCCGGCCTGTACCGAGCGTTCTCGCGGTCCCACTCTGCGAACGTGGGCTTGAGCTGCTCGCGCACCTCTACCGTTGCGCTCTCGGCCACGATCCGCTTGCACTCGTCCATGTTGGCGAAGACGCGGTCCCTCAGCCGGCGCCACGAGTTCCTCGACCTCATGAGCGGCTCGGTCGCAGCCATGGCGAAGCTCGGCAGGAACGTCGCGCCGAAGCCACCCGTCGTCGGGACCAAGCGGTCGAGGATTGCATCGAGAGCATAAACGTCCGCGTTCTCTTCTGCGGTCATCAGCTCGTCGAAGGCGTCGGTCAGCCCCTGCGCCACAGCGATGGTGCGCGCGATCTGCTTGATGTGGCTCAGGGCAACGGTGTCGGTCATGGCTCTACTCGCTGAGATAGGTGGAACGGATGAGAGACCTGTCGTGGTCGGTGAACCACGGGGGCATCGTGCCATCGGACGACTCGGTCTGCGTGCGCCGCATGATGCTCAGCTCGAAGTCGTCGTGCGCGAGGCCCAGGCAGTGACCCAGCTCGTGGTAGACGGTCATGGTGCGGACCTCGCCGATGACGTTCGCCGTCTCGATGTCGCAGCCACCTCGACGGATCGTCGCCGAGCCACCGGGCTCCTGCCAGTCCATCTCCGCCGGAGCGCCCATGGTCAGCATGACGCGGCAGGTGGCCGCGTTGGTCGAGCGATACGCCTCGAAGCCGAGTCGACCGTTGATGACCGAGATGGTGTAGTCGGCCGCCTCCGCGTCGCTTCGCAGCACGCGCTCTGACGCGTAGGACCTGACGCAGACATCGAGCGGGAAGTCGCCAGGGGTCCACTCGGGCGTCTGCTCCATGAAGCCAGGCTCCCGGTGCGTCGTGACGCCGAAGATGACCGCGACGAGGGCGGCGACGGAGAGGACGATGATCAGGACGAGCATCCAGAGCCGGTTCTTGTCGAACATGGGCTAAGGGTAGCGCTTTCCCGTCTTCTTCACAGCATCGCCGCCCTCGCGAGCAACGGGCAGGTGAGACGGGGGGTGCGGATTTCGACGCTCGCGCACACGGGGCACTCGGGCTCGTCGCACCATCCGTCGTCGTAGCTGAGGTCGTAGCTGAGATCGCCGTCGTCCCATTCACGAGACCGGAGCGGCCCGACCTGCTCGCGCTCCGAGATGCGAGCGCGTCGCTCGGCCGGTGGTACCCACGCGCGCTCCATCCGCACCCACATGCGGCCTTCTGCGACGTGGGCGTATCCCGTCGTTCCTCGCACAGGCCACTCAGCGCTTGCTCGCGTACGCCTTGAGCGAGCGCATCGTCGTCTCGTTCGCGTTGCCGCGACGCTCCAGGCGCTCGTAGAGGTTCTTCGCCAGCTCGGGCGTCGAGACGCGCTTCACCGGCCTGTGGTTGCGCGTCACCGGCTTCTTGCTGAGCATCGCGAAGACGATCGCCGCCAGCAGCAAGATGCCGATGATGATGAGGATGCGCTTGGTGTTCGCGTCGAGCGCCAGCGGTGCCGGCCCGGTCGGCACCTGCGAGAGCGGCAGGAGCTGGTACTGATGCGGCTGGATGGCCGGAGCCAGCGTATGCGGAACGGGACTGGGACCGATGTGATACGACACGCTACTACCCTCCGATGATGGGCGTTCGCCCGCTGACCGTGAGCTGGGTGACTCCGGTCATGTCCGTTGTCGCGACGCCTGCCTGCACGCGCACGCACCAGCCCTTGCAGTAGTCGCAGGCCCAGCGCTCGCTGCTGCTGACGACGGGGATGATGTCCTCGTCCATCGTGGGCTTGCCGAGCGTGTTCTTGCAGTGGAACGCCCAGTTGATGCGCAGATGCTTGGGCGCCTTGCGGTAGGTGACGCGGTCGAGCGTCATGGCCTTGTTGTCCTCGCGGACCGTGAAGTTGTTGCCGCACTTGGGGCACATGCCGACGAGCATGCCGATCTGCTCGTTCGAGTTGCTCGCCCGCGGCACCGCGTACAGCTCGCACTCGATGGTGCTGATCTCTTCGCCCTTGTCGTTGACCCACATGATCCACGTCTTGGGCGCCGTCGCTTCCGCGTCGAACGACGAGCTGGCGAATCGACCCACCTGGCCGCTCGTCCTCCACATCTCCTTGCCGGCGCGAGCTTGCGCGTCGGTCATCCGAAACAGATCTCTCTTGGAAACGCTCATGAGGCTGCCCAGCCCTTTCGTTCTTCTTCGGTCAGCGGCGAACCCGGCGACGACGCCGGTTCGCGGAGATCTTGCCGCGGTTGCGCTGGCCTTCGAGCACCTTGTAGCTGAAGACCGCCGCCATGCCGCTCAGCACGTAGAGCACCGCGAGCGGCGGCATCACGTACTGCACGAAGTAGGGCGTCGCACGCTGCGCCACCCGGTCCACCAGCGGCGTGACGACCGTCTCGTCGAGCACGTTCACGACGCGCGGCGCCTGCGTGCGAGAGAACTGGTCCGGGTTCGCGATGACCTGCGCGCCGATCTGAGCCAGGCTCGCGGCGATCTGAAGCGCCCGCTGCGTGTCGGCCATCGGCGTAGCCGGAGCCACCTGCCCGAGACCCGCGAAGGTCACGCTCGCACCGTGCTGGACCGCACGGTTCAAGCACGCTCCCTCGTCGGCCATGCCCTGGCACGCCTCGGCGTACTGGTTCCAGTACCTCTTGTACGAGGCGGATGACCCGAGTCCCGCGTAGCTCATCGGCGGCTCCCGCGGCGCCGGTTCCGACGCACGCGGCGCCGATTCTTCCTGAGCGTCAGGTACGAGCCCACGCCCAGGAGCAGCGCGGCTCCGCCGGCCACTCCCCACACCCAGCCCCTGGCGTACCAGGGCGTCGCCGGGGCCTGTCCGAGCCCCCGCAACGGCACCTGGGCGTACTGGCCGTAGGGGTACGGGCCCTGCGGCTTGAAGAGGTCGCCGTAGCCGCCGAGGTAGAGCACCTGCTCGCCCCAGACGCCCTTGCCGGCCTGGTAGCCGGCGCCGGGGATCGGCGTCCGCACGCTCCGCGGGTACTGACGGAAGCGTCCGAGGCTGCCGGGAAGGTACAGCGACGGAAGATAGGGACGGACGTGCGCCGGGGCCGGGTTGACGTGCATGGTGGCAGTCATCATACGCGAGGACCCGACGAGGCTCCAGGCGCGCTCAGCTCAGCTCGTGCAGGCGCCGAAGCAGCTTGAGCGCCTCGTTGACGCGCTCCTTCGGCACCGAGACTGTGGAGGGTAGGCGCAGGTACACGTTCTGGTGCGCGTCCTCCATCAGGACAACGAACGACAGGCCAAGGGGGGAGCCCTTCTTCTTCATGGGTACCGTCAGCCGGACGGTCTCGCGCGGGACGTACACCTCGGGAGTGATGCTGATGTCGAGAAAACGACGCACGGCTGCCAGCGTCATGGGAGCGCGCTTCGAGGATCGGCGCCTCGGCGCTGCCTTCTTCGCGGCTGCCATCACCTTCCCCGCGAGGTCCGCCGCTTGGCGGCGGCAGGGCGCCTGGACCGGGGGCCTGCGAGCGGGCGGCTCGTGCGGCGCCTCGCCACCACGTCGCCCGGCATGAGCGTCGGCAAGGCCCGCTTGGTTCGCAGCGCGATGAGCGGCCGCACGGGCTTGCCGGTGCCTCCGGAGAGGACGGCGATGCACCGGCCGCCGGGGTTGATGAGGGCGACGAGGATCTCCGCCACGCTGCCCGCCGGCACACGCTGCGCCTCGAACACCGCGTACTTCATCGCGGTCCTGCGGTCGTAGATCTTGGCCGAGAGCGATGTCCACCTCTGCCCCCAGAGCGTCGGCACCCCCTCCGCATCGAGCTTCAGGAAGACCATCTTGTACGCGGGGCCAGCGACCGTCAGCGCACCGCTGTCCGCACTCTCGTCCGGTGCCGAGGGCGTCTCGGCTTCGTTGTTATCGACCATCCGGCCGTTGTACTCCATGTCTGACAAACCGAGCAACCTGTTCGTACACCGCCACCAGCCGGCGGGTCGTGATGTCGCGCGCGTACGACGCCCCGGTCTTCCGAGCGTTCTCGCGACGCGCCTCGCGCTCGCTTCGCGGCAGGCGTGACCAGTCGAACAGGGCTCTCGCGAGCGCCTCGGGGCTCAACTCGTTCACGATCTGGCCGTTGAAGCCGCTCTCGACGATGTCCCTGGTGCCGGGGCCGTCCACCGCGATGATGGGCACGCCCGCGGCCATCGCCTCGGCCAGGACGATGCCCTGCGTCTCGCTCGTCGAGGAGAACGCGAACGCATCCATGGCCCCGTAGGCGTCGGCGAGGGCCTGGCCACGCTGCACGCCGAGCCATCGGACGCGCGCGGCGACGCGGTTGGCGCGGAAGATCTGATCCATCTCCCTGGAGCACGTCCCCTTGCCCACCACGATCGCTCGGGCCGCCGGGTTCGCCGTCATGAACATCGAGATCGACCGCGCGAGGAAGGCCAGGTTCTTCTCCTTGGACAGACGACCAACGTGCCCGACCACGAACGCGTCCGGTGCGATGAAGTGCTTCTTGCGCACGCTCTTGCTGTCCGGGCTCGCGAAGAACTCGACGTCGATGCCCGACGGGGTCACGTAGACCGGCACCGTCACGCCGCGCTCCATCAGCATCCGCGCGACGCTCCCCGAGAGCGTGCAGACGGCGTCGCACGCGTTGGCGAACACCGACGGCACCGTCGTCGCCCCGAGGAACGAGGTGGCCGCTGCGGCAGCCTTGGAGAAGATCGACGCGTGCTTGGGGGCGAAGTGCTGCGTGTAGTGCTCGTAGAGCGTGTGGTGGTGGAAGATGATGGGCTTGCGCAGCGTCCTCGCCGCCACGAGCGCCGCACGACCCAGGAGGAACGGGTGGTGCGCGTGGACGACATCGGGGTTGAACCTCTCGACGATGTTGGTGAGCGGCCCCACCACGTAGAGAGGCATCGAGAAGTCGCTCCCTCCGACGGCGGGGATCGAAGGAACCCGGATGTTCCCCTCGCTGTCGGCGTGGATGGGCGTCACGGCGTCAGGGCCCGGGGCGACAACGAGCACCTCGTGCCCGAGCTTGCGCAGCGAGCGCACCATCCGGTCGACGCCGTTCGCCACGCCTCCGACGTGCGGCAGGTACGTGTTGGTGGCCATGAGGACGCGCATCGGAAGGCGGTGTATAGTAGCCGCCATGGGCTACTCGCAGGTCACGGGCATGAGTTCGACGCGCTTCCCTCTGAAGGGGCTGAGCGGGTGTGGTTGCCAGGCCACGAGCGGTCTGGGGCAGGTCGAGAACTCGCCTCTCGGCGGGCTCCTGGCGCTTGGGCTCTTCGGAACGCTCGCGTACCTGACCTTCACGAGCCCGGGGACGTGGAAGATCGGCAGGGACGTGACCTACACGAGCGGTGGCTACTACGACCACGGGTTGGGCAAGTGGGTGACCCCGAACCGTCGTCGCCGCGGGCGCGGCCGCCGTCGGCGCTGAGGTCTCCATGCGGCCGATGTTCATCTGGCGAGATCCTCGCGGCGTCCTGGTCGCCGACGTGGTCCAGATCGCGAAGATGACCCCCGCAGGCCCGCGCGCCTTCTACGTTGCCCGGGTCCAGGGTGAGCAGGTCGAGAAGCCCCGCTTCGGCTGCGCCAAGCGCGTCGTCGAGGGGTGGCTGCGCCAGAACGGCATCCGGGCAACCGTCAGCGCGGCGTAGTCGCAAGCCTGACCTGCCTCTTCGATGGGAAGTCGAACGACGGTGGCTTGCTGCGCCACACGATGACGATGGCCCCCGACGACCTGTTGGCGTAGGCAGACCGGGCTCGACGCACGGTCGCCCACGTGCCGGAGCGGGCCTCTTCCTGGTCCATCTTCGGTACCGCGATCAGCAGGTCTCCGGCCGCTGCGATGGGGCCGTTGCGTTCGAGAGGGGGCATCGGATCGGACAGGAGCTTCGCTCCACGTCGATCGCAGTGGGCTCGCTTGTTGTCCATGTCGGAGGGGTAGATCCCACGCATGATGCCCTGCTCGACGCAGATCTCATCGAACATCGCATCCGCACCCACGCAGTCGCCGTGGACCGCCCGCAACCGGCTCCCGTGCCGCGCCTTCAGCTTCGCGAGCATCTCTGCCACGAAGGCCCGCTGCTCGCGCGTCATCCCGAGCTGCGTGCCCGTGAAGGACACGACGAAGCGGTCGCGCTGCTCGTTCAAGGCTTCCAGCCCTTCGGCGGCTTCCAGCCGGCAGCCTGAGCCGTCTTCGCCCATTCCGGCCACGGGACACCCGTCTCGTACTGGGCTCGCGCAGCCTTGAGGCTCGCCTGCATCTCCTTGAGGAAGCGCCTGGCAACAGAGACGCTCTCGAAGGTGTAGCCTGCCATCGTGGCGGTGACCAGATCCCGGTTCTGCTCCACCCACTCCCGGGCATCGACCTCGATCGCAAAATACTCGAAGTCGCTCAGGTCGCGCTTGACGTAGGCCGCATCCTTCTTGGTTCGGAGCTTGGCGACCGGCGTGCCCTTGTCCTGCCCCACCCAGGCGCCCTCGCCGTCGCCGTCTTCGTCGCACCACGCGACGATCAGGCCTTCGCGCACATCGAAAACGCCCAGCTTGCTCTTGCTCATCAGACCGCTCCGTTCGAGTGCAGCCTCCTGAAGGCCTCCCACCGATCATGTTGGATCAGGAGGTAGCGCAGCCGAGAGATCGGCTTGCGCAGCCGCTGGTCCTCGTAGCTGTTCCAGCTGCGCCTCGGTCCACCCGCCAAGGCCTCCTGCCTGTATCGCTCGGCGCTCTCGATGAACCTCCGCAGTGCGCTCAACGCGTTCTCGCGGTGCAAGCCGGGTCGTGCGACAGGCTGCGTGTTGATGGAGAGCCTGCTCTGCTGGACGTAGCTATCACGGGTGTCGCACAGGGAAGGCGCCCTCTTTCCGGACAAGCGCTGCGCCTTCGCAAGACGACCAATGAAGTCGTTCATCGCAGCCTCGGTGTCGCGAGCGAGGCCGAGGGGGTTATCCATCTCTCACTCTCGTCCCCACGCGTGCAGGTCGCCACGCGCGACGCCGAGCAGGCGGGCCGTGTGATCGAGCGACAGGCCCACGAACTCGGTCTTGGCATCCTCCCAGCTCTTGAACGGCGGGAGCGCGAGGTCGAACGATGCGCCGTCGGGACGAGCGCGGATGTACCACTCGCCGTACCGGGCGACCTTGTAGTTCGTCTGCGGGTCGGGCGGTAGCGCTGTGATCGCGAAGCTCACTGGGCCGCCAGCGCCTCGGACGCGTTCGCTGCGTGAGCGCGCATCGCGTTCATCTCGTCGTTCAGCCGGGTCTCTTCGACGGTCAGCTCGGCCTGCTTGCGGCGGATCGCCTCGATGCGTGCCTGCTTCGCACCGAAGCGGGTGATCACGTCCATGGCCTCCTCGCGGGTCACTTGGCGACCTCGGGCGCCAGCTGGTGCTCCGGGCGCACTGCCACCGCGCGCTTGGCGAAGAAGGCGGCCTCCTGGAGGTGCGTGCGAACGAGCGCCATCTCGCGACCGTCCTTGCCGCAGTGCTCTTCGAGGTCGTTGAGCAGGATGGAGAAGCAGGTGGCGATCTCACGCGCCTTCCTGATCCCATCGTGGTTGAGAACGTGAACGTCGAACTCGGGGCGAATCGTCATGCTTGTCTCCTCACGGCTTGAGCTTGCCGGCATCGAAGTCGGCGAAGGCCTTGCGCATCTTGGCGCAGTACCCCGGGTTCACGCCGCCGTTGTACCTGCGCACGAACTCCTCGACGTCGCCCGCCCTCGCGGCCGCGAGCGCCTTCGGGTTGCTGAGCAGCCACGCGCCGAGCAGCTTGTCCGAGACCCCCGCCGGGTCGGCGTCGAACGCTGCGACGGCTGCGTTCGCCTCCGGAGCGGTGTCCATCGGGCCCGTGCCCAGCGCCTTCGGGAACGAGCCTCCGAGCTGCTGGTAGGAACCCCACGAGGACGACAGGACGGCCGAGACCGGGTCGAGCTTCCGTGCTGACTCGAACGCCTCGCGGTTGGTCTCCATGGCGCTCGACGAGGCCGAGCGAGGCTTGCCGTCTCGGGTGGTGCCGGGTGTGTACGGGACCTTGCCGTTGGCCCACGCGTCGCCACGCATCTGAGCGGCAGCGACCACCCTGGTTCCTCGGGGAATCTCCCGCACGAGGTCCGAGCGGTACCGCTGGAACAGGTGCGGCTCGAAGCGCACCGCAGCGGGGTTGCCTCCGCTCTCGACGACGCGCACGCCCACGAGGAAGCGGATCGGGCACTTGGTGCGGTCGGCGACGGCCTGGAGGCTCATGTCGACCTGTCTGACAGGTTCCAGGGAGAAGGTCAAGAACCGAAGAGGATGATGGTCTTGCTCTGGTCCCGGAGCTGCGGCATGCTCTGGTTTCACGCTTTGCCGCAAGGTGGAGCACAGCCCCCCGCTGGCTCGGGGGAGTCACCCAGGGGCCCCCCACCATTCATCGGGGGGCCCCTTTTCTTTGGCTTGCGGAGCTGGGCTCGAACCAGCGACCCGGTGAGGGGCACGAGATCCAAAGGCTCGCCGCGAGTACCGACATCGCCATCCGCAACGCAGCGTGCCGGAGTCGAACCGAGCCTGGCGAGGTTGAAAGCCCCGCGACCTCCCACGAAGTCGAACGCTGCAAGAGCCCCCAGCCGGTCTCGATCCGGCGACCGCCGGTTTACAAAACCGGTGCTCTGCCAACTGAGCTATGGAGGCGAAGGAGAGCCTCCACCCGGACGTGCGCCGGGCTCTCTCGCTTACGAAGCGAGCGCGTCGCTATCTACGCTTTGGAGGCGGAACGTTTGAGGGCCCTGGATGAGGGCCAGGTGACCTGAGCCAACTAGTCGAACAGGACAGAAGCGGAAGTTGGAGGGCACGATCCCCACACCGTGAAGGTGCGCACCGCCTAGCAAGCGGGCTCGGCGCCACTCGCCGATTCAACTTCCAATGGAGGACGGAGGAGTCGAACCCCTGCGCCTAAGCGCCGCCCGGTTTCGAGGCGGGTCCCGTGCCACCACGGGTTCATCCTCCGAGATCACTCCGAACATCATCGATCAGCAGGCACGTGAACCCTGCCCCCGCCGCCAAGAGCGCGTCGAGGTCGAACCCGCAGGCCAGGCTGAACACCGCGCAGGCGGTCATGACCACCGTCGCGGTGTCCAGCAGGTCCTGCACCTTGTCGCCGCGTCGCCTCATGCCGCCTTACCGAAGTAGGGCTTCCACGACTCGGGGACGGTCCTGGCGTCGAACTTCTTCGGCACGACGGGCAGCCAGCCCGGCTTCCTGGGCTGCCTCTGGAGCGGCATCTTTGCCTCGTCGGGGGTGCGGTCACCCTTCTTCGAGTTGCACTTGTAGCAGGCCGCGACGATGTTCTCCCACTCGGTGCGTCCACCGCGCGAGCGCGGCAGGACGTGGTCGTAGTTGAGCTGGTGGGGCTCGAACTCCTTCCGGCAATACTGGCAGGTGTGACCGTCGCGCAGGAGCACGTTGGCCCGGGAGAACTTGATCGACACCTTCCGCGAGCGCGTCTTGCGCGTCATGCGGATGATGCTCGGCATGTGCATGGTGATGGACGGGGACCGGATCACCTCGTCGGTTGACTCGACCGTCTCTGCCTTCTCGTCGTAGAGGAGGCAGATCGCTCGCTCCCACGAGACGACCCGGCTGGGTTGGTAGAAGGCGTCGAGGACGAGTACGCGCTGCATGATGATCATCTCCGTGTGGTTGTGCGCGGGAGAGGAATCGAACCTCCACGTCCCGAAGGACACCGGTGTTTGAAACCGGCCCCGCCTACCTGTTACGGCACCCGCGCGGGTTGTCAGACACTACCATGCGGGAAGGGAGAGTCGAACTCCCACGTCCTTTCGGACACATGGTCCTTAGCCATGCGCGCCTGCCATTCCGCCATTCCCGCGAGAGATGCCCCAGGGGAGAGTTGAACTCCCACGTCCTTTCGGACACACCGGTCTGAACGGTGCGCGCCTGCCAGTTCCGCCACCGGGGCTCGACCATACACGGCCAGGGACTCGAACCCTGCTCGGCGGCGTGTGAGGCCGCTGCGTTCCCCGATCGCTAGCCGTGCTCATCGGGCTGACTGGAATCGAACCAGCAACATCCGCATCCCGAATGCGGCGGGGTACCATTCCCCTACAGCCCGGTCATGAATCGCAGCGTCCGGAATCGAACCGGCGACACCCGCATATGAAACGGGCCCTCTACCACTGAGGAACGCTGCGTTGGGAGCGGGGACTGGACTTGAACCAGCAGCCTGATGGTTATGAGCCATCCGAGGTACCATTCCTCTACCCCGCACGCTGACGACAGGAGTTGAACCTGCATCTTCCGCCTTCGGAGGGCGGCGCTCGTCCAGTCGAGCATCGTCAGCAGACACGTTCGCGGAGGGAGTCGAACCCACAACCACCTGATTCGTAATCAGGGGCTCATCCAGTTGAGCTTCGCGAACAGGAGACGCAGCCGACAGGAGTTGAACCCGCACACACCGGCTTAGAACACCGGCTACCCTCCAGTGGGCACAGCTGCAAGAAGATCGTCCGCCCGACCCCCCAGGAACCACGCCCGAGGGTAGGACCCACATCCGACCGCCTGTGGGGACGGCTCATGCGAACGATCAAGGCGCGAGACGGAGTCGAACCGACCTTCACCGGGTTGCAGCCGGTGTCCTTCCCAGAAGGAATCGCGCCAGAAGCGGGTGACAGGAATCGAACCTGCTCAGCTGGAGTGGAAGTCCAGAGCCTGACCATTCGGCATCACCCGCACGACCGCAGAAGAGAGCGACCTCTGCGATACACACTGCCTTGCGGCAGCTCGGGGCAACCCCCGACAGCGCCTCGCCCAGCGCAGAGCCCCTGACCGGCATCGCACCGGCAACTTCTCGCATACCAAGCGAGCGTTCTTCTCCTAGAACTTCAGGGGCACATGGACCTGGAGGGCTCCGCCCCCTCCACCTCTCGGGTGCAAACCGAGCGCTCTCCTAGAATGAGCTACAGGCCCAGATAGTTCTGCCGGTGGGAATCGAACCCACACCATTCGCTGCTGCAATCTCTTGTTAGGAAACGCGCTTCCCTAGCGACCAGGGGGCTCCTTGCCATTCGGTGCATCCGCAACCTCTGAGACCTACCTTCACCCTCTTGCGAGGTAGCCGGCGCAGCGATGCCTTTTACGGTCGTCGGCTCCGTTTTTCCGATGCTCTTCCGTTGAGCTACGGCAGATCGTCGCGCCGGGTTCCGCCCCCGGGGCCTCCTGCTTGTCGAGCAGGTGCTCTTCTACCTGAGCTACGCGACGAACGAGATAGGCGCACCGGGACTCGAACCCGGACTCTCTCCCTTATCAGGGGAGCGCTCTGACCATTGAACCATGCGCCATCGAACGCTCGGGGCAGGATTTGAACCCGCGTCGGCCTCTTTAGGAAAGAGGAGCCTGATCCGCTAGGCTACCCGAGCAAGGGTGATCGACCGGACTTGAACCGGCTTGGACTGCGGCCACAACGCAGCGCCTCGACTCTTCGGCCTCGACCACCATGACTATCAGAGAGAGCGGGCGACCGGAATCGAACCGGCTGGTTCCACCATGGCAAGGTGGCGTCCTACCTTAGAACATCGCCCGCAGAGCGCCTCGTAGGCGGAATCGAACCCCTCTCAACCGCTCGACAAGCGGCCCGCCACCCAGCAGCGTCACGAGGCAGAAGACCGATGCGTTCCGACGGTGCCTTCCAACTTCGCTGGATGCGTCCCACCGGTGCCTTCGGTCTATGCCCACCCGTGGAGTTGAACCACGTCCTCCCGATTTTCAGTCGGGCGCTACTCCGCGTTAGCTTGGTGGGCGTTCTTCTTCTTTTCGCGCCATGCGCGCTGGTACTCGCGACTCGCGAGCACGCACAGGTCGCAGCGGCAACCTCGATGGCGATACGTTGCAATAGTTCCGTGTTGTCCCAGTGGCCGGTGCCCAAGATCGATCCGCGTCTTCTTCTCGTGACACCGCTTGCACAGCAGCTGGCACATCTTCAGTTCCTTCATGAACTTCGGTAGTCCAACTGACCGCATGTGCTCGAAGCTCATCGTCTTCTTGTGCGGGTCAACGTGATCGACATGAAGACTCGTCTTCGAGGCACACGCGGCGCACTTGCCGCCCAAAAACTTCAGCGCAATCGCCCGACGCTCGTGGTATCGGCGCTTCATGTAGATGCGCATGTACTCGTTCGACGGCATGTCAGACAAGTACCACACGTCGGCCAGGAGTCGAACCTGATCGACGACGGATTTGGAGTCCATCCGGCTACCTCAGCCTCCGACGTATAGCTCCAGGGGCAGGAATCGAACCTGCGATGTGCTTGCGCACGAACGGTTAACGGCCGCTTGCGATACCACTTCGCGACCCTGGAATGTGCGAGCGCCCTCACGGACGCCCGCGTCATCATCCTCTTCAGTTTTCAACGACCTGAGTTCCGAGACAGAGGGTCGAACTCCGATTGCCTGAGCCAGAGTCAGGCGTCCTGCCATTAGACGATCTCGGATGCGTTGGGTGGGGATCGAACCCACGAATCTCCCGGGTAAGAACCGGGGGCTGTTCCAATCTAGCTTCCAACGCGAACGATCATGGGAGCGAAGAGACTCGAACTCTCACAGTCTTGGGTAAAGGCCAAGTGCCCGGCCAGTTGGGCGACGCTCCCGCGCTCAGGCCGCGGCGCGTTTCAGAACCTCTCTGCCGTCGATGCCGAGGATGGTCCTCCTGTCGGCCTCCGACATGCCCGCCCACAGCGCGTCGACCTCGTCCTGATGACGATCTGCCTCGTCGTTGCCGCGCGCCTGCCGCAGACGCTCTCGCGCCGTCCGGTACCTCTCCACGATGTGATGCGTCGCCATGACCGTTCTTCTCTCTCTGCTCTGGAGCCGGCCGGAATCGAACCGACTATGCCCGAAGGCGCCTGATTTACAGTCAGGTGGAGCCCATGCCCCCTCGACTCCGAAACGAAGAAGGCCACCCGGTTTCCCTGGGTGGCCTTCGTAGATGCTTGGACTCCTGGTCCTTCTACGTTGGCTCACCCGTCGCGATGTAGGGCTTGCGATTGTGCGTATCCTGGGTCCCCTGGACCAGACGCACTTCACCGGCTCCGCCGCGAAGGCAGAGACCGCTGAAGCTCATCGACATGGACCTGGTGTCGGACACGATGTGGAATGTATGGCAGACGCCACGAGGGAGGTCAAGAGTTTTCTTTCGACCCACGAACATCATCGCACCGTCGCGGCGATCCACACGAGCCCGGTCGCCACGACTCCAACGGCGAACCACAGGGCAGGATGCTCCCAGAACGACCGCTCTCCAGCCTGCTGAGCGGCCTGCCTGGCCTCACGGAGCTGCATGACCAGCTCGGTCTGCCTCTGCGTCCACAGCTCGTCACGCAGGCTCACGCGCTCGCCGCAGGCGGCCGTGCGTGCCTGTTCGATCTGCACACGGACACCGCACACCTCTGCATCTCGTTCAGTCGTGCGAGTGAGGAGATAGCGCATGCGCTCGTATTCGGCGCGGATCTGAAGCAGGTCATCGGCGTCGATGAGCAGACCGTCCCGCGGCGCAAGGTGGCCACCCCGGACCGGCACGATCTGATGCGCCGGCTCCGTGAGCTGGTAGCCGGCTGGCGGCGTCTCCTGGGCAGCCACCGAGGCCGGCGTGAACAGGTGACAGACCAGAAGGTAGAGAACGAAGTAGATGACTCTCATCGGCCAGCATCCCTTCGGCTCCGGTTCCACTCGCTGAGCATCCGCGCTGCGGCTTCGAGATCGTCGCCACCGCGCAGGCGCTCGTACTCCTCACGTTGACGAGCATCGAAGGCGGCGAGGTCCTCCTCGAACTTCTCTTCGATCTGCTCGATGTGCGCCTGGTGCGCCTGGATGGCTCCGTCGAGGCGTTCGTCGATGAGGCGCTCGCCGGGGCCCGCGTCGATGCCGGTGACGATGTCCGGCTGCGGTCCGGGGCCAGGGCCGACGCATCGGCTGCCGATCACCCCGCCGACGACGAGCAGGATGAGGGCGACGACGCCGAGAAGGATCGCTTGGGTCCGCGTGATGGTCATGCCTTCACCGCTCCTCTGTGCCAAAGCTCGTGCGGGTCAAGCTCATCGGGCCAGATCGTTTCGGCGTTGTACTTTGCGCCAATCAGGTCTACGCCGGTCATGTCCGTGCTGCTCAAGTCCACGTTGCTCAGGTCTGCGTTGCGCAGGACCGCGTTGTTCAGGTAAGTGTTGCGCATGACCGCGTAACGCAGATCCGCATCAGCCAGGTTCGCGTCGGTCAAGTTCGCGTTGGCCATGTTCGCGCCGGTCAGATCTGCCCCGGCCAGATCCTTCCCCGTCAGGTTCACGTTGGCTAGGTTCACACCGGACAGGCTCCTCCCCTTGAGGCTCGCTCCTGCCAACAGAAGACCTCGGACGTCGCCGCCCTTCGCCTTGTCGATGAACTCGACGACCATCGTGCGGATCAGCTCGACGACCTCCATGACCTCCGCCTGCTCGCGGAGCGGAGGGTCGTTCTTCTGGCCCTCCGTGAACACGTAGTCCACGAACGCCGGATCCCCGATGTTCGAGTTGGTCTTGCCGAAGATCTGCGCGAACGCCTTGCGTGCCGGCTTCCACTCCATCGTGACGTACGGAACCCCGTCGGGGTCGCGGAGCGAGTAGATGACGCTCTCGCCGCGATCGATGGCGCTCTTGTACGAAGGGACGCAGTGCGAGAGGAAGCCCTTTTCGCATTCGAGCTGGCGCTTCTCCCTCAGCTCCTCGACGGCCCAGCCGCTCTTGAACTTGTAGACGACCTCTCCGTGGTGAACCTTCTTCTTCTCACGGAAGTTCGCGCTCGCGTCGAAGACGTCGGCGAGGGACATCTTCATGATGTCTGTCCCAGTCGACTTCGCCCACTGTGCGATGAGGTTGCAGGAGCGTCGGAGCCTGTAGAGAGCTTGCACGTAGAAGTCGTACTCGGCGCGCTGGGCCAGAGGTCCTCCGCCGTCGATCTCGCTGATCGTGTGCTTCGACAGCTTGCTCAGTTCACGTGCCACCCATGGGAAGGTGCCGTCTGCATCGCTCGGCTCACGGATGGCACTGTTGAAGCGAGGGAAGCTCTCCGCTCCGATCAGCTCCAGGACCAGTTCGAGTCTTTCACGCAGTGTCGACGCAGGCCTCTGCATGACCTGCACGCGCTTTTCCACCTCCGGGTCGCCGAACCACCAGTAGCCGAGCTGCTCTCGGTACGAGACGTCGGCCAGTGGTGGCTGCGTGCTGGGCATGATGAGCCCCGCGTGAAGCTGTCCTCCGTTGCCGAACATGGAACGGAGGCGGCTCGTCATCCGTGTGAACATCTCGCCCCAGACGGGGCTGCCCTGGGCGGCGAGCGTGTCTTCGAGGTCGTACTCGGGGTTGTCGATGCCGATGGTGTTGAAGATCACGCTGAGCGTGTCGAGCACCACCCACGGCTGCTTCTCGCCGTACGTCTTGACGATGTACTTGAGCCGATCGATCGGCGCGTTGGGGGTCAGTGACACGGGCTCCCCCGGGCGGCTCAGCCGCCGCCGCCGGTCGTGTAGAGGGACAGGTAGAGGCCACGGGCCTGCGCGACCTGTCCTCCGCCTCCGCCGACGATGAAGAGGTCGTACCAGTCGCTGGCAGGAATCGTCACGTTCGCGGCGAGGCCGACGTCCTGCATGGCGCCGGTGGCGGCCCAGGTGGCCACGAGCGCTCCGCCAGTGAACGCGCGCATGTTGAGCGTGGCCGTCTCTGCGCCGCCGGCCACGGTCCCGAGCATGGCCTTGGACCCCGCGAGCAGAACGGTGCCCTGGGGGAAGTAGAGGGAGCCGATCAGTAGCTCGACGACGCCCGTCTGCGTACCGTTGAGAACGTGCCGCTCCTTGGTGCCGGCCGACGCGTCGAGGCCGTCGGTGATGGTGACCGTGAGCAGAGACTGTGCTGCGAGGGAAGCGTACGCCGAGTACACCGCCCTGTTCATGTTGCTCGCGGTGCCGACGATCGCCTGCGGCTGCACCGTGCCGACGTCGTAGCCAATCAGGCCCACGTTGACGATGCCGCCTGTGTTGTCGGTGACGACCGTGTAGTCACCGGCGTTCGAGATGCCGCGCACGGTGACGTTCAGCGTTGAGCTGCCGGTGCCGGTGGGCGCCAGGTAGAACACGCCCACCGGCGTGACGCTGACCGAGTCGCCGGTGAACGTGGTGTTGGTGGCATCGACGGTCAGGGCCGCCATGTAGTTGGTCGGCACGAGCCTGAACGGCGACGCCGTCATGTTCCCGGCGTCGAGCGCCACCGCCAGGTTGTCGAACGCGATCGGCAGATAGCCCGACGTGATGGTCGCGTCCACGCCGTCCATGAAGACGAGCTGCGCCTGTTCGATGCCGGCACTCCTGAACGTCCAGCCGCTGAAGTCGTAGACCCCGGCGGGGATGGTCGGCGTCATGAACTGCCCGTCGATCAGCACCGTCGGGTTGGTCAGAGTCGACGCCTCGGTGTACAGCAGGCCGAAGTCTGTGTAGGTGTTGCCCGAGGCCACTCCGCCAGGCTGGTAGACGAGCGGCACGAGGTCGCAGCAGCCGCCTGCCGCCCCGGTCGGTACCGCGGCCCAGACGGCTGCGCCTGCGGTAGGGTCCGTGCAGAGGTACATGGCGCCGCCACCGGCGACGACCCAGGCGGCGTCGCCGGCCTGGATCTCGCCCCACTGGGTCGTGGACCCAGCGACGTTCGGCAGCTCGGCTGCGGTACTCCACTTGCCCCACCAGTGATGGAAGCCCCACGGTGCGACTGGACGTTGGCCTGCGACGAAGCTCATGGCCGCCATCCTACCCCGAGACTGGCTGTCGCGTCAGCCGGGATCGCTCGGAGGATCCGATGCCGGAGGCTCGCTGTCCGCTGGCGCAGGGGCCGTCGCTCCGGTGTACTTGGACACGAGCGAGCGCACGATGTTCGGGATCTGCGTCACGCTGTCCTTGACCGCGCCGTAGAGCTGGCCGCTGAACCCGCCCGAGAGCCCGAACCACATCATGCGAGCGACTGCGACATCAGGCACCCAGTTGGGTGCCGGAATGCTCGTGACCAGGCCGAAGAGGCTGCCCACTGCGAACGGGTGCCACTTGAGCGTCGAGGACCAGAGCCGGTACCACGTCGGCTGCTCCTTCTCGGGGGTCCCAGCAGGCACCCAGATATGAAGCAACCGCTTGGTCGCCGTGCCGCCCAGGTACACGCAGAACGCGACCGAGAGGAAGGACCAGAACTGCGTGATCCAGTAGACGACCTTGTCGGTGTTCGGGTCCATCCCCGTATGGTAGCGCAGATCAGCGTCGCGACGTACGCCGCTCGGAGCGCCTGTTGCGTCGCACCCTCGTCGGCCCAGCGTTCGCCGCCAGGAGCGCGAGCGCGCCGACGGCGCCGATCCCAAGCCACGCCTGGCTCGACAGGCCCATGACGCCGGCCTCGTCGCCCATGCCGCCCAGGCCCGTCTTCGAGGTGTCCGCCAGGAGCGCAGCGAGCGGGTTCCCGATCGTGTCCCGCTCCTGGTCCGCCTTCTCTCCACCGGACGGCTCGGTCCAGGTGCCCCACTGCCGATCACAACCGCCAGCGCCGGCCCGGTAGCACGTCTCGCGCTCGCGCGACTTCGTGAGAGCCGCCTGCGCCGCCGAGCGAGCTAGCGCACGGCCCGCCGGTGTCGTCGGCTGCATGTCGCGGAGCAGTGAGACCAAGCGCTGGCCCGCCTGCACCATCGAGCCGCGGATGTTGTTGCGCTTGACCGAGTCGGAGTAGTCGGTCGCCTTGAGGTTGCCGTACTGCGAGTCGAGGTAGTTCTTTGCGATGGTCACCTCTTCCAACAGGGCCCTCGCGAGGGGCGCCTCGGCCTGCGTGTTGGCCTTGTCGATCACGACGGCCTGCTTGTACACGCTGACGAGCGGGCCGATCACCCTGTCCTGCTCGTGCGCGGCCTTGTCGTTGCCGTGGTCCTCGTTCAACGCGAAACGACCGCATCCGGTCTGGTCGTAGAGGTAGCAGAGCTTCCTGCGGATGGCAGAGAGGAGAGCCTGCTCGGTGAGAACTGCAACGGGGCGCACCAGCTTCTTGTCCCCCGAGTTCTGCGCGAGCACGAGGGCTTCGCGGAGGCACGCCGCGAGCGCTGCGCCAGCGGCAAGGATCGACTGCCGGGTGTTGTTGCGCTTCAGCGCGTCGGACCACTTGGTCGCCCTGTAGTGGTCGAACTGTCCGTCGACGTAGCCCTTCATGGCCGCACAGATGCGGAGCTTGGCGGTGATGAGCGGCTCGTACGCGGCCACCTCGCCGCGGGTAGACAGGGTCCGAGCGAAGTGTGCGTAGGCGGAGATGAGCGGCATCGTGGTGCTCGCCATCTCCTGGGCCGCCTTCACGTCAGGCTGATCTTCATCGAGCGCGAACGTGCCACACCCGGGCTCGTTCAGGAAGAACCCGCGCCACCGGTCGATCGAAGCGTTGAGCGCGGCCAGGGTGAGCTTTCCGACGGCGCGCATGCTCGTCATGCTGCCGAAGCTGTACGCGGACGCCCAGACGGTCTGGAGGCAGGCGACGAGAGTCCGCCCGTCGGCAAGGATCGACTGCCGGGTGTTGTTGCGCTTCAGCGGATCGTTGTTCGTGGCCCTGTAATGCCCCCACTGCCCGTCGATGTAGGACTTGAGGAAGGTGCAGGGCCGCAGCATGGCGGCGAGGAACTTCTCGCCGTCGGCCTGCGCAAGAGCCCGCCTCGGGCCTCCGACCTTGGTCACCGCCTGCATGTAGGCGGCCACGAGCGGTACGATCACTCGGGCCTGCTCCTGGGCGCCCTTCGCGTCGGGCTGATCTTCGTCGAGCGCTTGGGTGCCGCAGCCGCGCTCGTTGTTGAGGAAGCAGATTCTGCGAGTGATCGCAGAGTCGAGTGCCCGCACGATCGACTGAGCGATGAGCGTCGTCGCCTGGTTGTTCGGCGACTGCACGATCGCTTCCGCGTAGGTGGCCGCCAGCGCAGCGCCGCCGGCCAAGATCGACTGCCGGGTGTTGTTGCGCTTCACCAGATCGTTGTTCGTCGCCTTGTACTCGTCGAACCACCCGTCGATCTGTGCGCGGGACACGTCTGCCGCGGCCTGAAGCGACGCGGCAGGATCCGTTGGGGCCCCCAGCTCCCGAGCCTGGGCCAGGCATGCGGCGATCTGCCCTTCGAGCCGCGTCATGCTCGTTCGGTCAGGCGTCGGCAGACTTCGGAGCTGGACGAGGCTCGCTCGCAGGGCATCACACTCGGCGGCCTTGGCCGCCCTGGCCACCTGCGGGTCGACGGCCGTCGGTCCGGTGGGCAGGGTGCTCTGTGCCGAGGCCGAGGACGGGCTCAGGAGCAGGTACGCAGCTCCTCCGGCGGCAACGAGGCCGATCCCGCCCAGCACCAGCATCTTCTTCTTGGACGACGGAGCGGCGGGCGCGGCATCGTTCCGGCGCAGGCGCCGGCTGGACCTTCTCTTGAGTCGACGGGCCATCACTCCCACTCCGGCGTGACGAACATGCCGCCGAACAGGGCCAGATACCCCACGGCCAAGGCGGCCAGCAAGACCAGGATCAGCATGCGGTCGAGCGTAACACGAGACGCCCCACCGGTCAGAGCCCCCGCCCCCCACCCAGCTTCCGGTAGTTCTGGAGGTTGAAGGGGTTGCTGTCCTGCGGGTTGCCCAGACGGCGCAGAGCCTCACACCGCTTGGCGCACTCGGGCTTGTCGCAGACGTGCGGACTGTTCCCGAAGGGTCGCGACACTTCCTTCCCGCACCCGTCGCATGGACCAACTCGCATGAGCTGGTTGAACGGGCTGTGCTCCAGGAAGTCCGACTTCGGCCTGGTCTTGTACCCGTCTCGGACCTTCATCGGAAGCACGCTGCGCACATGCAGCCGTGACCGTGCTCGTTCCACACGGTCCCCCGCTTCAGTGCGGACCATCGGCCCTGGCACTTCTTCGAGCAGAAGCGCAGGCAGGTGGGGTCCACGACGGCCTCGTCCTCCAGCTCGACCCTGGCGATCATGTCCTGCGGCAGGATGACGCCCATGTCTGCTGGGAGCTTCTTCCCGCACATCTCGCAGATGTAGGGCTTCTCGACGCTCATCAGTAGCCTCGGCGCGGCAAGACCGCGAGCAACGCGTCGATGGTTGGGTACACGAGGACGGAAGAGTCGAATGACCAGACGAAGCCGCGCGGGTCTCCGACGATGAAGATCTTCTTCCTGAGAGACTCGATCCGCGAGGCGTGATGAAGAGCGACCGCGTACGCGACCTCTCCAGCCGTCCCCGCCGACATCCCTCCCTCGGAGCGCGTGAGCGCGATGACGAAGTCGGCGCGGTCGAGACCGTGCCTGTTCATCAGGCAGTTCTCGGTCATGAACTCCGGCGGCACCTCCGCGTCTGTCTTCCATCCCCGCTTGCGCTCTTCGAGTACGCGCTCCCACCACGGCGTCGCGAGAACGAATCCTCGCTCCTCCAGGAGAGCGACGCAGGAGATCACCCGTTCCACTTCCCTCGCCGGACCAGCCAGGTAGACGTTCGGCAGCATCACTCCCCCCTTCGTCCGAACAGGCCGTTGCCCACGTCCCACGTGGCAGCCATCCGTTCGGCAGCCTTCAGATCATCTTCGTGCTCCGCGCACGCCTCGCGGTACCGAGGTCCGTTCGTGCGAAGCGTGTTCATGGTTGCCGCCAGAGCTGCGGACTGTGCGTCCGCACGAACGCGCTGTGCGACCTCGGCGGCGCGTCGAGCAACCGCGTCGTTCTCCATCTCGACGAAGCACCGCTGGCACATGGGCGCCAGCGACTCTCGTTCGACGGCTCTCCGTCCCTTTCCACGCAGCCACCGCGAGCCGTCGGTGTTGAGGTAGCGCACCTCGATCCCTTCCGCTCCGACCGTGTCGCACACGGGGCAGACAGGGCCTCCGAGGCGGCGCAGGGCCTCACCGCGACGAGTCAGCATCGGGCTTGATGGTACCACCGGAGCGACGGTCGAACACCGCTCCGATCGCCGTGAGGAGCTGCTCGCGGCTGACGCCTCCCATGATGCGCATCGTCCTCTCGCCGAGGTGATCGCTCCAGCGGAGCCGAGCGCCCCAGCGCACGCCGTCGCGCAGCGGATAGAGAAGCACCTCAAGCGCGTCACGCCCCGGCGCCATCTTCGCCACCTCGGCGTCCAGCGAAACGCTGGTGCCACCCTCCAGGGCCATGGTCGCCGTACACGATCGTGATGCTGAGCGCGCTTCGCGTCTCGGGGTCGGGGTTCGATTCGATCTCACGCCGCATCAGCGATGCCGCCGCTCCGATGGCACACGTGGCATGAGCGCGCTCGACATCGCCGAGACCTCGCAACTGGATGGGCATCTCTGCCAGCGCAGCACCGTCGGTGACCGCCTGCCCGATAGTCGTGAGCTGCGCCCTGGCCGCGGAGAGAGCGCGTGCCAGCGCCACGGTCGTGGCATCCCACGAGTCGCCACGGTCGATGCTCGCCAGGATTTCCGCAAGACGCGCAGGAGGCATCCTGTCGTCGGCCTCGGTGTTCGTGTTCATGGTCATCGCTCACTCCTGCTTGAACAGATCTTCCATCTCGGTCTGGTTCAGGTCCTCGCCGTAGACGGCGCGAACCACGGCGCGAAGCGACGGTCGCGTGCCGAGCACGCGCTTCGCCATCGTTACGAGAACAAGGACAGCGACGTGTTCTTCGACGGTCAGCTTCGTCAGGTGCTGCTTCTGCTCGGGACCGCCAGCGAGTTGTTCGGCGACCTTGATCGCGTGGGTGAGCTTCACGCTGCCACCACCGAGCGCATCTGGTCGAGCGCCAGGAGCAGCGCGTCCACCCGAGCCAGCTCGATCTTCTTGGCGGCCAGCGTCTCTTCGATGCGCAGCGTCTCTTCGACCAGATCGTCCATGGCCACGACGAGCATGCTGCGCTTGGTGATCAGGTTGTCGCGCATGGTCGAGCCCTTCTCGATCCAGGCGTTCACTTCTGCGTCGATCGGCGCAGCGACCGGCGCGGTGACGGCCGGCGCCTCGGCTACAGGCGGCGCGGGAACGGCGACCGGAGCGGGGGGCGGTGCCCGCCTCACCGTGACCTCGGGCTCGGCTGCTCGGCGCTCCACGCGCCCGTCTGCCATGGCGACGGCACCGGCCGTTGGGGGCGGGATGGCCGGGACCGGGGCGTGGATCTCGATTTCGTTGAACCGCACCGTGCGCGGCTCGTCCTCGTCGTCGATCCTCACGTTGACCGCACCGCGCATCACCTGATTTACACGGGCGGGGCGGAGCTTCGTCTGGTCCGCGTATCGAACCCGGACGAAGACTCGCTGCCCCCTGCTCAGATCTTCTCGTCGCGTCATCTTCGCTGCTCCTCGCGCTGCTTCCAGCGCTTCTGCCGCCGACTCCTCGGCTGCCTCCGCTCTCGCCAGTGCCATCCCGAAAGCGCGTGCCTCGCGCCTCTCCTCCGCGTCTGCCTCGGCGGCGACGCGCTCGTGCTCGATCGCAGCGTCGTTGCCACCGCGGCAGAACGCCACCGTCCGCCTGAACACCTTCCACGGGACCTTGCCGCCCTCATCGCAGTAGACCGCGTACAGGGTCCTGTTCCCGACGCCAGCAGGCAGGTCGTGAACGAGGTTGGCGATCTTCACCAGATCCACCGTAGGCGGCGGGTCGACGGCCTTCTTCATGCGACGAACCTAACGCCTCGCTCCACGAGGCGCAACAACTTTCGACACACGGTCGTGCTACTCTCGCGAGCATGGAAACAGAAGGAGCCGGCTTCGCTGTCATCGACGAGGATGGCGTCGCGTTTCACATCGCCGAGACGTACGACGAGGCTCTCGCCGTTGCTGCCGAGGCGCTCCCGGACGCCGACGTCTGGTACGAGGGCCCTCCGCCGTGGGAAGCCGCGTCCGCAGAGTCGGAGGCGCTCGCGATGGCGGCGAACGTCGGCGGGGTCATCCAGCTCCGCACCAAGAAGTCGGCGTTCGAGGACGAGCCGCGGCGAGCGTTCGGTCTGATCGGACTGAGGCCGATGTCGAACACCGAGATCGAGTCCATCTCGCTGGAGGACGCGTACGACGCGCTCCGTCCCTTCTTCCCGACCTCGAAGACCGGCAAGGCCGGCAACGTCAAGAAGGTCCTCGCCTACGACCGGCCCAGCAAGATGGTCGAGAGGATCTTCGGCGGGAACCACAAGCTCGTGAAGTCCTCGCGGCCTGGCGTTCCGAAGAGCCAGTCCACGGGCCTCAACCTGATGCCGTCGAACAACTGGAAGCGCGACGACATCGCAAGGGTCGTGGACGTCGCGGCCAGCAAGTACGGGGTCAAGAAGATCAAGCTGCCGCCCGGTCAGCGAACCACGCTGTGCGCGAGCGCGACCGCGCAGTGCAAGGCGAGCTGCCTCGTCTTCTCTGGGCAGAACCTCAACGACCGCTACAACACCATCAAGAAGCTCTCGCTCACGATGAGCCTCTTCCACGAGCCGCTGGCGTTCATGCGCATGCTCTACGCCGCGACGGAGAAGTGGGTCAACGAGTGCTCCTGCGAGGGCTCTGTTCCGTTCCTGCGCCTCAACGTCTACTCCGACATCCCCTGGGAGCTTCTCGCTCCGGAGATGTTCGAGCGCTTCCGCAGCGTCCGCTTCTACGACTACACCAAGGTCGCCGGACGGATGCCGATGCGCGCCGGGAAGTACCCCGTTCCCAACTATGACCTCACCTTCTCGTACGCTGGGACTCAGGGGAACCTCGACGCACTCGACTACGAGGTGAACCAGAACCGACGTCGTGTCGCGGTGACGTTCGCCACCCTCGGCACGAGCCGGTACATCGCGCCCGGTCAGAAGATCCCCACGCAGCCTCCGCGCCCCGGCACGAAGGAGACGGCTCACCGGTGGCCGTACATCCCCGAGATCGGCCTGCCCTCCGAGTTCATGGGCCTGACCGTCATCGACGGTGACCAGAGCGACTTCTGTCCCTACGACCCCGGCGCCTGTGTCGTGGGCCTGCGCTGGAAGATCCCCCAGAGCCAGCACGTGACCGCCGCCAAGGCACGCCTCTTCATCGTGCCCGGCTACCTCGTGAAGGGTGCGGGCACGAAGAAGACGACCTTCGTGGTCATGGAGCTGCCTCGCTACACGGCCGCGTTCGGCGCAGCGCCGCCGCCGTGGAAGGACATGGACCTCAGCGACGTCGCCTCGACGATCGAGGAAGCGGACTGACCGCCGTCCAGCGCTCAAGCGTCAGGGATCTTTGGCTTCTCCATCCCAACGACATGGATGCCAGGTGCGCCAAGGATCGCAGCGATGCCTGGGCAGTCAGCCGAGCACTCCGGCGTCTGTCCGCAGAACTCACATGGCGGGTAGACGTAGGTGCAGGCGACGGCGAGGGCCTCCTCATAGAGTCCGGTGAAGCCGCAGTAGTGACACCGCCAGCGTCGTGGTGGATGACTGCGCGGCGGGTCAATCGCCTTGAGATAGTTGTGCGGGTTGAGCCTGCTCACGAGCGCCTCACCAGTAGTACCCGTGCTTCTTCCTCAGCAGAGGCATGAGGTCGTAGCGTCCGATGCGGATGTGATGCTTGCAGCGTGCGCGGAACAGCCTGGAGTGCTGACGACGGAACCAGGCGGGATCACGCCAACGAGCGGCGTGGTTGTGGTGACGGGTGCGGGACATGATGATTCTCCTGGCCCCCGGAGTCGGTCCGGGGTCCTAAGAACCAGTCACGCTCGCGTTCACGCCTCGACACGTGAAGTCGCCTGTGCCGAGATGTTTTCGGGCGAACGGTCATGCGCGATCGCTTCGAGATAGAGGAGGAGGTCCGCCTCCATCTCGGCTCCCACGCTGCGGTTGGTCCGGACCAGCAGCGAGACGATCTCGTGAGAGTTGCCCATCGCGACGAGCTTCTCCATGGCAGCGATGGTGCCGATCAGGTCCGTGAGGTCCGTGAGGGAGAGACCAACCAGAGCGCCATCGTCGCCATCGTGGATCGCCGCGAAGTTCGCGTGCGCGTACTCGTCGAGGGAGTCGGGGTCATCGCTCGCCTGAACGATCCTCGCGACCTCGCAGTACATGCTGTTGATCGCGGTCGTCAGGCAGCGAATCCTGGCCTGGTCTCGTTCAGCTCGCGTGCTCATCTCGTGTACTCCCGGCTCAGCCGCATCGTGGTGAGCAGGTAGACCTCGCGAGCCCTCGGGTGCGTGAGAAGGAAGTTCACCGCGCCCGCAAGCTGAATCAGGCGCCACTTCGTGTCGAGGCTCCCGAACATCCGGGTTGCTCCCGCGGCGCCTCCGTTGTCTTCGACGACGCAGATCTGACCGGTGACGACACCAGAAGCGTCCGCGTCCATGTAGGAGTCGAAGAACATCGCCGCGATCTCATGCGAAGAGATCGCGGTGAAGGGAGGCTCCACCGCGAACGTCAGCTTCGTGAGGGGCGGCATCCCCGAGATGCGGATCTCACCCAAGGGTGAGGTCCTGCGGCCTGAACTCGTAGCTCTTGCCGCGCACGCCGACGGACACCCTGGCGACTCGGCCCTCGGTGCGGACGCCCTCGATCTTGCCGGAGACGCTCTCCTTCAGCCCGTACTCCTTCTGCATCGCGACCGGCACCCGCACGGACACCTTCGCGTTCTTCTTCTTGACCAGCTCGGAGACCTTCATCTGTCGTTCGTCCTTTCGACACACTTGGCGTGTCCAGCGGACTGTGTCAGACAGCGCCACGTTGGTCAAGAAGTAGGTATGCTTGGCGCATGAGCGTCTCTTCCGAGCTGACCTTCGTTCCTCGCGACAGTCATCTGCTGGCCCGCTTCGGCAAGGGCAACGACACCAAGCTGAAGATGCACCTGTTGATGCTTGCTGCGTTCCTGGAGGGCAAGCCCGAGAACACGAAGCGCTCGTACCGCGCGGCGATCCGTCAGTTCTTCACGCTGTTCGACTGGGTCTGCCCCGAGGACGTGACCATCGCTCACGCGGTCGCCTTCAAGCGCCATCTGATGGAGCACGTCAGCGACGCGACGGCCTACTACCGGCTGTCGGCCATGAGCAGCTACTTCGAGTTCCTTCGTCGGCCTGCCGGCGCGACCGACGAGCCGCTCATCAAGAACAACCCGTTCAGCGCCGTCCCACGCTCGGACATCAAGCCGACGCCGTATGGGCGCGCGGTGCCGATGGAATGGAAGACCCTGAAGCTGATCATGGACAAGCTGCCGACGGATCCGTCGGGCATCCGTGACCGGGCCATCCTCCTCTTCTTCGCGTTCACCGGGCGGCGCCGCACCGAGGTGGCGTCGCTCGTGATGAAGGACCTCGACCTGAAGAGCGAGACCAAGACGTACCGGTGCCGCGTGAAGGGCGGAGCGCTGAAGCACTTCGAGCTGCCGTCGATCTGCTACGACGCGCTGAAGGCGTACTGGATCGCCTCGGGGCGGCTCGCGACCCTGCACGCGAACGCGGGCGTCTTCGCCTCGATGCGCGACTGCTCGCTCACCAAGGGCTGCGATCCGGACAAGCCGCTCTCGCCGCGCATGATGAACAACATCCTGCGTCGAGCAGCCAAGCGTGCCGACGTCGACCTCGCGATCGTCCGCCTGCACGGCCTTCGGCACATGGCCGCGAAGGACCTCGACAAGGCTGGGGCGCGCCTCCAGGACATCCAGGAGTTCCTCGGGCACCTGAGCCCGAACACGACCGCCGTCTACCTCCAGAAGCTCGGTGGGCCGGCCAAGGCGCACGAGGGGATGTTCATGCAGGTCCGTGAGGCGGCAGCGGAGATGGCGCGGAACCTCAGCGAGAGCTGACCTGCCGGAGCACGTGAGCGACGAAGGCGGCAGGAGGTCGCACACTGTGCTCGCGCAGGTAGTGGCCGAATCCTTCCGGCCACACGTAGACGCCGTCGGAGTAGTCGGCGCTGCCGTTGTTCCAGATGCGACAGATGCGGCACGTAGACATGCCGCGGTACTGGTCGCCAAGGAAGCGACTGTCCGAGACGTACCTGATCACCTTGTCTCGCTCGGCCCAGTTCCAGCTCGGGTCGACGAAGGCACGCACGTCCGGGTACTTGCCATCGTCGTTTCGCGGGTCGAGGCTCTTCCAGAATCCGACCTCGATCGGCTGTCGCCGCGCCGTGTAGCTCATCGACCTCTCCGGCGGTTGCGCTTCACGTGCTTGCTCCTGCCGTAGGCCCACCAGGCGAAGGCGGCGCCAGCTCCGAGGACGGCGAGCCCAGGTACGTAGATGGGCACGGTCGTGGCCGCGCGAGCCCGACCCGCCAACGACGGTCCTGCGACGCGCCCCTCGTCCTCGATCGTCACGAAGTCAGCAGGCCACGAGTTCGTCTGGCTCTCGGTGATGTACCAGTTGCCGTCTCGCAGGACGATGGCCGAGGACGGGTGCCGCAGCAGGTAGTTGGTCGTGACGGGCGCGTTCGCGAAGTTGGCGGCGCGCGGCACCGGGTTCGGCAGCCGGGCGGTCGCGAACTTGACGATGACCTCGCGGACCGCGGGACGAATCTCCGACCACGGCATCGTCGCTGCCCGGTCTCGAACCGCGAGCCTTCGTTCCGCGCATTCATCCCTGCCGTGGTAGGCGCCGCCGGGACGGCACTTCGTCCCGTCGCGACGCCAGATGGGGTTCACCGGCTGACTGTGCGCCTGAACGAGCCCCTTCAGGCTGCTGCCGCGGCGCATCGCCAGGAGCTGCGCGTACGTCCACGCGGTCGCCTCGTTGTTGCCTGCCTCGTGCTGAACAGAACGGGCCAGCCACAGGAGATCGTCGGGCGTCATCTGGTACGACCAGCCGCCCTGGGTCTTGATTTGCCCAGGTGTCGGGATCGAGCTGACGTCCACCGGCTCTTCGCTCTGTCCCAGGCCCATCATCGCGTACGACATGGACCGAATCGTATCCGATCTGCTTGCCCCTTGCTCGTGTCTGACACCCGGTGCATCCTCGGGCGGTGAACGACAAGAAGCGCGACATCATCTTCGAGATCCCCAAGACGGAGCTTCCGCCGTCCGTTCGCGAGCTGATGGACAGGGCGGAGGCGCGGATGAAGGACGCCGAAGAGGTCGCGTCCGATCTTCTCAACGAGCCGCTGGAGATCGACTTCAGCGTCCAGAACGACAAGGTGATCTACTCGATCATGATGACCAGCTCCGACGTCGCCGGTCAGGTCGTGCTCGCGAAGTCGATCATCCGCGCCGTCCAGAGCTACGGGGTCGTGGCAACCGAGATGAAGGGCAAGACGATGCCCTCGACGCGGCTCGGCGAGCCGCAGACGAGCTACAACCGCGCCGTGCGCATCGACTGGAAGGCGCAGAAGATCTTCACCAACTTCAAGCCCAGCGAGGGAGACTCGTTCCTCGGGGCCATGGCCATCGTCGTCGAAGATCTTCAGCGCGGCGCTGGTCACCGCAAGGACGCAGAGGAGCCGAAGTCATGACGCGTGACGAGTTCGAGGATTGGTTGGAGGAGCGCGAGTCCAACGCGCTCGACGAGGTGCAGCAGTCCGACGCCCCCGCGCAGAGGTGGCTGACCCGGCTCTTCGCTGCCCTGAAGCGGACCGCCGACGAAGAGGACGAGGCACGCGAGGAGGAAGACGAGGACCTCTTCGAGGAGGAGGTCGAGAACGACCCGGAGGACGCCTTCGACCCCGAGAACGAATCCGAGGGCACGTGATCCGCTTCCGCTTCCAGGAAGACGAACGCCGCTTCATCCGCCTCCACGCAGAGCTGTTCGAGAAGCTCGCACGCGCCGGCCTCTCGGAGGTGGTCGGCAGCGAGACGCTGCGCAACGTCTCCAAGATCGAGCAGATGGCGCACATGGAGGGCATCCGACAGGGCCTGGCCATGGCCGCGATCGCGCGGCAGATGAACGAGGAAGAGGCGCTGCCGATCCCTGACCCGTACGGCCAGAAGGCATTCCAGCTCCACGCGCTGATCTACGGCAGCTCGGACACACCGCTCCGCGCGATCGAGAAGGAGTGGCTCGATAAGCTCGGCCTCGATCCCGAGCACTTCGCCAAGTCCTGGCTCGACGACAAGCCCATGCGCTACGCGCCCGCGACGCTTCAGGAGCTGGATGGGACCGTGCCGCCCATCGCCCCGATGATGTCGATCCGCGCCCCCCACAAGCCCATGCCCGTGAAGCCGTCCGCTCCCGGCATGACCGACCTGATGGTCACCCCCGAAGACATCGACGACTACCTGCCTCCCTCTGAGGCCATGCACGGCGCCGAGGTGACCGTGCCCGAGCCGTGGCAGAAGGGCGAGTACGAGCCCGACGATCCCGAGCCGTTCGATACCGGCGTCGCATCCGGCTATCGGCCGCAGTCGCAAGCCGGGACGCAGTGCCACGACGTCGAAGAGATCCGGCCCGAGAGCCCCGAGTTCCTCGACATCGTCCGAGACGCCATCCAGACGAAGAAGAGCGCCGGCTGGGACCCGAAGACCTGGCAGGACATCATCCTCGACCTGCACCGTCACATGGGCGTGGACGCGGGCTTCCTCGACATCCAGCTCACCACCCACGTCGGACGCACCGTGCTCGACCAGTGCGGCCTCGTCGGGATGGCGCCTCCCGACATGATGAGCTTCGAGTTCCTCAGCAACCTGCCCGGCAAGAGCGGCGGCATGCTCGAAGAAGACCGTCGCACGCTCGAACGGATCGACGAGGGCGTCACCAGTCACGACTTGTCTTCGATCACGGAGCTTGGTGAAGGGGAGGACTTCGAGTTGCTCGCCAACATCTCGCCGCCGCTCGCCGGCAAGGTGCCGTCGCCGCCGCTCATGGTGCGCAACGAGGACGGTGAGCTTCACTCCTCGCTCGGGGAGCCCGGGGAAGGGACGATGGGCTTCGGGAAGGCCCACGACTGGGACGACGAGATCTAACTCCGATGCCTGTTCCGGCGCACAGGACGCCGCAGGAGCCACCAGAGCAGCCCGAGGGTACCGATGGCGCCAGCGGCGGCGAGAGCCAGCCTACCGGCGCCCTCGGGAGGGCCCAGGGAGGCTCCGCCTCCACCTCCCCCGGTGACGGGCGCGATGGACGTAGGTGGGGCGCCGGCCAGGAAGCGCTGCACGGCGGTCGCCATCGCGCTGCCCCACGGGGCTGCGCCGGTGGGGGTGAAGTGGGGATTGGTGGGGCTCGCCCTGGGAAGATTCAGCGGTGTGACCGGGTAGGCGTCGATGTAACGGTCCCCGAAGATACGTGCGTTCATGGACCGCAGCGCGTCCCCTTCCGCGTGGTCACGCGCGGTCGGGTACTGCGGTGGACCGCTCATCAGCACCGGAGGAGCCACGTCCATCTTCATCTTGCGAAGCGCCGCCTCCGTTGCTGGAGTCGCCAGGGAGTTGTGGCCGAAGATCAGCAGGACAACGTCGGCACCCCTCGCGGCCTGTGTGTACTGATCCCAGTAGGGGGCTCGCGTCTGCACGATCGGAGACTTGCTGTCGTTGTGGACTACCGTGACCGAGTGGCCGGCGGCAACGAGGGCTCGCTTCGCCGCGTTGCCTGGAGTCCCGGCTTGAGAGTCGCCCCAGATGAGAACCTTCGCCATGCCCCCGATGGTAGCGCGACGCGCCGATCGGTGGGAGGGGAGTGGTAGATGTCCAAGACCTCGGTCCAACTCGCTGCCGTCGAAGCAGAACTCGCGAAGATCCAGGCGGAGTATGACGGCCTGAGCGGTGCGCTCGGAGACCCGGCCATCACCACATGGATCGCCGACATGGGTCGAGCGGCCCCGCGGAAGCTCTCCACGTTCGAGGCCGCCACCGTGAAGCGGATCGCGAGCCTGGAGCCCAAGCTCGACAAGCTCGAAGACCAGCGAGACGACCTTCGAGCAGAGCTGATCTGCGAGCTGGCCGGCATCCCAACCGACAGCGACATCCAGGACCCCGAAACCCTCCTGCGTGCCGCCCTCGTCGTGCTCAACCGAGCCCACAAGGCAGGGCAGTCGACCATCGAGGGGCGGACGGTCATGCGAGCGTTGATCGACTACCTCAAGAGCCTCGCTGCGGACGACGAGTAGCTAGTCGCCTGCCTGCCGCAGAACGTGCATACGCGGCTGACCGTCGGTGTCTGCAACGGTCAAGCAAGCTCCGGCTGACATGCGGCTCATGACACCTGGCGCGTCAGCCCGAAACGCAGCGACGCTCACCGTCTCGTGGTCGCCTCTTGCGTCCCAGAGGTCGGGCCAGGAGCGCTCCGACTCGCGCTCGACCACTTCGCGCTCCTCATCGGTGAGCGTCTCGTAGAGATCTTCGAGGCTCCCGAGCGCAGCTCGATCGTCCTCTGGCTTCCAGCCTGGCTGACGCCGAGCTTCACGCAGGTCATCCACGAGCTGCTGGTAGATGGCGAGCGGAGAGTTCACGGGCCGAGCCTCCGCGGACGCACGCTCTTGCCCTGGCACGCCACGCACTGGACGTCCTTGCTGTCGTACTTGATCGTCCTGCCGAACACCGTCTTGGCGATCGCATCGGCACGTCGTTCGACGCCCGCCGGCAGGCGCTGCCCGAGCATCTTCCCGAGATTGTTGCCGTAGCGGTAGTCGAGCGCGTGCCCGAACTCGTGTGCCATCAGGCCGCGGATGTTCGCGACCGGCAGGTCCTCGGTCTTCGCGGCGAAGGCGACGCGGATGGGGCTACCGTCCATGCAGTAGCCGAACTGCCGCTCGGAGCCGTGGCCGTTGTCGCCGCCGGCCTTCTCGTCGTGGTGCAGTTCCAGGTCGCCGAAGTCGGGGAACTGCTCGACGAGCGCGTCGAAGCACTCGTCGAAGGCGGCGCGGACCTTGATCATGGAGTGGCCGTTCGGCGCCAGCCCTGCTTTCGCTCTCGCCTCCATCTTCGTCAGCCGCGTGTAGTAGTCGGGGAACTCGCGCAGGTGGTCCATGGCGATCTTGCCGGCCTCGCGCATGTCGCCCGTGTGCTCCTGCTCGACCTCGATTCCCATGCGCAGCTCGTCCATGTCGACCGTCGGAGATCCGAGGTCACGCCAGACGGTGAGCGTCTGCCGTTCGGTGGGCTTCATAGCGCTCTCCTGAGTGTGCAGCGTCGGAACGCGACCGTTTGGAGTCCACAGCTCTCCCGACGCACCCGTTGAACCGAGGACAGGCTCTGGCAAAGTCTTGCCGTCGATAGCGATCACTTCAACCGGCGAGTGGGCGAGCATCGACACTTCTGACTGGTCGGTCCCGTAGTACATGAACGACGTGAATCCAAACTCCCAGTCCACGTCTTCCGGTTGCACGACAGCCGTCAGAACGACCTCGCGCTCGTCCTCGCCAACCGTCTTGTTGTAGACGCCAGCGCCACGCCGGTCGTACGACCAGGACTTCCCCAGCTTATCGAAGCGGATCTTCTCGTGAGACGGCACGGACACGGCTCGGTGGACCTCGATGCTACCGTTGCGCCATGCCTTCTGAGCAAAGCCAGCATACTCGGAGGCCCTATCTTCCAGGGTCTCCCTGTCGTCGTCCCAGTCCAAATCGTTCACGTATCGCTTCGCCCACCCGACAGCGGCTGATTCGCTGCTCAGGAACGCGGGGAACTTCGCGCGCTTTGCGACGCGTCCCGAGTTCGACGCCATCGTGATCGGCTTCATGACGAACGCGTCTCGGAGGCTACCGTGCCCGAAGTCGATGATGACCGGCCGCTTGCCGGACGCGTACCCAAGGTTGCCGTGGTGCAGGTCGACGACCTCGACCCCGCGCCACGAGAGCCACTTCACGCCATCGCGGATCTGACGAACGAAGGCTACAGACTCCTCGCTGGGGAGAAGGGCTTCCTCGCTCGGGTGAAGTACCGCCTCCTGAAGCAGGCGAGCGCGAGGGCCAGCCAGCGTCCTGCTCAGGTTCGTCTTGTTGGCGGTGGTGACCGGCTCCATCACGATGGCGAACAGGGGGCGTGACCTGTGGACGTCCGTCTCGTCTTCGTAGACGTCCCCGGGCAGACGGTGCACCGAGCGGACGTACGGCAAGCCGGTGGGTGCGGTCCCCGTCTTCTTGACGTAGTCGAAGATCATCTTGCAGACGCGCGCGTCCTCTTCGTCGTCGGTGACCTTGAGCACGTCTCCGCTCGGCAACGCGAAGGCGTGGGCGTAGTGTCCCAGGCCGAGCTGCTTCAGCGGCAGCGTCCGCCCGTCTTCGCTGTGTAGGCCGAGGCTCGCGAGGAAGTTCGGGGCGCGCAGCAGCGTCGCCTCGATGTCTTCGATGGTCGCACGGTTGGCGGTGAGGCTGACGATCTTGGGCACCGCGCCATGGTAGCTCGACGGGCGTCAGTCTCGCCAGATGTCCTCTGTGTCGCCCGCGGCGACGATGGGCTTCCAGCACACGAAGATCATGCCCTTGTGGAACTGTAGGCCGAGCACCGTTGCCCCACCGCACGTCTCACAAGACAGCCCGATCTCCAACTGCGCTCCGCGAAGACCCACAACGCTGTCGGGCTGCTGCGCGAACGGAAACGTGCCATCGCGGACGCGTTCCGCGAGCTTACCCGTCTCCGCGTCGAGCGTCCTGACGCCACTCAAGTGAAGGCCGGACGTCGAGGCGCACGAGGGGCAACACAGCGCAGCGTCGGACATGCCGTCGTCGTTCGTGACCGTGCCCACCGAGCGCCACGGCTCTGAATCGCTGAGTCGTTCGATCGCTTCTCGTCGCCTCTTCTCATCGCCCACGGTCATCGTTCAGTTCTCCTTCATCCCGCGGAACCTCTCCACGAGCGCCTCGTACTCTGCGATTCCATCCCGCATCTCCATAGCGTCCGCGATGGCGTGCTCCAGCTTCCGCTTGAGGTCCACGCGTCCGCCGCCGACAGCGATGATTTCCATGTTAGCCGCTACGAACAGCAGCGCTGCGACCTGAGTCTCCGGAGGTATGAGTTCCTTCGACATCTGCGCGAGCGCTGCATGGATCAGGCGCTGTGCGTTCTGGCTGTTGTCGTCGTCGTCCATCACGTCCCCGCTTTCGTGGCTTCATTCTCTCGGAGCGTGGCCAGTGCGCGATCTCCTGCTGCGAGAGCGGGCCCCGCAGACGTGCGAGCCGCCTCCATCGCGTCGAGCGCGCCCGCCACGAAGTGCTCCGACCTCTTCAGGAACTCCGCACGCACCATCAGCGTCGTCTCGCGAAGTGGGGTGACCGTGGCCACGACGGCCGCTTTCGACTGCGAGGTCATCGCCATCACCACGTCGATCAGCATTCCCGTCGGAGTCTGCAACTCGTGAAAGAAGAGTCCCCAGGTTCCGCGCCGACGTTCCAGAACGATGTATGCGACCGAGACGCTGGCACTCCGAGGCGGCATCGACATCGAGAACTCGACCGGGTCTTGGCGAGCACGCTCTGCAAGAGCTGCTTCGATTGCCGCGACTCGATCGGCTACCTGCTGAGCAACCGTGACCAGATGAACTTCTTCCGACATCAGCGCCTCGCTCGACAGAGAACACAGATCGACCGCAGCTCGTTGTGGGGACACGAGGGTGGGCGCGGCGGGGTGACGAGCTTCACGTTGGGGTCCGCCCAGTGCAGCCGCTTCGACGGGTCGCCCGGAAGCGGACCGGTCATGAACATGCCGTCGAGCTTCGGCTCGGCGATTGCTGCCAGGTAGCCCTCGGTCTGCGTGTGGGCGAACGACGCTTCGAGCTGCTCGACGACACCGGGGCCGGTCAGAGCGGGCAGAGGTGCGTCAGAGACCTCGACCTTGAACATCTGCCTCGGTCCCTCCTGGTGCGGGACCCCGAGAGCGTCGAGCGTTTCGAGGATGCCCTCGCCGACCGGGATCGGCTTCGTTCCGAGCTGACCAGCATGGTCAGCGAAGACGTCCCAGGCCTTCTCGCGCACCTCGGCCGGAGCGTTCGGGTCGAACACGTCCTCGGGGTCGAGGACGGGCTCTTCGCCCTGCTCGCGCAGGGCCTGCGCGGCCTCGGCGGCGCCGCTGGGCAGGTCTCGCTCTGCGATGCCTCCGGACTCGGCCATCGAGCGTCTGTCTTCGTCGGTGGGCGGCGAGATGGCAGCAGTCTTCTTCGCACGCGTCTTCTTCGGCGGCGGCTCGGGCTCCGTCGGAGACTCGGGGGCGGTCTGCGAGATCTCCATGGCGGACGCGACCACCGCGGCATCGTTGCCCCAGCTCGTCCACTCGGGACGCAGGGACCTCGCGAAGAACTCGACGTACGGACCCTGGGAGCGAGACTCGATCATGTCGTAAAAGACCTTCGGCTTCGCCGAGTGCTTCCGCTTGCCGTTCTCCATCTCGTGCTCGGCCTCGATGGAATCGCCATCGGGGAAGTAACTGTCGCCGTCCGCCTCGTCCGTGTCGAGCGCGCTCTCGATGTCGTTGGGAGCCGTCCTCACCGCCCAGCCACGACCGATCGTGCCGAACAGGAGCAGCTCGTGCTTGCCGCGGAAGTACCGGCCGATTCCCGGACGCTTCTTCGTCCACGCGACGTTCGTGATGTACCGAACGCCCAGCTCGTTCAGAAGCCATAGGCCGTCGGGCAAGAAGTTGTTCGTCACCCAGCAGTACACGTGCGCGTTCTCGCCCGGCGTCCACAGTCCCGATGCGCGAATCACACCGGGCATGGCCGTCGTCTTCAGCAGGTCATAGTGCCTCTGCGCGCCCCGCTTGATCTTGCCTGCGCCGCGCTCTTCCCACGGAGGGTCAAGTAGAGATGTCTTCCAGATGATCATCGGATCCCCTTGTACGTGCGACCGGTGCGAACCTGGCTCACGGCGCCTGGTGTCACACCAAGCGACGCGGCAATCCTTGACGCCGTCTCACCTGCCGCCAGCCGGCGACGCACGGCTCTCAGGTGCTCACGCAGAAGACTCGTGTGCTTCTTGCGTCCACCTGCCATCCGCCCCTTGTTGAGAGCGTCGCGGATGTTCTGCTTGCGCGTTCCAACAAACAGGTGACGCAAGTTCAAGCACCTCCGGACGTCGCACCTGTGACAGACGTCGAGGTGAGAAGGCACGGCCCCGTGCTTCAGTTCGTACGCGACACGATGCGCCTGCTTCATACGCTTTCGGCCATCGACCCAGACCATGATCACGCCGTAGCCCTTGTTGGTCGCAGCGCACCACAGGTGGCACCCGTGCGGGCCGGCGGCGCGATCCACCTTCGCCTCAAGACGATCTCGCAGGTCGCGGCGCGTGCCGTTATTCACGGCCGCTCTCCTGACCCGCGCAGGACTCGGCGCAGCGGTTCACGCACGTGAGCATAGACGCAGGCGAGGGCCTGGACCTCGCCGCCAAGGCTGCGGTTGTCGTGTGGTAGGTCATGATGTTCCAGACCACCCAGCCCAGCAGCGTCGCGCCGCTCATGACGAGCATCACCCACATCTTCTGATCTCCACTCATCGCGTTCTTCCTTCTCTCCTCATCCAAGTCCGGCCCTCCGAGGCGGCGCATCGCTTCTGCTCGCCGCTGACTCACGCGAGCCGCGAGAAGTGCGACCAGTGTGTGGTAGGCCGCGACAACAAGCGCAAGCAGCGCGAGCGGTGCGAGCGTGAGTGCCATGTTGCCGAACGGGGTGGTGCGCAGATCGGCGATCAGTGCGCTCAGCGCGTCCATCTGACTCAGCGTTCCTGCTGCCAGCGCCACACGGTCGACGGCACACGGCCGATCTTCTTGGCGATCTCACGCATCGTCGCGCCCGCGCGGGTCATGACCTTGATGGTCTTCTTCTCCTTGTCGGAGAGCCGCGTCGCCTTCTTCTTGGTCTTCTTCTTCGCCATGGGTCCTCCTAGAACCTCCGCAGCCACTCGTTCGTCAGGTTTCGTACCCGCGCCTCCGTCTTGCCCAACCGGGCAAGCGAGCCATGCCCGTGCTTCCGTTCGAGCATCCGGAGGATGTTGCGCAGGTGCGATGTCTCCAGCTCGCGGATGAGCAGGACTTCGCCTTCCTTCGTCTGCCACAGGTGCGGGTCCAGCCCGTTCTCGGTGTCGAACGGATCCCAGTCGAGGTCGTTACCGCTGTCGTCCCCGAACCCCAGCGGCGGCCCCCACTCACCGAGGAGCGGGTACCACGCCTGACCGGCAGGCATCGGGCCGTCGGGGACTGGGATAATCTTGCTCACCGCTCCACGCGCCCCGTTGCCTCGCGCATCGCGTCGAGCATCGCGCGCTTCTCCTCTTCGATCTTCTTGAGGTCGATCCCGTAGTAGCTGGCGAGCAGGTCCTCGGTGCTCTTGCGGACGCGGACGTACTCGCCGTCGCGACCGGACTCAGGGTTGACGTAGCGCTCGCAGAGCGCGATGCCCTGCGCGCCCAGCCACTCCAGGAAGAAGGCGATCGTGTGCGAGCTGGACGAGACGAGCTTCAGCTTCTCGTGCTCTGGGTACTCATTCACCGGACACCTCCGCCCCGCCCGAAGCCGGCCCCGGGGGCGCGGTGGTCGCGGGCACGTGGACCTCAACGATGGGCAGATCGTAGAGCACGGCGACGGCGAGCAGGACGCGCGTCGTCTCGTCCGCGTCGAGAGGCCTGAGCGCCAGGAGGACGTCCCGGAGAGCGTCCTCGATCTTTTCGACCCTGACCCACTCGTCCCTCTCGGCCTTCTCATCGGCTTCGTTCGGATTGGTTGTCACGATCACCGGACACCTCCGCCCGGCTTGAAGCCGTTGGGGTACCGACGGGCGACCTTGTCCCGGTTGTGCTCGGCGATCTCGGCGAGGTTGCTGTCGATCGCCTCCGCGAGGCACTGGAGATAGAAGAGCGTGTCACCGGCCTCCTCGATCATCTTGGCGCGATCGAGCGGCTTGCCGTGGAAGAGGTGCTTCTTGATGAGGTCGATCAGCTCCCCGCCCTCACCAGCGAGTCCGAGCGCACCGAGCGTCAGCAGCTCCCTACGCTGCTCGTCGGTGAACGGCGGCAGAGTCAGACCGACCCGCTTCGTGCTCGGCGGAAGGTTTCGCCGAACAGCCTCGGCGTAGTCTTCGATGTGGAAGTCCTTCTGGCAGCCGTACCCCATGCGTCGCTCCTTCTGCTATCCTCTGAACCTGTCTGACACCGCACTGTAGTGGTGCGTCGAAAGAAAGCAAGCGATAAGTCGGTGCGACGCGGTGAACGCAAAGTGACCACTGTTTCACCGCAGGCGCTGTGGTACCGGCAGCGTGTGAACGATCCTGGTTTTCGGGAGACCAGAAACGCTGCCGCACGCTCTGCGCGAGCGAGCACGGCGCCCGAAGAGCGTAGGGCGAACGGGATCAAGAAAAACGCGGCTCAACGCGCCGCGTACGCCGCACTGTCGCCAGGTGAACGAAGCGCTCGTGCCCAGAGATCGACGGAGGCGAGCAGGCTTCGTCTGGCCGCGTTGACGCCGGCCGAGCAAGAGAAGCGCAGGCTCAAGAAGAACGCGGACCAGAACGCGAGGCGTGCCGCGCTGCCGCTGGATGAGCGAAGGGCTATCGCCAAGAGGCCGGAGGCGGTCCGGCTCAGAGTAAACGCGGCCCAGAACGCGAAGCGCGCCGTGATGTCACCGGCAGAGCGCAAGGCAAAAGACGCCGCGGGTCAGGCCGGGCGATCGAAGGCAAGCCTGATCAAGAAGAACGGGTACGAGCGCGAAAAATACAGGCGCCGCGTCGCCTTCGTGAACTCTCTGAAGAAAGACCCGTGCCTCGACTGCGGAAAGCGGTACGCGCCGTACGTCATGGACTTCGATCACCGCCCGGGAACCACGAAGGTGTCCGCCGTGGGGAATATGTTCGGGGTGAGCATCGAGCGTGTTCTCGAAGAGATCTCGAAGTGCGACCTCGTCTGCTCGAACTGTCACCGGGAGCGCACGCACCTGCGCCGTGGCCCCAGCGCGACCTCGAAAAACGCACGTCAGCGCGCTTTGATCGCATCACACAAAAACGCACCGTGCGCTGACTGCTGTGTCACGTATCCCCCGTACGTGATGGATCTTGACCATCGTCCAGGAGTCACGAAAGTGGCGGCAGTTGGAGCGCTACTGGGACGGTGCGCGCCGCCGAGCCGTATCTCAGAGGAGATTGCGAAGTGCGACGCGGTCTGCTCCAACTGTCACCGCGAACGCACTTACCAGCGAAGGAAGCAAACGTGAAATCGCACAACTGGATCACCGACAACATCGCTCAGGGTGGGGCGCTGGCTCTGCCATCGGCCTTCGAGGTCGCCGACATTCTGGTCCTCTGTGCAGAGGAATTGCAAAAGCCGAAGCTGGTCGTGCCGCCTGGCAAGACCGTCATCCGGCTCGGCTTCGACGACGATATCTACCGGCCGATCCCGCCCGAGGCCGGCAAGATCTTCCACGCTCACGCGCAGCAGCTCGGCAAGCTCGCTCTGTCCGGGCGCAAGATCATGATCACCTGCGCGATGGGTCTGAACCGCTCCGGGCTCATCACGGCCCTGACGCTCATGCACGGCTACCGGATGCGCCCATCAGAGGCCATCAAGCTCATCCGCGGTCGCCGCAGCAAGGACTGCCTCTGCAACCCGATGTTCGAGCAGTGGCTCCTGAGCCACGAGCGATGACGGTCGGCGAGCGGGGAGTCATCATCGAGTTCGACAAGCTGCCGAAGCAGCTTGGGCGGGTGGGGAGTGTCGAAGCGCTCTACGCGGCCTGGCGCAGGATGCAGTCGTCGGTGTGCTCGCATGCCCTGCTCAACGGCATGCCGAAGGTGATCTGGTACCTCGCCAAGCGCATCTACGAGGTCGAGCCGCACATGGCCGCCGAGGCCATCCGCCGCGGGGACTCAGCCGTGTTCGTGCTGGTGCTCGTGCGGCTGTCTCAGATCGACGCCGCCATGGTGGCCGCCGGTAAGTCGCTCGCCGACCGTTCGCCGGTCATCTACGCGAAGCACCTCGTCGAGGGCTTCCGCACCGTCGCCGACGAGTCGTTCGTCGCGCTGGGCGGCACGCCGCTGCCGCTCTAGGAGCGGGCTCGCAGGCGGTCGATCTGCGCCAGGAGCGCTGCAATCGTGTGCCGTGGCCCCCTGGGCAGCCAAGCGCCGAGCATGTGGGCGCGTGCTTCCGCCTCGATGGTCGCGAGGTCCTCGTCCGTGTCGCAGGCTGTGATGGCGGAGATCTCCGCAGCCACGGACGCAGGCGGCACCTGCGACTGGAGCTGCGTCACGAGCGCCTTGCGGTCCGCATCGGAGAGGCTCGCCAGGAGCGTCGCGGTCGTCTGCTCCAGCGTCGGGCCACGCCTCGCGTCGTGGAACGCGTTGCGCTGCGCTCGGGTCACCAGGCCCGTGTCACGGCATGTGCCGCAGGGACCGGCGATGTTCCCGTTGTCGCACGCCGGGCATCCGTAGGTACGGCTGAGGTCGCTCACCGCTGAACCGCCCGAAGGATGGCCGGGTCGAGGGACCCGGAGCGGATGCCGACGTCGACCCAGCGACGCACCTCGTCCCAGTCGATCCTGAGCGGGCTGAGCTTGCCGCAGGCGCAGCCCATCGGGACGATGATGCCCTGCCGCGTCGGCTGCCACGGGGGCGGCTGCACGTTCGGGACCTGGCCGCAGAACATCATCGCGACCTCACCCCACGGGGAGATGGCCTTCCACTGCCGGCCGCAGTGCTTGCAGTTGCCGGTCATGATCATCCCGCGCCGGGTCGAGGCGTCCTGAACCATCAGGTCCTGCTCGTCGCCGAGCCCGGCCATCATGTCCTCGGCCGTCGCCTTGCTGTCCTGGCCATCGCTCCAGGCCTTGGTCTTGTCCACGATGCTCATGGCCGGAGCCTACCCGCCCGAGCGCTGTCGGACAACACCAACGAGGTCCATGGTGTACTTCTGAGCGTCGGCCACGGTGTGAAAGCCCGCCTTCGCGGGGATGCCGGGGAATCCGCTGGTCGAGACGTAGAAGTTCCCGTCGCTGCCGGTGATGGCGATGGCGAACTCGGCGTCGTGTCGGTCGTCGACCGCTGTGCCGTCTCGGTGGAGACGCAGGTACCACTCGGTGCCGCTGCTCATGAACCAGACGTAGATCTTGTCGGTCGCGACCGCCTTGCCCTCCTTCAGGAGGTACGTCTTCGCTTCGCCCAGAGACTCGTCTCGCTGGCGGCGGCGATCGTAGTGGTCCATCCCACCCTGGTAGCGCATCACCTCTGCGCCGCGCTGGCCCGCGTAGCCCTTGCGCAGCACCCACTCCTTGCCGGAGCGCGTCCAGGTGAAGACGTGGATGCCTTCGGGGGTCGTCGCCGCCTGCCTCACACGAGGGTCCTGCGGGACGGTGGCAGGATCCCACGTCTGCGACAGGAGCCGTGCGTCATCGTCCGTGATGCCCTTGAACGCACCGGCCGCAAGAGCGGTGTCGTGAAGCTGCACGATGAGCTTCGGCTTCAAGATGAGCGACGGCCTCCACGGCGACGAACTCCTGTTGTATGCACCCAGCATGCTTTCTACGTCACGCTGAAGCAGTTCGCCGCGACGGCCCGCCTCGATCGCCACGTGCTTGAGGGTGTCGGGCTCGTTGTTGAGTTCCGCCTGGCCGGTGAGGCTTCTTCCCGTGTACCACTCCAGGACCGCCGTGACGCGGCCGACGATGATGTCCCACGGCGTCGACTTGGTGGCCTCCTTTTCCTTCCTGATCTCCGCGAAGCGAGCGCGAGTCTCGGCACGGATCGTCTTGAGCTGCGCCTGCACCAGCTCCAGCATCCCGCGGTGAGCCGCCTTCATGTTCCGCGTCAGCTGGTTCGCGAACCCGCTGTCGTGGTCCATGAAGCCCTGGAGGTGCGTGATCTCGTGGATCGCCGTCGAGCACAGCTCCTCGACACCATCGATCGTCGACAGGTCGATCCTGTCTCCCGAGTGCGTCCAGACGTGCTCGTGCGCCTCGTAGTCGTAGCGCCCCCTCTCGAACTTCAGAGGGTTGATCATCAACCAGTCGGTGTCTTCCCTGTTCGTGTACGCGCCCAGCACCGGCAGCTTGTTGATGCCGTCCAGCATCATGATGAAGCCGACGCCGAAGGGGCGGAACTCTCCCAGGACGTTGAGGCCGAACTTGCAGGCTTCGGTCCATGCACGGAGCAGGACGATGTACTTCGCCTCCATCGTCTCCGGTTCGAGGCCGGCGGGCGGCTTCCAGAACGGCATCTGGTTCGCCATGAAGAGGTCCGGCTTCCACATCGCGTAGCGGACGGCCGTGGCGATCTGCTCGGTTGTCGTCGCCTGCGTCGCGGAGTGCTTGATGAGGCGGCTCGCGGTCTCGCGCGAGGACTGCATGCGCTGGGCAGTCTCTTCTTCCGGGGTCACCGGAGGCGGCGCCGCAGCCGCATCCTCTTCCATCGCCTTCGCGGCCTCCTCGGCAGCCTCCTCCGCGTCGGCGACCGTCGGCGTCTTCTTCTGCGCCTGACGCTTCGCGAGCTGGTCGGCGATCTTGGCCACCGCCTTCGCGGCCACCTCAGCCGCCCGGCCCTCACGCACTTCGATCGCGCCGCTTCCGCGGTAGATCTTCTCCGCCTTCCACTTCTTCGATCGAAGGAGTGCCTCGGGCTCGACCGCGAGACGCTCCTTCAGCTTCTCGACGAAGCTGCGCGCGGGTCCGATGAGCGAGTTGCGGCTCGCGTCGAACACATACTTGGCCGGCGCGTTGACGTCCACGTACACGACGCCGGGGATGTCGTTCGACCACTCCTCGAACATATAGACGCCACGAGCGCGCACGTAGAGGCCCTTGTTCGCCCGAGCGTTCCGGTGGTGGTGAGCGACGATCTCGCCGACCGTGTTGCCGTTCTCGTCAGCGATCCCCACCTTCGACACTTCCTCGCCGCCGATGAGATCGGCAGCGACCGTCTTGCCGTTCACGCGAACGCGAACGTTCGGCAGGTACGAGCGACCCAGGAGCTGCTGTGCGTACGTCTCAGCAGTCGTCTGCGTCAGAGGCATCCACACCGTCACGCGCGTACCCTGGATCGGACTAGCGCTCTGGTGGATGCCCGGCGGCTCCATCACGCTCTCGTGCTGTCCGAAGGCTACGAGGTCTCGCGTCTCGACCTTCCAGCCGAGCCACGGGAAGAGGATCAGGTTCTTCGCGTCTCCGAAGCCGCCTACCGCGTCATGCCCCTTCACGGACCCGCCACGCGTGAGCAAGGCTCGACGGAGAATGTCTGCGTCCATGCCGACGCCGTTGTCGTAGGCGGTGACGACCATCGCCTCTGCCTCGGCACCGGTCTCGATGTCCTTGTACGTCCCGGCAGCGATGTTCCAGTCCATCTGCGTCGCCTGCGCGTCACGAGAGTTCTGGGCGACCTCTCGCCACCACGCGAGTTCCCAGTTGCGGTAGCGCTGGAGGAGCTTGCTCCAGAAGTCCGGCGAGACCCCCATCGCGACCAGCGCGTTGCGGCTGAGAGGCGGATGCTTCGCGTCCCCGATGATGTCGCCCGACGGGACAGCCGAGGGGAACCTGTGACGCACCGGCTCTCTCAGGACCTGGAAGAAGAAGATGCTGCCCTCGACGAACGGCATGTCCATGCCGCCCTCGAAGAGCGGGTGCCACCCGTCGAGCGCCTTGGCGACCGCGTACGCCGGGAAGGCGCTCCCGGTCTGGTAGAACCCCGGCGAGCTGAGGAACGCGTCCACGTCGTCGATCGCCTCGATGACGATCGGACTCTCCCTCGTCCCCGTCCCGCTCGTCTTCTCGAACGTGCGACCGCTCGGGCCCACGTCGAAGTTCCGGGTCATCGAGCGACGGCTCGACCGCCGCTTGCTCGACCGGCGGGTCACCTCTGCCCCCAGGACCGAAGCCGGCTCTTGCGCGGTCCGCTGCGGCGCCGGTTCGGCTGCATGCGGCTGCGGATGATGAAGGCGGCGATGGTCCCGGTGAGCGCGATGCCGCCGGTGATGAGGAGGTACTTCTCGGTCTTCGTGATTCCGTACTTCACGTCACGCTCGGGCTCGGGCGGCTCGTAGGTGCCCTCCTGCCCGAGCGCATCGATCTCGTCGCCGTCCAGGCCCATGACCGCCAGGGTGCCGGCCATCGACGGTGACAGCGTGTGCCGAGCCATCGGTGTGCCCGGGTTGATACGAGCTGCTCCGCGCGAGGAGAAGAACAGCCCCTGCTCATTGAACCATGGCGTGGGGTCCTGGTTGTACAGTGCTTCCGCAGGCGAACGCGGGTACGGCCCGGGGAAAGGGCTCGTGCCGTCGGGACGCGCCGTACGAATTTCGAGGTGCAAGTGCCGGTTCATCGGTCGCGGATTGCGGCCACCGGCGCGTGCTCGCGCTGCGAACGTCTCGACCGACTCGCCCGGCAGGGGCGAGAACTGTCCGTTGGTCGTGTTGCCCATGACGCCGATGCGCTGGCCGCCGACCACGGGCTGCCCCGGTGTCACGGTGACGGAGCCGTCCTTGAGGTGCGCGTAGAGGGCGTACTTGCCGCCGTCGTGACGGATCACGACCGCGTTGCCGTACCCGTTCATCGGACTGCCAGGCACGTTCTGGGAGACGAGGGTGACCGTCCCGCCCTTCACGGCGTAGATGGGCTCGTCCTCCCTCGACCGGCGGGTGGAACCGATGTCTAGACCCGCGTGCATATGGGGGGCGCCCGACGCACGGGAGGGTCGGACCCCGTACGTCGAGACGAGCCTGGAGGTCGAGAGGGCAACGGGCGGTGAGGATGCCATGCGGCAGATCGTACCGTGGAGCGAGTGCGGTGGCCATGACGGTCAGGCCGCGTTCCGCCTCATGCGCGCGACGAACGCTTCGTAGGGTCGGTCGCCCTTGGACCTCAGTCATCTCGCTGCGCCGCTTGGACATGGCAGCAGGCTCAGTCGCGATCGACCTCTACGCACTCCTGACCGCCAACACGCGCCGCACCCGGTCGACAGTAGAACGTGTTGCGCGTGCCGTCGTCGGTCGTACCGCACTCCACCGGCACGAGGCCGATCCGACGAGCCCTGGCTTCGTCAAGAAATCCGCCCCAGTCGTGGACCTCGCTGTCGCACACACCCCACTCGTCCACATCATCGAGCGTCATCTCCGCGACGACCTCACGGGCCCTCGCGAGTACCGACATCCATCGCTCGCGGTAGGCGACCCACGGCGCATGGCGTTCCACACGGACGGTTCCGCCGACCCTGCGCGTCTGCGTCGTCGGCCAGGACGGTGGCGCGTCGCCCGCCGCGTTCATCTGACCGACCCACCGAAGACGCGGCACGTCGTGCGGCCGCGCTCCGAAGAGGCGCCTGGCGTACGCACGAGCGAAGGTCTCGTAGCGGAGACCCTGTCGCGCGGAGCCTCGCAGCATCACCTCGTGGATGGCCAGGCCATCCCCGCGATCGAAGCAGTCCCAACCAGCCTCCGAGACGCAGAGCCTCGCGAGCGCCAGCTCGGGCGTGAGGCGACGGGCCGGGACATCCTGCGCTCCTGCGGACGCGCATCCCCTCCATGCCAGCACCGAGACGGCGAGCGCGAAGAAGATGGCGATCGCAACATTGTCGATCAAAGCGTGTCGATTCATGGCCGCGAGAATAGCCATACTTTCGACTGACGCAAGCAAACGGGGTCGTGCTAGGGTGGGATCCTTCTAGCCGCGGGCCAGCGGGATCATCCCCCCCCCCTTGCCGCTGGTCCGCGGCCCCTACTACTTCCCGCTCGCCTTGGTGGCGTCGTACGCGCCCTCTTCGAGGTGGTTGCCGCGGTAGGAGTTCTCGCCGCGGAGCCACGCAGCGAGCATGGCGCCGAGGTAGGCGAACCAGCCGGCGCTGATCCAGCACATGAAGAAGATGGGCACGCCCCACCCGGTGTGAGCGATCGACGCGGCGATGATGCCGACCATGAGCCCTGCGAGCGCTGAGGCTTCCTGCTGCTCGGTGTGATGCAGCTCGTGGCGGATGGTCGTCTCGTTGTCGCCGTTCGGCGCGAGCATGATCGCGTAGCCGCCCATGTTCGTTCCGCCCCAGCCCTTGTACCAGCTCCGCATCGGCCAGCTCGTGGACCGCAGCCGCGTGAAGAGCACCCCGTCGCGCCACCAGAGCTTGTCGCCCCACATCGCGCGGACGCAGAGGATGACCAGCACGCCCAGGAAGAGCGGCCAGCAGAGGATCTGACGGATGATGGTCTTGGCGTTCATGCCGGCGTCTTAGCACGCCAGCGGGGGCGGTTCAGGGGTCGAGCACGTCGTTGGCCTTGGAGAGGATCACGTCCTCTTCCTTCGCCTTCTTCGCGTCGATGCCCGCAGCCGTCAGCCGGTCTGCATCGACGCCCCAGGTGCCGCCCACGATCTCGACCGGCTCGTCGTCGGTGGTCGTTGTGATCGTCTCGACGTGCCGACCGCCCCCGATGCGCGTGCCTCGGGCTGGTCGATCTTGTTGAGCAGCGTCGAGACCAGGAGGATCCCCACACCGCCGCTCGCGCCGGCCATGAGGTGCGATCGTGGGCTCGCCAGGTCAGTTCAGCCTGCGGCTGACGCACTCGTAGCTCGTGATCGACCCGGTCCAGTTCGGCGTCGTCATCGCTGGCGTTGGCGATGAGTCGATGGGTCCGATCCACGAGCACCATGCTCCGAGGCCCGTGCTCCACACGCGCTGCGCGTAAACCGGGGGCGTGCTGCCACCGCCCGCAGCGCGGGTCAGGGTGCGGACAGAAGGTGCGAGACGGGCGAGGGTGTAGGTCGGCATAGCTGATCCTCACGGGAGCGGGGTCGTCGCGGAGTCAGGCCAGGGCATGAGGACGCCGCCACCGACGTAGGCCCATCCCAGCGAGGCTGCATCCTCACCCCAGTTGCCCCAGGCCCGCGCAACGGTGCCAGAAGCAAGGCCGCCCGTAGTGAGCAGCCCCTTGATGAACCTGGTCCCGGCTGTCGTGCCCATGCCGCCAAGCATCTGCACGATCTGATCCTCGCCGCCAACCGCATCACCGCCTCCTGCCGCAGGAGTGTTGAGCCCAAAGGCAGCGGGTGCGATTGCCTGCATGTCCCCACCAAAGATACTGACCACCAACGGATTCCAGCCCCACCCCGCCCAGCAGTTACCGGCTCCTGCCGGGCCGGATCCGACGAAGACCATCACCGGGTCGGCGTCAGCGGCCGAGGATGAACCCACGTCCACACCACACACCGCGATGTACTTACTCAGCGTCGTACCCGACGACGTGATGAAGGCATAGCCCCACGACAGCGCCCCGCCCTCCGCCGGGGTGTCGTCACCCCAGAAGTGGTAGTAGCCCGTCGTGTTGTAAGGCACGAGGATGCCCGTCGAAAGTGAGGCGCGAGAGCCGCCCACGAGCGAGACTTCGCACGTCGCCGCCCCCGGCGGCGTAGTTGCATTCACGCCCGCGGACGTGAAGGCAGGCGTTGACCCCAGGCCGGGGTTGTAGATGCAGATGCCGTAGCCCGCCCAGCCTGTGGCGTTGTCGGTCTGCTGAAAGAGCACCTGCCGCGCATCGTTTTCCAGGACCACCCACGCCCGCCGGTTGCCAGCGTCACCTGCGATGAGCGTCGTAGCGTTGTTCCGCACCGTCGCTCCGGTGAAGACGTTGTACGGCCCTGCGGTGACGCCCACGTACTGGTAGAGCGCGTCGCCGTCGCCGCTGCCCACCACCACCCAGCCGACGGCGACGAGGTGGTTGATCAGCGCGTAGAGCCACGGGCCAGCGTAGTCGCCAGACGTTTGCGCGTTGTTGACGTCGAAGATGCGAGCCATGGTCTCCTCAGAAGTTCAGCGTCACGCCGAGCACGAGCGCAGTGCCCGCCGCGTCGTCCGAGACGATCTCGAAGACGTACCAGTCGTCCGCGACGATGTTTACCGCTCCCGCGAGCGTCTGGTTGTTGAGCGCCCCGGCTGTGCTCCACGCGAGACCGGCGACAAGCGCACCGGTCGTCTGGCGACGGACCTGCAACGTCGCGGTGCCCGCCACGAGCGCCCCGATGAGCGCGTTGCTCGTCGCGAGCACCACGGCTCCGTTCGTCAGCCACACCGCTCCGACAGAGACAGCGTCCTTGCCATTCGAGGCGATGGTGCTGCCCGAGGTCGCGATGCGGATCGGCGGCGTGCTCGCCGCGCCCGTGAGCGCCCAGACCGCGTCGTTGACGCCTGCGGTCCCAGCGCTCGTGCAGTGGCACGGGCCTGTGCCCGTGATGTAGGCCGTGTCGCCGACTTCGAGCACGCCGCTGGTCAGGTTGATCGCTACAGCGGTGCCCGACGCCTTGGGACAAGCGGCGAGGCTCGCGTAGTTGCCCCAGTCACGGGTGAACTGCGAGCGGGTCTGTGCTCCGGGGGTTGTGGTCGACATCAGCTTCCGTAGTTCGAGGCGACATTGTTCAGCACACCCAGATCCGTGACCGGAGCGAGGATGCTCCCTCGACAGTAGTTCCCCACCACTTGGTTGGAGGACGTGTCCGCAGCGAGCAAAATGGCCTGGGGCCCGACAGAGCCCTCAACCCGGTTGCCGTTGACCACGTTGCCGAAGGTCGCGATCAGTTCGATCTTCGCGTAGTTGCGCGAAAACGACGTGAACCCGTTGTTCGCGATCACGCAAGAGTCCGTGCCGGTGATGCGGATGAGCGGTCGTGCGACGGCGTCCACCGCGTATACCTGCACGTTGGACACATTCGCACGGTAGCCCGCGGCCTCGATCAAGATCGGAACGTCCATGCTGGAGGCTTGAATGTAACCACCAGTCACCTGACACAACACGGTCCTGATGCGGACAGCGATGGCGGTGTTGGCCCCGGCATCGTTGATGTTCATCATGGGCGTGACGATCGACACCGCCCCGCCGCCGTTCCAGAGATCGAAGCCGGTCCCGGTCGTCATCGAGAGCCGAGGAGCCGTGACGGTCAGGTAGAAGCTGGCGTTGGAGATCACACCAGTGCCGGTCGCTGGCACGATGAACGTACAGCTATCGAGCCCCTGGTAGAAGGTCCCCCGGAACTCCGCAGAGACGAGACACTCGCGGAAGTAGATGTTCGAGAACAGGTTCGAGCTGAGGTTGGTGCCAGCCCGGTAGACAAGGAGCCCGTGCGCGCCGCCCGCGCCGCCGACGTAGCCGTTCGCGAACGTCGAGGTGGACCACGCGATGTTGATGACGATCGCAGTAAGGGTCCCGTCTGCGACGAAACGGAAATTGCTCATCTGAATCGAGCCGCCGCCAAGGGAGACGTTGGTCGAGTTCGTCTGGATGACTGCGGACACCGCGAAGCCGGTCGCGTCGATGTTCACGGCCTTCAGGAACGAGCGGTCTGTGGAGATCGCCACGTCGCCGCCGGTCGAGGTGAAGTTCGTCACCTGGGCGTAGCTGCCGTTGACCATGCGGAGCCCGACGGTGGGCGCGGCCGAGCCCGTCTTCGTCGACATGCTCACCCGGACGTTGTCCAAGATCGTCACATCCGTCTCGGACCCCGAGACGAGCGACACCGCCGCGCGCAGCGTGCCCGTGGCGGCTGCGGCCACGATCACGTTGAGGTCGCGCAGGACACTCTTCGAGCGCGCCTCGACGACGCCCGTGAGGCCCACGCCGGCCGCGTCGGCGACCGGCGACGACAAGGTCATATCCGTAAGCTGGCACGAGTCAGCCAGCGAAAAAATACCCTGAGAGCCCGAGGACCGGCCAGTCACCACCGTCGCCCCGACGCCCTCCCCGGAGACAACTGTCGAGGCAGGAAGCACGATGGCCGTCAGAGGCGCTCCCGCGAGGTCGAAGTCGTAGTCACCACGCCGGACGTAGATACGACCAGGGCCGCCTCCGAGGCGAGTAACCGCCGCCTCGATGCCAGCGCCGTTGCCCGTGTCCGGGATGTAGACGAACCCGTCGGTGTCGTAGGCCACGGCCGAGTCGCCGGCTGGGACGTTGCCCACGAGGATCGTCGGAGCGAAGCGATCTTGAGCATCGACCGGCGGAGGACCTCCTCCTGAACCGGAACTCGTGATGCGTGGAATCCAGCGGCTGCTCATGAGCGCTCGACCGGCCTCAACCGACCGACTCCTGGTAGTTCGTTCCGCCCAGCGTGCCGACCGACCATCCGAGGCTGATCGTCATGGTCGGCGGGGCGTTGCCCAGGCCACCAGCGTCAGCGTCCCAGGTCATGCCGAGCGCGTAGCCCATCGCAGGGTAGAGGAACGCCGACCAGCGCGAGACGACCTGCGGGGTCGGGAAGTTCGCGATGTTCACCGGGTCGTTCGGGTCGGGCAGGTCCATCACGAGGCAGTCGTCGAGCAGGACAGAGTCGCTGTTCGGGAGCGTGGGGATGACCGGCGGCGCAACCGAGAACGGGGTCGTGTCGAGGCGCTTGGGGCTCGGGGTCCACACGTAGCGGTTGTTCGAGACCTCGTCTCCGACGACCGGTCCGTTGCCGAACGTCACGCGGTCGATCTGCTCCCATCTCGGGAAGCCCGGGGCCCGGTACTCCTTGTTCGGCCTGGCCCACCAGAGCTTGAGCCGGATGCGCGAAGCCCAGTCCCCGCCAGCGGTGCCGGACACCACGCCGAGCCAGAAGAAGATCTGCTGCCCCAGCCTGAAGCTATTGAGCGGGGTCACCTGCTGGATCACCGCCGTGTCGATCGCCGCGCCCGTTCCGTGCGACTGCGCGGCCAGCACGATGGACGGCTGCACAAGGAGCCGACCGCCCCGCGACGCGAGCGGCTGGACCTCGCCGAACTCGGCTCCGCGGCTCATCGAACGCCCTTGGTCTTGGTCTTGTAGTTCACGGGGGTCGTGTCCGTCAGGCGCGACCAGCAGGGGCCGCAGTGGTGGGTGTCGTAGACGGTCGTCATCATGACCCGACTGGTGGTGGTCCCGCAAGAGGCGCAGGGCAAACCACCCTCGCGAGTGTCAGACACATCGGTGACACGGGAGCCCGGGAAGATGTCGGCCAGCAGGTCCTTGGCGCGGTCGACGGCGCAGATGGCCGACTTCGGATCTTCGGTCGCGAGCACCGCGCGCATCTCGCCCCAGGTGTAGCGCTTGCCGCGGCCGATCTCGATCTTCCGATCGCCGTCGAGGATCGTGTACGTGATCCCGAGATACTCCGCCGTGCGCGTGTCGATCCCACCGAGCAGATCTGCTCGCCCCGCTCGCACCGCCGCAGCGCAGAGAGCTTCGAGCCTCGCCATGAGCACACGGGTGTCGTGAGGGTTCAGCTCGCCCTTGGCGATCAGCGCCTCGACCTCGTGAGCCCACGGCCGCGGGAAGTGGACCGCGATCTCCGGAGTCTTGCCCCACGCGATCAGCTCGTCGGGGATGATGGCGGGGAAGTTATCCACGCTTGCGCTCACCGATGCCGTAGGGCAGCTCACTCAGTGGACCCATCGGACTCGGATCGAGGCGAACGAACATGACCAGAAGCGTCTCGGTACCCTTTCCGGTATCCGCTCGAAACTCGATCATCTGGCCAACCGTCGCTTCCTTCTCGAACATCCTGGTCACGGCTGCGATCTGCGCATCCATTCTGTCGAGGTCTTTTGCAACCGGTGCCAGAGACTGGACCACGGAGACCCCCGCCAACGAGACAACGAGGAACTTCTTCTCTTCCATGAACGATCCTTTCAGTACGGAATGAACGGCTTCTTGTTCGGCACGTAGAGCACACCGTTCTGGTTCGGACCGTACTGGTTCTCCAGCATGTCCATCGCAGCGCGAGCGCCCGTCTTCACACTGTGTCGAGAGTACCACACGTACCCCGGGTGTGCTCGGTCTTCCCAGCTCGGCTTGTACCACCCACTGAACGGGAACTCGCGCGACATCCGCCGGCTCGCCTCCTTGGTGCGCATCAGCCTCTGGCTGGCGAGCTGGTAGATGTTCTTCCAGGCGGCAGGCGGCTCCCACACCTGCTGTGCCATCGACAGGACCGCGCGCCAAGGGAGGCCGGTCATAGGACCCTCTGTCTGGGGTCCAGAGGCTCCAGGGTCGCCTGGCATGTTGGCCTCTGTGGTAGGTGTAGGTGGGGTCGGTCGACATAGGATAGGCTGATCTCTAAGAAGAGAGTCTCTATAGAGATCAGCCTGACCTTGACAGGATGGCGCACTTGCTGTGGCACGGTGCCACATCCCGTTCAAGAACTCATCCATCTCGATCCCGAAAAAGGCGTGCAAAAACACGGGACTAGCGAATCCGAACATCTCCTCCAGCGCGCAGAGGGCGATGTATGACTCGGACGTGGTCAGGCACCCGTCTCCGTACCACGTTCTGATTTTTGACCGGCCGGCCGGTCCGCCCGGAAGGTTCACGGTGACCGCGGCGGCGATGGTATCTTCCGTGAACGGGATCGCGTCACCGAGCACGACCATGAGCTTGTCGCTCCGGAGAGGGCGCACACGGTGCAGAGCTTGCGCCAACTCGCTGACATTCCGGCGGTCGTGCTCCTGCTTGATGCGCCAATGCGTGCCTGGGTCTGCCATCTTGTGGGCGATGTCGGCCTTGTTCATGTCGAGGCGGATGCGGGTACTCTCGACGAAAGCCTCGTCGGTCTTGTTGAGCATGAGGAGCTTCTTCGTGTCGCGCGCGGCTCGTGCGTTGACCTTGTGGAGCATGCCTCCGATGTTCTGCACGTAGTCCGAGATCGTGACGACGGCGTCCCAGTCGCCGTACTGATCTTTGCCGCGTCCGCCTCCCCAGTTCTCGAAGGCCCAGGCTGCGACGCCGAAGTTGTTGTTGTCCGCGAAGGTCTTCTCGACGCGCTCCCTGAGCGAGCCGTGGGCGTAGATGAGCACCTTCTTCTCGGCGCACTTCCGGAGAACCGTGATGAGAATAGCCTCGTGCTCTCCCCACCCATCGGTCGTCAGGTAGGTGATGTTTGCCTTCGTGCGAAACCTGGCGGGGACTGACCCGGACGGGAACCGCGCGACATGGTTGATGATCGTGACCGGGTCGACGTAGCTCGGGTCCGCCGGGAGCGAGGCTGGCTTGTCGAAGACCTGCCTAGTGTGCTCGATGTTCGCGTACGCGTCTCCGTAGATGATGTTCGTGTTCTGATCCAGCATGCTGACGAAGTCCTGGAAGACGAAGCGCCACTCACCCTGCGCGAACTCCAGCCGCACGCGGTAGACCGTGTCGAACTCGTCGCTCTCGGCAAGGGCAGCGTCGACCTGCGCCGAGGTCATCGTGCTCGACATCTCCTTCTGGTGGATCTTCTTGTAGGCGAGGCGACGGAGCTGGGTCCGCATGGCGTCCTCCTCGAAGAGGGCCTCGCCGAGCAGGGAGAGGCCTCGCGGTGGCACCACGAGGCTCACAGCGGCCGCGGTGGTCGCCCCGTGCAGAGAACCAGCCGCAGGATGGACGTGGCTGTCGCAGACGTCACGGAGGACACGCGTGGCGCTCTGGAGACCATGCTGCTGCCCGAACGGCCCCGAGGCGACACGGTCGAAGAGCTTGTGCAGGTCGTTGCCGGCGTAGGCGCTGCCATGTCGGTTGTGGATGGGGCTCTGGACGCCGTTGACGACCCAACCCCTGCCCTCCAGCGCCTTGCGCTCCAGCTCGGCCTGCGCGAAGGCGCCACGGAGCAGGGTGGCCATCGCGTGGGCAGCTCGGTCCTCCGGCTTGGGCGGCGTGGGCAGCACGAGGTGCTCGGCCTTCACGACGACCTCGGGCTCGAACGCGTCGGTAGGATCCTCGTCGACCATCAGCATGTCGCACGGCCAGAACTTGCCGAAGCGCCCCCCTCCGCTTGCGACGGCCGCGAGGTAGCCGGCAGTTGTCGTGGCGATGATCGGGTAGTCGTTCATGCCGAAGCGAGCCGATGCTGTGTCGTTCTGCGCGTTCTGCCTGCTGCGGTAGTAGGGGCAAACGGTGAAGGTGCGGAGCTTGCGCGCGATGTCCGGGTGGTACTCGCAGCGAGAGCACACGGTGCTGCCGGGCGAGTAGCCGTGGGCCTGCACAACCTTCACGTTGTCGAAGCACCAGCAGGTGCTCTCGTCGCGCCCCTGGATGACGTGCAGGCGCACCTGCCCGTGCCCAGCGTTCTGGATGCGAGACACCAGCTCGCCAACCAAGATCTCCTTGGTGCGCACCGCCATCACCACACGCTGACGCTGCGACTGCTCATGAAGAGCCGTATCCACCATCGTCTTCGTCTTGCCTACGCCGGGACTCGGCTTGGCGATGAGCATCTGCCCCTTCTTGCCGCGCACGTTCGCTGCCCAGGCAGCAACGTCTGCCTGCACCTTGGAGGAGACCGTCGCCCAGTCCTGGACCTGCGGAAGAGGCGGCTCCTGGGCTCCCTCGCTCAAGCTGTCGGGCGTGAGCGCGAGCGCTCCGAGGCGCTCGACCTCCTTGAAGGCGCCGAGCGCGACCTGATAGGAGGCGGCCCAGACGATGAAGTCCAGGTCGGGGTCTGCGGATGCACGGAGGCGGCCCGCGTCGATCCTGACGTGCAGCACCGCCTCGATGAGCTTGGCGACGGGCTCGTTGATGGCGGTGCGCAGCGCGGTGGAGAGGACGTTCTTCGAGGCGTTGCGGAACCTCTGCCGTGCCGTGAGGGCGCGCTCGTGCAGCAGATCAGCGCCGTTCACAGCGAACGCGATGTGGTCGTGGATGTCGTCGCTGAAAGGATTCTCGTCGAACGGATTTTCGTACGCCTCACTCGATCGCGACGTGGGCTCCATCGACGGAGCTGCGCCAGCGGCCTTCTCGTACGCCCTCTGCTCCGCTTCGTACTCGTCGTCGCGAACGAGTCGAACGAACTTCCCGTGCTTCCAGTAGCCGTCGGACCTCGGCCAGTAGCCAGGCGGCCAAGCGCTCAACCTCTCCGGCGGCGCCATCAGATCGGGCGAGATCGCGTGCCTCATGCCGCAACACCCTCGACACGACGAACCACGCTCAAGAACGCACGGACCGCGTCGCAGCTCTCCCAGTCCTCACGCGGGTGGGCAGCGAGGTCGGAGACGGCGAGGTCGCAGGCGTGGCCGATGTCGCTCGCGAGAGTTCGCCTGGAACGCTCCTCGATCGACAGGTGATGCGTGCGCTCGATGGCCTCGTTGGCCATGCGGCGAAGGAGCTGAGAAGCAAGCGTCATCGGCACACGCGCCCCCGCGCCACAACCGGCGCGAACCGCCCACGCCCGAGTCCATTCGACACAACGGCACGCCTTCTGCTCTCTCTTGCTGCGCAGGCCCCCGAGCACGATCAGGTGCTCCTATCTGCGGCTGGACAACGAGGGAAAGACGACCTAAAGTCGATGTCAGACATCTGGAGACCCCACTTCTCACGGTGTCGAGGGCTCAAGCAGGTTCTCTCCTGCTCGGCTCTGTGCCCCGGTTGGTTCGCAGCCAGCCGGGGCACACGCTTTTTTGCGATGGGAAGATCTTCTAGGAGATCATCGCGAAGCCAGGTGACCACGCATCCCGAGCGCGGTCAAGAACACGGAGACGACGCGAATGTCGTGCCATGACGTTCGCTTGTGCATATGGCAACGAGGGTGCCACCACGGGTAGCGCTGCTCGTTTCCGTCACCTTGGATTACGCGAGAAAACGGCGTGTCAGCGCTTGGCGGTGGAGCGCCAAGGGTGCCCTTTGCTCGGGCGTACGGGCCGGTTGTTGCGCCTGCCATCGATCTTGACATCGGGCTCGACCGTGTCTGCGGCGCGATGGCTCGCGTATCGACCCACGAGGAGGGTCCGCCAGCTGCGATAGGCGTCGGCCACCGCTGCACCGAGGACGTCCTCGTCGGAGAGGCGGCGTTCTGACGCGAGCAACCGTTCTTCGATCTTGTCCATGACCTTCACGGCAGCGTCGTACAGGTCCTGGTCCATCGGCATCTTGAGCGTCATCAGAGGATCTCCACGTCGATGTGGTCGGTGAAGTAGGCGGGAGCCTTCGCACCGTTGCAGCGCGGGCCGCGAAGGTACGGGCATCGGTAGCCCCAGCTCACGAGCGTGTCGCAGCGAACCGGGCTCAGGCCGAAGGTCTCCTTCCACTTCTGCTCGGTGTCGGAGGCGCTGTAGCGAGCATCCACACGGCTGAACTCGTGAAAGGCATCGCGGCCATCGTCGCCGAAGCGGTGGAGCTGGATCGCAAGCGCGAGCCACAGCTGGTAGCTCTGGTTCCGCGGGTCGCGCATGTGACGCATGAACTCGCAGAACTTCACGGTGTAGTCGAGCCGTCCGCTGCCGCCCTGGATGACCGGCAGCCTGACGCCAGGCGTGCCGAAGCCGCCGTAGCTCACCTCGGGTGCGCTGGTCAGCGGAGACCCGGGAGCCTCGGCGAGGCCCTGGACCAACTCGGCAAGGCCCCACGAGCGCCCTTCCAGCGCCGCGACGGCATGCTCCCAGTGCCGACCGTCCGGCTCGAACTTGCCCATGGCGACGTTCTTGGGGTCCAAGGGCAGCGTGCCGCCGCTCTTCCTGGCGAGCTTGCCGTTGAGCGGGCTGCCGACGAGGTTGCCGGGCTTGCGGGTGCCGTCGTCGTTCGGGATGGGGTTCAGGTAGTCCTGCGGAGGGATGAGCCTGTCGAAGCTCTGCGGCTCCCCGTCGCTGAGGTCGTCGTCGGGCATGGTCAGGACGCCCGCCTCTTCGAGCCACGTGTTGAACCAGCGGCGAGCCATCCATGCCGGGACCGGCTCGTTGAAGAGCACGCGGACGTGAGCGCCCTTCGCAGATCGCGACAGGTTCACGAAGAGCGGCGCGCCGGTGTCGATGAGGAACTCGACCGTGCGCTTGACGTCGCGCATCCAGTCGACGTGAGGCTTCTTGCCGTCGAAGTCGGCAGCGACCCAGCGCACGTTGGGCGCCTTGTGGTTGCCGAACGGGATGAGCGCGTAGCTGCCGATCTCGATGGTCCCTGCGAGGTGCATCGCGGCATGACCATCAGTGAGCGGCGCGTAGACGGGCCGCCACGACCAGCCGGTGGCCTTGTCGGTCTGCATCGCGAAGACGTCTTCGGCGCCTCGGGTGAGATCGCGGAAGATGCGGATCTTGTCTTCGGGCGACAGGTTCATGAGATCTCTCCCGCAGCACGGAGGCGTGCCACGTTCCATTCGATCCAGAGCGCGTCGCCCGTGTCGGTCCACTGCCACAGCCACGCGCTTGCGCCGGGGAGCTGCCAGTAGATGCCGATGAAGGTCCAGCCGTCGCGTTCGCGGTTCCATCGCCACGCGCGGCATGTTTCCGTCTGGCCTTCAGAGCGGAGCAGAAGACAGCGCATCGAGCAGAGGCGCCGCAGGCGAGTAGGATTGATCTGTTCGACCCTCAACGCGTCTTCGGTGCGGACGTAGTCGTCGCATTCGACACACTGAACGAACACACCGAGCCGCCTCATGGCTTCATCGCGAATGGCCTGGCTCACGGCTCCTCCAACGAGGGCATCGACGTTCCGCCGCACTTGCCGCCACGCCAGATGATGCCGGTGTCGCTGGGGAGCGTCGCGAGCTTGTGCGACGCGCACAGGTGCGAGCAGCAGAAGACGATGTCGCTGTTGCCGTCGTCGTAGTCGCTCACACCGTCTGGCGGGTTCGTCATCACGGAGAACGTCTCGTTCGCATCCCAGACGTAGTCGCGCGAGCACACCGGGCACCGGGCGAACCTCACGCCCAGGCGCTCGGCGGCATGTCGAAGACGATCGGACTCCATGGCCGTCTTGCGCACAGCGTCTCCTCGCAGCCGCCCTGGGCTCTTCTTTTCGTACAACGGCTCGCCGCCCCGCTTGCCATCGACCCACACGTATCCGTGCGGCAAGGAGTCGACCTTCTCCTTCGCGCACGCGAACGAGCACGCGTACCCCAGCGACGAGAAAGGACCATGACGCAGCTCGCAGCCGTCTTCCTCGACAGGGCTGTCGACGTCACCGTCCTGTTCGACGGTGAACGCGTGCTGGCCCAGCGCGAACGTCACACCGCACTGGACGCAGTCTCCTGTCGGCACTCCCAGACGCCGCGCAGCCTCGATCCCCCTGCTCATGGCTCAGCAGGACAGGAAGATGGCGCCAGCGACGAACGCCGCGACGAAGACCGCCATCACCACAGTGAACACGCCGTACTTCTCGATCCACGGCCGCTTGTCGTAGTTGTCCATGTGTGCCTCCGCTCGTGATGGTAGCTCAGCGACCGACGCCCCTCTGGGACCTCGCTCGCCATGCTGCGAACTGACGCTCCTGCGCCTCGGCAAGGAGCTGCTGCTGCCGAAGCAGCTCGGTGACGGTCATGTCGCCAATCTCGTGACGCATGTCCCAGAGGATCTGCCCAGCGGCGATGGCGTCGGCGATGGCGTCGTGAGCGTTCGGCAGCGCGATGCCGCGGCGCTCGCAGACCTTGAAGAGCTTGTGTCGTCCCTCGCCCTTCACGAAGCGATCGACGCTTCGGATCCAGACGAGAGGATCGATCCACCGATGGTACGGATCGAAGATGGGCAACGGGATGTCTCGCACCTGGGTCTGCATCATCTCGGACCAGAACATCCGCTTGTCGAAGGACTCGTTGTAGGCGGCCGGGTGTGCGCCGCGCGACATGGACACGATCTTCGGCAAGACCGCGTTCCACGGAGGAGCGTCTGCGATGTCGACCGTGCGGATGCCGTGGATCTCGGTTGCCTGCTGTGGGATCTCGATGCCGGCCCACACGAGGGTCCCCCACGCATCGACGAGCTTGCCCTGGTCGAAGCGAGCGAGGCCGAGCTGCACGACGCGATCGTGCGCTTCGAGCCCCGTCGTCTCCACGTCGAGGATCAGAACGGGACTCTCGTACCAGATGTCGTAGCTCATCGAGACGCTCGCTTGATGCCAAGCGACCTTTTGGGGCGCATGGGCACCATGTATGTCTTGCTGATCTGTTCCGCCAGAACACGCACATCGTGCGCAACGAGATGCGCGCTAGCGGCGCCCATCAACTCGTCACGCGACCTTGCGACAACCTCGTAAGTCCGCGAGACGGACACTCCATGGACACGAGCTACCGACGAAATCGACATGCGGTGCACGTATCGCTGCTCGAACATCTCGCGCGCCTGGTCTCCTCCGCGTGTGCGGTAGGGAGACGAGAGCCAGTCGCCGAAGCTGTCCAGCAGCCATCGCGCGTGCTGTGGCGCCAGATCCAACGTCTCGAATGACGGAATCTTCATGCCCCAGTCGCCTTCCTGTGCGTCCAGATGGCTCGCGCTGCCATGCCCTTCGTGAGGTTCTCCCCGACGGGCAGCTTGTGGAACCGGAGGTAGTTGATCTGCTTGACCGTCGCCGGGACGCGCATCTTCATGTCGCGCTCGACGCGCATGATCGTGATGAGGTCGCTCGCCTCGCCGGCTGTCTCCGGCATCGTGCGTTCCTTCACCCCAGTCGAGAGCAAGAGGCTGCGCTGCTTCGCGGACACCGGGCGATCTCTCCACCCGGCATCCTTGAGCATCAGCTCCTCCTCGGGGAGGAAGGTGGCCTCGTCGGTGCCCTCGTCGAGGTCCACGAACGAGGCGACTGGCTGGTCGGTGTCGGCAGGCGCACCGTCGTCGCGCCGAGCGCTGCGCGCCCGGAAGATGCGGTCCATCTCCCCCTCGACGAGACCGTAGGCCAGGTCGAACTCGACGGGCTGGCGAACGACCTCGCGCGGGGGCTCGTGCTTGCGGCCGTCCCGCTGGTCGAAGAAGCGGATGACGGCCATGTGGTGCGCCTTGTCGCTCCACGCGACGAGGTAGTAGCCGATGCGCGGGATCTGCAAGATCCACCCGAGCGTCGTCTCGCGCCACTGGTACTGGCTCTTGGGCTTACGCGACCCGAACGTGACTTCGACCGCCTCGCCCACCTTCGCTCCGGTGACCTCGTCATGCTCCACAGGCTCGTCGATGTCCTCCTGCCCATCGCCGAACCCCTTACCCTCGCCCTTGTACTTGCGCTCGGGGTCGAAGCCGGCCAGCGAGGCGAGCTGCACCGGCCGGTGCTTGGCGCTGTTGCCGACGCAGTCGATGACCAGGCACTCGGTCTTGCCCGGGTAGAGCCGGAGCCCGCGCCCGAGGCAGTTGCCGACGACGGCCGCCTTGCCGTGGCGGCGCGTGATGACGGTCCCGGTCGAGGTTTCGACGCACCAGACGCGTTCGTCCGGCGCGCGATCGACCTCGCGCATCGTCAGCTCGGGGCGGCTGCCGTTGATGGTGTGGTAGCGCTTGTCCGGTGCGATGTTCAGCTTGGGAAAGCCCTTGCCCCGGCCGCGGTCGTTCACGTGCTCCGACAGATTGCACCGCATACCACGCGTCAAGCAGAGCGCCTGGAACATATCGTGAAGCCCGGTGCCCGGCTTCTGGTAGATGCTCCAGGTCTGCGGTTCCCAGTCGATCGACGCGCTTTCCTGCCGTGCCCCATCGCCCTTGTTGAACGCTTCGAGGAAGATCCGCCACTGGCGCGCCGACAGCTCGTGAAACGCCGCCGTCGGCTTCTTGGTGCCGTCGCGGCTGATCCAGCGGTCGAGATACTTCCAACCACGCTTGTCTTTGTGCGTTCCGCGAGGCGTGCCGTACGACACGTACCACGTGAACATCTCGTGGTTCTTCTTGAACTCGGTATCGCACTTCTTGTGCTGACGGCCGAACTTGAGGCCACACTCGCGAAGAGAGCGTTCGATCGCCTTCACAAAGCGAGAACGGACGCCTTGGTAGAGCACGAGCGCGTTGTTTGCGCGGTTCCATGACCCTTCGGCGTACCACCAGCCGAGCAAGGTCAAGTCGGCATCGCTGATGCCAGGACAGTCCTGCGCGTCCTCGGGCTCAGCCACGGAAACGATGGCCGTGAAACACTTCGGCATCTGCGATGCCACGGTCCACATCGGCTTCTTGTTGCGCCGCTGCTTGTAGATCATCCGATGGTTGCCGGTGACGCGGATGTCGATACCCGGCAGCTTGAGCGCGTACATCTTCTCGCGCTCGTGCATAGGGCGATCGACGCGTGACAGGATCGGCGACCAGACGCAGCGCTCGGTGTCCGGATCCATCGTCGCGACGATGTCATCGTCGTGGACGGTCTGCGGGCCCACCCATCCTCGCTTCGTCAGGATCTCGGTCTGGTAGTCGAGGCACTGGATGTAGAGCCCCTGCGACTGCGTGGGCCGAGCGAAGACGATGCCCTCTGCGCTCGGGTCGTCGTAGCCTTCACTCAAGACGTTGCAGTTCACGAGCAGCTTGACCTCGCCCTCGCGGAAGCGACGCAGCGCCTCGTGCCGGTCCTTCTTCTTCATGCTGCCGTCGAGGGCGACCGCATGGTGCCCGGCGTCGTTGAATTCCTGCGCGAGCGCGTGTGAATGGGCCACGTCGCAGGCGAACACGATGCACTTGCGGTCGTGACCGTAGGCGCGCCACGCCTCGACGACCGCACGGTTCACGTGCGGCGTGTTCATCAGCTTGGACAGCTGGGTGACGACGTAGTCCCCGTCGCCGGTGTCCACCTTGTCGAGGTCGATGTCGATGTCGACCCGGAACCCGTGAGGCGGCACGAGCCAGCCGTCGCGGATCATCTCGAAGGCGTTCTTCTCGTACGCGACGACGTCGAAGACTCGGTCGAGCGCGATACCGTCTGCGCGCCCCGGGGTTGCGGTCATGCCCATGAGCAGCATGTCCGGGTTCGCCTCGCGCAACGCCTGGATCACGCTCATGTACTGCGCACCGACGGCGTGGTGAGCCTCGTCGATGATGACCAGCCGGAAGGAGCCGCTCGCGATGAGCGCCTTGAGCTTGTTCTTGCTGCGGTGCCCGATCGTCTGGATGGATGCGACTGTGATCTCGCGCCCCAGCTCGTTGTGCTTCTGCTGTACGAGGCCCACCCGTGTCATCGGGCTGACGAGCCTGACCTTGTCCATCGTCTGCGTGAGCAGCTCCTCACGGTGCGCGATGAAGAGGCACCTGCCGCCCGAGCCCTTGAACACGCGCGCCATGATCTCGGACGAGATGATGGTCTTGCCCGCCGCCGTGGGGAGAACAAGCAACGGAGCCTTCGCGCCGCGTGCCCACGCGTCGTGAACGGCGTCGATCGCTTCGAGCTGGTAGTCGCGGAGCTTGACGGTCGTGCCGCCTCCGCTGCTGGCCATCGGCACTTCGACGACGTGAGCCTCGGCGGTCTGCTCGGCGAGCGGCAGGACGGCGCCGGGCGCCGCGCCGACGACGAGAGAGTGGAGCCGCAGGTTCGTGCCGGGCTGCAACGTCCACGTGCTTGGGTCACGATCGCGGGCGATCATGTCGGGCACGACGATGCTGTCGGGCATGGGAACGAACGGCATCGAGATCACTCCGGTTCAGCAGCGGGCTGTGGCTTGCCCCCATAGAACGAGACGTCGTACTGCGGCTCGACGCCGACCAGGAACAGCTCGCGGCTCTCCGCGTTCCGGACGTACACCTCGATCTCGTTGGGGATGGGATCTCCGGCGAAGGTGCCGCCGTCGTTCCACTCCTGACAAGCATCAGCCGCCGCGTCTTGGGCATCGAAGGCGTCGATGTCTCGACCGTCGTCTTCGCTGTGATGATCCTTGAGCCAGCACCGGAACATCATCGTCGCACCGTGAGGGTGGCACCGCGCACGAAGTCGGGTTCAGGCGCCCAGAGGTCCCCGTGCCCCGTGAGAGCGATCTCGTCGCAGATGATCGGCTGCGCGAGCATCCGAGACAGGAAGGCGTTGTCCTTGTTCGCGATGATCAGCTCGAACTGCTTCTTGGTCACCTCGGACCTGAGAGCCTCCTCGTCTGCGTAGATGCCGTCGATGGTTCCGAACCGCGTCAGCAGCTTGGCCGCCGTCTTCGCGCCTACGCCAGCGACGCCGGGGATGCCGTCGGAGGTGTCCCCGAGCAGGCCCAGGTAGTCGTAGAGCTGCGATGGAGCGACGCCGAACTTCTCGACGACGTCGGCCGCGCGGGTCCACTTGTCGCTCATCGGGTTGTAGGCGGAGATGCACTTCTCGTCGTTCACGAGCGCGAGCAGGTCCTTGTCGTGCGAGACGATGACGTAGCCGACGTCGGGCTCCTGACCAGCCAGCGTGGCGATCAGATCGTCGGCCTCGTACTGCGGCTCGTCGAACACGTTGACGCTCAGATCCTTGAGCGCGTCGAAGAACCGCGGCATCTGCGCGGTGAAGACGGGCGTGTGCGGCTTCCGCTCGGCCTTGTACTCCGGGTACATGTCGCAACGCAGAGACGGCTCGGTCGAATCGCACACGACGGCCATGCGGCGGATGCCGCACTTCTCCATCGTGTTGGCCAGCATCACGCAGGCGTGGTCGATGAACGCGGTGTCCGTTGCGGCGACGGTCGCTGCGCGATCGCCGTAGACGACGTGCATCGCGCGGTGCAGGTACGCGGAGATGTCGATGAGGTAGATCGGCGAGGTCACGATCAGCCCAACAGCGTCTTGATGACGCGTCCGATCGCTTGCGTCTGCCCTGCTTCGACGGTGCCGTCCATCATCCCGCCGAACGGGTTCTTGTAGACGTTCGCGGCGCGGTGCGCGTGGAACAGCGTTGCCTCGTTCCGGAGCCACGGCTCGCGGTGTTCGAGGATCAGCTTGGCCGCGAGAACCTCTTCCTCGGGCGGCACGCTGTTGTCGTGGAAGTGGACGACGGTGTCGTCGTCGAGATCGAAGCAGATGCGCCCGACCTTCTGCGCGTAGTGGGAGTGCCGGTGGGCCAGCATGTACCTGTGGCCGCTCAGGCCGCCCTCCACGACGATGAAGCGTTCGCGAGCCCACAGCTCGTGCTCCAACGGCGTGAGGAACGTCTGGAGCACCTCGGAGGCGCGGTCGATGGCGCCCGGGACGCACTGGGGGCAGCTCGGGGTCGGACGCTTCACCGAGACTGCGGCCGGCTCTTCCTTCGGCGCCTGGGGCTCTTCGGTCTTCGCGGGGATGATGGCGTCGGGCGAGAGAGCTTCGTCGATCTGAGCGAGGTCGGCGGTCTCGTACACGCGGACCTCGCCGCCCGTCGAGGTGACGGCGGTGATGGTGCGGTCCGCGGGACGGATGCGCGTGTAGAGCAGCTTGCCGGCGGAGGCGACGCTGGTGGAGAGGAGGATCTCCTGACGCCGCTTGCCATCGATCTCGTCGAGAACGATCTTCGAGATCGGCGTCCACTTGTTCGCGCGAGCGTCCGCGAGGAACGCTTCGAGCAGCGTGGTCTCGTGCGTCGTCGGGTCGACGATTTCGAGGACACACGCTGAGTCGTCGGCCTGCTCGCGGTAGCTGCTGTTGTCGACCGCGATGATGCGGAAGTCGCCGTTGTACTGCGGGAAGAACCACCTCATCGCGCATCCTCCGTCGTGGCCGCGAGGGCCTTCGCCGAGGCTTCGCGGATCTGCGTCTCCAGCATCTGAAGCACGGATTTCGGCAGCTTCTGCTTCTTCGCCTCGACGAGCGCATGAACGAGTTCGAGCATGGTGGGCGGGAACGGCTTGCGTGCCTCCGCCTGGGCTCGCGCCTGGGCTTCCACAAGGTCCTTGCCGATCTTCGCGGCCTCGGCGATCAGGCTGCGCGACGCGTTGGCGCCGTACGTCTCGATGCTGGGCGCAGGCGCGAGCGACTCGTCCTCGGTCTCGTAGAGATTGACCCCGCCACCCAGCGAGATCGGGCTGAGCGTCGGGCCGCGCCCGAACCGGTCGCGCACGAGAGCGTCGGGCCGTTCCAGACCGAGCATCGCCTGCCCCATCGACGAGCAGAAGCGCTGGAGCCGGTCGAGCGTCTTGGCGGTGATGTCCTGGTCGCAGAACGCGAGGATCTGCGTCTTGATCGCCTGCTGGAGCCCGAGGCGAGCGGCCTCGCCCGTGTTCGGCGTCATCGAGAGTGCCGACCCAGGGATCGCCGGGCCATGCTTGAAGTAGTCGTCGATGCGACGACGGTGCGGAGACTGAAGGATCCCCTGCCCCGGCCCCTGGTTGACGCAGGGCTGCCCCGGGGTCGCGCCGCACGTGTGACACGCCGCGAACCGTTCCGACGCGTGCGGCAGTCCCGCGTCGAGCGCGGAGTCGATGCGGCGCCGTTCCTCCGCCACATCGATCTCCGCCTTCTGTGCCGACGCGGCCATCAGACGAGGTCCTCGTCCTTGATCTCCTCCGTCGTGTCGACCTTCACGACGTTCGTGAAGACCGGGAGCTTGCCGTCCTCGTCGACCTGGGTGCCGTTCCGGTGGCGGACGGTGACCTTGACGGTCTTGGTCAGGAGGTGGTCCGTGTTGAAGCCGTCGTCCGTGTACGGGACGCCGGCCGCGTCGAGGAGCATGCGCAGCTCCCAGCGACGCTGGGCGTTCAGGTCGGGCTTGGCCGGGTCCTTCTCCAGGATGTAGTCCTGGTAGACCCGGCGGCCTGCCTGAGCGGTGTCGCTCGCGTTCTCGCCGTGCAGGACCTGGAACTCCACCATCACCTTGTCGAGAGGCGGAGTCCCCTTCGTGACGCCCAGGGGGGCCGCCATGATGAGTGCGACGTAGACGCCGGGCGGGACCGGCTCGCGCTTCGGCGGCTTGGTCGTCGCATCGGGGTCGGTGATCTTGTCGTGATTGACCTTGACTGCGGGCATCGATCAGTTCTCCTTCTTCTTGTGAGCCATGAGCAGAGCCTTGAGGCTGTCGTACTGGTTCTGACGCACGAGCGCACTGCGCTCGACGTCCGCGTGCTCCTTCAACCACGCCTGCGCGGCTGGGCGCGTCCCGAGCTTTTCGAGCAGCAGCTCGCTCAGGTTCTTGGCCTGGATGTTCGTGATGGTCTCGGAGCTGCCGTCGCGGCTCGGGCCGTGAGGCCCTGAGACGCCAGCCGCCGGCACCTGTGCCGCCGCCTGGGGCCGCGAGACCGGCTTCTCGTCGAGCTTGCGGTTCTCCTCGTGCGCGTTGTTCGTCCCGCTCAGGTCCCAGCCGGGCTTGCCCTGCTCCGCGGCAGCCTTGACCAGTGCGATGTCCAGGGGGGTGATGTTCGGTACTTCGACCTCGAAGGTCTCGTGCGAGACCGAGTCCTGCGCCGTGCCCTCCCAGGCGTAGCCCAGGGAGCCCATCTGCCTGGCTGCCGTCTCGTTCCCTCTGCGGGCCTGCGCCCGAAGCTCGCGAGCCGCCTTGGAGGCCTGCTGTGCCTCCGGGAGCATCCCGGTCCCCCGCTTGACCGACTCCTCGGCCCACCAGCGCTGCGCGGTGACGATCTCGTCCAGCGTCGAGGCGGGCAGCGCTGCGGGCTTCTTGAGCGTCGGCGTCGCATCGACGTATCGCTCCGGAACCTCGTCGTAGGCCATGCCGACGATCTCTTCTGCCGAGACGTCGCCGAAGCCTGCCAGGCGCAGGACGGCGCGGTTGTACGCCCTGGTGTCCGCGGTCGCGATGACGCTGTGCAGATCGATGCGACCTCCGCGCTCGGTCTTGTCGCACCAGCCCACACCCTCTTCGGTGCGGCCCGAGCGCTTGTGCGTGGCCTCGTAGGTCACGAAGCTGTACGTGGCCATCGCATCGTCGGGAAGACCACGCGTCATCTTGCGCCGCGACTCGATGCCCAGCGCCGTCGCCAGCTTGGTGATGCCGCTCTTCTTCGGGCTCGCGCGGACCTCGACCCCGTAGGCCTTCGCCGCCTTCTCGGCGTCTGCGCGGCGAGAGTAGACGCTCTGCTTGGTCTTGCCGGCCTCCGTGTAGGAGATCGTGTAGATGTAGTCGCTCTCGTCGAGGATGGCCGCGTACAGCCGCTGCTTCTCGGCGAAGGCAGCTCGCAGCCGAGCCGGAGTCGCGATCGGTGTGATGAATCCGAGGTCCGACAGATCGGCCAGCGCGGCCGTATCGTCAGCAACGACCATGGACCCGTCCCCTGTGTTCTCGCTCATTCTGCCCCTTTCTTCTTCTCGCCGTTCACGTGGTAGCCGGCCTGGAACTTCACAAGGTCGGCACGCTTGACTCCGATGAAGTCGCCGACCTTGCTCGACTTCAACATCTCGCTCTTGATCCACAGCCAGACCGTTGATCGGTGGACGCCCATCTCCTTGGCGACCTCGCCAGTGCTCAACAGGCCCGACGCCTGAAACTTCTTGCTCAGGGTCATGCTTTCCTTGTTTTTCTGGGCGCCCAGCGACACCTTGTATGTCGCGCGCGGAGGGTCGTCAACTACTTTCGACGCACGTCTTTCAGCTTCTTGACGGGCGCCGGTCCGACCCTCTTCGCTCGAAGATGGGTCACCACCTCGATGGACACCGAGTAGATGTCCCCGGGCACATCGCGCTCTTTGCGGACCTCGACCTGGAACTGGTCGGCCATGTGTTCGATCTCATCACCGAACACCTTCCTGATGGCTCCATCGACGTCGACCGCCTCGACCTTCAGGAACTCCCCCGCGCCGTCGTCCACGTAGTAGACCATGGGCGACTCTTGTCCGAGACCGCCTCGGCTGTCAACAACTTTCGACTCACCGTCGGTTGGTGCCGGATGGTGCCGATCACTGCGAGACGAACGCGGTCAGGAGCGCAAGGACGGTCACGGTCACAACCGACGCGAGAGCGACGAGCACGTAGAGACGCGTCTCGCGGTCAGGCTCATCATCGAAGCGCACGGCGCCTGCGATTCTTGGCGACGCCCATGCCGCGGCCGCTCTGGTGGAAGCCCATGAGGAGCGCCTTCTTGTCCGCGGAGGTCATCAGGTGTCCGAACGCGTCGTAGACAGCCTGCGCCGGGATCTTGAGCGACTTGGCCTTCGTGAAGACGCCGTCCAGTGAGATGACGCGGTTCGTGGCGATGTTCCTGATGACCTTGGGCGTCTCCTCGATGACACCCCAGATGGCCTTGGACGGGTCGCGCGCGTCGAGCAGGACCAGGCTTCCCTTCTTGGTGCCGCGTGCCAGCCCCCGGGCGCCCACGTGGCCGATCTTGACGTGCTTGAGGCCGTAGGTGAGCTGTGCCGCATCACCGGCCTCGTCGCCCAGCTTGGACTTGCGAACCATGTGGCCGAACGCCAGGAGAACGTCGCGCGCGTCGATCCCGAGCTTCTGAGCGATCTTCTGGAACTCGGCGACCGTCTTGAACACGTCGATGTTTGGGCCGGAGATGTGGATCTTGCCGGCGAGCTTGTCTTCGGGGCCCGCGTACTCCGCTGCCTCTGTGCTGCCGATCTTGAGGTAGCCCTTCTCGATGATGGGCGCGGCACCGCTGTTACGCTTCACCCCCGCGCGCCCGAACGCCTGCTCGCCAGCCGACGCCGAGATGCCCTCCTCACGCAAGATACGCGGGAGCTGCGACAGGGAAGGGAACTCGGTCATCCCCGAGCCGCGCACCACGGCGATTCGCCCGCGGAAGACGGGGTTCGAGCCCCTGTAGGCGGTCGCCTTGAACCCGGGGCCCGAGATGGAACCAGGCCTGATGGTCACGCGACGGCCGGGGCTGGCAGCGGGGTTGCGGCTGGTGCGACGACGGCTGGTGCGACGACTTCTCGGCATGGCGGGAGTGTAACAGGCGGCGGCTTGGCCGCACCAGGCGGCCGATGCCACGAAGGCCCCCAGATCGGCCACGCCGGGGAACGCGTGGTTCATGCCGGGCACCAAGGAGAAATGCGCCGGCCCGCCTATCGTCCTTTTCCAAGGGAATGAGTGGCCGCTGGCCGCTCTCGCGGATGGGAGGACGCCGCCCTGTTCTACCTCTACTTCTCGACCCGCACCTCGCCCTGCTTTCGGAGGCGACGCCACTGACCGCGCCTTCCATCGAAGATCCAGAAAGTTGTACCGATCTTCGCAACGTCTCCGTGGGTCGGACCCGCGACATCCGAGACCCGTTCGACCGTACCACGGAAGACCATCATCCGAAGCGGAGCGCCGCTCGTGCGGTACGGGCTCACTTGCGCCGCCTCTTCTTCGGCAGCGTGTCCTCGAACCGCTTGTGCTGCGGCCCGTCCGTCTGTACGTCTCGAAACCGTCCGTCACGGGCCAGCATCCGGAGGCCGAGGTTGTTGCCCTCGTTCAGCTGGTTGATGAGCCAGCCGACACAGGGCTGCTCGGCGCCGACCGGCGAGTCGTGGCAGGCCATCATGCGCACGCCACCGGGAGCAAGCGTCATCGGATCGCCCGGGTTGGCGATGGTCGAGCTGAGCGCCTCGTGCTTCTTGACGCAGTAGCCGCCCGGGATGTCCTTCTCGGGACGCACGCCCTTGCGCCAGGGGCACGCCTTGCACTGCTTGGTGCGGACGTTCACTTGCGCCTCTTCGTCTTCGTTACGGGGGCCGCCTCTGGCTGGCGCACGGTCTCGGGGAGCGGTTCGCACTCCTCGTCGAGGCAGTCGGGGCAACCGTGTTCGGTGATGTTGCGCGTGAACCTGCGATTGCAGGTCGGACAGTTCTGTCCGTTCTCGGTGCCGTTGAACTTCTCGTTGCAGTGCGGGCACTCGCGGACCTGCACGAGATCGTCCTCGTCGTACAGCTCGTCGCACCCGTCGCACAGGAAGAGGGTCTCGCCCAGCTTCAGCGCCTCGTCGATACGCGCGGTGCGTTCGTTGGCCTCCAGCACCTCACGCTGTGCCACGGCCTCTGCGCTCTTCTTGCGTTCCGCGGCGATCCTCTTGACCTCCTCGGGCGGCGGAGGGACCCACGCGGGCTTGCCTGGCAGATCTGGCAAGAAGCCTCCCGGACCGCGCTCGGGCTCCGACCAGAACTGGATGCCGGGGTGCGCCTTGACGAAGTCCGCAGGGCTGCCGCCGGCCCCGTAGGACCACCCCTGACCCTCATACAGCTCGCCGTGATGCGAGGAGTTGAAGATGACGTGCGCTGTGACGCTCATCTTCGGGGGCATCGAGTCGTCCCACGACTTGGCCCACTGCACGAGGATGAGACCGTAGGCGGGCTGGTGGGGGCGACCGTACTTGTCGGGCGCCCTCCACCAGTAGCGACCCTCGACAGGGGGAACGATGGACATCCACATGGCGCCTACTCCTCCGTCGGCATCGCGTCCGGGAACAGCTCGCACAGCTCCACGAGGGCGCGATGCGTCTCCTGGCGCGCCGTCTCGGACGCTCGCTTGAAGATGGAGATGGCCTTGGGCGTCCGCTGTGTGTCCCACTCCAGCGGCCCAGTCATCCTGCTCGCCGCGTGGTAGGCGGTCGCCAGCTGGCCGTTGGCGATCGCCGCGGTGGATGCCGAGCACGCGCGGCTCAGCAGCTCGATGGCCAGCGCAGGCGACCGAGCATCGCTCCTGCCCTCCCACACGTTCTCGCGCATCATCATCGCGCGAGCAGCCTCCAGGGCAGCAGAGGCGTCCTCGCACCAGCGAACGCGCACCGGGAAGATCGCGTCTTCCTTGCGCTCCGCGTCGCCGAGGTACTCGCGAGCGTGCCACACGAGACAGAGAACGGACGACTGGCGATCCTGCGCATCGAACTCGGTGAGCCGCGCGATGTTCCGGACCTTTGCGGTTGCGACGGGCTGAGCAGACCCGTCCACCAGGGACACCCTGTCACCGAGCTTCGCGCCGTCGTACCTGCGCCACACTCTGATGTCGTCGGGGAGCGCTCCGTCCCGGTCTCGGTGCCCAGCCTTCGCAACATCGACTGAGGTGCCGTAGACCGTGTCCGCGCCGTAGAAGACGTCGATGACCCTGGCCGGCCCTGCCGGGCGCTTGGGGTCTTCGAGGCGCACGACCACGAGCCCGTCGTCCTGCGGGCGCGTCACGACGCCACCTTCGCGACCTTGCCGAGCTTGCCGTTGATGAGCGCGAACTCGCAGATCTCGAACCCGTCATCGTCGGTCCCGTCGATGGCGTAGAGGAACCCCGGGTGCTCGCTCATGCCGACGACGAAGCGCCCGTCGATGACCGGCTTGGCCTTGCCGACCGACTCCAACCACCCCTTCTGGAGCGGCACGGTCCACTTGTCCGACGAGAAGAGCGCGACGTTCGTGCCCGCGGTGACGTTGCTGTCGGGCACGAAGCAGACCTCCTGCCCGAAGTCCGCGCGGCTCATGCCGTGCCGGTAGCGGCCGCACGAGACCATCGCGCGCCGAGCGACCTTGAGCATCTCGGCGTGCTCGGCGTCCCTCTTCTCGACGAGCCCGCAGAACACCTCGCGAACGAGGACGTTCGTGCTGTAGGACGCCCACGCGTCCTTCCAGCCGCCCCACTCTCCGGTCACGTCGGCACGAGCTGCGACGAGCTTGGGCGCGCCGACCGAGATGAAGGCGATCAGTCCTGCGCACGACCGGCGCAGCATGTTGGGCGCACCGAGCGCCACCGCGGTACCGAGCCGCTTGCCGTCCTCGACGCCCGAGGGGCAATCGCATTCGATCGAGCCGTCCTCGAAGAGATGCACCTTGTGGTGCGCGTGGCCCTCGTTGTCGGTGCAGAGGATGCGGGTCTTGGCGATGATCTTCTTGCTCTTCACGTTCGCTCCTTGTCGGCGGTTGTCGCCTCGGCGTTCTTCTGACGATGCTCTTCGACCATGCGTCGCAGCACGTCCAGGTCCATGGCGCGACCTGCGGTCAACGACTGCACGATGCCGTGCTTGTGTGCGTAGCCCACCAACTGCGTGCGGCCCTCGCGGCGCTCTGGCTTCAGCTTGTTCATGCTCCCGTAGGGGCAACAGGTGGCGCACACCTCTTTCCCCGTGTCGTCACGGCCGGACGCGTGGCGCACGCCACAGCACTCGCACAGCTTCTCGGTCACAGCAGCCCCCTTCGCAGGCTCTTCTCGCCCGAGATGCGCTCGTAGGCGCGCTCGCGCTTGACGAGCTTGGCGTACGCCTCGATCTGCTCCACGAAGAGCACCGTCGACTGGATCGCCGTATCGCGCGTCGTGTCGTACAGGCCGAGCCCCGACGGCACGGGCACGGACGCGACCCCGTCCACGATGATGCTGCGCAGCGCTTCGCACACCCTGACGGCCAGGAGGTACTCCGCGAAGTTCCACTGCCAGCGCGGCTTGATGCGGGCTCCCTGGACCGCACACGGTGTGAGAGCGGTGGCTGCGTCGAGCTGCACCAGGAGCACCGTCGCCGTCTTCGCGTGGACGGGGTTGAGCTTGAGCAGTTCGAGCACTGCGATGACGTCGGCGGTCGCCTTGGCGCCTGCTGCCCAGGTCGACGCCGACACCGGGTCGAACGGCATGGGCTCGGAGGGCTTCTTACGGAGGAGGGGGGCGGGCATCATGCACCTTCCGGGTTGACCACGATCACCCGCGCCCACTCGGGGCACGCAGCGATCGAGCGTTCGTTCGCTTCGATTGCGCAGATGATGACGCGCACGCCAGGGTCAGCGTCGGGCCATGGGGTCTCGCAGTCGGAGCCCAAGATGATCACGTCCGGTCGAGGGGTCATGTCGTCGAGCGCGGCCGCGATGCCCACACGCATGTCCGTGCCGCCTCGACCGCGCATCTCGATGGACCGACCGTTGTGGGCCCGCTGCACCCCATGGACGGCCGCGTCGGTCGCGAGGAAGGTCAGGGCCGCACCGAGGGCCATGCAGACGTCCTCGACCACGCCACGGACGAGCGCGAGGGCACCTTCGCTCATGCTGGCAGACGTGTCGCCGATGAAGATGACGTTGGGGACGGGGCGACGCATCGAGGGGAAGACGACGTCGGGGGTCGCCTGCTGACGCCGGGAGGGGCGCTTGTAGTTGTGGGTAACCTTGCCCGAGACGTCGTTGATGGCCCACCGGCAGGCGCCCGCAAGCTCCTGGTCCCACGGGATGGTCTCGGGGCGCAGGATCTCTTCTGCCCAGGACACCCACGACCCCGGCACCGTGCCGCGGCTCTTCTGGGCCTCCTCACGGATGGCCGCGGCGACGCGCCGTTCGATGTCCTTCCAGTCCGCGTCTTCGACGCCTTCGCCGCCGCCGTTCGCCGGGGACGGGTCTTCCCACGGCTGCTGGACGCCGGTCGCGGCAGAGCCGCACTTGTGCTTGCGGTTGCGCACGGGGTCGTTGCCGCCACCACCGGGCTTCTTGCCCTTGCGCTGGCCCTGGCCCTCGCTCTGTGCCGAGCCACCGTTGCCGCCGTCCTCGTTGCCGTTGCCGCCGTCGCCGTCCTTGAGCTGCTCGGCCAGCTCCTCGGCCTTGTCCATCAGGAGCTGGTAGTAGACCTCCATGACGAGACCGTCCTCGAAGCCGAACGTGCTCGGGTACACCGCGCCGCTCGGCAACGCCTGGATGTCCCGGTGCGTCTTGACCTCCTCGGCGATGTCGTCGTTGATCTCACAGTTGTGGACCTTGATGCCCTCAGCGATGAACGAGTGCTCCTTGTCACAGGACAGGTTGTAGACGGGCCCGGCGTAGTGGCCGCGAGCGACTTCTCTGATCGGAATCAGGATGCCCTCGTCGCATCGGCGCCACCGGCGATTCCACGACGCGACCACCTGACCGTTCAGCGTTCGCGGAGAGGTGCGTGGATCCCAGGTCCATCCGACATGGTAGAGCAAGCCTCCACCCTCGACGAAGTACCCATCGATCGTGCGATCCTTTTGGACGAGAGTCGCACCCCAAAAGCCGAGTCCGAGACGAGCGAGCAAGAGCCTGACGTGGCACGCCAGACCGCGACTGGAAGTGTGGACGGCGACGTGATTCGTTCCACCCTTGCCACCTCCGCCCGCTGTGCCGTCGCCGGCCCAGAGACCTTCCAGGTAAGCACGCACGAGCTTGAGGTCTGCGTGGCGCAAGATGAACTCGGGGCAGTGCTTGTTGTGCGACCCGTCGCCGCACCAGGTCTTCAAGGCGCGGGCGAGCACCGGGCCGCCGATGTTGACGCGGGTTCCGTTCTGGACCGTGGGGGTTGCCCTGTTGGTGTAGCTCGCGTCGCAGGCGCCTTCGTAGCCGAGTGAGCGCGCGATGGTAGCGGCGCGGTCGGCGAGTGCGCGCTCCTTGTCGGTCCCCCCGAGGGAAAGCTGCGCGTAGTCGGTCCCAGATCCTTCGGCCGTGTAGAGCCCGAGCAGCCATGCCGTCTGCTCGTTCAGTGGGAAGCCGCTCTTGAGGGGGCTCCGGTTCTCGTCGCTGCCGAACGCACTCACGCTGATGACCGTGTCGGTCACGTCGCCGCCGACGTCGGGGACGAGCATGAAGTCGCCGACACGGGCCTCGCTAGCCTTCGTCCATGCCGGATTCTTGAGCTTGACGGGCGTGAGACCGACCTTGTGTCGCCGGGGATAGATCCAGATGGGATGCTCTGGCGTGCTCGTGATCTCGATACCGGCACCACGCAGCGTGACGGTCTCGCCATCCCACTCGCGCACGAGGTTGACACACGCCGAGTCGCCACCGTTGCCGCCGAGCGTATGGGAACGCGCCGCCTCGATCGGAAGACCGTCTGAAAGAATCGTTCCAACGGGAAAACAGTCGCCCGCGACATTCGCAACCTGCATCGTGGCCTCGGTCACCCCGAGCGCGTGGAAGCGGTCGTGGTGCTTGCGCAGCTTGTGGCCGATCTCGTGAAGGCAGACCGTCGCGATCTCGTCCACCGTGCAGGCGAGAACGAAGCGGGGGTTGTAGTAGAGGCGCCCCCACTTATCGACGCCCATCGTGGGCACGCCCTCGGACTGGATCGGGATCAGCGCGTAGAGCGCATGCGCGAAGTAGGGGCGCAGGAACGCTGCCTTGGCGCGAGCGGCGCGCACATGATCTTCCGCAGCCTGGTTCTTGATAGCCATCGTCTCGTCTCCGAGCGCCCGTCTGGGCGCGTCTGTCGAAAGAACCGTAGCGACGGTTCGAGAGGTGTCAAGCCGCTGTTGGCTTCGGGTCGCGGAGTCGCGCGAGGATCTCCTCGCGCTTGCGCTGGCGGAGCTTGTCGAGCGGGTACCGAGCGCGAGAGAGCAGCGTCAGCCGGTCAGCTGGCACGAACTTGTTGAGACGCGCTCCGTTGCACGCCGCGCACGGCATGTCCCACCCCCGGCGGGAACCGTCGATCTTCGCGTGCTGGCACCGGAAGCAGCTGCCGAGAGGCTTGATCTCATCCGGCTCGATGCCGGCGAACGCGAACAGCACGTTCAGATCTTCGGGAGTCGTCTGCGCCATGCCCGTGGTGGCGAAGGACCACTTACCGGCTCCGTTGTAGGACATATAGCCGCCGAGGTGATGGCTACGCATCGCACGCAAGAGCTTCCGCAGCGCCGCGAGCCCCTTGGTCAGCTTCGCCCGGTCTTCACGGAGCGAAGCGACCTGGGTGCGGAGATCGACGATCTGTTCCTTGTCGGCCATCGTCAGCGCTTGGCCGAGAAGTCGATGCCGGCGCGTTCCAGGATCGGCAGGATCTCGTCCAGCTCCTCCGGAAGGTTCCGCTCGACTCCCTTGGGCATGTTGTTCGCCAGGACGCGCGTCGCCGGGATGGCGATGTCGCCCTTGGTCTTGAGGACGCGACCGATCACCTGCCAGCCGCGGTAGTAGCGCTCGATGCGCACCTTCTCGGTCTTGGAGCTGTCGAGGGCAGCCGCAGCGACCGAGTCGAGGGTCGCCATGATCTGATCCTGGCGCGTCGGAAGCGGCACGCCCGTCGGGTTCGCGAGGTACTCCTCCGGGTCGCGGAGGTCCAGGTCGGTGAACCACTTGGTGAACTCGACCGTCGCACCCTCGCCGACGCAGCCCTTGATGAGCAAGCGCGCGACCGGCGACTTCTTGCCGTGTCCGCACGACTCGGCCGCGGTCAGAAGGTCGGAGACACGCGACCACATGCGCGGGGACGGCCACGCCTGTCCCTGCTCCTTCGCCGACTTGGGGAGCGCGAGCAGAAGCTCGGGGCGCCGCTGGATGAACGCTGCGAGCAGACCGCGGTTCGCCGCCGCGTTGTCGCGCCAGTTCTTGGGGAGGATCGCGATCTCGGGGCTCGGCCAGCCCGAGATCATGCCCTCGCACCAGTCGGCGGGCGGGAGCGGCCAGTCGATGTGCGTCCAGCGGTTCGAGATGGCGGCGGTCAGATCGTAGCCGCCCTGGACCATCGAGGCCGGATTGCCGGCGGCGACGTGCGACGTCTGCGCGGGGAGCTTCATGTCGCCCGCGTAGCCACCGTGGATGACGCGGAGGGCAGAGGACTGAGTGGTCGGCGGGGCGGTGTTGAACTCGTCCCAGAACACGACCCCGTGCCCCTTCTCCTTCAGCTCGAACGCCCAGAGCGGCGGGTGCATCGAGACACCGTCGGGCCTCACCACGGGCAACCCGCCCTGGTCGGACGGCTCGCGAATGGACAGGATGACGGTCCAGATCGGCTCGTTGAGCGCCGGAGCGATCTCTTCGAGGCAGACGGACTTTCCCACACCCGGTGCGCCCCAGAGGAACACCGGGACGCGAGCCTGGATGCAGATCTGGGCGGCGAGCATGTGGTCTTGCACGGTCATGGTCTTCGTTCTCTTTCTGGGCGCCGTGAAGAGCGCCTCGGGGGTCACAGCAGCCTAGCCATCAGGGGCTAGGTGTCAACAACTTTCGACACATCGGTCGAGGAAAACACTTGCGACAAGGGCTCGGCGCGGAGCAACGCCAGGACGCCGAGTGCGTGGCGGCAGTGGCGGCTCAGAACGCGAACCCATTCGTTCGGATGCGTACCGTAGCGGAACTTGTGCGTAGCCACCTCGACGATGCCGCCGACACGTTCCCCCAGAGCCACGCTGGCAATCTTCTCGCTGTCCACCGGGAGCACCGTGTAGATGTGGACGCTGATGGTCTTGCTGATGCCGATGCTAGTGAGCACGGCCGTCAAGAGAACGTGTGGCACCTCTGCGCCGAGCTTGGCGAGCGCGATGTTGCGCGAGCCCACGTGGAGGGGCACGGAGAGCGCCTCTTCGCCTGACGCAGCATGCGCCTCGGTGAGCAAGCTGCGTAGGCTGCGCTGGTGCTCCGCGGACAGGCGAGCGGGCGCTAGGGCCCAACCGCGGATGTGCTCGTCGGTGGTGATCACGGGTTACTGAGTCGGACCAGGGCCTCGATGCGGGAGCGGATGGTGCGGGAGCGGATGGCGCGCTTGATCTCCTCCGCTGCGACCTTGGCGCGCAAGGCCTGGACAGCCCAGCGCGGACCTTCGTAGCGCGTGACGGGGGCGTTGCTGTCGCGCCCGTCTGCCGTCAGGACCTGGACCGTCTGCACCTTGATCCCAGCCGCGGTCAGCGTGACAGCTTCCTCGGGCCTCATGCGCATGCGCTCCCGGGCCAGCTTGTTCTTGCGGCGCCTCTTCGCTGCGGCGGTCCTCAACAGCCGCACGCGCGGCTCCTTGCGGATGGCTGGGTACTCGACGTCGAGCGCCTTGGTGACGAGCTTGAGATGCTTCTTGAGGTCGTCGCGTGCGTTGCGGCGGGCGATGCGTCCCTGGCCATCACCGAGGTGCCGTCGGGCCCGCAGCAGCTCCGTCAGCGCTTGGCCGAGCTTGCTCATGTGGGGCCGGTGACCGGGAGTCGGAGCGTTGGAAGGTACGCGGGTCCCTGCGCCGTCTGCACGATCAGTCCGAAGGATCGTCCGCGGGGTCCGATCTCGGTGTGGATGTGAGGCGTGCCGTGGTACATGCCAGGCGGCAGTCCTCGAAGGAGCCGAAGAGCTTTCTGGCGACGGCGCATCTTCTTGGCGAGCTTGAAGCGCTTGAGGCGCGCCTTGCGCTGCTTGCGGTTCATCGGGCCCCTCGCTTCCGCCAGGTGTTCCAGCGGGCTCGGATCTTCGCCACCGCAAGGGTGACGAACGGAAGCGCGACGATCAGTGCGTTCAGCTCGCCGTGACAGTTGAGATGGCAGCCCATCATTCGCGCCCCGCTTCCGTCTGCGCAGCGGTTGCCTCGTACAGGCGCAGGAGCAGGACAGACACGTCACTGAGCAAGCGCTTGTCTTCCTTCGTGAGGAGCTTGTTGGTGGAGAGCGTGGCCACCTTCTCGCGCACCGCGGCGATCTCTTTTCGGGTGGGGTTCCAGCGTTCCATCAGATCGACTCAATGAAGGCCCGCACCAGGGCGGCCTGCTCGGGGGTCACGTTGATCGGGTAGGCGGAGGCGTCGTTCACGGCACGGATGAGGTCAGGGGCGTACCAACCATTCCGACTGCACGCCAGCCTCACGAAGGCACGCCGGGCGGCGGTGTCGGGGATCAGCTCGCGAAGTACGAGGAGACTGTCCAGCAGTTCGTCGGGGTCGGGGCACCGCGCAGTGCGCAGCGCGGCGAGGTGCTGCTCGATCGGCGACGGGACGGCCAGGACAGCAGCCAGAACCTCCCCTTGCGTCTTGCCCGAGCGCTTGGCCTCCAGGGCGATGGCCGCGTCGAGCAGCGCGCCCTCCTGCGCCGTGCCGCCGCGGTAGATGCCGGTCTTGAGCCATGCGAGGAGCGCGGCGAGTGCCTTCTTTTCGAGCTTGTTCATGTCGATCTCCTCAGAACATCAGAGCGCCGGTGCCCCAGCCCTCGGCGATCTCGTCCACGACCTTGAGGTCCCTGCGGTCCGCGTTGTCTGCGTTGTCCGAATCGTCCGCGTCGAGGGCGACCTTGCGCACGCGATCGGGAAACTGCTCGCACAGGCGCTCCACGTCGCGCACGTGCATGAGGATGCACGGCTCATCGTGCGCGCAGAGGACGTCCTCGTGGAGCTTCTCACGGTCCTCGTCGGAGAGGCTGTCGATCGGGTCCGCCTCGTTGGAGACGAACCAGAGCGCGTAGCTCGGCGTCGCTTCGCACGCGTGGACGTGGGTGGCGGCATCGTAGGCGTACACGCCGTAGATCGCCGTCGTCTGGGCTGCGATCTTCTCGTGCCAGTGCTGGCGCTCGTCGATCTTGATCAGCCGCCAGTCGGCCGGGATGCTGGGGTTGAACCTGTTCACTTGACCTCCTCCTTCCGCGGCGTGTAGTGCCAGCGCTCCAGCCAGCGACGAAGAGCTTCGTCGGCGATCGCGACCGCGGACTCGGTCGGCCGAGGAGGCGCGACACCGAGCTTCTGCATGGAACCGATCAGGGCGGCCTCGTAGATGCGTTCCCAGAACGCGCGCGGCTCGTAACGCTGCTCCTCCGGGACGCTGGCGAGAAGGTCCCGGGTCTCCCACCAGTTCACTTCGCCACCTTCGCGAGGTACTTGGCGGCCGCCTCTTCGAGGTCCAGGCGACGGTCGATGCCCTTGGTCTCGCCCACGCGAGCGATGGCGAGGAAGACGTCGTACGCCTTGGTGTTCTCGATGGTGCTCAGGGGCCCCTCCCACTCCGCGGTGTCGTGCGGGAGAGCCACGCTCGCGCGGTCGGCGAGGTTGCGGAGCACCTCCCGAGCGTCGGCGATCGAGAGCCCGTACGAGCGGAGCTTGTCGGCCTCGGCGACGATGTCGGAGATCGCGATGTCGACCGCCTTGGTGATCTGCGTGCGAAGCGCACGCGCACCCGCCAGAGACTCGGGCAGCGCCTCACGGAACCCCTCGACGAGCTTGTCGCTCGTCCCGAGATGCCGCATGCGCAGCCCGGCGACACGACGAGCCGAGAGGCCGCTCTTGCGCAGGTAGACCGCGGGAGCCAGCTGCACGGCTCGGTTGCCCACCTCGCCGTTGGTGTAGTCGATGGCCAGCTCGGCCACCTCGTCACCAGGCAGGTTGAACGACTCGCCCGGGATCGTGAGGCGCATCAGCGTGGTGAGGCCCGTGGCGACCACGCGGGCCGAGAGGTCGTTCATGCCTGCCGCATCGAGCCCGGACCGCAGCTGCGGCAGGACGACCGCATCGTCGAAGGTCGCGTAGCGCTGACTCAGGATCGCCCGCACCTCGTCATCGCCGGCCAGGCGGATGAGCGCCGGACCGTCGGACTTGTTGAGCATGCCCCAGTTGAGCGCGGGCACGGTGTACCGCGCCGGGATCGAACGCAGGTACTTGCTCGGCGCCTTGGCGCGCTCGCAGAGGTGCCCGAAGGCAGTCATGCGCAGGAGGAGCACATCGTTGCCTCGCGCGATGCACGCGAAGCCGCCCATGACTCCGAAGATCCATCGGTCGAGGTCTTCGACCTTGCGGTCCGAGCGCTCGCCGTCCTGCTCGTGCTTGCGCAGGATGTGCTCGATCGCCTCGTCCAGCGATCCGAAGGGCAGGTTGGCGTTGGAGACGCGGTCGTACCACGCGTCCTCCTGGTCATCCTGGACGATGATGGGCACGTCGCGAACGTCCATGTCTCGGACGGGGATATCCGCGTCGGGCGCACCGTTCACCTGGGTCTCGCTGAGCATCGTTCTCTCCTGTGCGCCGTGTGTGGCGCGTCTGTCGAAAGTACAGTAAGGACCCTGGGGACGCTGTCAAGGGTCTATCGAAAGAACCCGGTCGCGCTTGAGCTGGTTTCGTTCGAGGATCGGTCCTCTCCAGCCTCCCGGCGCGAGCAGTCGGAGCAGCCAGATCAGGGCCCGCACCCAGCACTCGCCCTCGCGGCCCATCTGCATGCGTGCGTAGTGAATCTCGGCGTCCGAAACGCCGCGGAGCTTGCGTCTGCGCGCGGCTGGCTTGCCTTTCGCAAGAAGTCGCTCGCCAGAGGTCCCGGCCGCACGCGCGTGCTCGGCGTACATCCAGGCACGTCGTGCTGCCACGGGCATTCCATCGGGCACACGCCGCTCGCTGACGCTTCCAGCGCCGACGCGGTTCCAGCACACGCCGTACGTCTTGCGGATGACCGCGCGTGTGGCACGGCTTCTCACACTGAGCTGCCGTCTCCGAGGTCCTCCCGCGGCGGCTCCATGGCGTTCAGCTCCTCCCAGGTGATGCTCGGGATCGTCCACCACTCGGGGAACAGGATGGGTGTACCGTCAGAGATGTAGGTCGGACCGTCGATCCAGAGGCTCGTGAGCGTCTCGCCGGTGCGAGGGCAACACGGCGTCCAGCCAATGGCCTGGACCGAGTAGTACGTGTCGGTGATGGTGACGGCGGGCTCGTGGGGTGTGGCGCGGCGAACCTCGAAACTGCCGGACAGAGCGCCGGGTGCCACGATCACGTAGTTGTCCGTTGTCGTGTCGTGGTGCAGGAAGTCTTCCTGCTTCGCGCCACATATCTGCACCACGCCCTCGGCCTCGATCTCGTGCGAGTCGCCATGGGCGTACCCGTACACGCGGCGCGGGGCCACAGTACACAGGCGCAGTCGCGCGCGGTGCTCCCACGCAGCGAGCGCTGCCAACCCGACGTTCAGGTTCCAGTTGATCATGGTGCCCTCTCTAGCCAGCTGCGAAGAGCGCTGACACGCTCGGTCTCGTTCGAGGCGGCGAACCCGCCTCTCCATCGCCAAACCGCCAGGTCACGCAGGGCCTCGCGACACTCCTCGCGGTCGTCGTTGTCGCGAGCACCCTCGGCTCGCAGAAGGCATGCGTCAGGGTCCACGGCTCACTCCTCGTCGTCGCTCTCGTCGTCGTCATCGCTCTCGTCGTCGTCTTCGCCGTCGTGCTCCTCTTCGCCCTCGTCCTCGATCGGCGAGAAGGTCCAGAGGCCCTCGTCGGTGACGACGCGGATCTCGTCTCCGACGCGCTCCATTTTCTCGATGGGCGCGACGATGTTGGGGATCGACTCTTCGTCGGGATCGAAGGTCGCCGTCCACGGGACGTCGCCCTTGTGGTCGATCGTGAGCACCCCGGAGAGCTTGCGGAGGTCCGCGTTGTGCTTCCGCGGCACGCGCGTGCAGGTCACCTCGACCTGTTCGACGCGCATCTTGGGGCGCGTGCGCGTCGTGCGACGCTTGGTGGGCTCGGCGGCGGGCGCCGTGGCGGTGCGGTTGGTCGTCGGGAACGCGAGGATCGTGGCGGTCATGTGCAGGTCTCTCAGGTGGGCGGATGGTTGAGGGCGTCGATGGCGGCGAGCGTGGCGCGAGCGCGCTGAACCCAGCACTCGTCGCCGCGGAATCCGTTGCAGGGAGCGCCGGGAGCAAGGGGGCCGCGCCCGTGGTCGTGGTCGCCTGTCGCTTCGTACTTGGCGAGGGCCTCACGGAGGGCAGCGCCGGTAGTCAGGGAGATCAGGGCGCTCAGCCGAGCGATCGCATCGTCCTGCACCAGCGCGGCAACGCGAGGTCCTCGGCCTCCTGGGCGAGCCAGGCGGCGGGGTCTTGGTCACTCGTTCGCGGGGTCGACATGGTGTTCCTCGGGGAGCTTGGCCTTGGCGGTGTCCAGCAGGTCGCGCAGGACGACCAGGCTATCTGGCGAGAGGGCGCGAAGGCTGCCCACCCAGCAAGCAGTGGGCGAACCCCCGGCTCTGTGATCAGGTGCTCAGCGGCGCGAAGACGTTGATGCCGACCTTGAGCCCGCCGGGGAGCGCAGCGTTGCCGCCGCTCGTTCCGACGATCGTGGTCTTGCCGGTGCCGCTCGGGCGCAGGCGCTTCTTGAGGTCCACACGCACGATGAGGGTGTCGCCCTCGACCTTGATGTCGCAGTTCTCCATGTCTCTTCTCCTCGTCGAGCGCCCGACAGGGCGCGTCTGTCGAAAGTACCGTAGCCACCGTGGCTACGGTGTCAAGCAGTGAAGACGTCCTCGATGCGCAGCTCTCGCTCGCGGGGCCAGGAACTCTGCGCCCGCTCCGTGGCGGCGGCGGCCAAGAGGCGGCGCACCGCGTCGATAGCTTCGGTCTGAGCGCCGGGATCGTTGGAGCCTCGCGCCGACTCTTCGATCTCGTTGCTGTCCAGAGCCTTGCTGACCTGGACGGCCACCTCGGCGACAAGCTCTGCGTCGAGAGCGGCGAGCCGCTGCTTGTAGCGCACGGCTGCGTTGGCCTCGGTGAGGACGTGCGACACGGCGCCTTCCAAGAGCCTCGTCGCGAACGCGGTCACCGCCTCGCGCCGGATGGTCTCGCGCTCTTCCAGCGTGGCGGCTTCGATGACTGCGGCGACTCGCGGGACCAGCGACTTACCGTATGCGACTGCGGCCTCCTCCGAGACCACCTCGCTCGGCTTGGCCGCCTTGAGCCGGATGCGGACCGATACCGTGGAGCACCGCGGAAGGTCGCCGCTGTCGGCACGGTACGCACGGGCGGTGTCGTGCCACATGGCGACACCCACCACGCTCGGACCGACGGCTGCGCGCAGAGCCAGCATAAGCGGCGTGGTTGGCAGCGTGCGCGGTTCGAGCCCGCGGCCGCGAAGGCCGAGAAAGGGGTGCGGCGCGACGATGACCACGTCTCGTGCGTAGCGCTTGTTGACGCGGTCGTCGGTGCGCGTGCAGGCGACGACGGTCCAGCCTTCGGGAAGGGTCATGAGGGGCTCCTGGTCTTGCGGGGTCGAAAGGGGTCGGGGGGCGATCAGCGCTGCCCGAGTGCGATCCGTCTCGCTTTTTGCTTGTCGATGCCACTGGCGCGGTCGGCCGCAGCGTTCAGCACCTTCGCGAGGCGCCGTGCCTCGGCAACACTGAGGCTCTGCTCGTCGCCGTCACCGAGACGAAGGCCGATTCCGATCCAGAGCTTTCCTGTCGAAGCCTCGACGCCGAACGGTACTGAGACCCGGATCTCTTGAGTGTGCCGGAACTTGAGGGTGGTCATTGGTGGTTCCTTTCGAGCGCAGGGCTCGCAGAAGCGGGTCAGTTGGCAGCGCTTGCACGCTCTCCGCTGGTCACAGGTCCTCCGCGGGCAGGTCGGTGATAGCCTCGTCGGCGAGGTGCGACAGGTCTCGTCCGAGGACGCCCACCACGCGCCGGATGGCACGGGCAACCTCCTCCGAGGTACCTCCGGGGTCAGCCGTTCAGCCAGTAGTTGATCAGGTCGAGCCGGAACCGAAGAGCATCGGACTCCTCGGCGAAGTAGGCGACGATCGAGTCAGTGCTTGTCGAGACGGCGTTCCAGCCCTCGGGCCCCTGGTCGTTCTCCCACATCCCGGGACCGTGGACCTGGACGTCTTCGAGCGCCTCGTCGAGGTTCGTGACGTGTTCGGGGCGTGCCCAGCGCTTCGAGGTGATGGTCGTGTTCATGATGCACCTCCGGTCAGTCGGTCCAGGTCGCCCACGACGCGCTCGTAGAGCGGCCGAGCGTAGGGCGCAGCGTGCAGAGCAGGCTCAGCCTCCGCGAGCGCGCAGAGCGCAGCGTCCAGGGCCTGGGCGGCGCGAGCATGCTCCCCGCGCGAGGTCCAGCCGCGGGCGCGGGCCGCCTCGGCGGCCGCGCGCTCGATGATCGTCAGGGCGCAGCCCATGGCTCAGCCCTCCTTGGTGGCGTCGTCGGTGCCGAGCTGAGAGAGCGCCTCTCCCAGCAGCTCGGCGAGAATCTCGCAGAGCCCGACCAGCTCGGTGCCGGCCTCGCGGACGCCATCGGTGTCGACGTCGGTCTCCTCGGGGTCGATGAAGCTGTGGCCGCTGTAGTCGTCGATGAACTTGGAGATTTCGGACAGGCTGTCGCTGTCGCTCGGGACCTCGATCGTCTCGCGGCGCGCGTTCTTGCGCGCGATCACGGTGACCTCGTCGCAGAGGTTGTCGATCGACCGACTCGACCTGTCGACGTCACGCAGCGCGCTCTTCGCACGCTTGAGCAGCGCGATGAGGTTCTCGGAGTCGGCGTCCACGGTGAGCGCGGCCGCAACGCTCGCGGCGCTCGCACGCTGCTCGGCGAGGGCACGCTCGTAGCCGGCGCGCTCGGCGGCGCGGATCGCCTCCGCGACGATCTCGCTTGCGGTGCGCTGGGCGGCCTCGACGGCCGCGGGAAGAATCGACAGGGGGTCGGTGGTGGTCATGGCGCTCTCCGGGTTCCGGGTGGGCGCGGCGTCTGCCGCGTCTCGTACCAGCACGATAAGGTCTGTCAGACAGTCGTCAAGGGGTGCGTCGAAAGATTGTCGTCGGTGCTGCTGTCGTCGGCGCCCAGGTCGGCGCCCAGGTACTCCGCGAGCACGCGCTCGCGCAGCTGCCGGCGGGTGCTCTGCTCGCGCCGCTCGGAGCGGTCGACGTGCGGGCCTGCGCCCGTGCGACGCGCGGCGGTCTGCGCCATCCACGACCGGCGGGTCATGACTCCCTCGGCGTTCTCGCCCACACGGTCATGGCCGCGTCGTCGTTGAGAGGGGCGCCCAGCACCTGGGCGATCGCGCAGGCGACGTAGCCTTCGAGCACGGCCCCGCCGAGGGTCATGCCGGGACGCACGAGGCGGCGGCGCCGCAGCGACCAGCCGAGCAGGTACGGCTCGGCGCCGGTGCCGGCGTTGACCCCGCGGCGTGCCCGCTCGGCGGCCTCGTCGGCGTACGCGCGGATCGCCTCCTCCAGGGCCTCTCCCGCCTCCTCGGCCCTGGCCTCGGCCTCGTGTGCTCGGCGGCAGTCGTGCTCCGTCCGGCAAGTGCTCGCGTCGATCGAGCGGCGCGCGGACGCGTCGATCGCTTGCTCCCACGCGCGGAGCCGGCTGGCGAGGGTCTCGGGGAACGGGGTGGGGGTACTGGTCGTCACGGGGCCTCCTCGGTGGCGGGGTCCAGGCTGCTCAGGTCGGCGCGCTCGGCGCGCAGGTCGTCATCGAGCTGCCCCATGGCGCCCGCGACCATGTCATCGAAGTAGCCGTCTGCGCGGAAGGTCGCCTCGTCGGTGTAGGAGCACGCTCCGAGGTGGCTGCTGGCGTGGTACGTGCGGCCGCTCGGCGCGGTCCAGGCGACGCGTACGCAGACCGAGCACCACGCCCACTGGTTGCCCGCGTCCAGGTCGGCGAGGATCGCGTCCTCGGTCGCTCGGTCGGCCGCGTCGTCGCCGCTGGCCATGGCGTTGCCGCGCACCGGCAGGTCTTCCGGCTGGCACTCGACGGTGACGGTGACGTCGCGCTCTGCTCCGAGCAGCGTGCAGCGGACGGTGGTAGCGGGGGTCGTCATGGGGTGCTCCTCAGCGCGTGCAGCGCGGTCCAGTAGACGCGTCCGGTCTCGTGCTCGCGGACGCGGATGTCGCAGAGCCCTGGGCCCGGCTCGTACACCTCCACGGTGACGGCTCGCCCGGTCTGGACGTCGTATCCGTCGCGCCCGACCACGGGCTCGCGGTCGCCGCAGATCAGGCACGTCGCCCGCCCGTGGAACCGCTCGCCCCATGCGTGGGGGCACGGTCCGCGGTCCGCGCCGCCGCGCATGTCGATCTCGTCGCTGATGGTCATGGGAGCCTCGTGGTGGTGGTCAGGGGGGGTCCGCAGGGTGGGCCTATGCGCGAGCCGGTGGCTCGTGCGCAGGCCCACGCCGCGGGCGCGTGGGGGCGTCACAGGCCCATCTTGTCCCAGCACTCCGGTCCGATGCCGCGCGCGACCGAGAGGGGGTCGGTCAGGTCGCGCCCGCACCGGCCGCAGGTGCCGTCGTGGTAGACCTCGACCGAGTCGAGGCTGCCGCCGCCGAGGAGGCGGGTGAAGTACCACGAGGCTGCCGCCGCCGAGGGCGCGTCCGGCCCGATGCGACTGCGCGAGCCGTGCTCGTAGCGGTGGTGCGGCCTGAGAACGAGCGAGCCGAGGTAGGTGAAGTCGCGCGAGTTGTCGGCGCCGGTCAGGACGGCCACGAAGAGCCGGTCGCTGGCCTCGGCGATGCCCGTCGCGTTGCACGAGCGGCACGGGTAGCCGCTGCGCCCCTGCCAGTTGCCGGTCCCGTCGCAGCGCTTGCAGGGGCCGCCGACCTTGCCGGACGGGGGCGCGGCGCGGTAGGTGTAGCGCTTGCCGCTGGCGCGTGAGACGAGCGTGAAGCGGCCGGCGTGCGCGTGGCCGCTCGCGTCCACACGTCCCGCGAGGATGTAGCGCAGCTGCTCCTCGCGCGTTGCGAGCACGCCCGGGGCCGCGACGAGCGGCGTCGCGTCCTCGCGCGAGACGTCGGGAGTCGCGGGGGCCTCCGCGGGAGGCGCCTTGGCGCGGCGCGGGGCGCGGCGGACGCGGGGCGGGTGGGCGCACGACGCGTGTGCGGCGGACCACTCCTCGGAGAGGGCGGCCTCTGCCTCGGCGCGCTCTGCGTCGAGGGTGGCGGAGATCAGGGAAGCATCGGTCACGGGGTCCTCCGGTGCGGCCGGCTGGCCGCGACTCAGGTTGCAGGGGGCAGGATAGGAACGGGTCAGGCGGTGTCAAGGGGGGTCAGTGCGGATCACTCGAAGGTCGGCGTGTGTGACCAACGCGCGAGGGTTTCCCGTCGCGTGCTCGTCGCACCCGCTGATCTCGCCCCGTCGGGGCGTCCCGGCTCACCGGGCATAGGTAGAGCGTCCCGGACCGGATGACATGCCATCCGTCCAGGCCCGCGGGACAGCGAAGTGATCCGCCGGTACGCGCCCTGACCACAGTCCCATCGAGCCCGGGGAATCCCAACCGCCCCCGAGGGAGCGATGTGCCGTAACCGGCGCCGGGTCGATCGTCGGTGGCGCACTCAGTGCGGCCGACAGGAACGGGTACAGTGCTCTCCCAAGCGGGCCTCGCCGCGATTCCGCGGGTCGCCCTGTCAACGGCTTTCGCCGGCCACCGCAGGTCAAGCCCCGGTGGCAGGGGAGAGCATAGGCACGGTCCAGGAGGGGTCAAGGGGGGTCATGTCGATTCTTCCCGGACCCCTCCGCACCTTCCCGTCCCCGCACGCCCCGCACGTAGCAGGCCCCGTGCCAACCCGGACCGGACCCGGGCTGACCCGGACGGACACAAACCGTGCCAATCGCGCAGGCGGCCGCGAAAGCCCGGGAAGGTACCAGATGACCCCCGATGCTCCTCGAGCCGTCTAGGCCCCCCCCGCGGGCCTGGAATCGCGCAATATGTGACCATATGTTTCCTTCCAAAACCCTTACGCCACGTTCCGTGCCAACGCGTAGACTCGCAGGGTTCCTGCGGGGCCTCCGCGGGGCCTTCCGCGGGGCCTCGGCGGGTCTCCGCGGGCCCGCCCCGGGCTCGGCCGGGCCTCGGCCCGGTCGCCGCGGGCCCTGGGCCGGCCGGCTCGTGCGCCTCGCGTGCGGGCCGGGTGCGCCTCGCGCGGCCTGCGCGCCTCGCGCGGGCGAGAGCGCCTCCTCGACGCTGCGCCTCGCGCGCAGCGGGCCCCTGGCGCGCCCTGGCGGCCGCTCGCGGCGGCCGCGGCCCGGGGGCCAGGCGGACCTGGGCCCCGAGGTGTCCGACCCCGCGGGAGCTGGGTGCCCAGGTCCAACCGCCGTTATTCGCAGCGCGCGGGCTGCGCTCTGCCAGCCAGCTTCTAAGGCCTACAGGTCGGCAACTGCTGCTGATAAAAACTACGTGGTTGCCAGTGTGATCGGCAGTCCGTAGGGTGCCGCGCATGGGTGGAGTTCACGACAGCGATGCAGCGGGCGTCTTCGACCCGCACAACCAGGGCGAGCAGCCGGGCGACCTCAGCGAAAGCGAGCTGGGCCACCGGGGCCAAGCGCCGATGGAGATCGACTCCTCGCGCTACTACAAGACGGAGTACGTGGCAGTCGGCGTGGGCGCCGATGGAATGCCCAGGATCGGCGGCGATGGTCCTCCAGAGCCGGAAGCAGGCCTGACGGACGACAACTTCATCTGCGCGGAGTCCGAGGACGGGACGCGGCCCGAGTGCGTCCACCTCGTGACCCTCGTGCTACCCGCCGACGGTCACGCGAAGGGCTTCGCCGAGCTTCGGCAGATCCGCCAGTTCTGCCGCTGGCTCGCCACTGGCTCCGAGCAGTGGGAGCACCGTGGCAACGTCTACGGCTGCAACGCTCGCAGCCCCCAAGACCTGGTCTCGTTGCGGATCATCCGCGACTTCCGGACCAAGCAGAAGCAGTTGGCCGCCGAGACGGCAGAGAAGAGCGGCAAGCTCGATTTCTGACGATCAGTGGCCTGGGCGCCTGGGTAGCAAAACGAGGAGAGAACGAGATGGCCGACAACGACCGTGACGACGTGGTGCAGCTTCCGCCCGCCTTCCTGAAGTTCCAGGGGCAGCTCAAGGCGGACAAGAAGACTCTGATGCGCGACAAGGCGTACGCGCAGAGCCCCGAGCAGCTCAGGGCGTTCATCGGAACGCACCTGTTCCAGCGGCTCGACGAGTTCGTGCAGCTGATGGGGCTCGCCCTCTACGACACCTACGGGCTGGCGGTGTCGAGCGAGAACCAGATCCAGCGCATGCGCGCGGTCTACGGCAAGGCGCTGGCCAAGCTGGGCGCCGACGTCGATGGCGAAGAGGGAGATCTGCCGGGCGTGAGCCCCGAGGTCCTGGACGAGTTCCAGCAGTATTTCTTCGCGCTCGGGTCGCTGCTCCAGAAGCGCCTGCCCGACGACAAGGAGGTCGAGGCCGCGTTCAACAAGTGCGCGGAGGCCCTCGGTGACATGGTCGCCGACCTGCTCGGCGAGGACGAGGACGACGAGGACGACGACGAGGACGAGGACGAGGACGAAGGGCGAGACCTGGAGCACGAGCCGGGGCGTTCGGGCAAGCCGAAGGCGGAGCCGAAGGCGGAGCCGAAGGAGCCCGAGGTGAAGCCGGACGAGGAAGGCTCGTGATGGACGAGAGCCTGGACGAGATCCCGGACCTGATCTCCCGCGCCGAGCCGCCCAAGCGCGTGCGGCGTGTTGTGACCAAGCGCAAGGATTCAGAGCCGGACTTCAGCGAGCCGGACGAGGCTTCGGACAGCGAATCGTCGCTGGCGCCCACGGAGCCCACCAGCAAGCAGAGCACGATGGAGGACCTGGAACTCCGCGACATGCTCCCGTCGCAAGCGGCGATGAAGCCGGTCGAGAACGTCAAGTCGCTCGGCGACATCATCGCCAGGTACAACATCGGCAACAGCACGGAGTTCAAGCTCCAGGTCTGGCGCACCTACCCCAAGCTCTTCCCCGGTGGAGTGAAGGCAGACGGCTTCTACGACACCTGGGATCAGCCGCTCACCGAGGAGCTGATCCAGTCGGAGTACGGAGGCGGCAACTTCCGCATCGTGGTGATGGGTCCACACCCCACGAAGCCGAACACGCTGAAGCACTTCGACAGCGTCTCTCTGAACCTCGCCGGCACGCCCAAGTTCGACCGGCAACCGAAGGCGGTTCAGCAGAACCAGAGCGCGGCGGCACCGTCCGTCGACATGCCTTCGCCCATGCTGATGATGGGCCAGGAGAACGCCAAGCTCTCCGAGACGGCTATGAAGCTCGCGGTCGACATGGCCAGCAAGGAGCGCGAGGAGCGCATCCGCGTCGAAGACAAGGCCGACGCGAAGGCGGCGACGGCACTCTCCGCGACCTTGCCAGCCATCGAAGCAGAGCGTCGGCGTGCCGACGATCTGATCAGAGCCGAGCGAGACCGCTCCGAGATGGAGCGCAGGATGATGCAGGAACGCTTCGAGGAATCTCGCGGCGAGCAGCGAAAGCTGCTCGAAAGGATCGAACAGATGGAGTCGAACCGACCGAACATGGCCGCGGAGCTGAAGGAGATCTTGCCCTTCATGCAGCAGCCCCGTGACACCGGCGAGAGCAATAAGACCGCTGAGCGCATGATGGAGAGCGTGCTGGACAAGCACCGCGTCGAGATGGAGTCGATGCGCACGCAGCAGCAGCAGATGATCGACAACCTGAACAAGCAGCAGGAGTCGATGGTCGCCTCGATGCGCAGCTCGCATCAGCACGAGATCTCCACGATGCGCGAGTCGGCCGCGCGCGAGCTTCAGTCCGAGCGCGAGTCGGGCGTGCGCCGACTGGAGAGGGCCGACGATCAGCTCAAGATGGAGCGCGAGGAGCGTCGTCGCGACCAGGAGCGCCACAAGGATCTTCTCGAAGCGAACGAGAGGACCTGGAAGGAGCGCCTGGAGATGCAGATCGCATCTCTGAACGCGAGCTGGGAGAGCCGACACCAGTCGGTCCTCGGCACGCACGAGACCAGGGCGCTCTGGCTCCAGCAGGAGATCGACCGGCTGAAGGCCGATCTGTCGGACACCAAGGCGCGGATGAGCGACAACTCCGACCCGATCGCCATCGTCCACAAGGCCAAGGAGATCCGCGAGGCCATCGGTGGCCCCGAGCACTCCAGCAGCGGTCCCAGCGGCGGCTCGGGCGGCATCGGCATGGGCGGCGTCGAGGACTGGAAGAACCTGGCCGTCGAAGGCCTCACCGAGCGGGCTCCGCAGCTGCTCCAGGTCCTGGGAGGGCTCCTCTCCGGTCAGGGTGGCCAGCAGCCGGCCCAGCAGCAGTACCAGCTCGGACAGGTCGTCCAGACCCCCCAGGGCGCCATGGTCGTCGTGCAGGACCCGGCCACCGGGCAGCTCGGCTTCACACCCAAGGCGGCTCTCGACCAGGCGCAGGCGCAGCAGCAGGGCCGAATGCTCCCGTCCCAGCGGCAGCCCGGACAGCGCAGGCGCGTGATGCCGGACGCCGACGAGGTCACCAACGCAGGGGCTCGCCGCCGCCGCCGCGGGCCCATCTCGGCGGTCCCCAACTTCGCCGACCCGAGCCAGTACGGCTCCGACCCGCTTCCGGTGCGCGGCCGTAGACCCCCGTGGGAAGGCGGTGGCATGGAGGACGAGGATGGCGGCGAAGAGCGCCGGCAGTCACGTCCGCAGCCTCAGCAGCAGCCTCAGCAGCAGCCGCCTCGCCGCACGTCGAAGCAGGAGCAGGCGCCTCAGCAGCCTCAGCCGCGCATCGCGCGGCAGATGAACTCGCAGGAGCGACAGGGCCTGAACGTGATCGCCAAGCTCGTTCACGAGGCGGTCATGAACGCCGACGAGCCGGACGAGTTCGCCGAGAAGGTGCTCAAGGAGTGGCCGCCGGACATGCTGAAGCGTGTCACCAGCGGCTACAGCCCCGACGACATCGCACGCGGAATCGCTGAGACGCAGCCCACGAGCGCAGGCGCCACGCCCGCGGGACAGGCCTTCGTCCGTGAGGCCTTCGCGCGCATCGAAAGCGCCGTGACGTGAGCCAGGAACAGGACAACGAGAAGATCGGAGCGCGCACGCGGGACCTGCTGCGTGCCCTCTCCGACTTCACCGACATGCTCGCCCTGGAGGTGCCAACCCCCGTCTTGGCCAGGCAGCTGGACGAGATGGAGGTCATCGCCAAGGAGGTCGACGCGCTGGCGGGAAGCAGCCTGTTCGACAACGACATCTTCGGAACGCTGGGTGACACCACCAAGCTCATGAGGCTCTACGAGCTGCTCCAGTACCGCCAAGCACAGAAGTCGGAGTAGACTGCCGCAGATGTCGACCTCGACACCCAAGGCTCCGCTGCGAGGCATCGGTGGCTATTCGACCACGCAGCCGCCTCGGACCGAACGCCGTCCTGCTATGGTCGTCAAGTACCAGGGACAGCGTGCCCACGTTCGCTTCCACGACGGAATGACTTACGGAATGCCCTCGGGACCGCTGATGCAGATCGGCGTGCCCGAGGGCGCTACGTTCATTCTCGTGACGACCTGGGTAGGCAAATCGCCGGTGTCCAGTCACGTCGAGCGCATGCCGGAGGCCCGGCCGCCCATGGATCGACGCAGCGGCACACCGAAGATCGTCGAGCGAAACGGCAAGAAGATGGTCACGCGGCAGCCATCTAGCCGGTAAAACGCCTTCGGCGCGCCTTGCGCCGTGAGCGTAGAGCGTGCGAGACTCCATGCGGGCGCCTGGGCCGGTCACTTCGACATGCTCAGAGCACACCTGTATGCGCCCACCTTCAACGAGGCGATCGGAACCACGGAGCCATACCGTGGGACCGATCACACCGTGGCGGTGATGATCCAGCTCGCCAAGGGTCTCGTCGACCCTCGGGCGATGGTGCAGAGCGCGCTTCAGGGAGAGCGGAGCATCCGCTTCCGAAGGCACACCGAGCAGATCATCAACAATCTGCGGCCCAAGGACTACACGTCCGAAGTCATCGCCATCAGCAGGTGGTGGGGCAACGCGGGCCGATACACACGGGACCCACTACACGTCGAGCTGATCCGTGCTCCGGACCGTCTCCTCGACGACGCGCTTGCCGGCAGACTCCTGGTCGACTGCGACGATCTGGCGCTCGCCATCGCGACGTCGTGCCTGACCATCGGGGCTCGCGCACAGTTCGTCACCGTGGGCTTCAAGCCGCGCCTGCCGGGCCAGCCGAAGGTCCACACGCACGTCTTCGCTCGGGCCCAGGACCCCAAGAGCAAGGTCTGGTGGGTGCTCGACCCGGTCGCCGGCCGTAAGACGGGCGACATGCTGCGTCGCGTGAAGCAGTACACGATCTTCGAGGTGGACCGATGAGCAGGTACTACGACGGACCGGGACTCGGTGTTTCTGCGCTGGGGCAGGCCATCGACTCCTCACCGCTGACGATCTCGGTCCGCCCGACGGGCGCACTGATCGGCGCATGGTGGAGCCTCTCGACCGTGAGCGGCCTCCTCAGCGCCTACCACGGCTACCGCCGCAACGACGGCAACCTTGCGTGGGCACTCGCATGGTTCCTCGCGGGCAGCGCGCTGCCCGTCATTGTGCCGGTCATCGCCTTCACGCAGGGCTACGCCAAGCCCGAAAGCATCTCGGCGAACAGGCGCCGCCGCAGGAGCCGTCGATGAGCTACTTCAACGGACACAGCCGCACCGGGCTCATGGGACTCGGAGCCGTCGCTGACGAACAGGAGCCCATCCGCCTGGGCGCCCGAGCGAAGGAAGACCCGATCCTGTCGGCCGCATCGTTGATCGCGTCCTCGGTCCTCGTGCGCATGGCCGGCGTGCCCAAGCATCGGCGCCTTGCCGAGATGATCATCATCCTCAATGCAGGACGCCCTGGGTCTGGGGACGCAGCGGGTGTCGACTACCGCCGTCGCGCCGCCGCCGCGCCGGACAAGAAGGACCAGGCGATGTTCGACGCGGTTCGCGCGGCGGTCGCCAACGAGCTGGTTCGCCGGACGCTGAAGAGGGGTCCCGCTTCTCTCTCTGGCCTTGGGCAGACACTCGCAGAGGCGCGTGGCCAGACCAGCCGTGGCGTCAACGATGCGCAGGCAGTCTTCTGCACCTACATCGCTGGAACATCCGCGATGGTCGGCGGGTACGTCGATCAGCTCGCAAGCGGAGGCACGCAGAACACGGGCAACATCACCCGTGCGTCGGGTGCGGCTGCGGCCACCGGCGGATGCGGTGCTGGCCAGCTGGTCATCCAGGGCGAGAACGCTCTGGCACAGGCTCGACTCGCGCAGAGCGGACAGGCCGCCGCGGCGCTCGCGGCTGCTGCGCGGGAAGCCACGTTCATGAAGTTCGCTCTGGTGGGCGGTGGCCTGCTGGGTGCGATGATCCTCGGCTACGTCGTCGTCAAGAAGATGTGATGAGCTACGCATCGACAGGATCGGGTCAGGCCGCAGTGCGCGTTGGCAGCGCTGCACAGAGCGATCTTGTGCTCGCGAACGCGTCGCTCATCGCGTCGAAGATCATGCTTGGGGCAGCAAAGAAGCCGGCACGCATCCGAGCTGCGTTCATCGCGAACAAGCTCGACGCGATGCGCCCGGGGCTCGCTCGCGAGGTGGCCACCTCGCGTCGCCGCCTCGTCGCACAAGGCAAGGCTCCCGACCAGGCCGCGTTCGACGCGATGCGGCTCGCTATCGCGAACATGAACATGGCAGCGGGGATCGACTCCCTTCGCGTGTCGGCGGCCAAGGAGCACGGCGCAGAGGCCTTCAGCGGTCTCGGGCAGATGGCACCGAACGACCGCGCGACAGCGTGTACGGTGTCGGCCGGCGCCCAGGTGGTCGGCGGGATCGCAAGCATCGTCCCGGTCTACGGGACGATCATCGGTGGCATCATCAGTATCGGGTCCTCGATCGCTGGCGGAGCACTCGACTGCACGCGTGAACAGCGAGAAGCTGCGGCTGCGGCTGCGCAGGCTCAGGGGAATCTCGTTGCAGCGCAACAGGCAGCGGCAGCGCAGGCGGCGGCGCAGGCGGAAGCAACGAGCGGATCGCGAAGGCGCGTGTACATCATCGGAGGCGGCGCACTCGTCGTCGCTCTCGGAATCGGGTATCTCCTGCTGAGCTGAACGAGTGGATTTCTCACGGAACTGGCTGGGCGCCGAACGGAGTAGAGGATGAGCAACGACTACGGACTCGATGACGACGATGGAGATCTCTCCATTCCGACGATGCGCGGCAGCGCCAATCTCGATCCGCAGGACTACGCACGTGGCCCGAGCGGAAGAGGCTCGTCTTTCCTCGACGACGACCTGGAGGAGGACACGCTGTCTACCCCAGGGCGCAACCCGGGCGCCGCGTCGGCTCCGGACATCGACGGCGAGAGCGACTGGGTGATCCAGGAGGAAGAGAACGGCCCTGGAACCGCAGCGACAACCTACGGAAGTCACCCATGGGGCCCCGGCAGCGCCGTGGGCTACCGACCGCAGTCCATGCAGCGCACGGACATGACCCTTCGCGACTCGCAGCTTCGCGACGGAATGGGCGACGTGGAGACAGGCCGAACCCCGAAGCCGACGAAGCGAGACAGCATGCACAACGAGCCCGAGGTCCTGGAAACTGATGACAGCGTCGTGGTGCCGAAGGCCCACTGGCACGGCAACAGGAACCAGCGCCCGTCGAACGCAGGCATCAACGAGGACACGATCTACGATCGCGAGAGCTACGAGTACGACGACTCGTCGCAGGACACGATCGGCAGCGGCATCTTCGGCATGGAAGAGGGCGTCACCTGGCGCCCCCGCGACGGCTCCTTCGCTCACCAGTTCGCGCTCCCCGCGTACATCGGTGACGAGGACGAGCTGGGAGTCCAGCAGAGCGAGATGTTCGACACGACCGCGAACGAGTGGCGCGTCGTGCAGCCGTCGGCAGGAGGCGTGTCGCTCAAGACTCGCGTCGCCGACTACAAGCCTGGCTTCTCGCCCTTCGTACGCCGACCCGTCCCGGAGATGCGCCCCGAGGTGACCGGTCCGCGCAGCCACATCGAGGCGTTCGGTCGCAAGGCCGCCAGCCTCATCGTGGCGGAGGCCAGGGTTCAGCCCCAGGCGACGCGCTCGCAGTTCGTCGCGAACGCGATCGAAGCTCTCGGGCCCGGCATGGCTGCCCGCGCGGGCGCGACCGCCAAGAAGCTCGTGGACCTCGGCCACAAGCCCGAGACGGCCCTGGAGGACGCGATCGCTCACGCGGTCATGCACGCTGCGGTCGGCGACCTGAAGAGCGCGAGCCGCACGTCGGGCAAGCTCGGCAACCTGGACCGCCTCGCCTCGCGCGTGAACCGCACGAAGCCGCAGATGCAGGCTGCGGCGGCCAGGCACATCGGCCCGCTCACGCAGGACACCCAGAAGCTCAAGAACGACCTCGGCGCTCTCTACGCTTCCCCGGCGGCCCTGGGCATGGGTCAGGTCGCCCAGGGCAGCGAGCCCAGCACGACGACGGCCGCGTCGCTGCTGACGCCGAAGAACCTGCTCATCGGCGCGGTCATCGGCATCGGCGGCTACTACGCCTGGCAGAACCGCAAGACGATCACCCGCAACGCCAAGCGCCTTGCGAGGAAGGCAGGGCTGCGATGAGTGGACGCAACGCGCAGGACTTCGTCACTCCCGAGGCACGCTACGCCGAGCACGAGCAGGAGATGTCCGGCGTGCCACGGGGCGGCGGCGGCGGTGTGGCCATGTACCCGCTCTACGGGCTCGGGCAGGCGTCGGCAGCGGTCGATCCCAACGCCTGGTACCGGCGCCCGATGTTCGTGCTGCCCTTCGGCGTCGCCCTCGGAGTCGGCATCGGATGGGGCATCTGGGGCTGGTTCATGCCGCGCATCAAGAAGAGCGTGCGCAAGAACATCCAGCGCGGCCAGGAGGACTGACCGTGAGCTACAAGGTCAACAGAGACGTCGGCTACCAGCCCTGGGGCGTCACGAACCCGTGGGTCTTCGCTGACTACGGTCAGCCGCAGCGCCAGCGCGGTCAGGTCTCGCCGCTCGTCTACACGACGCAGCCGCCCTACCTGCGCTCGGCACACCTCAATCCGCCTCACCCGTACTTCCCCTCGTCGCACCTCGGACAGACCTCCGAGGCTGATGCGCGCGGGGCGAGGATGGAAAGGTACGCCCTGGCCGGCGTGGTCTTCGGAGCGATCTCGCTCTTCATCACCTGGCAGGCCAGCCGCAAGAAGATGGCCGCGAACCGCAAACGCTCGCGCCGCAGCCGCTGAGAGGAACAACCACCCATGAGCTACTACGAAGAAGGCATGATGGGGCTCGGCGACCTGCCGGCCGGCGCAACGATCCCCTCCGGGGCTCAGTACGCGCTCGGCTTCCAGGTCACCGGCCTGACGCCCACGACGTCGCCCCAGGCGGTCTCGGCGCTGCGGGCAGTGGTCGGCACGGCGTTCCGCGGGAACCTCGTGGCGGCCGGCTGGGGGCCCGCGTACGGGGTCCCTTCTGGCCGACTCTACGCGGTGCTCCAGACGGCACGCGGCCTGACCGGCGCCGACATGAACACCGTGGCGCACATGATCACCGGTGCCCTGCCTTCTCGCCTGCCTGGAACGACGGTGACCAACACCAACTTCCACCTGGTCGGCGGCTCAGGCGGAGGCGCTGCGGAGACGGCAGCGGCCAGCATCACCGGTGCCATCGACCCCGTCACCGGACTCCTCACCGCCCTCACGTCAGGCACTCCCGCTACCTACCCTGGGGCCGACGCTGGCTACCCCATCGCCACAGAGCCCGCCGAGAACTTCTTCACCCAGAGCGTGGGCGGCGTGCCGGTGTGGGGCCTGCTCGCGGGCGGCGTGGTGGCGATCGGCGCCATTGCGTACGTCTTCATGGGCAAGCCCAAGACAGCGGCGACGGTGACGGCGAACCGCAAGAGCAAGCGCGGGAAGAAGCAGCATCGCTGGCGCAATCGCCAGGGACAGTGGCACGTCGGCGGCGGGTACGGCCGCGAACGCGGTCAGGGACGAGGCGGCCGTGATCGGGTCCGTCGGTCGTCGTCGGATGGGCCGTCATGGCTGAACACGAACGGTCGGAGGACACGATGAGCTACGCAGGACTCGGACAGATTCTCGCCAACATCGGCGCTCGCATGACAGGCGCCGTCGTGTCGCCGACCCCCAGCCGCGTGGTTGTGGCACCCTCTCGCCCCAGCAGCCCCATCGTCGTGACGCTGCCCCCGCGACCGAGCGGCGGTGCCGTGGTGGTGACCAGGGCTCCGGCAGCAGACGCGCTCACAGCAGCAGCGATCGCCAAGGCCAACGTCGACCGCGCGTTCCGCGCGTATGCGGCGACCAGCTACAACGATCCTCTCGCACGCAACAACCGTAGGCAGGCCCTGCTCGCAGCGGGTCGCGAGATGGTCAGGAAGTTCATGGCGGTGAGGCCCGCCACGGAGACCGAGCGTCTGCGACTGCGGGCCCTGGAAGCGACCGCACTCGCGAGTTCGCAGACGCGGCAGCGGTGCTTCAGCACCGGCAGCAACGGCTGCGGGCGCTTCGCCGCGAACGAGCCGCCCGGTCCGGTCAAGGTGAACGACGAGTTCGTGGCCGTGACGCGTCCGCTGGACAACCTCCTGCGGCTCAACGTCACGCCCATGGCCATGCCGGTTCCCCGGGTGCCGCCGATCGTCATCGCCGGTCGTCTGATCCAGACCGTCTCTCCGCGCGCGGCGCAGCTCGTGGTGGACTCGGCCAAGGCCGGAACGGCAACGGCGGCTGCCAAGCTGGAAGCTGACGTGAAGGTCTCCCAGGAGGTCACCAAGCCCGAGACGAAGGTCGCCGCGGACAAGGTCGTCGTGGCCCAGGCGGGCGCGGACGCGGCAGCCAAGGCAGCGGAAGACCTCGCCATGAAGGCCAAGATGGCCGCCGAGGAGGCCGACAAGGTCGCCCAGGCTGCCAAGGAGGCAGGGACCATCGCCGCCGCTCAGGCGGCAGCCACGGCAGCCCAGGCGGCAGAGCAGGCCAAGGTGGTGGCAGAGCAGGCCACAGTGGCCGCTGCCGAGGTCGCCACGGTCGCGGACGAGGCACGGAGCGAGCTGGAGACGGTCGCTGCGGAGACCAACGACGTGCCCGCTCAGGAGGCGACGACCGAGGCGACCATGACGGTCGCAACGACCGGCCTCGGACCGCTCGGCGTGTCGTGGAAGATCTGGGGCCTCGGCGCCGCAGCGCTCGTCGGCGGCTACTTCCTCCTCAACAGCCGAGCCATGGCGAAGAACCGCCGTCGCGTTCGTCGGAACCGGAGGCACCGGTGAGCCTCTTCGGCACCCACCTCTTCGCGAGCGACGCTCTCGGTCAGGTCACCCTGCCCGAGCCCGCGAGCGACGCTCTCATGAGCGAGCTGCGGGTCACCGGCGGCCGCTCGCGCACGGTCGAGCCCTCCAGCACACCGGACGTGCCCAAGGAGACGGGCGACAAGATGCTCTCCGGCGGAGGACTGCCGACCTGGGCACCCTACGCGATGGTCGGCGGCGGCATCATCTTCGCTGGGCTGATGATCTGGTCCTCGATGCGGCGCCCGACCCCCAACCGTCGTCGCCGCCACAGGAGATCCCGATGAGCTACTTCGAGACACTTCCCGGCATGGGACGCCCCAGCTACAGCGACGGCATGGGCGCTGTCTTCCCCACGAGGGAAGAGAGCCCCGACATGCGGGCTCTTCAGCAGGGCCTCCAGCGCATGAACCTGCTCCCGGTCGACGGAGCCACCGGCCGCTGGACCATCGCCACGGCAGCCGCGCTCGCAAAGGCCAACAAGAACCTCGGTCGCACCGCAGCACCGCGCACCGGGTTCACCACCACCAACCGCGGCGCGAACGTCGATGTCCCGGACGATCTCGTCGCGGCCATCCTGAACACGCCCGCTGCGCCTCCTGCGGCACCTCCCCCCGGTCCCGATCCGGCCGCCACGCCGCCCCCGGGCATGATGCTCATCGCGCCGACCGCGCCGCCCCCCTCGCTTCTGCCTCCCGCCATCGAGGAGCCGTCTCGCACGAAGCTCTACGTCGCGGCAGGCCTCGCGGTGGTGGTGGTCGGTGGGATCGCCGCCTACGCGCTCTGGCCGAAGAAGAAGAGCACGCCGAACAGGCGCCGTGTGCGTCGCAACCGGCGTCGGCGCTCGCGTCGCTGAACTTTCACGGGGCCGTGGGTGGACCCCGTCGTTTCCGAACAACCAAGAGGGCTGGGCAAGATGAACGAGCATGATTTCGTGACCGACGACGAGACCGACGAGATGTTCAACGGAGATCAGCAGGAAGCTCCTGCTGTGGCGATGCAGTCGCAGCATCAGCCGGTCAGCAACATGGGTGGCCTGCCGGTGTACCCGCTCTCGCTCGCACAGGCGCCCTCTGCGCCGGCAGAGGACAACATCCTGACCCGCAAGTTCGGGCCGCTGCCCGTGTGGGGCTGGGCGCTGACGGCGCTCGGCACCGGCATCGGCGGCTACCTCTGGTGGCAGTCGACGCAGAAGAAGGTCTCCAAGAACGAGAGCGATGACGGAGACCGCGAGACAGCAAGGGCCGCTCTGCCCGAGGACACGGGCAGTGAGCGCGGAACGTGGGGGCCGAGCCGAGGTGGCTTCTGTGAGCAGCTCAACAAGCACTTCATGCGCAAGGGCATGTCGGACAAGGTCAAGATCTTCGACGATGCCGACGAGGCGAAGGCCAGCGGAAAGCTCAAGCAGGTCTCGCCGCTCATCAACATCAAGTGCGAGTCGTCCTACAAGCCCGACAAGGACCTGATCAAGATCTGCAAGCGCGAGGGCCTCAACCCGATCGTCCACGAAGACGGCGCGATCGGTCTCTACCCCGCGTCCTCGGGCAAGCGTGCCCAGGAGTGGGAGAAGTACATCGACCTGCTGCGCGATGACGGGCAGAAGGTCTGACGGGATCGGCTGAGGTATCCTCGGCCACCAGGAGAACGCGATGAGCTACGCAGGACTCGGACAGGACTTGGTGCCCACTGCAACCGTGGGACGCAGCACGTACCGTCGGCAGACGGGCGACTACGTCCGAGTCCCTGCGACGTGGGCTCAGCGCGCCGCGAACGCCGGCAACCGCTACAACAGCGGGTCGGCTCCGCTCATCGCGGTGGACGGCAAGGCCGGACCGGTCACGATCGCCGCTCTTCGGACCCTCTCGCAGCAGTTCTCCTCGGGCCTGCCGGTGACCAACGACCCGGTGGCGAGCCGCGTCACCGACAACGTGGTCATGCCGGTCGCGCTGGAGAACTCGCTCGCTGCGAAGCACATCGTCGCCGACCCCCGACCCTCGGCAGCGACGCGCCGCACGCCTGCGCCGACGAGCGGCGGCGGCACGACGACCACGGTGCCGATCCCCGGCGCCACGCCTGCCGCCACGCCTGCCGACGAGATCATCCTCGACGAAGGTTCCTCGTCGGGCATCCAGGGTCTCATCGCCCGCTACGGCATCTGGCCGTGGGCGGCTGGCGGCGCAGCGCTCGTCGCCCTCGGCATCTACTTCGTCGCGACCGGACCTGGGATGCGTCGGAACAGCAGCAAGCGCAGGGGCGGGTGGAACTACCCATGCCCGGCGTGTGGCGAGCCCGAGCTGGGCAAGGCGGGACACGGGAGCGGCTGTGTGCTCGCGAAGAGGACCGCCGCGCTCTCGGTGCCCAAGCGCAAGAAGAGGAAGGCCGTCCGATGAGCTACTTCACCAGCACCGCCAAGCGCTCGCGCACGCACAGCCTTCACGGCATGGGCTGTGGCTGCGGGATGAATGGCCTCGGGGACATGATCGCGCTTCCGGCAACACTGGCCACCCCCGGCGAGATGGTTGCAGCGATCGATCTGATCAACCGCAGCGTGACATCGCTGAACGCAGACGTGCAGGCGAACGCACAGCGCCTGCATGCCACGCAGGACGGCATCAGGTTCTTCTCGCAGTGGCAGATCTTCAAGGCCGAGTGGATCACGTTCTTCACGGACCACAACCGAGGAACCTCCTTCGCCACTCGCATCGGGCCGCTGGAGTACGGAAGCGGGCAGTTGGCCGCGCAGATTCGTGACAAGGCCACGGCCTACAACGCCATGGAACAGCGCTATCGCAACCTCGGCCTCGAACCGACGATCACGGCTGCGGTTCCGCTGGAGGAGAGGTTGTCCAACCTCGGGACCGGCGCGTTCATCACGGCGGGGCTGGGCATCGCAGCGGTGGTGGCCGTCGGGTACCTCCTGAGCAACTACGCCAAGATCAAGATGATGTCGCGGCTCGCGTTCAACGGGCGCCGCAGTCGCCGAAGGAAGAGGAGTCGCTGATCATGTCGTACATGCGAGGAATGGGAACCACAGCCACGGACGTCGCCGCCGTCACCACAGCGGTGGGCACTGCCGCGGCGCAGCTCATCGCGGCGGCGCGAGGCACACCGGCGACCACGCCGTACTCGACGGAGGGAGCGATCAACCCCGCCACGGGCCAGCCCTACGGGACGCTGCTCAATCCCGCCACGGGCATGCCCTACGGGGCGATCGACCCGGCCACCGGGCGCCCCTACGGCGAGCCGGCGCCGTCCTACACGCCGTACATCGTCGGCGGCCTCGTGCTCCTGGGCATCGGCGCCTTCTTCTTCACGCGGAAGCGGAGCGTGGCGAAGAACAGGCGTCGCGTGCGCCGGAACCGTCGCCGCTCGCGCAGGAGCTGAGCCATGTCGTACGCCCTCTCGCAGGTCGACCCCACACCGCCGCCGACGAGGCCGATGAACTGGCCGATGATCCTCGGCTGGACCGCTGTCGTCGGCATGACGATCGCCGTCTTCAACGGCACCATCAACCTCCAGGGTGGACGCGTGAAGGCGAACAGGCGACACAGGTCGTCGCGCAGGAGGTCGTCGCGCAGGCGTAGCCTGCGGCGCAACCCCCGCTACCGGATGTGGTCGGGCCCGGTGTACGCGAAGGACCTCGCGAAGGCGATCCGTGACGCCGGAGCGCACGACGTCATCGCTGGCACCGAGCACGTCATCTTCCGTACGGATGACCTCGAAGCCCTCAAGGCGCGAGCCGGATCCGCGAAGCCATTCCTCGATTTCCGTGGCGTGAAGATGATGATGGCCAACGCCAGCCGCCGCTCCTCGCACGCGCGACCGAAGCCGCCGAAGTTCAGCGAGATGGCCATCTGGCAGGCGATCGCCGCGGTGCGCGAGTCGGGCCGCTCCTCCGAGATCGCCAGCATCCTGCCGCCCGGCGTCGCCGCGAAGTTCAAGCACCTCGCCCCCGGGCTCTACAAGTACGGACGTGGGCCCAAGAAGGGCGAGGTCATCGTCCAGTTCAAGAACGCAGGACTCAAGGGCGCTCTCACCTCCACGCGCATCGGCGCCTCGAAGGTCGGCGAGTACCACTGGGTCGTCGACAACTTCGACCCGAAGTTCCCCGTCGCCATCCGCGGCATCGACGATCACGGGCGCACGTTCTTCCGGATCGAAGAGCACGCACGGAAGTTCGAGCGTGTGCCGGTCCGCGTCTCGCGCAAGACCGCAGCGCGGTGAGCATGCCCAAGCTGCTCGCCAACGGCAGGCCGGAGGCCAAGGGTCGCCGATCATCCAACAAGGAGGTCGGCGACCTGATCCAGAAGGCCCGCGCGCAGGGCTGGTCCGTCCTGCACACCGGCAGCGGGCACTACGTCTTCCGCTCGCCCGACAAGACGAAGCCCCAGGTGATCGTGCCGAGCACGCCAGGAGGCGGCAACCGCTCGCTTCAGAACGCAAGAGCCCTGCTCAAGAAGAGCGGTCTCGTCATGAACCCGTACTACCACGCGACTCGTGCCGACTTCGCACGGCAGATCCTGGAGGAGCGCAAGCTCCGTGCACATCCGGCGAGGAAGTACGGCGGCCGCCCTGCCGTGTTCGCAGGAGACACGCGGTCTTCGACGATGGGAGACGCCGCGCTGAGCTGGTCCGACAGCAAGCACTCCCTGCACTTCGGGGCACATCCCGAAGACGAGAACGTGCTGATCGAGTTCGAGGCTGACGAGCCCGATGACCGGCGCGGCCCGCACGGGCACGAAGCGGTCTGGTTCCACGACGTGGAGCTTCGCGACCCGAAGATCGTCACGCGCCGTCCTGGACGCATGGTGTGGAACGGCGGAGACGTCGCTGCGCGGTTCATGCGGCTCGTCAACATGACGCCTTCGCAGATCCGAGCATGGGCCAAGGACCCTCGTTCCAGGTGCTACTCGTTCGCCTCGACACGTGCACGTCTCCCGGCACTCGCGAAGCTGCGAGCCAAGCCGGTGAGCGAGTGGACGGCGAAGGACTACGCCTTCGCACGACGCGTGGTCTCGTTCAACACCCGCATGCTCGGTGCCAAGCGACGCGACGGGTGCCGAGACGGCTACACCGTCTCTCTTCGGAACTGGGGACACGATCCGAGGTGCAAGCTCCCGGTGTCGTGCAAGAGCAAGAGGTCTTCGATGAAGAGGAACAAGCGACGCGTTCGCAGGAACCCGCAGGTCTCGTACGGTCTGATCGCCATCGGCATCGCTGGTGTCGCGGCGCTGGCTTGGTGGGCTTCGCGGCCAGCCGTGCCGACCACGCCAGCGCTCGCGGCGAACCAGAACGCAGCGGCTGCGGTTGCCGCGCAGCGTGAGCCAGAGATCGTCCGCATGATGGCGCGTGACCCTCGTCTCACACGAGCGGAGGCTGCTGCGCGGTACGATCGCGCTGTCGGCGCTGTCTTCGCTGCGGCGTCTACGATCGCCGCGGGCCTGCGCCCCACGAGCGGCATGGGCAGCTACTATAGGACGTGATGGTCATGCTCCGGAACGGTTGCCCTTCGTGCGGTGGCGTCTCTCACCCGGCGACAGGATCTGTCCTGCCGTCGGGAGAGGTGGTGTGCGGCCCGTGCGTGAGGCGGTTCTGGAGCTGGGCCTCGGAGCACGGCAAGAAGACGTACCGCGTCGGCAAGAAGGGCAAGGGCTCGAAGTACATCGCGTTCCCGACGGGGATCACGAAGAAGAACCCTGCCGAGCGCGACTGCATCAAGTGCAGCGGCACAGGACGCATCCCACGGTTCGGGCACTACGCCGAGGGCGTCTGCTTCGACTGCGGTGGGACTGGCGTGGAGCGCAAGGGTAGCCGGCGTGGACCGGCGCTGCCGCCGTCGGAGCCGGAGCCCGTCGAGAAGAAGATCCATCGAAGCGTCTCGGACTTGCGGACGATGTGGCACAACTACAGTGTCCACCACAGGTCGGGGGCGCTCGATGAGATGTGGCTCAACTGGTCGCACGGTAGGTACGACAGCGAGTGGTCGCGGTTCGTCAACGGCGAGCGTGCGACGAAGCCGATCTCTCCGTCTGCCGCGGACGGTAGGCGTGAGTGGCTGGAGACCGTTCAGTTTCTGCTGGACGACTTGCGCAAGCTCGGCGCCCCAGAGAAGGCTGACGAGATCGCCAAGCAGTTCCAGACGCACCTGCACGCGCCGGTGAAGAACAGGCGGTCGCGTCGCACGAGCCGACGTCGCACGAGCCGGCGGAGGCGCTGATGTCAGGCCGATGGGGCACCAGGGGAGCGGGGATCTTGATCGCCGCTCGCAACACCGGACGCGTCCTTCTGCTTCGCCGCTCGGCCGAGGTGAACGAGGGCGGCACATGGGGCACGCCCGGAGGGAAGATCGAGCCACGCGAGAGCGCTCGTACGGCAGCCATCAGAGAGCTGCGTGAAGAGGCTGGCTACAGCGGTCCGATCACGGTCATGAAGGAGCCCATCTTCGTGTTCAAGGAGCCGAACTTCGAGTTCCTGACCTTCTTCGGACACATCGACGACGAGTTCGATCCGTATCTGAACTGGGAGAGCGATAACGCAGGATGGTTTCCGCTGAGCAAGCTGCCGCGACCACTGCACTTCGGCGTGACCGCTCTCATGCGTGAGCGGAAGAGCGACGTCGCGGCGGAGATCGATCGCATTCAGTGGCAGTCCTAGATCGTCGCATGCTACCGTTGCGGCGGGCGTCCTGGTGCCGGAGCAACGAGCTTCATGGCCCTCTACAGCGTTTGGGATTGGAACAGGAACAGCTACCGCGTCTACACGACGCCGACGCATGTTTCCGTTGGTGACGACCCAACACCCCCGAAGCCGCTCGTGCTCAGCCCGATCGGTGCCAACCCGGACACCGACGTCAAGCCGCTCCCGGCAGGAGCGAAGCTGATCGGCCACGACCACTTCGCTCGCGGGGAGATTCGCCGCATGCCCAGCGGGCTATTCGACCTCGGAGACGATGCTGGCACGGGTAGCAGCCTCTGGTCGCAGCCCTTGGTCATGTTCGCCGCTGGCGCCGCCGCCGTCGTGGCCTACCAGGCGTGGAAGAGACGCCCGATCAGGAACAGGAGGCGCCGATGAAGCTCGTACGCAGCGCAAGGGGGTTGGACGAAGAAGAGATCGAGGAGGAGGAGGCTGACCTGAAGCCCAACCCGCATCGCCGCGCCTCCGCCCTGCACGGCCGTTCGTCGATGGACACGCGTCACATGGGCCGCGACATCGATCCAGATCGGCACGTCGGCAAGCGCGGCAGCGACCTCGATACAGCGATGGACCGCTACGAGACCTTCCACGCCAAGCGTCCGCTGCGCACCGTGGAGCTTCCGCACGACCTTCCCACCTCCGTCGTTCCCGTCGGCCAGGTCATCGCCACGATGTATCGCACCGACAAGTGGCACGAGGACGGCGACGACGAGGACTACAAGCACGTCCACGACAACAGCCGCGGCGGCACCGACAAGGAGTACGAGTTCGGCAAGGGCGTCATCGCCTACGAGCCCGCCCAGCAGGCAAGCAAGAGCGTCGTGGCGACGGACGGCAAGCGGCGCAAGGCCAAGCCGACCGAGAAGCCGATGCGCCTGCCGGTTCACGCTCCCGGGGCCCTCTCACTGCTCGGCTACTGCCTGGGCGTCTTCGTGCAGCGGTTCGACGACGAAGAGATCTACGAGATCAGCCCCCGCGGCTGCTACCTCTTCTGCTCTCCGAAGGGAGACATGCTCGCGATCTACTCGCCCGACAAGCAGCCCGACGGCTCAGTCGGCTTCCTGATGATCATGGCCGGCGGTGGCTTGCGAGTTCTCAAGGACGGGATCGACGGATAGTCTTCGCGTTTCAGTTTCACCGCGCATCAAGGAAAACGGAACATGGATTTTCAGTGGCTGGCCATCGCGTCTTTCGTCCTCTCGCTGATCAGCGGCCCCATCGTACTCGCGGCAGTGAACGCTGTTCACGAGAGGAAGACGGCTGTCCTCATTTTCGACGCGCTGGAGAAGGAGAAGAAGGTCGCCGAGCATGCCTACAAGGCGTCCGCCACCGCTCTCATCGACACCGCTTTGGACAAGGAGAGGGAGCGGAGCAAGGAGCTGTTCGCTCTGAAGCATGAAGTAGCCGAGATGAAGGGGCACGTCATGCAGCTCGTCACCAACACGCAGGCTCTCGACATCAAGCTCGACAAGATGAGCGATCTGCTCATGGACCTGAGGCGTCAGCGGTGAGCGAGAGACCGAAGACGACAGATCAGATCCTCGCCGAGCTGAAGGAGCTGCGGCGTGAGGTCTTCATGCTCATCGGCCGCATGAACCGCATCGAAAGCCGCATCGAAGAGGCGATCGACGCGCCCACGGTCGAGCGTCTCGTCGTGCCAGCGAGCGTCGTTGGCACCGCGGCGCAGCTCGGGGAAGAACTAACCGAGGGGCGACGCATCACCAAGGCGGCGAAGGAGAGCGCCAAGAACCTTCGTCGCGTGGTCTCTCCCGAGGACGACACTGGCTCCTACATGCTGAGCGAGATCAAGTCCAAGAAGGGTCAATAGGGCGCTCGACACAGAAAAGAGTGTCTGACAAGCACTTTTTCTCACGACGTCGTTGACACCTGTGCTGGCTCCATGTAGTTTCACTCTCGAAGACCTGGGGCGTGCCCCTCCCTGCTACGGCGGGTCGAGCGGGTGACGTGTGTCCAATGGCCCTGGTCTACAAGCGCAGCACGAAGAATGCGGCTCGCCGGTACGAGAGATCGTCCGGCATGGAGCCCAATCGTGGCCTGCGCTCGAACCCCGGGGTCAGCGCGTTGACGGTGGTGAACACCGGGCGCGCCCCGAATGGTCGTTTTCAGAGTGGCCGACCGAGTGGCCGGGGCTCGAAGAAGGCGCCGAAGAAGAATCCCTTTCAGTGGATCTCCGGACGCAAGAAGCACATCCACGAGAGCCCTTCGTACCGGACCCTTCACGGGGCCAAGGCGTGGAAGGCCAGTCACCCTGGCGGCAAGGGGCGCGGTCGAGCCCGGCTCTACGCGACTGACGAGTACGGAACGGTCCTGTCCAAGGCGATCCCCGAGCGACTGCTCACGAATCCCACGAGGAGAAGCGGAATGGCATACAACATCGGAGCACTGCGTCGCGCCATGCGAGCGAACTACGGCGCAGGCGGCGTGGACGACCCGGGCGCATCTTCGCTCTTCGCGGCAGCTCGTGCGATCGACACCGGCGGCCGCTCCTCGACGGCGCCGCGCAAGCGTCGCCCCTCCGCTCGCCGGCCGCGCTCGTCGCGTCCCGCCGAGAGCGCGTCCATGGGTGGGATGACCATCGCGTCCCGCGGCAAGCGTCGCAGCAGCCGGCACCGTGCCGGCACGCGCGGCAAGCAGCACGACGCGCACATCCGCACCCACGTGCGCCACACGGCCGGCAAGAAGGCAGCCGCGACCCGCAAGCGCAACGCGAGCCGCCGTGCGGCCGCGGCGAAGAAGGCAGCCAGGACGCGGAAGCGTCGGGCGAGCGGCCGTCTGCCCAGCAGCAGGCGTCGGGCGAGCCGCCGGGGCGGCAAGCGCCGGGCGACCAAGCGGAGCGCGACGAAGCGCCGGGCGAGCCGTCGCGGCAGCAAGCGCCGGGCGAGCCGTCGTCGTCGGAGCCGCCGGTCGAGCAAGCGCGGCCTCAGCCGTCGCTCCTACTTCCACGGCCGCCGAGTGCGTCTCACGGGTCGTGAGTACCTCGACAAGTACCTGACGCGCGGCTTCATGCCGACCGTCACCCGCGTCGGCCGTCTGCCCCTCAGCCGCTCGGGCCGCCCGTCGATCATGACGTACCCGATCCCGCGCGGAGTCGGCCGTCTCTCCAGCTCCCGCTCGGTGCGCGGCGGCACGCGCCGCGGCTACGCGGTCGGGGCCAGCTACCGCAAGGGCAAGAAGGGGCGCCACAAGCGCCGCATGACAGCCCTCGCGGCGAACGGTCGTCGCCGGTCGCGTCGCGGCAGCCGCCGCTCCTCGCGCCGCCGGGGCAGCCGTCGCAGCTCGCGCCGTCGCGCTTCGCGCCGCCGGGTCACCAGGAACACCATGTACGCCACAGCCAACGGTCGTCGTCGGTCCCGTCGGGCCTCGCGCCGCCGAGGCTCGCGCCGCAGCTCGCGTCGCGCCTCGCGCCGCCGGGTCAGCCGCAACCAGAAGTACGTCGTGATGAACGGCCGTCGCCGGTCGCGTCGCGGCAGCCGCCGGGGCTCGCGTCGCCGGGGCTCGCGCCGCGGCCGTCGCATGACCCGCAACATGCTCGCGGTCTCCAAGCTCCGCTACCGCGGCAAGGGTTCCAGCCGCGTCGGCACGCCGAAGGGCCGGTACTACCAGCTCGTCGAGTACGGGCCGAAGAGCGGCCGCAAGTACAGCCGCGCCGGCTACCCGGTGCTGGTGCCGCCGCACGTCTCGCAGTTCTCGTACGTGCGCAAGTTCCGCCTCGGCGGTGCTGCGCGTGACGCGCACTCGCGGGCCAAGTCGGGCGGCTACAAGGAGCGGAAGCGGTACAGCCGCTGGCGCAAGCCGCCGGCCTCGTGGCTCAGGAAGTCCAGCAGGAAGAAGAAGATGACGGCGAACAGGCGCTCGTCGAGGAGGTCGTCGATGCGAAGGAACCAGAAGTACGTCGTCATGAACCGCCGTCGTCGTGTCCGCAGGAACACGGGCTTCGCGTCCGTGCTCGGCGGCGCAGATCTGATGCGGGACGTCGTGACTCCGGTCATCGGCGGCACGGTCGGCTTCGTGGCGGCACGCCTGCTCTCGAACGGGCTCGCCAACGTCCCGCAGCTCCGCGGCATGCTCGACAGCGGCGCGGTGGACGCGGCGGGCGCGTCGAACACGAAGATCGCAGCGAACCTCCTCGGGATCGCGGCGACCCTCGGGCTCAGCACCAAGGTCGGCATCATCCGCCAGAACCGCGGCGCGCTCGTGACCGGCATGGGCCTCGCGCTCACCGATCGGCTCATCCAGCGCTTCTCGGCCGGCACGGCCTACGGCGGCTACCTCGGCGAGTACGTCGACCAGCCGATGAGCGGCTTCGGCGAGTACGTCGACCAGCCGATGAGCGGCTTCGGCGAGTACGTCGACCAGCCGATGAGCGGACTCGGCACGATGTACGCCGCGGCAGGCGTCGGCGAGTACGTCGAGGGCGTCGACCCGGCGAACATGGCCGGCGTGGACGGCCTGATGGACGTCATGGAGGCTGCGGCGGGCACCGCGATGGAAGCCGCAGCGGGCTTCGGCGACACCATGGGCTCCGGCGAGGCCGACGCCTCGCTCGCGGCGATGTACGCGAGGCGCCAGCCCCCGTTCGTCTCGACCGAGATGCCGGTCGGCGGCGCGCTCCCGATCAACACGCAGTCCCCCCTCGACAGGGAAGTCAAGGAGTCCCTCGTGACGCCGGAGGGCAAGGGCTTCGCAGGCGGCGTCTTCGCGCGGCACCTCTTCGCAGGGATGTTCTGAGCCTGGCGCAAGCCTGAGCCCTGACCATCAACGTCACCCACCACTTCAGGAGATCGAACATCATGGCACGACGCCGACACAGCCGACGATCAGCGGTGCGCTCCACCAGGCGCCGCCGTCGGGTTCACCGCAATGCCCGCAAGGTGCTGCGGAACCTCTTCGGCGCCGACGTCATGCGCGACGTGGTCGCACCGGTCCTCGGTGGCACCGTCGGCTTCGTGGCGGCGCGCTACGCGGGCAACATGCTCTCGGCGCGCGTCTCCCAGCTGGCGGACCCGCGCTACGGCAAGCTCGCCGCCGCGGCCGTCCTCATCCCCGCGACGTTCGCCGCAGCGCGGATGTACCCGGGCATGGTGCGTCAGAACGCAGGAGCAGCGGTGCTCGGCATCGGCCTCGCCGCAGCCGAGTCCTTCCTTCGGAACACGCCGCTCCTGGGTGGCGCTCCGCAGGCAGCGATCCTCGCGTCGGGCCCGGCAGCTTCTGGTCCGACGGCGGCTGGCGCGTACTACGCCACCGCGGGGCTCGGTCGCGGCTACGACGTCTCTCACGCAGGCGCGCCCTACCAGGGCATGCTCGGCATGGGGACGATGTACGCGGCAGCGGGCATCGGTGAGTACGTCGAGCAGCCGATGAGCGGCCTCGGCGACTCGGGTGACGGGATCTCCGGCATCAACGACCTCGGCGCCCCCGGCGACCAGGGCGCGGTCGACAGCTCCATGAACCGCATGGAGTCGATCTCGACGATCAACCCCACCGACCTCGCCCTCCGCGCTCCGAACCGTCCGCAGGTCAAGCGCGTCACCACCCCCTTCGCCTCGGGCGACGAGGGCTACGCGGGCGGCACCTTCGCCCGCCACCTCTTCTCCGGAATGGTGGGCTGAACGGCCCTCCTCACAACAACAGTTCTCGTGTCCAGTAGCTGACGGGCGAAAGCCCCGTACCGCTGCGGGGTTCTGGACACGGGGCTCGACGACAATGCTGTCGGTGAGTCCCTGAGCAGCGAGAAAGAGTGCCGGTGCGGACCGGCACGAACGAGAGAGAAAAGTCCATGCCCAAGATCGTCGGTACCCGTGAGCGCATCCACCAGCCGTTCTACGATTCGCTCCTGCGCGTCGATGGCAGCGGCGACCTCCGTCAGGCGAACGTCGGCATCTTCGGAGCCGTCCAGAGCCGCTCGCAGCTCTTCACCAAGCAGGGCGCGGACATCGCCGTCAGCAACCTGACCACCGGCGGGTTCTTCCCGTCCGACCAGACGTTCGTGACCCTCGCGGTCCGTGTCTGGACCTACTTCCGGTTCAACCGGGAGTCGTCGCGCACCGGCACCGGCGGCCAGGTGTGGCCGACCATCAACGGTGGCGCCGCAGCGCCCGTGGGCGTGGGCCCCGGCGTCGAGGGCGACCGCATCGCGCGCGTCCACAAGCTCTACCACCAGACGCAGAACCAGCTGTTCTGGCAGTTCCAGGCCGGGGACAAGCCCCAGCTGACCACCTACACGGCGTACACGCCGTTCGCGGGCGGCCTCGACGGCTTCTTCTCCGACTCGCGCCTCCCGCGCGCGAACAACGGCATCCCGACGTCGTCGGCGCTCATGCGCCTGGCGCGTCCGATCCTCATCCCGCCCCGCCAGGGCTTCGTCGTGATCGCCATCGCGAGCCCGATCGGCCAGGCGACCGGCGCGTCGGTCATCGAGCAGCTGAACGGCTCGGTCCCGAACAACGACGCCTGGGGTCCGGTCAGCGGCAACGCTGGCACGATCACCGGCACGCCCAGCGCGGCGACGCTCGACGGCTCGTGGTCGAACGGCCTCGCGGTCGCCGGCCGCGACGACATCGAGAAGGACGTCAAGTACCTGATCGACGGCATCCACTCGCGCGACGTGCTCTGAGGAGCGACTGCTGAGGCGGCCTCGCGAGGGGCCGCTTCGCGGTCTCTGTGTCCGAGACAGCTCGGGCCTGGAGACGGCGAAGATCAGTAGCCGACCGCCCCTACCGGGCGTGTAGTTCCACCGGCTGACCAGGGACGAGGAGTCCAGTGGCGCAGCCAGAACTCAGGAGAGAAGATGCCGATCGATCCGAACGACCCCGAGGTCGCCGCGTACCTGCGCCGCATGGCGAACAAGCAGTCGCGTGTCGAAGCGCAGATGGAAGCGCTCAACCAGCGCTACCAGGCGATGGCCGCCGCGGCCGAGGACGACAAGATCGAGCTGAAGCGTCTCGGCCAAGCCCTCAAGAAGGCTGCCGCGCGCATCCGGTACATCGAGGACATCCCGGGCAAGCGCGTGCCCTACTTCCTGGGCTTCCAGATCCCGATCCCCGGGCAGTCGAACCCGACGGTCTCGCTCGCGGGCTCGCGCCTGAGCGACTCCAAGCAGGTGAGCCAGGACGGTCCGTTCGTCGCGACGACCTACCTCAGCGCCTTCCTGCTCCGCACCTACTCGCTCGGGCCCTACGACGGGACCGGTGAGAACCCGGGTCGCCCGAACGATGCGGACGTGGGTTCCGAGGTCAGCACGCCTCTCAGCGGCCGGTTCCGGCCGGTGTCGTCGAGCGCAGACCCGTTCTCGGGCGCCTACATCGGCCCCGGCATCGGCGGCATCCCGGCGAACGCGGCCAGCCTCTCGGCGGCGCAGGCCGTGCAGACCTTCCGCCCCGGCATCATCGACTTCCTCTTCGAGGTCGCCGACGAGGGTGTGGACCGGCTGCGCCAGAACCAGATTCCGATCCCGAGCCGCTACCTCTTCAGCGAGTTCGACCGCCCACTCTACCTGCCGGTCTCGGACTTCTTCGAGCGCGGCTCGTCGATCCGCTTCAGCGCAACGCTGACGCGCGACATCGGCTTCGCCGAGATCAACTACGCCTCGCTCCCGAACGGGTTCCAGGAGGGCGCCGTGAGCCCGCCGCCGGACCCGATCGCGAATGACCCGGTCCAGAGCGGCCGCATGATCGTGGCGCTCGGCGGCACGCTCTACTTCACCATGCTCGGCTACAAGATCCTCCAGGCGCAGAGCCCGGCGGTCTGAGAAGGAGACTCCCCGATGGCGTACGCAACCAGGAAGAAGAAGTCGGCAGCGAGCCTCTATCAGGTGGTCTCCGGCAAGACGCACCGTGTCGCAGCTCGCACCAAGAAGCTCGTGACGGCGCGCAAGCGCGCAGAGGGCCTCGTTCGGCGAGGCAGCAAGCGCGTGAGCATCATGCGCGGCGGCAAGCTCATCGCGACGATGGGCACGTTCCGCTCGCCTGCGAAGCGGAGGTCGAGCAAGCGCAAGACCTCCGCCGGTCGCCGGACCTCGCGGAAGGCAGCGCGCCGCAGCTCGCGTCGCCGCTCCTCCGTGCGTCGCCGCTCGTCGAAGCGGCGCGTGAGCAAGAACCGTCGCCGGTCCAGCCGTCGCCGGGTCTCGCGTCGTCGCACGTCGCGTCGCTGAGGCGAGATGAGCCGAGTCTCGCCCATCCGGATCGTGCATGGCTTCACCTCGCAGTTGCCGGGGCGGAGCCGCATCTTCTTCCAGCGCGTGTACTTCGCGCAGATGCCGCATCCGATCCAGAAGGGCACGGGCAACCCGTTCCCGTTCACCATGCCCGTCGCGACCATCGAGGCCCCGAAGCAGCAGTGCGTGATCTTGCGCGCCGCCGCCTTCAAGGTCTTTCAGCACTCGGGCATCGGGGTCGACGACTACATCGAGACCCCGCCGTCGCGCTCGGCCAGCACCTTCGGGTTCTCCGTGCGCATCGGCAACCGCGGCCTGACCGACTACAACACCAACGTGTCGCCCGACCCCGGTCAGGTGGCGCCGGTAGCGAGCGGCAACCAGGGAGGGGGACAGGCAGCCCTGTCGCCCGGAGACGGACGCCTCTACCCCTTCTCGGGCACCATCACGCCGCACCTGGGCACCGACCCGTTCGCAAGCTACATCCGCCCCGGCGAGCAGATCATGGCATCGGTGACCGTGCTGCGAGAGCCCAACTTCGACGTCCGCTTCTTCAGCGTGGAGCTGAGCGGCTGGCTGGCCGGCGAGGCCGAACTGGACAAGATGATCAACGCCCTCTCGGAGTGATACGCTTCCTCGGTCCGCGGAAGCGGGGCCAGTGCTTTCGGTGTCCGACTCCACCCAAGGATCTTCGGTTGCACCCAGGCGCCCAGCCCGTAGCAGGAGGTACTGACCTCGCTTCCGCGGACCGAACCTCCGAGAGATGAGCATGGCGATCACCGAACCGAAGCCCCGCGCACTTTCACGCCTCGACATCCGACGCCGCCAAGACCGAGGAACGAACAGCACCGTCCTGGAGTACACCGGACGAGTCCTTCGGTTCCACGAACGCGTCTACGGCTTCCCCGACGGCGTCTTTCTCGTTGTCTCGCACGATGAGATGCCCTACCCGCCCAGCTTGAGAGCCCTGAGCGAAGACCTCGGCGTGCCCATCGAGGCCCTGTCGGTCGCCAAGGACCTCAAGATGGCGGCGGTGGACGCCCTCATCGCCGAGGGCATCGTCAAGGCACCGCAGATGCTCGCCGACTTCGCCGAGCCCAGCATCATGTGGCAGCCGTGGGACAGTCGAGAGCTGGAGCGGCGACACGTGGTCGCCATCGCTCGCGTGGTCGAGCTGGAGGCCCTTGCGGCGCGTGAGATGCGGCTCCGTGTGGCGATGCTCCCCACCTCTGCCGTCGCACCTCCCCAACTGGAGGCTCCGAGGCCCGCAGCCGAGCCGGAGGTGGTCGAGATCTTCGTGGCGGCGACGGAGCGTCAGGCGGACCCGGCGGCGCAGGCGACTCTCGCGAAGGTCCAGGCAGCCGTTGCCCAGGCTCGCGAGTCCGAGCTGGCGCAGCGGCTCCCCAACGGTGCCCGCAGGGCGCTCCAGAAGCTCGTCAGGGCTCACTACGTCATCCGCGGCGCCGACGCACCTTCGGTCCGTGGCGGCCTCGCGGAGGCCATGCAGGACGCCGAGGCAGCAGCAGCGAGCATGCGGAAGGTGGCCGGCGACGACATCGAGGTGACGGTCATCGACTGGGACGGCGAGTGGCCGGTGGTCGTCAGGCGCTACGGCGCGGGCGGTCGCACGGTGTACCGCGTCGAGGACGCGCTCAAGCGCGCTGGCATCGAGGAGAAGGCAGCATGACGGCCAAGCGCGGGTCTCAGTGGAAGTCCTCGTGGCGACGCACGGGCCCCGCCTTGGGCACGGGCCCCGACCCGATGTACTTCTTCAACACCTTCCGGGACAACGACGGGGCGTACCGCTACGAGCAGGCGTTGACGGCGCCGAGCATCGGATCGGACCCCGTTCCGTTCTGGGTAGGCACGATCACCGGGGCACTCTGCCTGACCACCAGCGAGAGCGTGTCTGTGGCTCGCGGTGCCGTGTGGAACGTCGACTCGCAGTGGAACGCGACGACCGACGTGCTGACGGCGTACGCATCGCTCTCGGTGGGCACGCTGATCTCGACGGACATCCCGCCGTACAACCCTCCGCTCTGGCCGTTCCAGGTCCGGGCGATCGTCACGCTTCTCACGGTGCAGGCGGTGGCCGGTGGCTTCCGCGAGACGCTCTGGGTCGATGGGAACGTGCGCGCCGCGAGCGTCAGCGTGGGCCCGTATGCGCCGGGGCTCGGCGTGCTGGCCATCGACCCGTCGTTCGGGCTGCTCAACGGTGTGGTCGGCGGCAACAGCCTCGTCACCGATGACGAGGTGCGAGCGTGGTTCGCCGCCACGAGGACGGCGCTGGCGGTGCAGGAGATCCCCGGCAAGACCACCGACAGGTTCGACGCGGGCGCCACCCCCGGCGTCGTCCCAGACCCTCTCGTGAACCTTGTCGGTGGCGGGCAGGACGCACCGCTCGTCGCGTCCGGCGGACCTTTCCCCACGCCGCTCAACACACTGTTCCAGGCCACCTTCGGCTACTGATCGCCATGCTGCTCGACCAGGCCACATCGAAGGAGCAAGTAGCTGCCGCACTTGAGGCCGGCGACGAAGAGCTGCGCGAGAACATCCAGGAGATCCTCGACAACCTGCGGAGGCGTTGGGACAACGGCCCCAACTACGACGCCGCATCGGATTACGAGTCGTTTGACATGAAGGACATCGTCGAGAGCGACAACTTCATCGACACCGTGATCCTCAAGAGTCCGTCGCGCTATGAGCTGGCGCAGATCCCTCGTGAAGATGTCGAGAGTGGCCTACTGCGCGCTGCGGCCAATGCGACCCGTGGCTTCGGCTTCAGAAGTGCCACGAAGTACGGACCGTTCTACATCGACGAGCGCGGCGGAGACCACTTCTCGTACAAGCTGGATGTCGGCGGCAACTACACGTTCCCCGGCAGCTGGTTCCCCAAGAAGGCGGAGTTCATCCCCGCAGGCCTTGCCAAGGAGTTCTGGGATTCCCTCGGCAGCGAGTACACCTGGGGCTACACAGACCACGTCGATAGGAACGAAGACAACTACGGCTATGGACCTGGCACCGAGTCCTACGTAGAGGCGAGCGAGAGCGACTTCGACGAGTGGTGCCGCGATCAGGTCGCCGAGTACGTCACCACGGCTGTCAGAAGGCAGCCGGAGAAAGCGAAGGAGATCTTCTTCAACGGCCTTGCCGAAGAAGACAAGGCGCTCGCCGAGAAGTTGAAGAGCGCCGGCCTGCCTGACGAGGAGATCCTCGACTTCGCCACCTCGTGGTTCCAGGAGGGCCGCGAAGACGTGCTCGCGACCGTCCGCGACTACTTCGCCACGCTCGAAATCGGCACCGGCGTCCCGCACGAGGTGCTTGCCGAGTTCTCGAAAGACGACGTCGTCAACATGGGCATCCGGAAAGGAGTGCTCTTCGAGAACGCTCCGTGGAAGCTGATCAAGCTCCATCCGTCTGACCTCCGACTGGAGGGCACGCTGATGGGCCACTGCGTCGGCGACAAGGGCATGGGGTACATCAGCGCCGTGAACAATGGCGAGATCGAGATCTGGAGCCTCCGCTCCCGAGACAACAAGCCGCGCTTCACGCTGGAAGTCGACGCGAAGTTCTACCGCGCCGACGATGAGGATGACCCGGGCCTCCGGACGCCAGAGCTTCAGACGCTCACTCCTGCTTTCTACCGAGCCCGTGCGATCAAGCAGCTCAAGGGCAAGGCAAACCGCCAGCCTGGCTATGCTGACGTTCGGAAGACCGGTGGCATCAAGTTTCCTGACGAAGTGTTCTTCTGGGCGCACGCGCTCCAGCGCCTTGGTGTGAACCCGGAGCAGGTGGACGACTTCGACGCGTTCCGCGAGGAGCAGGAGGAGGACCAGCTCAAGCTCCAGGCGAACAGCGGCGCGGTCTGCACAGGCTTCGACATGCCGTACAGGCCGCTCCTGCTCCCACACGAGGTCGCACCGAACCGCCGGTCGAGTCGCCGGTCGAGCAGCAGGCGTCGCGGCAGCAAGCGTCGGTCGAGCCGAAGGTCGAGTCGTCGGTGACCACCAAGAAGCGCAAGACGAGCCGTCGTCGCACCTCGGGCGCCTTCTATGGCTGGACGGGTGGGGTCATCCAGAGTCCGCAGGAGCTGCTCATGGCTTCGGGCATGGACGGCGACGCGGTGCGGCTCGTGTCCCTTCAGCAGCGCTCGATGGCGGCCTACGACGCGGGGCGGCTTGCTGAGGGTGACCGCCTCGCCGCGAAGGCGGATGTGCTCGTCGAGAAGATCGACGACGCCCTGACCGCGCTCGAAGAAGAGGGCGAGCCGCAGCAGGCTCCGGTGATTCAGAGTGTCGTTCGCGCGATGGCTGAGGCCTGGCAGGCGTGCATGTTCAACGCGTGGGACACGATGTGTCGTGACACGGTCGAGGAGTACCGGCGAACGGGACACGGACGCTGGGTGCCGCCGAGCCGAACGTTCCTGGGACCGCCGAGCCGGTGGATCGGTATCCGAACGAGCCCCGAGGCCGTGCGTCAGGCTGCGGAGCACTCAGAGTGGTACCGAGAGGAGCCCGGCTACTTCGAGGAGCCGTCTCTCGTGCATCAGCTTCGAGAGATCTCCGGCAACCGGGAAGCCGACGGGCTACTTCTGCTCGACGCGGCAGAGGACGCGTGGCTCAGCACCATCGCAACGGCAGCGCGCATCAGGGCAGGCGCTGCGAAGCGACGGATCAGCGGCGTCGACCCGGTGAAGGAAGCCAAGAAGTTCGCGAGACGCATGACGAGGCGCAAGAAGCGCATGAGTCGCCCCGTCCCGAACCGTCGCCGCAAGACGAGCCGCCGCCGATCGAGTAGGATGCGATCATGAGCTACCACCGCACCGGCCTCGGCACGCTCCCGGCATTCTCGTCGACCCAGGCGTTCGCCCAGGCGGTCGACCCGTACGCGGCACGCACATCTCCGCCGAGCAGCCTCTACGCACCCTACGGCTGGGGCCCCGACTTCAACGTCGGCATGCCCATGAACTACAGCCACCACATCGGCTACAGCCGAACTCCTGTGCCCGGCGCTCGGCGCGTCGGTCCGATGTACGACCGCGTCGGCGGCCTGAGCGGCATCCTCGCCGCGCTGTAGGAGCGTCATGAGCTACAAGCTGAAGGTCCGATACGGGACGGCCGTCGAGCCGTGGCACACGCTCGCGCCGTGGTACCGGGCAGGCACGACGGCGATGGGGCAGATGACGTGGCCCGGCGTGTTCGGCATGGAACCGCACCTTCTTGCAGCAGGGAGCTTCGGAGCAGGGATGCTCGCGATGTATCTGCTGCGCCGCATGCGCATGAAGGCGAACCGTCGCCCTCGTCGTCGCTGAGTCGCCATGGACCTGCGCGTCGGCGACACGGTGATGTTCGGCCCGCCCGGCAAGCCCAAGACGAAGGGCACGGTCGTGAGGCTCGGGGCCAAGATCCGCATCAAGCAGGCCTTCGCCGCCCACGGGCAGCCCGCCGGCACCGAGTGGAACGTTCCCGCCACCTCCGACTACATCGAGGTCACCTGGCGTGGCGAAGAGCCGATCTTCGGCGGCGCGGCTGGTCGCAGCTCGGTCCCCGTCTCCAAGGGCGGCAACTACCACCCGCCCAAGCGCACCTCGCGGCCGCCGCCTCCGGCTCGCAAGGCCTCGCGTCCGCCGCCGCCTCAGCCCGTTCGCGTGGCAGCGCCGGGCAAGGCGCCCCCGTCGGGCGACCTGCTCTCGCACAAGGACACGATCGCCTTCGCCCACGAGCTTCTCAGGCAGTGGGCCATCCCGAACTACAAGGTGTTCTTCTCGAACAAGTTCACGCGGCGCATGGGCCAGTGTGACTTCAGGCACAGGGAGATTTCCTACTCCGCGCCGCTCTGGCCGCTCGCCAGTGCCGAGCAGCGCCGGCAGACGACCATCCACGAGGTCGCGCATGCCGTGACCCGTGACCGTCATGGAGCCGCCGTTGCTCCTCACGGCAAGGAGTGGAAGGCGCAGATGGTCGCGATGGGCGCCATGCCCAAGACCACCCACAACGTCAACCGCGAAGGAGTCGCGAGGTCGCGTGGCGACACCGTCGCGATGGTCTGCTGCGGAACGACCTTCCGCGTCACGCTGAAGAAGGCTCACGCGTTCATGACCAAGAGAGGCCGGTGCAGGTTCTGCCAGCAGCCGCCCGTCTTCGCGAGCGCAGCAGACCGAGCCTCGTACGATGCCTGGATGCGAAGCACGGGTGGGCTCATCATCCGCCCCAACTCGTGCCGATGTGGCGCCCACGCTCTGGAGTGTGGACTCGTCTCGCGATAGGGTGACCCGATGCCTCGACGCCCCCGGAACAGTCTGGACATGATGGACGACATCGTCGAGAAGGCGGTGGAGATCGCCTTCGATAAGGGGGCCGAGTTCTTCGAGCGCTCGCGGGAGCGGCAGGTGGCGCAGATCCCCGCTGCCGCCCGCGCGCAGGTCTACATCTGCGCTGCGTGTCGCAAGGGCGCGCCGCTCGAACAGATGGAGATGGTCAACCCGCACAACTTCTCCGG